>Ga0210394_10001376_pt1 | contig 39525 bp, 31 predicted proteins | sample IncBWC12MmetaG_FD_160121 | JGI IMG/M metagenome (GOLD analysis project Ga0210394, IMG submission 160121) | Forest soil microbial communities from Barre Woods Harvard Forest LTER site, Petersham, Massachusetts, United States - Inc-BW-C-12-M | ecosystem: Environmental > Terrestrial > Soil >... | reverse complement strand
GCAAGCAGCTACGCCAGCAGCTACGCCAGCGTACCAGGCGGTCACGACCGAGCGGCTGGTCAACGCCCAGCAGGATAGCGGCTGGCTGATGTATCGACGCAACTACGAGAGCACCGGCTACGCGCCGTTTGATCAGATCAACACCGGCAACGTCCCCAAACTCAAGGTCGCCTTCGACTACGAGAGCGGTCTCAACCAGGGTCACGAGGCGGCGCCCGTGGTCAACGGCAATTACATGTTCGTGACCACGCCGATGGACCAACTGATCGCGCTGGACGCGAGCAGCGGCAAAGTGCTGTGGAAGTATGAATATCCGATCGACAAGAAAGCCCTGAAGACCGTCTGCTGCGACGTCGTCAACCGCGGTGTGGCCCTCTACGGTGATCTGGTCTACATGGCCACGCTGGGCAATCACATCGTCGCGCTCGACGCCAAGAGCGGCACGGTCAAGTGGGATACGCCGCTGGCGCCCCCGGGCGTCGGCTATTTCATCTCCAGTGCGCCGCTGGTGGTAAACGGCAGGGTGATCATCGGCGATGGCGGTGGCGAGTATGGGGCGCGCGGTTTCATCGTCGGCCTGAACGCCGAGACCGGCAAGCTCGAGTGGAAGACCTACACCACCGCGGCGCCCGGAACCCCCGGCGGGGACACCTGGCCGAAGGGCGCCTACACGACCGGTGGCGGCAATCCGTGGATTACGGGGACTTACGATCACGCGACCAACACACTGTTCTGGGGCGTTGGCAATCCCGGCCCGTGGCTCGCGACGCTGCGCCCGGGCAATAATTTGTACACGGACTCGGTGCTGGCGCTGAATCCGAACACCGGCAAAATTAAATGGTACTACCAGTGGACACCGAACGACACGTGGGATTACGACGGTGCCAACGAGGTGGTCATGACCGATCTGACGTACGGGGGCCATAACTACCAGGCGCTGGTACACGCAGACCGCAACGGCTGGTTCTACGCGGTCGATCGTACCAATGGCAAGCTCATCTACGCCGAGCCGTTCGTGCATGTGACCTCCATCGTCAGCATGAAAGACGGCGTTGCACAGTCCGATCCGGCCATGCGTCCAACGATCGACAAGCAGGTGTTTACCTGCCCGAGCTTCCTCGGCGGCAAGAACTGGTGGCCGATGGCGGTCGATCCACAGACCCACATGGCCTACATCCCAACACAACACGCCTGCATGGACATCAAAGGCGCGGAACCGGTCGCCTATAAGGCGGGACTCGCGTTCCTCGATGAATCCTTCGAGGTCAAACACGATCCGACCACCGATAACTGGGGCTCGGTGCAGGCCGTGGACCTCAATACCGGCAAACAAGTCTGGCAGCACGAAACGCATATGCCCTGGGCCGGCGCCACGCTGGTCACCTCCGGGGGCCTGATGTTCAGCGGCAGCACCGACGGCCATTTCATGGCCTTCGACGCCAAGAGCGGCAAGGTGCTGTGGACCAGCGAGCAGCTCAGCTCCGGGATCATCGGCGTGCCCACCACGTACCAGGTGGACGGCAAGCAGTATGTCGCCGTGTGGGCGGGTTGGGGTGGCGCCGGCCCGATCTGGGGCGGCCAGATGGCCAAGGATCCCGCCGTCATGGCGATTCCAAAAGGCGGTCACCTCTATGTCTTTGCTGCGCCTTGAGGCCACACGCAAGGTCCAGCTGGTAACTTGCATCCTCGGTGCGGTGCTCATGCACCGCGTCGGGGCTGCGCCGGTGCTTAACGTCTGCGTCGATCAAGCCAATCCCACCTCGGCGATGGATGCCCGAGTCGCGCGTGCTGTTGCCAAGACGCAGGGCTACGCGGTGAAGCTGGTTCCCTTTGTCGGCTATGGCAAGGGCGGCGACGGCTTGCCGCCCGGCCGCTTTGCCAAAATGGCGCAGTCAGACTGTCAGCTGGTCATGGGCTTTCCCATTGATATCAGCGATCCGAATCTCCCGCCCGCTGTGGAGGCCACATCGGCCTACGCCAGCACCGGCTTTGTGCTGGTCCGCCGTGGCACCTCCAAGACAGTGTCGCTCAGTGACTTGCCCAACGGCAGCGAAGTGGGTATCGCCCAGCTCGATACCTATGCGGGACTCCTTTATAGCGCCCATCCGAACATCGTGATGCATGTCTACCCCAAGGATTCGCTGATGGTGGCGGATCTGGAGGCGAAGCACATCGTGGCCGGATTGGCTTGGCAGCCGTCGATCGAGCGCTACGCCAGCAGGCACCCCACGCACGCATCGCTGAGCGTTCGCATCTTGCCCGGCAGGCACATGCTCTGGAACCTGGTGGCGCTGTATGTGCCGCAGTCCGAGAGCGCTGCCAAGCTCTTCGACCAGGGTCTTGACGCGCTGCGGAGCACGGGGCGGCTGGAGCAGCTGATCAAGCCGTATCAGTACGCCGCCGCGGCGGCGGCAGAGGGCAGCTCGGCACGGTGGCCTGCGGCGCGGCTGCAGTATGCGGTCGCCTGGAATACCAACACCGGGCGACTGCTCAAGGTTGCCGACACCACGGAGCACGTCCACCGCGACCACAGCAAAGTGCCCACCCTGTATACCGCGGATCAAGCTACTAAGGGCGCCCTCGCCTACTACCAGAATTGCGCCATGTGTCACGGGCCGCTGCTCGATGGCCAGTCCGCTGGCTATTCCGGGCCGGCATTGAAAGGAGCGGAGTTCGCCGATCCGAGCTACGATTTCCACGTCAAGGAGATCTTCAATTTCGTCGCCAAGCTGATGCCACCAGGCACGCCGGGTAGCCTCACACATGATCAGGACGTTCTGATTATGGCTTTCCTCCTGCAGCAGAACGGCTACCCGCCCGGCACCAAGGAGCTCACCTATGACGAGGCCCAGAAATCCAGTGTGCCGTTGAGGTACTACGGGAAATAGCGATTGTTGTGGCGCCCCCGGCCGTAGTTGAACTTGCTAACTCACCCCTAAGTGCTCATCTGAGCCGCCGGGGTGACAGGTATCGGGGCAGCAGGATTTGAACCTGCGACCCTCTGCTCCCAAAGCAGATGCGCTACCAGACTGCGCCATGCCCCGCTCTCAACCCGCCGAGGCGCCCCGCGGTGCACTGCACTGCGCGGCGCGGCATCATACGGAACCGTTCGAGCCGGCGCCAGCGGCCTTCCGTCCTCAGAAGCGCCGGCTCAGGTACAGGCTCGCCGCCTGCATCGTATACCACTCGACCGTATCGCCATTCTGGAGGTCCGACGGCAGCACCTTGTTGCGCTGCACATGGTCGAAATTTCGCATATCCAGCGACAGATCCCAGTGCGGCATCACTTCCCGCCAGGTCAGGCCGGCGCCGGCATAGTAGCCCTGCGCCGGGGTCGGCGCGGAATAGCGCGCGAAGCCAAAGTACCCTCCGATGGCAAAGTGCTGGTCGAAGCGATAGCGGTAATCCAGGACCCGCAGGGCAATCATGGCCCCGTGGAAGTCGTCGAATTCGGCCCGCACACCGAGGTCGGCATTGGTGGTCACGTCCCGCCGCACCCCGATGCCGAGATGCGGCGAGCCCACGCTTCGGTAGGCCAGCGGGGCGCTCTCTTCCGCCTTCGTAAAGCCGCCCAGATCGAGTCCGAGCCGCCCGCCGCTGATGCCGAGATCGACGAAGCGTTCGAACCGGCCTTTGGGCTGATCCTCCTCCTCGTCCGACTCGACCTCATCCTGGTCACTCGCCGCGTTTTTGCCGGCATCGGGACTGCCGCCGTCGAAGCGCACGAAGCCCGCCAGCCGAACGAAACCGCTGCCGAAGGTGTCGCGCCCGGTATCGAGCTGCAGTCCGCGCGTATATCCGTTGCGCGGCTGAGAGTACTCGAGCGTGAGCATCAGCGCGCGTGAGTACTCCTCGACCACCGGGCTCGTGGACGACGCATAGCGCTGATTCTGCAGCGTGCGCAAGCGCACGTACGCCTCGTCACCGGAAAGCAGGGGCCAGCCGAGCGAGACCATGGCTGACTGGGCGCCGACATCGTCCTTCGGCGTGCGCCAGTCCGCGCCCCAGTTCCCCGTCACATAGCCGTTGACGGTCATGCCATCCAGCCAGACATAGTCGGTATACCAGGTGTTCTGCCATTCGGAGGCTTCGACGGTGAGGTCGAATCGGTTGAGGAATTCCGGAAAGTGCAGTCCTGCCGACAGGTCGGTCTCGCGGAAGCGATAGAACTCGCCGTGGAAGGTATCGCGACCGGCGTATTCGAAATAAGCCTCCAACGGCGAGCGCGTCGGAAAGGTATAGGCACTCGTCAGCGACACCGCGCGGTTGCTGAAGCGGTTATCGAGGTTGGGACTGCTGCTGCCCCCGAAATTGGTGGCCTGAAACAGATTCTTGAAGAATTCGCCAAAGGAGCCCGGCCGGCCGCCGCCGCCGAACTGCCAGACCGCATTGCCCGCGAACGACCAGCCGCGCACCGGCTCGATCCCCAGGTGCATGCCGGCCAGCTTCGGATAGCCCGATCTTTCGGTGCCCTCCCATATGATGTGGTCCGATTTGCTCATACGCGCCAGGAACAGCTGGTACTGAATGCCAAGCGGACTGATCGGCGTCTGGTTCGAAATGGTCAGCGAGGGCATGGTCGGCGCCTCGGTGCTGATCAGCATGCTGCTGTCGGTCAGCGGCGAGAGCCATTGGCTGCGCCAGCCGGTATCGATCTGCACGTATTCATTCCCGATGCTGACCAAGGTACCGTCGGGATTGAAGCGGCCCTCCGTGCCGGCGTAGGCCACACCGCCAGCGGTCAACAGCAGGTGATCGTACGGGCGGTAATACACCAGGGCCGAGCCATCGACCGGTGAATCGAGCCGCTCGCCGCGCTCGTTGGGCATCGTCGTGGTCGAATGGGAGGCGGCCGCGACCTCGATGCTGGCTTCGGTGATGCCGGCCCTGCCGAAATAGCGATCCAGGTAATGCCGCACGCGCCGGCACAGCGCCGCATCGCGCTTGCAGGCAGCCGGCAGCGCCTCGAGCACGGTCGCGATCGGGACCGGTCGCGTGAGCTGCGCCCGGCCACCGAGCACCAGTACCCGCTCGACCTGGCGTTCGATTTCGGGCGACAGGTTCAGCGGCAGGTATGGGCTGGCGCCACTGGCGCGCGTGTCGGGACTTGCCAGCCCCAGGTACGCGCCGGTAGCGAGCGCCGCCAGCGCGGCGGCCTTGAAATGGCGAGCGTAAATTCTCACGCGCGGGTCACGGCGATCGGGTCGGATGATTGCTCGAGCGAGCGGCGCCACAGCGACTGCCAGGAGGGCGTCTCGAGCGGCACCGGGACGCTGTCGGCGATGTGTTCGGGATTTTCGATGACCTGCCGCATGCGCTCGGAATTATAGATGACGCGCCCGACCCTATGGATGCGTTGCGCCAGGTCGCCGGTGAGGCGCCCGGATCGATGGTAGCCGATGAAGCCGGCGTGAAACGCGCGCGGCCGGTACGGGTAGGCGATCGGCCGCCGCTCTCCGAGAGCCTCCTGCACTCGCCGGATCAGCCCATCCTGTTCCACGAACCCATCGCCGATGCGGCTCGATGGAAACCGGCGCAGGCAGTACTCGACCGGCCGCTCGAAGTACTCGCGGCAGATATGCGGTGCGATCAAGCCGCCGATCACCGTGCGCGACACCGCCACGCCGAGCGAGCAGTAGTCGAGCGTCGTCAGGTAGTAGCAGCGCGGATCGTCGCTCGTGGCCACGACGCGGTTGTGATTGCGGGTCGAGAGCGAACAGAACAGCTGCGGTTCCTCGGCGTGCACCGCGTAGTGCCAGCGGAAGAAATCGCGCGCCACCATGATGTCCTCTTCGACCATGAACACCAGTTGGCGCGTGCGCGCCGCGGCCAGCAGGTAGCCGCCGAGCACATTGGCGCTCTGCTTGGTGCGGCGATACGGACAGCGCACCGGCAGATCGATCTCATAGCTCGCCAGGCGCGCCGCGAACTCGGCGATCACCTCTTGAATCAGCGGGTCGTGGCCGTGATCCGGCCGAAAAATCACGTGCAGCTGCTCGATGCCTTCGGCGCGCGTCAGATTGTCGAGGCAGTGCCAGAGGAACTCGGGCCGCCGCCAGCACGGAATCAGCACGACGTCGCGCGCGGCGGCGCCATCATCAGCGGCCGTCATGGATTGCCGCGCTCGATGTGATGGCGTGCAAGCGCCGCCCGCGCGAGCTCGACCGACTCGGGATGAAGCTTCATTTCGTGCCGGCGCAGGCGCTTGTACACGGCGTAGCTCGCGGCCAGGTGCGAGGCGATGTAGCCGCGCGCACCGTCGAGCACACCCAGCCGCAGCACGTAGTCTTTGAAGAAAGTCGTCACGAAAACCAGCGGCGCCTGCCACAGGCGGCTCGGCCGTCCGCGCGCTGTCCACTCGCGCGCTCGCAGCTCGGCGTAGTAGAGATCCTTGAGTGCCCGTTGCAGCAGGGTCGGTGTGTAGGCGTGTAGCAGCGGTGCGCGCAGGTCGATCGCCGGCGCCTCGAAGCGCAGCGCCTCGTGCACGCTGGCATCGGTCCACTGCGCACGCTCGCGATGGTACAGACGCTCGATGCGCTCTCGCGCCAGCGGGCGATACCAGCGCATGCGCGCACCCATGAACCAGGCCGAGCGGCGCAGGAACGCGCCCGCGAATTCACTCGCCATGAGCTGCGGCAATCGCAGCGCCATCTCGCTCGCGAGCGCGCTCGAGAGCCATTCATCCGCATCCAGGAACAGGATCCACGGATGGCGCGCCAGCCTGGTGGCAGCGCGCCGCTGCGGCCCGAACCCGAGCCAGGGCTGATGCACGACCCGGGCACCGTGCGCGGTGGCGATCTCGACCGTGGCATCGGTGCTGCCGCAGTCGATCACGAGTTTCTCCTGTGCGAACGGCACGCTGTCGAGACAGCGCGCGATGTTGTCGGCCTCGTTGTAGGTCAGCACCAGCAGACTCACGGGCAGCGGCGCACGAACGTTCATGCGCATTCGAGCTCGCCGACGGCGCGCTGAATGCGCGCGACGAAGCCGTGCTTGTTGCCGAGAAACCAGTCTCGCGCCGCCGTACCGATCGCATCCCACTGCGCCGGGGTCATCGCCAGCACGCGTGCGATGCCGGCTTCGAGCGCACGCTCATCGAACAGACTCAAGGTCGCGAGGTTGTGTCGCGCGCCGCTCCTGGCCGCAATCAACACGCCGCGCGCGGCCGTTACCAGCTCGTTCATCGGCGCAGCATCGCAGGTGAACGTCACGGCACCCACGCTCATGGCTTCGGCGATGTAGTGGCCCCAGCCTTCTGCCTCCGAGGTGCAAAGGTGGAAGCGATGCGCATTCTGCAGCGTGCGCAGCGCATCCTCGCCCAGGAAGCCGCGATGCACGGTCAGGTTGGGCGCATCGCCGGCCTCGGCGGACGTCTCGGTGTCCTGCACGATCGTCAGCGGCGGCCAATCGGGATGGCGCCGCCACAGCTCGCACAGCCGCGCGGTGCCCTTGAGCGGGCTGCGGCCGGCCAGGTGCAGGAAGCGCGGCTCGCGCGTGACGGCGGCATCGTGGCGATCGTAACTGTCAAAGCCGATATGCAGGGTGCGACAGCCGCGGGCCGCGAACAGTTCCGTCGCCAGCGCGGTCTTTGCCCAGACGCGATTGGCCGTGTGCAGGAAGGCCAGGTCGCGCCGGTCGAACCATTCCGGATTCGGGACCAGCACGTTGCAGCGGGCCTGGTGCAGAAACTGCGGCCAGACATGCTCGAGCATGAGGTTGATGTCATAGCGCGCGGCGCCGATGCCGCCGCCGAACGCGCGGCGCAGCGCGCGCACACGTGCCGCGAGCCGGGTCAGGATGTTCCGCCGGCGCCTGCGATCCGGTCGCTCGCAGCCTCGCAATGTGACCTCGCAGCCGCAGGCACGCAGCGCCGCCGCCAGCAGCTCGAAGTCGCGCGACAACCCCACTCCATTGGCCTTGCCGATGAGTCGAACCTGCAATGGCACCATGCCGCTATCATACTTGCATGCGGATCGCCCACATGCTGCTCTCGCGCGGGTTTGCCGGCACCGAGCGCGCGACTGCCGAGATGTGCAACGCCCATGTCCGCGATCACGCGCTGCTGCTGATCCTGCGGCAGGACCATCGCGGCGCGGGCGGTGCGAGCATCCGTGACCGGCTCGATCCGGCCGTGCAGGTGGTGGAGGTGAGCGGTTGGTGGCCGCGCCCGGCCGTGCGTGCGGCCTTGCGCCGATTCGCGCCGGATGTCATTCACGCGCATCTGCGGCGCTCGACACGCCTGCTGTCGCAGATCCGGCCCGATGCGGCCACGGTGGCGACGCTGCACCTGACCGTCAATGGCCCGCACTTTGCCGCCATGGACGGCCTGATCTGCATCGCCGCCTGGCAGCGGCGCGACATCCCGCTTGGGTATCATGGCCAGATCTTCTTCATCAACGAGTCGATGATTCCGGCGCGGCGCCTGAGTCCGGACGAGATCAGCGCGCGCCGCGCCGAGCTCAATGCGGCCAAGGGCGACTATCTGATCGGCGGCGTCGGCCGGCTGGCCCACAGCAAGGGCTTCGATCTGCTGATCGAGGCCTTCGAGCGCGCTGCCCTGCCGGGAGCCCGCCTCGCGATCCTCGGCGACGGCCGCGAACGCGCGCGGCTGCAGCGACTCGCGCGCCGCGCGGGCCCGCGCGTGACACTCGCGGGCTTTCACCAGGACGTCAAGGATTACTACCAGGCGTTCGATCTGTTCGTGTGTCCGTCGCGCCGTGAGCCGCTCGGGCGCGTGGTACTGGAAGCACTCGATGCCGGCGTGCCGGTAGTCGCGACCGCGACCGATGGCCCCTCGGAGCTGCTCGCGCGTCATGGCGGCGAGCTGGTACCCATCGGCGATGTCGCCGCGCTCGCCGCACGGTTGCGCCACCACTACGAGGCGCGCACGCCGCACGGCGAGCACGACCTCTCCGGCTACCACATCGGGACCGTGGCGCGGCAGACGCTCGAGGCCTACGAGCGCCTGTGCGTGATTCGGGCGCAGGCGCGCCTGACCGCGCTGTCGTGATTCAGAGCCGCTTCCAGAGCGTGCGTCCGCCCGGCTGATCCTCGAGCACCACGCCCGCTTGCGCGAGCTGCGCGCGAATGCGATCCGCCGCCGCAAAATCGCGCGCCTTGCGGGAGGCGAGCCGCGCCGCGATCAGCGCCTCGATGGTGGGCTCATCGAGCACCGGCGGCGTCATCGCGGATTCATCGGCCGTCAAGGGCAGCGAGGCGCTGAGCCTGAACCACTGCTCCGCCGGCAGCGTCAGCAGACCCAGGAGTCCCGCCAGGCGCTTGAGTTCCGCTGCCAGCGCTGCCATCGCGCCCGCGTCGGCGCGGGCACGCGCAGCATTGAGTTCGCGGGCCATGCCCTGCAGCACTGCGAGCGCCTCGGGCGTGTTGAAGTCATCATCGAGCGCTGCTTCGAATCGCCGCCGGTGCTCCTCGAGTGCGCTGATCGGGTGTGGCGCCGCGCCCGAGCACGACGCATCGATGCCGCGCAGCGCCGTATACAGGCGAGTCAGGGCCGCATCGGCCTGCTCGAGCTGCACCGCACTGTAGTTGATCGGACCGCGATAGTGGCTCGACAGCAGAAACGCCCGCAACACTTCCGGATGGCGCAGCCGCGGCAACAGTTCGCGCACCGTGAAAAAATTGCCCAGCGACTTCGACATCTTCTCGTTGTCGATGTTGACGAAGCCGTTGTGCACCCAGACATTGACGAAGGCGCCGTCATGCGCCGCGCAGGACTGCGCAATCTCGTTTTCGTGGTGTGGAAACTTCAGATCCATGCCGCCGCCGTGCAGATCGAAATGCGTACCGAGCAGCGCCTTTGCCATGGCGGAGCACTCGATGTGCCATCCCGGCCGGCCGTCACCCCAGGGCGAGGTCCAGAACGGCTCGCCTGGCTTGGCCGCTTTCCACAATACGAAATCGAGCGGATCGCGCTTGCTGTGGTCGACCTCGACACGCGCGCCGGCGCGCAGATCCTCGAGCCGCTTGCCCGAGAGCTGGCCGTAGCGCGGAAAGCGCGCCACTGCATACAGCACATCGCCGCTGGAACTCACATAGGCGAAGTCGCGGTCGATCAGGCGCTCGATCAGCGCGATGATGCCGGGCAGGTGCTCGGTGGCGCGCGGCTCGTGATCGGGCCGCTCGATCGCGAGCGCGGCGAAATCCTCGTTCATGGCCGCAATGAAACGCGCCGTGAGCGCTTCGATCGATTCACCGTTCTCAGCCGCGCGGCCAATGATCTTGTCATCGATGTCGGTAATGTTGCGCACGTACCTGACCTTGAGGCCCCGGTGGCGCAGCCAGCGCTGAATGATGTCAAACGCCACATAGCAGCGCGCGTGGCCCACATGGCAGTAGTCATAGACGGTGACACCGCAGACGTAGAGTCCTGCCTTGCCCGGCTCGATCGGCTCGAAAACCTGTTTGCGGCCGCTGAGGCTGTTGTGGATCTGAAGCATCTCGGAGCGCGCGCCGCCTCAGGTGCGGCCGCGCGCGAACTGCAGCAGCCGCTCGCGCACGCGTTCGGCGGGCATCGCGGCCAGCAAGGGCGCGAGCTCGGGTCCATGGAGGCGACCGGTGAGCGCGGCCCGCAGCGGCATGTAGAAGGCTGCACCCTTGCGGCCGGTGGCGCCGCGCAGCGTGCTCAAGTTCGCCTCATCGCGCACAGCGTTCGCGGCGGCCAGAAAGAACTCGGGGCCGGCCTCCTCGGCCGCGCGCAGCGCGGGCTGATCGTAGGATAGCGCCTCGCCAAAGATGATCTGCTGCCAGATGCGCGCGTCCTCGGGCAACAGCACGTTTGGCAGCACCGCGCGGATGAAGGCACTGCTGCGCGCCTCATCGAGTTGCTGCGGCAACACCGGCGCGAGCCAGGCCCGCGCCTGCTCGGGCGACAGCGCATGCACCCATTCACGCTGCCAGTGCGCCAGGTGCGCCACATCGAATTGCGCCGGCGCACGCTGCAGGTGCGACAGCTCGAACGCCTGCACCATCTGCGGCAGGGTCAGCAGTTCGTTGCGCGCGCTCGAGTGTCCGAGTCGGAACAGCTGATTGCACACCGCCTCGTGCGCATAGCCGGTCTCGCGCAGCTCGCGCAGGGTCGTGGCACCGTGGCGCTTGGAAAGCGGTGCCCCGTCGGCGCCGATCAGCAGCGACACATGGCCGTAGAGCGGCACCGGCAGCCCGAGCGCCTCGAGCACCAGCCGCTGGCGCGGCGTATTGCTCAGGTGATCCTCGCCCCGCAGCACGTGGCTCACGTGCATGAGCGCATCGTCGACGGCGTTGCTGAAGAAGAAGGCGGCCGTGCCGTCTTCGCGTCGCACGATGAAATCGCCGATGTCGTCCGAGAGGAAATTCTGCGGACCGTGCACCAGGTCCTCGAACTGCATGCGCTGACCCAGCGGCACGCGAAAGCGCAGACTCGCGCTGCGGCGCTCGGCGCGGCGCAGCGCGATCTGCGCCGGGTTGAGCTCGCGGCAGGTACCGGCATAGCGCGGCGGCCGGCCGGCCGCGAGCTGGCTGCGGCGCGAAAGATCGAGCTCGAGCGGGCTGCAGAAGCACGGATAGACGAGCTGCTTGCGCTCGAGCTGCTCGAAGTACTGCGCATACACGGCAGCGCGCTCGGACTGGCGAAACGGCCCTTCATCCCATCGCAGTCCCAGCCACGACAGATCCACCCCGAGTGCCTCGACGTAGCGTTCCTGCGTGCGCTCGAGGTCGGTGTCCTCGATGCGCAGCACGAAGCGGCCGCCGTGGGCCCGCGCCAGCAGCCAATTGAACAGCGCCGTGCGCGCATTGCCCAGGTGCAGTTCACCGCTGGGGCTGGGCGCAAAGCGTGTCACGACTAAACTGCTGGACATCCGTACAATGTAGCCTAAATTGCGCAGCCTGAGCGACACGCCGTGACTACGCTGTTCGTCTCCGATCTGCACCTGGATGCGCTCGAGCCCGCAGCCGGTGAGCAGTTCCTGGAATTCCTGCGCCGGCGCGCCGCCGCGTCCGATGCGCTCTACATTCTCGGCGACCTTTTCGAAGCATGGGTCGGCGATGATGACGAGGATCCACATCGGGCGCTGATCTGCCAGGGCCTGCGCGAGCTGTCCGGACGCGGCGTGCCTTGCTACGCCATGCACGGCAACCGCGATTTCCTGCTGCAACGGGGCTTCGAGCGGCGCACCGGCACGCGCCTGCTCGCCGATCCCACGATCGTCGATCTGCATGGCGAGCGCGTGCTGCTCACGCACGGCGATGCGCTGTGCACCGCCGATCGTTCCTATCAGCTGCTGCGCGGCCTGGTGCGCAATCCGCGCTGGCAGCGCCGATTCCTTGGACTGCCACTCGGCGTACGACGCGCTCTGGCGGAGCAGGCCCGCGCCGGCAGCCGCCGCCACACGGAGCACACCGAGGCCTACATCATGGATGTCGACGAGGACGCCGTGATCGCCGCCATGCGCGCCTGCGGCGTGCGCTCATTGATCCACGGCCACACGCACCGGCCGGGCGTGCACGAGTTCGAGCTCGACGGCGCGAGCGCACGCCGCATCGTACTCGGCGCCTGGCATGATCAGGGCAGCTGTCTGTCGTGGACGCGCGAGGGCTTCAGGCTGGAAGAGCTGCCGCGCGCAACGGTCCGGAGTGAAAGCGCAGCACCTCATCCGGCGCGGTGATGAGCTGCGCTTCGATGGCCGACAGTTCGCGCAGGCGCGCCTGCCAGTGCCCCTGGCTGTCGGCCACCCTGGCTGCGAACCGCAGATACAGCTCGAAGTGCCGGGCCTCCGCGCGCGCCAGCGTGGCATAGAAGCTGCCGAGCGGCTCGGCGAGCCGAGGCGCCAGAAGCGCGAAGCGCTCGCACGAGCGCGCCTCGATCAGCGCGCTCGAGAGCATCAGGTCCAGCTTGCGCAGCGGCTCGTGCGAGCGCAGCGCCGCACGCAGGCCGGTCGCATAGCGGCCCGGCTGCTGCCGCTCGAACGGCACCTCGAGACGCTGCATGAGCTGCGACACCTGCTCGAAATGCCGCAGCTCCTCGCGCGCCAGGCGCGAGAGGGCGCCCGTGAGCGCGGTATCCTCGGGATAGGCGAAGATCATCGCCAGCGCGCTCGAGGCGGCCTTCTTCTCGCTGTTGGCGTGATCGACCAGCAGTGCGCGCCAGTGCTCGCAGGCGGAATCGACCCAGGCGGCATTGGTCGGTGCGGCCAGAATGCTCACGCCAGAGCCCCTTTGGTCAGCCAGGCTGCGCGCGCGGCATCGATGGCGCGCATGGCTTCGGCGCCATTGCGGAAGCGCTCGCGCGCCTGCTTGCCAAGCAGCCGATCGAGCAGCGGCTGCAGATCCCCCAGTGTCTCGGGCAGCCGCGGCGTCGGCGCATTGCGGTGCATGTAGATGATCGCCATCGGGTTGTCGGCCGTGTAGGGCTTACGGCCGGTGAGCATTTCGAACAGCATCACCCCGAGGCTGTAGAGATCGCTGCGCGGATCGAGATCCTGGCCGTGGCCCTGCTCCGGGCTCATGTAGTGCGGCGTGCCGAAGATCATGCCGGTGTCGGTGATGTCGTAGTCGAGCGCCTCGTGCTTGGCGAGGCCGAAGTCGATCAGCGCGATCTGGCCGTCGACACGCAGCATGACATTGCCCGGCTTGAGATCGCGATGCAGGATCCCGGCCGCGTGCAATGCGCTCAGTGCGCGCGCGATCTGCGAGCCGAAGCCGAGCGCCTCCGAGGGCGAAATACCGCCGCGCATGCGCCGGCGCAGATCCCCGCGTGGGAAATACTCCATCGCCAGGTACGCGTGATCGTCGGCCACGCCGAGTTCGTACAGCCGCACGATGTTGGGATGGCGCACGCGCTGCGCGATCTCGTATTCCTGCAGAAAGCGCGCGAATACCTGATCGATACCCGATTCATCCCGCCTTGAAGGCGTGACCTTGAGCACCACCAGGGTGCCGGCCTTCTCGCTCTCGGCCACGTAGAGCTGCGACACCGAGCCGCGCGCCAGCAGCCGCGCCCGCCGGTACTCCGGGATGCGCGCCTCGCCGAATCGGCGCGATTCCACCGCCTCCGGCGAGATGCGCCAATCGGCGAGCTCGCGCCGGTGCAGGCGGCTCGCGGCCTCGAGCATGCCCAGGAACGCCTCATGATCGATGCGGCTCTTGATCAGCACGCCGTAGGCGCCGGCTTCCATGGCGCGCTCGCGCAAAGAGGGCTGCTCGTGCGGCGCCATGAAGATCACGGGCGCGAACCCCGGCCGCGAGCGCAGCTCGTGCAGCGCCGCGATGCCGTCGTCCTCATCGGTCGCGGGCGCCAGCAGCACCGCATCGTAGCCCTGCGCCAGGAACTCCGGCGGTAGCGGTCCACGCTGCAAGGGGGGGTGCGCGCTGATCTGCACTTCCGGCCAGCGGCAGCTCAGGTGATGCCGCAGCAACGACCGGACTTTGGGATCTTCCTCGACCAGCAGCAGCCGCATGCGCGAAGCCGAACGCGGACGGGCGCGTCAGGGCTCGCCGACGGCCTTGAGACCGCCGCGCGTCATGCGCCGCCGAACCCGGGCCTCGTCGGAACGCGCGCGTTGCAGCCGATCGAGGTATTCGAAGGTCACATCACCGGTGACGTACTCGCCGGAGAAGCAGGAGGTGTCGAACTCCTCGATCTGCGCGTAGTCGTGCCGGCAGGCGGCGATCAGATCCTCGAGATCCTGGTACACGAGCCAGTCGGCACCGATGAACTGGCTGATTTGCTCAATGCTGCGGCCGGCGGCGACCAGCTCGCTGGTGGCCGGCATGTCGATGCCGTAGACATTTGGGAAACGCACCGGCGGCGCCGCCGACGCGAAGTAGACTTTCTTGGCGCCGGCCTCGCGCGCCAGGTCGATGATCTGCGCCGAGGTGGTTCCTCGCACGATCGAGTCGTCAACCAGCAGCACGTTCTTGCCGCGGAATTCGAGATCGATGGCATTGAGTTTGCGCCGGACCTGCCGCTCGCGCTGCTCCTGCCCCGGCATGATGAAAGTGCGGCCGATGTAGCGGTTCTTGGTGAAGCCCTCGCGATACTTGATGCCGAGGATCTGTGCCATCTGCAGCGCACTGGTGCGGCTGGTGTCCGGAATAGGAATGATGACGTCGATGTCGTGCCGCGGGTGCTCGCGCAGGATCTTGGCGGCGAGTTTCTCGCCCATGCGCATGCGCGCCCGATAAACCGAAATATTGTCGATGATCGAATCCGGCCGTGCAAAGTAGACGTACTCGAAGATGCAGGGCGTGTGGCGCACGGTGGCCACGCATTGCTGCGAGTGCAGTCGGCCATGCTCGTCGATGAATACCGCCTCGCCAGGCGCGACATCGCGCACCAGTTCGAACGACAGCATATCCAATGCGACATTCTCGGAGGCCAGCATGTACTCGGTGCCGCGTGGCGTGCGGCGCTGACCCAGCACCAGTGGCCGGATGCCGTTCGGATCGCGAAAGCCGAGGATGCCGTGGCCGATCACCATGGCAACCACCGCATAACCGCCGCGGCAGCGCCGGTAGACGGCGCTCACGGCCGCGAAGATGTCCGCCGGCGTCACGCGCGGCGTGCCGACGCGCTGCAGCTCGGAGGCGAAGACGTTGAGCAGCACCTCGGAATCCGATTCGGTGTTGAGGTGGCGCCGATCCTCGCGGATCAGCACCTCGGCCAGCTCCTGGGCATTGGTCAGGTTGCCGTTGTGTGCGAGACAGATGCCGTAGGGCGCATTGACGAAAAATGGCTGCGCTTCGGAAGCGTTGTCGCAACCCGCGGTGGGATAGCGCACGTGGCCGATACCGACGTTGCCGGCCAGCTCGAGCATGTGCTGCTGCTCGAACACATCGCGCACCAGGCCAGCGCCCTTGCGCGAGCACAGTCGGCCTTCGAAGGCTGTCATGATGCCCGCGGCGTCCTGGCCGCGGTGCTGCAGAACCGTCAGCGCATCATAGAGACGCTGATTGACCGGGCTGGTGCCGACCACCCCGACGATACCGCACATGGTTGGGCCTGCTTCCTTGGCGACATCAGCGTGTCGCCGAATATCAAACCGCCATTTTACGCTCGCCGACCATTACCCGCAGCACATTCGCTGCGTGCTCCGCATATGGCACGAGCAGCGAGCTGCGCCACCACGGCTCTCCGTCCAGGCGTACTGCGTGACAGAAGATGACAAACAGCCCCACCATGACCAGCCCGCGCAGCAGGCCGAAGCCGGCGCCGCAGGCGCGGTCCAGGCCGCTGAAGAGCGACAGGCGCACCAGACGGTTCACGATCAGGCCGATCGCGGAGCCGATCAGGATCACGATGAAAAACACGATGGCCCGCGCCGCCCAGGTCCGCACACCCTCGTTGGCCAGGGCACCGCCGAGGTGCGATTCGACCAGGCCCGAATAGCTCCACGCGAACCAGACTGCCGTGATCCACGTCACAAGCGCAATGACTTCTCGCAGCAATCCACGCATCAGTCCGGCAACGGTGGAAAACACCACCAGTGCGAGCAGCAGGTAATCGAGCCAGTTCATTCGACCGATTTTAGCGTCGGCCGGCGCTCGGGCAGGAGGCTCAAGTCACAGTTAGTGCTGCTGTGTCCTGGCAGCGGCGGACGAGGGTGGCACCAGCGCGGCCGGAAACCCCTGATCGTGCAGCCGCCCTCGCATGGCCTGCGCCGCGGCATGATCGTTCAGGTTTCCCACCTGGACGTGATAGAGACCCTTGAGGTCGCGCTCGGATACGCTGGCCGCGAAACCCTTGGCCAGTGCCGAGTGCATGAGCCGCTCGGCGTTGTCGTGTTGGGCGAAGATGCCGAGCTGTACGCTCCAGCTGCCGGTGCCGGTACGCGGGCTCGAAGCCGCGGCCACGGCCGCGGTTGGCGGCGGCGCTCGGCTTGCCGCACCGCTGGACGGCGCACTCGGCGATGTGGCCGGCGCTGTCGGCGGCGGTGCGGAGTCGGTGCCGTTGTCGGGTACCGCAGTGGCAGCGGGCGCCGGGGGCGTCGACTGCAGCGGCGCCGTGCGCGCCGGTCCATTGCTCAAGTCGATCGTGTAGGAGCGGACCGGCGGGCCCTCGCCGCTGCTCGCAGTCGCAGCGACATCCCCGCGCTGTCCATGGAACATCTCGGGCACCAGCAGCACGATCAGCGCCACCAGGATTGCGGCACCGGTCAAACGCTCCTTGAGGCGGTTTTCCATAGCTGCCAATTCAGTATAGCCCAAGCCAAACGAGCGCCGGACCGACCACGTGAAAGGAACCGAGCACGACCACGCGATCGCGCGTCCGGGCCAGCGTGCGTGCGCGCGCACACGCATCCGGCACGTGCCCGCCGCGCTCGATCGAGCCGCGCAGTCGCGGCAAACGTGCCTGCAGTGCCTCGGCCGACAGACCGCGCGGCTCCTCGTCCAGTCCGGCAAGCACCCAGTAATCGACCACCGCGTCGAGCGCACGCGCAACCGCCGTGACGTCCTTGTCGGCGAGCATCCCCAATACCGCGTAGGTTCGGCCTGCGGCCGGGCGTGCCTGCAGCGCCGCGGCCAGCACCGTTGCCGCCGGCTCGTTGTGTGCGACGTCGAGAATCCACTCAACGTCTCCCGGCACCCGCTGAAATCGTCCCGGCAAGTGCACCGCGCGCAGCCCCTGCACGATGCGCGGGAGTTCGCAGGCGCCGCGCACGCCGAGCAGGTTCAACGCGGTCAAAGCCGCGGCGGCATTGTGGTACTGCACTTCGCCCTCGAGCGCCGGCGCCGGCAATCCATCGATACTGCAGAGCTCACTGGCGTAATCCCAGCGGCCGCCGGCATCGCTGCCGGCATCGACGCGCACGCTGAACTCGCGCCCAGCGGTGTAAAGGCGGCACTGCAGTGCCGCCGCGTGTTGCCAGACGCTGGCGGGCATGTCCGCGTTGCCCAGCACCACCGGCTGTCCGCGGCGGAAGATGCCGGCTTTCTCGGCACCGATCTGCTCGAGCGTGTCGCCGAGCCATTCGCGGTGATCCATGCCGACCGAGCACAGCATCGCGACATCGGCATCGATGATGTTGGTGGCGTCGAGCCGGCCGCCGAGACCCACCTCGAGCACCAGGCTCGAGACCCCGGCATGGCGAAAGATCTCGAGTGCCGCGAGTGTGTTGTATTCGAAGAACGTCAGCGTGATCGATTCGCGCGCGGCCTCGATGAATTCGAACGCGCGCAGCAGCGTTGCGTCATCGACCGGCGTGCCGTTGATCTGCACGCGCTCGTTGTAGCGCACCAGGTGCGGAGAGGTGAACAGTCCGACGCGGTGTCCGCAGGCGGCCAGTAACGCCGCCAGCGTGCAGGCCGTCGAGCCCTTGCCGTTGGTACCACCGACGATCGCCACCGGACAGTGTTTGTCGAGCAACCCCAGGCGCGCCCCGACCTCGCGCACGCGCTCGAGCCCGAGATCGATCGTGGGGCCATGGGCACTCTGCTGATACGCCAGCGCCTCGGCCAGCGATCCTGCGCGCGCGCTCAAGCGGCTTGCAGTGGCGGACGCTTTTGCAGCAGGCGCAACAGCTGCGCGATGCGGTCGCGCATTTCGCGCCGATCGAGGATCAGATCGAGGCCGCCGTGTTCGAGCAGGAACTCACTGCGCTGGAAGCCTTCGGGCAGGGTCTCGCGCACCGTCTGCTGGATGACACGCGGGCCCGCAAAGCCGATCAGCGCGCGCGGCTCGGCGATGTTGAGATCCCCGAGCATCGCCAGACTTGCCGAGACGCCGCCCGTGGTCGGATCGGTCATCACCGAGACGAACGGCAAACCCGCCTTTGCCAGTCTGCCGAGCGCGGCGCTGGTCTTGGCCATCTGCAACAGCGACAGCAGCGCCTCCTGCATGCGAGCACCGCCGGTCGCCGAGAAGCAGACCAGACCGCAGCCCTGGTCGATACAGCGATCGACCGCGCGCCGGAAGCGCTCGCCGACGACCGAGCCCATCGAGCCGCCCAGGAACTGAAACTCGAACGCACAGGCGACCACCGCCTCCCCGTGCAGCGCACCGGACAATGCGATCAGCGCATCGCGCTCGCGCGTCACCTTCTGCGCCTGCGCCAGCCGGTCCCGATAGCGTTTGCTGTCCTTGAATTTGAGCGGATCTTCGGGCCCGATGCGCTCGCCGATCTCGCTGATCGGCTCCGGATCGAAAAAAGCGCGCAGCCGCTCGCGAGCGCCAATCTTCATGTGGTGGCTGCACTTCGGACAGACGTTGAGATTGCGTTCGAGCTCGGCGCGATAGAGCACCGCGTCGCAAGCCGGGCATTTGATCCAAAGGCCTTCGGGCACCGAGCGTGAGCGCCGCTCGGTCTTGATGCGCGAGGGCACGATCTTTTCGAACCACGACATCGATGTCTACCCCTGGCCCTGTGGGCCCATGGTGGCGTCCATGATAGCCGAATCCGCCGGCGGCAGACCGAAGCCGGCCGGATACTCGACGCGCCAGAAATAGAGTCCGAGCGCCGCGGCGGTGGCCTCCCCCGTGCTGCGCGCCCGCGACTCGAGCTGCTCCCGCGCACGCTCCGGGGGCGCGCGTTTGAGGCCGATCGCGAGCAACAGCCCGACGATGTTGCGCACCATGTGGTGCAGGAACGCATTTGCGGTCACCTCGATGCTGATCCAGTCGTCGCGGCGTTCGACGATCAGTGCACGCAGTTGCCGCACCGGTGAATGCGCCTGGCACTCGGAGGAGCGAAAGGCGCTGAAGTCGTGCTCACCGATCAGATAGCGCGCCCCTTGCTGCATGGCCTCGACCTCGAGGCTCTGGTGCACCAGCAGGGCCCGGCCTGCTGCCAGCGCCGAGCGCGCCATGCGGTTGAGGATCAGGTAGCGATAGGTACGCGACAGCGCGCTATAGCGGGCATGAAAATGTGCCGGCATCGTGCGCACCCATTGCAGGCCGATATCGCGCGGCAGGTAGGTGTTGGCGCCAAGCAGCCACGCGTGGCCGGAGCGCACAGCCTCGGTGTCGAAGTGCGCCACCTGCGCCCGCGCATGCACGCCGGCGTCGGTGCGCCCGGCACAGGTCAGCGCGATGGATTCGTCGGCGACACGGCTCAGCGCCGCTTCGAGCGCTGCCTGCACGCTCGGGGCGGCATTCTGAATCTGCCAGCCGCAATAGGCGCTGCCCTCGTATTCGATGCCGACGGCCAGGCGACGGCCCATGGCCCGGAAGCCTGTCTGGATCAGCCGGGCAGCGTATCGATGAGGCGGCGGGCTTCCTGCTTCTGCGATAGCGAGCCTTCGCTGAGTACCTCGGACAAGATACTGCGCGCACCCTCCGGGTCACCCATGTCCATGTAGGCCCGCGCCAGGTCGAGCTTGGTACCGACCTCGCTCATGGTTGCCGGCTCGAGATCCGGCAATGGGATGTCTTCCGCCATGATGCGCTGGGTCTGCACGAATGTGCCTTCGCTGCTCGATGCAGGCGTGCCGACATCCAGATCTACGCCATTGCTGTCGCCAAGTTCCTTGATCTGTGTCTTGTCGAGATCGCCGAGGTCGTGGTCAAGCCCCGCCGGGGATTCGAGCGCCGCCAGGCGTGCGGTCGAGCTGCTGTCATGCGGCGGCTCGAACTCCGGGCGCTGCACGAGCTGCGTGACGATTTCGGTCGGCGCGTCGACCCGGCCGGCGCCGGGCGTGGTCGCGACATCGACGAAGTCGGTATCGGTGAACAGCCAGGTGCCCGAATCGGTGGGCTCGCCGGGAGCCGGCGCTTTGTCGTCCTTGCCGAGCTCGGTATCGGCCTGATGCAGCAATTGGCGCGTTTCCTCGCCCGTACCCGCAAGCATCGTCGACGCATCGGCGCTCGGCGCAATCTCGGTCTCATCGCCGCCGGTATCCATGCTCCCCAGATCCAGTCCCAGGTCATGCAATTCCAGCTCGGCGGTCTGTTCCGAGGAGACCGCGCCGCCGCGTTTGGCCGCATCGATCTTCTGGCGGATGGTCGGATTGTCGCCGTCAGCCAATTGCGGCTGCTCGACCGTCGGCGCGTCGGGATCGCTGGCCACCGCCGCGGTCATGGTGGTCGCCTGGCCGCTGCGCGAAGGCATCTCGCGCGTCGAGCCGGTCTGCTCGTTGCCGCGATCGGCATCGTCGAACACGAAGTCGACGCCGGATTCGCTGACCGGGCGCGACTCGCCGGTGGGATCGCCGTCGCTGACGGCCTTGTCGCCAAGCGCCGCACCGAGATCCAGGTCGACTGCGCTGGTCCGGCCAGCGCTGGGGGGCGCGCTCACGGTCGGCTCGCCCATCAAATCGAAGTCGATGCGGTTCTGACCGCCCTCGAGGTTCAGATCGACGCCGCCGCTGGCTGCGCCCGAGAGCGCACCCGAGGCCGCGAATAACGGATCTTCGGGCGCGATCTGCCGCCCCATGATGACGATCTTTTCCCATTCGCCGGGCAGCGCTTTCTCGCGCGTCGCCGCGAGCTCGCGCGCGGCCTGCATGAAGCGATCCTTGTTGCCCCAGACGAAGAAGACCTCGAGCAGCTTCAGTCGCAGGTCGCGCCGGTCGGGCTCGCGCGAGATCGCGATCTGCACCAGGTCGGCGGCCTGATCGTACAGGCCGTAGGCCATGTGAAAATCGGCTTCCGCCAGCGGATCGCCCTGGTCGAGCGCCACGGGCGCTTCGGTCGGAACATTGTCGTCGATCGCGACGTGGCGTCCGCTCGCAGCGGTATCGGCCAGTGCGGCCGCCGCGCCAGGGGGCTGCTCGTGCGCACCGGATTCTTCCACACGATACGCTTGCTCATCGCGCGAGGGCGCGAGCGCTCGCACCGGCACGGTGTCGGCCGTGCGCGGCGGCTCGGCCACGGGCTGAGATTCGAAGCCAGTCGTCGAAAGACGGCCGAGCGAGCGATCGAAGGCATCTTCCTGGCGCGCGCGCACGGCGCGCAGCACCAGCAGCACGATCAGTATGACAACCAGCGCCGCGGGCACATACCAGTACTGCACCAGCAGATCGACGAAAGAGTTACCCGCAGGTGTCGCAGCCGCCGCCGGGGCAGGCTTTGGCTTGGTCGTAGCCGGTGCCGGGGCTTCGGCCGAAGGCGGGGTGGCAGGCGGCGCCGCCGTCGGGGGGGCGGGCGCCGGAGCCGGTGCCGCGGCTGACGGCGGCGGGGCTGTCGGCGCGGCTGGAGCCGGCGCCGCAGGCGCCAGTGCCGGACGAGCCTGCAGTGCTGCAAGCTCGGAGTTTTTCATCTGCAGCAGCCGCTGCGAATCGGCGAGCTGGGACTCGAGTTGCGTTACCCGCTGCTGCAGCGCTGCGGACGCCGCGGCGTTGGCGGCCGCGGCCGCGGCCGCATTGCCGCTCGCCGGGGCAGACGGAGCATTGCTGGCCGCCGCGGCAGGCGCAGTCTTAGCAGCCGCCGGGGCGGATTCCTGCGGCGGAACGAGCCGCAGCTGGCCGGCGCCGGAGCTGCCTCCGGCAGCCGCGGCAGCAGCGTGGGTACCATTCCAGGCCGAATACTGGCGGTGCACTTCGGCGGCCGCTTCGCCCGGACTGATCGCCATGAGCTCGGATTCGCCCGGCATGGTCAGTCGGCTGCCGGAGCGCATGATGTTCATGTTGCCGTCGAAGGCCGAGGTGTTGGCGCGATAAACGGCCACCAGCTCGCGCTGGCGCGCGACATGATCGCCTGCGCCGTAAACCTGGCTCGTGATCGCAGTCAGCGTATCGCCGCTGCGCACGGTGTAGGTGCTGGCGTTCGCGCTCGCACTGCGCGCGCGGCTCGGCGATGCAGCCGGGCTCGATGTCGACGGAGCGGCCACGGGGGGCGCAGCCGCCGGCGCGGCATTGGCGACGCGCCGCTCGACGCTGCCGCTGCGCGCGCCTTCGGCCGTGACCGGTGCGGCCACGGCTGCGGCTGCGGCACCGGAGTTGGTGGAATCGCCGGAAAACACCGGCGGATCGAGCAGCACGGTGTATTCGCGCACCAGATGCCCGCGCGCCCAGTTGACTTCCACCAGCAAGGTGGCGATCGGTTCGTTGACCGCATCGGCCGAGTGCATATGGAGCACGGTCCGACCGTCGGCGGTCTGCTTCGGCTCGAACGTGACGCCGGCCAGGAAGGCCGGGTACTCGAGTCGGTAGCGGTTGAAGGTCTCGCGTGAGGCCAGGGTGGCCTTGAGACCAGAGAGCTCGTCGGCGCTGGCTCCGACCACGTCGATATCGGCGTCGAGCGGGGCATTCAGGGTGGATTTGAGATGTATGTCCCCCAGGCCGAGCGCCAGTGAGGCGGTCGGCGACAGCAGAGCGAGCAGCAGAACCCGGCAAATATTACGCGTCAACATCGTGTCTCCAAGCGGACCAGGCTGCTAAATAATCCTTAGAAAATATATAATTAGCACCGCATCCAAACAGTGCGCATATGTACGGCGCAATATAACTTATAAATACTCGGACACCAAAATCTCGGCAATTTGCACGCTGTTCGTGGCGGCACCCTTGCGAATGTTGTCGGACACAATCCATAGGTCGAGGCCGCGTTCATGCGACATATCTTCGCGAATACGGCCCACGTAAACCGTGTCGTGGTTCGCTGCTTCAGTAACCGCAGTGGGGTACCCCCCCGCCACACGCTCATCGAGAACCGTCACACCCGGCGCCCGCTCGAGCAAGCCCCTGGCGTCGGCGGCCGAAATCTTGCGCTGCGTCTCAATATGGACCGCCTCGGAGTGGCCATAGAACACCGGCACCCGCACAGCCGTGGCGTTCACCCGTATCGAGGGCTCCTCGAGGATTTTGCGGGTCTCCCAGGCCATCTTCATCTCTTCCTTGGTGTAGCCGTTCGGCTGGAACTGATCGATCTGCGGCACACAGTTGAACGCAATCTGCTTGGCGATCTGCGTCGGCGGGTCGATCGGCCGGCCGTTCAGCAGCGCCGCGGTCTGCGCAGCCAGTTCTTCCACGGCCTCCCTGCCGGCACCCGAGACCGATTGATAGGTTGCGACATTGATTCGCTCGATGCCGACCGCATCGTGAATCGGCTTCAACGCGACCAGCATTTGAATCGTCGAGCAGTTCGGATTGGCAATGATGTTGCGGCCGCGGTAGTGAGCAATCGCGTGGCGGTTGACTTCGGGCACCACCAGCGGGATGTCGTCCTCATAGCGGAAATGGGCGGTATTGTCGATGACGATGCAGCCCGCCTGCGCGGCCTTGGGCGCGAACTCCGCGGAGACGCTGCTGCCGGCCGAGAACAGTCCGATGTCGGCGCGCGAGAAATCGAAGCTCGACAATTCCTCGACCGGTACCGAGCGGCTGCGGAAACCGACTGATCGGCCGAGCGAGCGATTACTGGCCAGCGCCCGCAGTTCGGAGACCGGAAATCTGCGCTCCTCGAGCACTTTGATCATGGTCTCGCCCACGAGCCCCGTTGCCCCGACTACCGCCACCCGAAAAGACCTGCTCATCGTCCGCCTGTACTCCTGTCGACTGCTCGCACGCTTACTTAGCTGCCCGCGCGCTCGCCGCGCTCGATATCGGGCGTCGGACAGCTGATATCGGCATTCTGCGCGCGATGGCGCAGATAGTGGTCCATGAGCACGATGGCCAGCATCGCCTCGGCAATCGGCGTGGCCCGCAGTCCGACGCACGGATCGTGCCGGCCGGTGGTCACGACCTCGACCGGATTGCCGGCAACGTCAATGGTGCGTCCAGGCACCTGGATACTCGAGGTCGGCTTCAGGCTCAGGTGCGCGACGATCGGCTGTCCCGAGGATATCCCACCGAGCACACCGCCGGCGTGATTGGAAGCAAACCCCTGGGGTGTGAGCTCGTCACGATGCGTGCTGCCATGCTGTGCCGATACCGCGACGCCATCACCGATTTCGACCGCCTTGACTGCGTTGATGCCCATCAGTGCATGCGCGATGTCGGCGTCGAGCTTGTCGAACACCGGCTCACCGAGGCCCGGGGGCACGCCTTCGGCGATCACGGTGACGCGCGCACCGATCGAATCGCCGGCGCTGCGCGTGTCCCAGAGCAATTGCTCGAGCTCCGGCACGCGCTCCGGATCCGGGCAGAAGAACGGATTTCGATAGGCCGCGGGGGGATCGCGCGGCTCGAGCACACGGTCGCCGATCTGGCTCAAATAACCATAGATTCGCACGCCCAGCCGTTCGGCCAGGTATTTGCGCGCAATCGCCCCCGCAGCCACTCGCATCACCGTCTCGCGCGCCGAGGAGCGACCGCCGCCACGATAGTCGCGAAAGCCGTACTTGTGCTGATAGGTGTAGTCGGCGTGGCCCGGCCGGAAGCGGTCCTTGATGCGCTCGTAGTCGCGCGAGCGCGCGTCGCTATTCTCGATCAACAGGCCGATCGGGGTGCCGGTGCTGCGCCCCTCGAACACGCCGGAGAGGATGCGCACCGTGTCGTCTTCGCGACGCTGACTCACGAACTGCGAGGTTCCGGCGCGACGCCGATCGACGTCACGCTGCAGATCGTCCTCGGCCAATTCGAGGCCCGGCGGACAGCCATCGACGATGCAGCCCAGCGCGGCGCCGTGGCTCTCGCCGAAGGTCGTCACTGCGAACAATCTACCCAGCGTGTTGCCCGACATCGCCTGCCTGTCTCCACTCGGATCCTTACCGCGCGCGCAGCTGCGCGAGCTGCTCCCGCTCGAGCACGAACACACCGCCGCCGCCGCGTTCGAAGCTCAGCCAGACGAAGGGCAGGCGTGGAAATGCGCGGCGCAGCGCCCTGTCCGCGTTGCCAACCTCGACGATCAGAATCCCGCCCGGTTTCAGGTGCGCAGCCGCCTTGCGCAAGATGACTCTGACCGAATCGAGACCGTCTGAACCGGCCGCCAGCGCCAGTTGCGGCTCATGCCGATACTCCGCCGGCAGTCCCTGCAGCTCGCGCCGCCCCACGTACGGCGGATTGCTGACGATAATATCGTAGCTGACGCGCTCGAGAGCGGCGAAATGATCCGATCGCACCAGCCGCACGCGTCGCTGCAGACGATGGGCGCGGATATTGCGGCGCGCGACCTCGAGCGCATCGGGCGAAATATCCACCGCATCGACCCGTGCCTGCGGGAATGCGTAAGCGCAGCCGATCGCGATGCAGCCCGAACCCGTGCCGATGTCGAGGATGCGCCGTACGCGCGCGGCTTCGATCCAGGGCGAAAAGCGGCGCTCGATCAGTTCGGCGATCGGCGAGCGCGGTATCAGCACCCGCTGATCGACGTATATCGGTAGACCCGCGAACCAGCAACGCCGCGTCAGGTAGACGGCTGGCACACGTTCGCGGATGCGCCGATCGAGCAGGGCGCTGATTCGCTCCTGCGCGCGACGCGACACCGGTCGCGCATGCGCGGCCGGCTTGCTCGCGGCCGGCCGCCCGAGCACGTGCCAGATCAGCGCCGCGGCCTCATCGCGCGCGTTGTCGGTGCCATGGCCGAAATGCACACCGGCACGCGCGAGCCGGCGTGCGCTGCGTGCGAGCAGCGTCGCGACGCTGAGATTCGAGGATTTACCGCTATGAGATAATCGTTGCATGAACCGCCGCTCTGTCCTGCTGCTGCTCGCCCTGGGGGTGCTCGCCGTCGGGGCTGGCGCGCTGCTCGCGCATCGGCTTGGCACCGGCGTCGCGCTGCAGAGCGGAACCTGGCTGCCGCATCCACGTCCGCTGGCCGAATTCCACCTGCAGGATATGGCCGACCGCAATTTTGATCTGAACAATCTGCGCGGTCACCCGACACTGCTGTTCTTCGGCTTCACCAACTGCCCCGATGTCTGCCCCACCACCCTCGCGACGCTGGCGCAGCTGCAGCGGCAGGCGCCGCTGCGGGGCGCCGAGGTCGTATTCGTCAGCATCGATCCCGAACGCGACAGCGCCGGCGCGCTGCGAGCCTACCTGGGCGCATTCAGCGACAAGTTCGTCGGCGTGCGCGGCGATCGCGCCTCGCTCGCGCCGCTGCTCAAGAGCCTGAACGCCATCGCGGTGCGCGATAACCTCCCCGGTGGCGGCTACACCATGGATCACTCCGCGACGCTGTATCTGCTCGACACCGGCGGCCGGCTGGTGGCGGTGTTCTCGCCGCCTTTTTCGGCCGCCTCCCTGGCGTCGGACCTGCACCGGGTCGATGTCGCGCGGCGGCTCTGAATAGCGTGTTTGTCGCGCTGCAGTACCTGTTGCCGCATCACCTGCTGTGCCGGCTGGTGTATGCACTCACACGCAATGAAACCCGCTGGTTCAAGAATCTGCTGATCGGCGCCTTCATGCGCGCTTACGCGCCCGAGATGGCCGATGCGGCCGAGCCCGACCCACATGCGTACGGCAGCTTCAACGCCTTCTTTACGCGCCCGCTGCGCGCGGATGCCCGGCCGGCCGATCCCGATGACAGCGCCATCGCCTCGCCCTGCGACGGCACGGTCAGCGTCGCCGATACCCTGCGCGGCAATCGGCTGCTGCAGGCCAAATCACACGACTACACGCTCGACGCCTTGCTGGCGGGCCGGTCCGAATGGGCCGCGCGGCTGACGGGCGGATTGTTCGCGACGCTGTATCTGGCGCCCTACAACTACCACCGTGTGCACATGCCGCTGGCGGGCCGATTGAGCGCCGCCTGGCACGTGCCGGGCCGGCTGTTTTCTGTCAACCGCCAGACCGCCGAGCGCGTGCCGCGGCTGTTCGCACGCAATGAGCGCGTGGTGTGTGCCTTCGAGGGCGATCACGGTCCGTTCGTGCTGATCCTGGTCGGGGCGCTGTTCGTCGGCAACATGAGCACGGTGTGGCACGGCGAGGTCACGCCGACTGCCGCGCCCGCCGGTGCGCGCCCACTCGCCGTCACGACCGGGGTCGAGTTGTGGCAGCCGCGCGGTGCCGAGCTCGGTCGCTTCAACATGGGCTCGACCGTGATTCTGCTGCTGCCGCCCGGCGCGGCGCATTGGCAACCGTCATTGCAGCCGGGAGTGCCGCTGCGTGTCGGGCAGCGCTTAGGGTTGCTCGACTCGTGACCGCCGATGAGCCGTGGCGCCCGACCGCGCCGCTCGCGGCGCTGCGCCTGCGCGCCGCTCTGCTGGCCCAGGTCCGCGGTTTCTTTAGCGAGCGCGGCATGCTCGAGGTCGATACGCCGGCGCTGGTTCGCCACGCGGTCACCGATCGACACATTCATTCGGCGCGGGTCGAACTGCCCGGTTACGGGCCACCGCTCTATCTGCACACATCGCCCGAGTACGCCATGAAGCGCCTGCTCGCAGCCGGCAGCGGCGACATCTTTCAGATCGCGCACGTGTTTCGCGGCAGCGAGCATGGCCGCTGGCACAACGCCGAGTTCACGCTGATCGAGTGGTATCGCTGCGGCTATGCGATGCGGCAGCTCATGGAAGAGGCGGCACGGCTGACGCTCACGCTGCTGGCGCTGCCCGATGAAACGCCGGTCGAGTATCTGCGCTACCGGTGCGCATTCGAGCGCGAGCTGTCCGTCGATCCGCTGCGCGCGCCGGACGAGACGCTGCGATCGCTGGCGATCGCGCGACGACTCGACCGGCAGCTCGCCGAGCGCTGCGATCGGGATGAACTGCTCGACTGGCTCATGGGCAGTGCGGTCGGCCCGCGCCTGGGCCGCAACGGTCCCTGCTTCGTGCATCACTACCCGGCCAGCCAGGCCGCGCTGGCCCGGATCGACCCGCAGGATCCACGCGTGGCGCTACGCTTCGAGCTCTACTACCGCGGCGTCGAGCTTGCCAACGGCTTCGAGGAGCTCGCGGATTGCGCGCAACAGCGCGCGCGATTCGAGCTTGATCGAGCGCAGCGTCTGGCTGCCGGTTTGCCCGCGCCGGCCATTGACGAGGCGCTGCTCGCCGCGCTCGATGCGGGCTTGCCGCCGGTGTCCGGGGTTGCGCTTGGCTTCGATCGGCTGCTGATGCTGCGACTGGGAGCTTCGAGCATCGAGCAGGTGCTGCCCTTTGCGCTCGACCGCGCCTGAGGGACCTACTGCCTGGCGCGCGAGATATACGCGGAGGTGCGCGTGTCGACCTTGATGATCTCGCCTTCATTGATGAAGAGCGGCACGCGCACGACTGCGCCGGTCTCGAGCTTGGCGCTCTTCTGACCACCCGTGGCGGTGTCGCCGCGAAGTCCCGGATCGGTCTCGACCACCTTGAGCTCGATATGCGGCGGCGGGGTGACCACGATCGGCACGCCGTTCCACAGTGTGACGATGCAGACCGTACTGTCCTTGAGCCACTGCGCGTTATCGCCCACCACGGCCTTGCTGGCAGCGTGCTGCTCGAAGTTATCGGGAATCATGAAATGAAAGAAATCGCCGTCGCTGTACAGGTACTGCATGTCGACGTCGACCACGTCGGCGGCCTCGACGCTCTCGCCGGACTTGAAGGTGCGCTCGATGGTGCGCCCGGTCTTGAGATTGCGGATCTTGACGCGATTGAATGCCTGGCCCTTGCCCGGCTTGACCATCTCGTTCTCGACGATCGAATACGGATCGCCGTCGATCAGGATGCGCAGACCCGACTTGAACTCATTGGTCGTGTAGTTGGCCATTCTTTTCTACGCGCCGAGACCGCACAATGGCGGCCCTCCAAAAACGGGCGCGTATGATAACGACATCAACCCTGACCCGCCAGCCGCTCGATGCGGCGCTGGCCGGCTCCTGGCAGTGGCAGCTATCGCAGGCGATCACCGATCCGCGTGAATTGCTGCGTCTGCTCGATCTGGATCCGCAGCAGACCGTCGGTCCCGCGATGCTGGCGGCCGAGGCTTTCCGGCTGCGCGTGCCACGCGGCTTCGTGCGGCGCATGCGCCGCGGAGACCCCTGCGATCCGCTGCTGCTGCAGGTCTTGCCCGGTGCACGCGAGCTGATCCAAACCCCCGGCTTCGGTGCCGACCCGCTCGAGGAACGGGCCGCGGCACGCGCGCCCGGATTGCTGCAGAAATATTTCGGCCGGGCGCTGCTGATCAGCACCGGGGCGTGCGCGGTGCACTGCCGTTACTGCTTTCGTCGCGAGTTCCCGTACGCCGAGGCCGATCAGCGCGGCCGCTGGCGCAGCGCGCTGGAGGCCATCGCGGCCGATCCCTCGCTCGAGGAAATCATTCTCTCCGGCGGCGATCCGCTGTCGCTGACCGACGCACGCCTCAGGCAACTGACCGACGCCTTGCAGGCCATGCCGCACATCCGCCGGCTGCGCCTGCATACCCGCACGCCGATCGTGTTACCCGAACGAATCGACTCAGGGTTTCTGAGCTGGCTCGAGACACTGCCCTGGCCGACGGTCATCGTGCTGCACGCCAATCACGCCAATGAGATCGACGCCGAGGTGCGCGACGCCGCGAGCCGTCTGCGAATGGCGGGCGCAACCCTGTTGAATCAGTCGGTGCTGCTCGCAGGCATCAACGACTCGGTCGAGGCGCTCGAGGCGCTGTCGCAAGCCCTCTGGTCCGCGCAGGTGCTGCCCTATTATCTGCACCTGCTCGATCGCGTGCGCGGCACCGCGCATTTCGAAGTGCCCGAGCCGCAGGCACAAGTGATCATGGCGCACCTGGCGAGCCGACTGCCCGGCTTTCTGGTACCCCGACTGGTGCGCGAGAGCGCAGGTGCGCCCGCCAAGACAATTGTGGCGAGTGCTCCGTGGGATACGCTTCACAGTTCGGGACAGTTCGAGTGTTAGAATTTCGCTCCTCTGCGGAGCTCAGCGCCATTGAACGATACGACCGCGGTCCCACTGATCGTACACAGCGCCACGCGCGACCCGGTGGAGGCGCTCAATGGACTGCTGCGCCGTGCCGGCATGGCGGCTCACTGCACCTGGATTTCGGCGCTGCAGGACCTGCCTGATGCGCTCGAACAGCTCAACCCCGAGCTGCTGATCTGCTGTTCGCCCGCGGGTGTCGGTCTGGCCGACATCGCCGAGTTGCGCGACCGGGTCGCCAACCTGGTGCCCATAGTCGCCGTGCGCGAGAGCGTCGATGAAAGCGTGATCAGTACCGACATGGCCCAGGGCGCCCGCGACACCGTGTCGCTGCACGAGCCCGCCCGTCTGCAGGCGGTGATCGCGCGCGAGTTGCGTGCCTTCCGCCTCGAACGCGCGCTGACCAGCACCTTGCGCGCCTCGCAGGATTACCGCAGCCAGCTTGAAGTAGTGCTGCAACGATCCAACGATGCCATCGCGCAAATCCAGGAGGGCATCCTGGTCGATGCCAATGGCGCCTGGCTCGAGCTGTTTGGCATGGCGGACGCCGGCAGCCTGATCGGCCAGCCGGTTATGGACCTGTTCGAGGACTCCACGCACGCGGCGCTCAAGGCGGCGTTGACTGCCTGCCTGCAGGGGCGCTGGAACAATCACGCGCTCAAGGCCGACGCCTCGCTCGGCGACGGCTCGGTGGCGCCGCTCGAGCTGGTGTTGGCGCTCGGCGAGTTCGATGGCGAGCCGAGCGTTCGATTGATCGTGCCGGCGCAGAAACGCGACGAGCGCGCATTGGTCATCGAGCTCGAAGCAGCGGTGCACTGCGATCAGGGTACCGGGCTGCTGATGCGTCGCCACCTGCTGCATGCACTGCAGGAGCGGCTGCGGACGCCGGTCGCGGGCGGTGTGCGCTTTTTCGCCTGCGTGCGTCCTGACCGGTTTGCCGACATCGAGCACGAGCTCGGCGTGCTGTCCTCGGAGCAGTTCCTGATCGCATTCGCCCAGATCGTGCGGGCGCTGCTCGGGCCGCACGACATTGCCGGCCACTTCGGTGGCACGACGCTGCTGTTACTGCTCGAGCGCGGCAATGGGCGCGACGTCGAGGCCTGGTGCGAAACCCTCATGGATCGCGTCAGCAAGCATCTGTTTCCGACCCAATCCGGCGGCGACGGCCTGCATGCGACCGGCAGCATCGGGCTGTCAGCGGTAGCGCTTCAGAACCCCGATCTGAATGCGGCCATCATGGATGCGCTCGACGCGCTGCGCCGCGGCCGCACGCGCGGCGTCGGCCAGCTCGTGACGGTGGATCGCACCGACAATGACACCCGCGTCAAGAGTTACGATGCGGTCTGGGTCAAGCACATCAAGCAGGCCCTGATGGAGAACCGTTTCCGCCTGGTGCAGCAGCCGATCGCGGCGCTCGCCGGCGGATCGCAGAAGATGTACGACGTCGCGATCCGCCTGGTCGACTCCCAGGGAAAGGAAGTGCTGCCGTCCGAGTTCCTGCCGGCCGCAAACCGCAATGATCTGATGAAGAACATCGACCGCTGGGTGCTCGGCGCCTCGCTGTCATTCATTTCCAAGAACAAGCCCGATCTGCTGTTCGTGCGCCTGTCGCGCGACAGCGCGCTCGATCCGTCGCTGCTGCAGTGGCTCGAGTTGCAGCTGCGCTCGACGATGACCGATGCGCAGCGGCTATGCCTGCAGATCACCGAAGAGGTCGCAAGCAACAACCTGCAGCAGATCACGCAGCTCATCACCGCGGTTCGCGCCGCCGGTGTCCGCGTTGCTCTCGAGCACTTCGGCACTGGCCGCGATTCACAGCGCCTGCTCGCGAGCCTGCCGCTCGACTTCGTCAAGATCGACGGCTCGCTGATGCAGGGCCTGACCGGCAGTCACGCCCTGCAACAGCGCGTGCGTGCCATCGCGACCGTGGCGGCGCAGCACAATGTGCAGACCGTGGCCGAGCGCATCGAGGACGCCAACACCATGGCGGTGGTCTGGCAGCTCGGCGTGCAGTTCATCCAGGGCTATTTCGTGCACGCACCCGAAGAGGTCGTGCTCAAGTCGTGATGCGCGCCGGCGCGCGTGGCCTGGCACTGGGCTTAAGCACCGCGCTCGCAGCCTGCAGCCAGCACGCCGGACCTCGAGCGGCGGCGGCGGACCCGGCACCCACCATTGCAGTCGGCTCCGCGGCGGCGACTGTTCAGGCCGTTGCCCGCACGCTCGACGACTATCCGCGCTCGCTCGATCCGCAGCTCACTACCGACATCCCATCGCAGCGCGTGCTCGATGATCTGTTCGAAGGTCTCGTGGCGCTGAGCATCGACGGGCGGCCGGTACCCGGTGCGGCCGCGTCCTGGCAGCAGAGCGCCGACAGCAGGACCTGGGTATTTCACCTGCGCGAGAACGCGCGCTGGTCCAATGGCGCGCCGCTGACCGCCGAGGACTTCGTCTACTCCTGGCGGCGCGAGGTCGACCCGAAGACCGCCTCGGGCTATGCGCAGGCCCTGGCGCCGATCGTCAACGGACTCGAGATCGCGCTTGGCCACAAGCCACCGGACACGCTCGGAGTGGAGGCCAACGATGCACACACGCTGACCGTGCATCTGATGGCGCCGACACCCTACCTGCTCGACCTGCTGGATCAGGTCTATCTCTACCCGGTCTACCGGCCCGCGATCGAGCGCTATGGCGATGACTGGGTGCGCTCCGAACACATCGTCAGCAACGGCGCGTTCGCATTGCAGGAGGAGATCATCGGCAATCGCATCACGCTGCGTGCCAACGAGCACTACTGGGACGCGTCGCACGTATCATTGCGCACGGTCGTGTATTACTCGATGCCCGACCGCGCGCAGGCGGTGTTGCGTTACCTCGCCGGCGACGTGCAGTTCACCGATTCGTTCGCAGCCAGCCAGCGGCCCTGGCTCAAGAGCACGCTCGGGGATCAGGTGGTCAATTCGCCCTGGCTCGGCATCTACATGCTCGCATTCAACGTCCGCCTGCCGCCTTTCCGCGACCAACCGTCGCTGCGACAGGCGCTGATCCTCGCGATCGATCGCGCCGCACTGACACGCTACCTCAAATATGACATGTACCAGCCGGCCGACACGCTGATGCCGCCGCTCGCGGGATACGAGCCGCAACATCCGGCGTGGGCGAGGTCGGGCCAGGCCGATCGCAATGCGCTCGCGCGCCGGCTGTACGCCGAAGCCGGCTATTCGCCGCAGCATCCCCTGCGCGTGGACATCAGTACCTCGATTCAGGGCGCCGACGAGCGTCACTTCTTCGAAGCCGTAGCGGCCATGTGGCACTCGGTGCTCGGCGCCGAGGTCGGCGTCGATGAATCGGAATTCAAGGTGCTGCTGCAGAATCGCGATCTCAAGCGCCTGCCATTGTTTCTCGACAGCTGGATCGGGGATTTCGCTGACCCGGTCAACTTCCTGCAGCTGTTCGACAGCCGCGGCAGCCTCGACTACGGCGGCTACTCGGATACGCGCTTCGACGCGCTGCTCGATCGCGCCGCGCAGGAGCCGGACAATGCCGCGCGCTACCGCCTGCTCGAGCAGTCCGAGCGGGTGCTGAACGAGGACGCGGTCTACATACCGCTCTACTACTACGCCACCCGCCATCTGGTAAAGCCGTATATCACCGGCTGGCATTCCAATCTGCTCGATCGCAATCTGTCGCGCTACATGTCCATTCTCGAGCACCAGGGTCGCTGACGCATGCTGCGCTACATCCTGCGGCGCGTACTCGAGAGTATTCCGACGCTGTTGTTGATCGTCACGATCGCCTTCGCACTGCTGCACGCGGCACCCGGCGGACCGTTCGCGGCCGACAAGGCCATGCTGCCGGAGATTCGGCACAGCATCGAGGCTCGCTACCATCTCGACGAGCCATTGTGGCGCCAGTACCTGCGCTATCTCGGTGACCTGGCACACGGCGATCTCGGTCCCTCATTCCAGTACCGCAACACCTCGGTGAACCAGCTCATCGCCGCCGGCTTACCCGTAGATCTCACGGTGGGCTTGAGTGCCATCGTGCTGGCGCTGCTGGCAGGGATTCCGATCGGACTCAATGCCGCCTGGCGGCGCCACACGCTCTGGGATCGCCTTCCGATGGGGCTCGCGGTCGCGGGCATCTCGCTGCCGGTGTTCGTGGTCGCGCCGCTGCTGGTACTGGTGTTCGCAGTGAAGCTGCATTGGCTGCCGGCCGGCGATTGGGTGCACGGCTCGCCATCGCATCTGCTGCTGCCGGTGGCAGCGCTGGCGCTGCCGTATGTCGCCTACGTGGCGCGTATCGTGCGAGGCAGCGCGCTCGAGGTGCTCAACACCTCTTTCATCCGCACCGCGCACGCCAAGGGCCTGCCCGCGCACCGGATCCTCCTGCATCACACGCTGCGGCCGACGCTTGCGCCCGTGGTGTCGTTCCTCGGACCCACCACCGCCGGCATCGTCACGATCTCGATCGTGGTCGAGACCGTGTTCGGTCTGCCCGGCATCGGCCGCTTCTTCGTCACTGGCGCCCTCAATCGCGATTACACGCTGGTGCTCGGCATCACGATCCTCTACGGCACGTTGATCATCCTGTTCAATCTGCTGGCCGACCTGTGCTACGCGTGGCTCGATCCGCGGGTGCGTCTTGAGTAACCGGCATCGCGGCAGCTGGATCGCGGGCGGCGTGCTGCTGCTCGTGGCCTTGAGCAGCCTGATCGTGCCGGCGCTCTCGCCCTACGACTATTACACGCCGCAACTGGACCTGATTTCGAAACCACCGATGCTGCAGGGCGGCCACCTGCTCGGCACCGATCCGCTCGGGCGCGACCTATTGATCCGCGTACTCTGGGGCTGTCGCATCTCGCTGCTGATCGCGCTGGTCGCGAGCGGCATCAGCGTTGGGCTCGGCGTGCTCTGGGGTGCCACCGCGGGCTACGCCGGCGGCACCATCGATGCGCTCATGATGCGCACGGTCGATGTGCTCTACTCGGTGCCGTTCGTGCCGTTCGTGATCGTGCTGACGGTGCTGTTCGGGCACGAACTGTGGCTGATGTTCGTCGCTATCGGCGCGGTCTCGTGGCTCGACATCGCGCGTATCGTGCGGGGCGAGACGCTGTCGCTCAAGCGGCGTGAATTCATCGAGGCCGCACGCGTCTCGGGCGTGCGCGGTGCCCGCATGATCGGGCGCCACATTGTGCCGAACCTGCTGGGCGTAGTGATCATCTATGCCACGCTCACGGTACCGACCGTGATCCTGTTCGAAGCGTTCATGAGCTTTCTCGGCGTGGGCGTGCGCGTACCGCTGGCCTCGCTCGGATCGCTGATTGCCGATGGCGCATCGGACATGCAGGCGCACCCTCACCTGCTGCTGGTCCCGGCGGCGGTGCTGGCGGCAATCGTCTATTGCTTCAACTTCCTCGGCGACGGTCTGCGCGATCTGCTCGATCCGCGCCAGCAATCATGAGTACGGCACCGCTGCTGCAGATTCGCGGTCTGGGCGTGTACTATGCGACGGCTCACGGCGCAGTCGATGCCGTCAACGACCTGGATCTCGATCTGGGCGCTGGCGAATGCCTCGGACTGGTCGGCGAATCGGGCTCCGGCAAGACCGCTGTGCTGCTGGCAATCATGGGCCTGCTGTCGTCGCAGGCGCGGCTGCGCGGCAACATCCGCTACCGCGGCACCGAGCTCCTGGGACTGGGCGCGCCGGCGCTCAACGCCCTGCGCGGCGCGCGCATCGCCATGGTGTTCCAGGATCCGATGTCCGCGCTCAATCCGTACCTGCGCGTGATCGACCAGCTCAGTGAAGTGTCACGAGTGCACGGCGGCAGCTCGCGCCGTGCCGCCGAGCAACGTGCGCTCGAGATGCTCGAGTCAGTGCAGATCGGCGAGCCGGAACGGCGCGCAAGACAGTACCCGCACCAGCTTTCGGGTGGCATGCGCCAGCGCGTCATGATCGCGATGGCGCTCATGGCCGAGCCCGAGATCGTACTGGCCGACGAGCCGACCACGGCGCTCGATGTCACCGTCCAGGCGCAGATCCTGAGCCTGTTGCAGCAAGTGCGCGCCCGCACCGGTGCCGCACTGCTGCTGGTCACGCACGATCTGGGCGTGGTGGCGCAGCTCGCCGATCGCGTCGGCGTCATGCGCGCCGGGCGCCTGCTCGAGCTGGCGGACTGCGAGCGGCTGTTCGCGAGTCCCCGGCACGCGTACACGCAGACCTTGCTGGCGGCGTTGCCGAAGCTCGAGCTGCCGGCGTGAGCACGTACGATGCATCGATGCTGCTCGAGGTGCGCAACCTGCGTGTGAGTTTTCCAGTGCGCCACGCCGGCCGGAGCGTGCGCGTGCGCGCGCTGGACGATGTCGGTTTCGCGCTCGCGAGCGCCGAGACGCTCGGCATCGTCGGCGAATCCGGCAGCGGCAAGTCGACCTTGGCCCGCACCCTGCTGCGACTCAACGAACCCGAGCATGGCCAGGTACGATTTCGCGGCCTCGATCTGCTGAGCCTCAACGGCACCGAACTGCAGCGCGCGCGCGCGCGACTGCAGATGATCTTTCAGGATGGCATCGCGGCGCTCGATCCGCGCCAGCGCATCGGCGCCACGCTCGAAGAGCCGTTGCAGGTCCTTAAACCCGAGCTGTCGGAAGACGCGCGACGCGAGCGCGTACTCACCGTGCTCGCACGGGTCGGACTTGAGCCGCAGCACCTGCAACGCTATCCACACCAACTCTCGGGCGGCCAGGCGCAACGCATCGGCATCGCGCGTGCGCTGATCGTCGAGCCCGAACTGATCGTCTGCGATGAGCCGCTGTCCTCGCTCGATGTTTCGATCAAGGCTCAGATTACTGCGCTGCTGCTCGAGCTCAAGCGCGAGCTCAGGCTGTCGCTGATTTTCATTGCGCACGATCTGCCGGCGGTGCAGCTGTTGTCGGATCGGGTACTGGTGCTGTACCTCGGCCGTGTCATGGAGATCGCGGCGCGCGATGCCCTGTTTCAACGCCCGCGCCACCCGTATACGCGTGCGCTGCTGCAGGCCGTGCCCGTTCCCGATCCGCGCATCGCGCGTCAACGCCGTGCGCCGCCACTTGCGGGCGAGATTCCATCGAGCCTCTCGCCGCCGAGCGGTTGCGTGTTTCGGACGCGCTGCCCGCATGCGATCGAGCGCTGCGCCCTGGAACTGCCGGTGTTGCGGCAGCTCGGCGACAGCCAGGTCGCCTGTCACAGGGCCGAGGAGCTCTAGATCGCCGCAATTCTCTCCACGGTGCGCCAACCGCGCGGCAGCAGTGCGCCGCGCTGAGCGCGCCCACCGACATAATCCTTGAGATTTGCCGGCGTCAGCGTCATCTGCCGCTCGCCCGAGAACACCGCCAGCGATTGACCCGGCGCGAGCACGGTCATTGCGACCAGCGTCTCCTCCCGGGAGACGGCCTTCCTGGTGGGGATCGCGAACAGCTTGTTGCCCTTGCCGCGCGGGAGCTCCGGCACCTCGCCGGCCGGGAACAGCAGCAGGCGCCCTTCGGAATTCACCAGCGCGACCCGCGCCTCGGCGAGCGGCTGCCCCTCGCTCAGCGGCACCGGTGCCGGCGGCAGCACCAGCGCGCCTTCGGAGAGCTTGAGCAACGCCTTGCCGGCGCGATTGCGCGAGTGCAGCTCCTTCAGGCGCACCGTGAATCCATAGCCCGCATCGCTCGCAAGCAGCCACAGATCCTCGGGCTCGCCGATCAGCACGCCTGCAAAGCGCGCACCATCGGGCGGATCGAGCCGGCCGGAGAGTGGCTCACCCTGGCCGCGCGCCGAAGGCAGCGTTGCGGCAAGCAGGCTGTAGACGCGCCCGGTGCTGTCAATGAAGACGGCGAGCTGCGTGCTGCGTCCGCGCGCCGCGGTCAGGTAGGCATCGCCCGTCTTGTAAGACAACGTACGCGAGTCGATATCATGGCCCTTGGCCGAGCGCACCCAGCCACCCGTGGACAGCACCACCGTCACCGGCTCATTCGCGAGCAGCTCGGTTTCCTCGATCGCCTGGGCGGCGGCGCGCTCGACGATGCGCGTGCGGCGCTCGTCGCCAAATTCGGCCGCGTCGGCCTTGATTTCATCGCGCACGAGATTGCGCAACTTGGCCTTGCTGCCGAGGATCGCCTCGAGCTTGGTGCGCTCCTCGGACAAGCCTGCCTGCTCCTCGCGGATCTTCATCTCCTCGAGCTTGGCGAGGTGACGCAGCTTGGTCTCGAGGATGGCCTCGGCTTGTTCATCCGAGAGCTTGAAGCGCTTGATCAAGACCGGCTTGGGCTCCTCCTCGCGCCTTATGATGCGGATGACCTCATCGAGGTTGAGATAGGCGATCAGCAATCCGTCGAGGATGTGCAGCCGGCGCGCGACCTTGTCGAGCCGGTGCTGCAGGCGCCGGCGCACGGTTTGCTGCCGAAAATCGAGCCACTCTGCCAGCAGCGCCTTGAGCCCCATGACGCGCGGCCGGCCGTCGATCCCGATGACGTTCAGGTTGACGCGGTAGTTGCGCTCCAGGTCGCTAGTCGCGAACAGATGCGCCATGAGCTGCACCACATCGACGCGGTTGGACCTCGGCTCGATCACGATCCGGGTCGGATTCTCGTGGTCGGACTCATCGCGCACGTCGTCGACCATCGGCAGCTTCTTGTCGCGGATCTGCTGCGCGATCTGCTCCTGCACGCGGCTGCCCGAGACCTGGAACGGCAGCTGCGTGACGATGATATGGCCGCTGTCCGCCTCGATCTCATAGATGGCGCGCGCCTTGAAGCTGCCGACGCCTGAGTCGTAGAAGGCGATCAGATCGGCGCGCGGCGAGATGATCTCGCCGCCGGTCGGAAGATCCGGTCCCTTGATGTGCTTGAGCAGCGCGCGCGGGGTC
>Ga0210394_10001375_pt1 | contig 39539 bp, 33 predicted proteins | sample IncBWC12MmetaG_FD_160121 | JGI IMG/M metagenome (GOLD analysis project Ga0210394, IMG submission 160121) | Forest soil microbial communities from Barre Woods Harvard Forest LTER site, Petersham, Massachusetts, United States - Inc-BW-C-12-M | ecosystem: Environmental > Terrestrial > Soil >... | reverse complement strand
GAAACCGTAGCGCTCTGGTCGAACGCGAGCCCAGATCCTCTCGTGGCCCGAGTGCTGGACATCCTCAGACGTTTGGGGAGCGAGAAGAAAAAGGCCAGCTTCCTAACCGAACCAGCGCGGTAAAGTTAAGCTCTTTGCACGATCACTCCGCATCTTGGGATAACCCAAGGTATAGAGAAGGCCGCCAGCGGCAGGCTGTAGGGCAACGCACAATTGAGGCAACCCGGCCCCCCGGCACGCTTCAATCGGGATGTGTGGGAGGGATTCTCACTCAGATCGAGACCAATCGAGGGAGGAACCTGGCGGTTCCTCCCTCGTGGTGCGGGGGGGCGGCGCGGGAGTTTGTACGAATCTACTTTTTCGCTGTGACTACCGGCACAGTGTTGATTTGGCCTGCCTTCGCTAACTCTTCTTGTTCGCTTTTCGTGAGCGGCGCGAAGACAATCGCTTTGCCAAACTGAGGCAGATTCAAGGAACGAACTCTGCGCTGGTTTGCGTGATTCGTAATGGTTAAGTACACACCGCTCATGTGGCTATCTTCAACGAGGGGATACTCCGTATAGACGCCAGCACTGCTACCGTTTGCCGGGCTAATCTTGGCTGGAGACGCTGTCGAGTCCATCCGGATCACATAATCTCCCGCCGGAAGCACTGCTTGTCCCCAGCGAACTGCGTAGGGAAGGGTGAACTTGCCTGCGAAACTTGGCTGCGCATTTGCGGCAGCCGTAAAGACAAAAGTGGCTATGACAACGCCCAGGAGCAGCCTCACCGAGGCCGGAGTGGTCATATGCTTGATTTTCATTGTTATTCTCCTTTTGCTTGAGTCGATGCTCTTTATTGGTGGCCGTTTGAAGGCTGCATACGCCTTCACTCTGTTAAGCGAAAAACCGCGCCACAGTGGCTCACCTATTTGTCAACATGGGCGAAAAAGGGGCTCCGCCTGAGGGATTGCGAAATGGGGCAACATGAGAACCAGTGCTTTACTTTGGAGACTTGTGGCGTTAGCATCGCGCCAATTCCCACGAGAAGCCCCGGTGGCGGCGAAACGTGTATCCAGCATCGTCCGAACGGGTCAGCAAACTTCTCCTGAACTGGGGTCAAGGGGACCAGGGCGCGCGCGAGGCGCTGATTCCTCTGGTCTATGACGAATTGCGCCGCCTGGCGCGGCGTTACCTTAGACGGGAACGCCCCAATCACACGCTTCAAAGCGCAGCGCTGGTCAACGAAGCGTACCTTCGTCTCATTCGGCAGGAGCAGCCTAAGTGGCAGAACCGCGCTCACTTTTTTGGCGTAGCGGCGCAGCTCATGCGGCACATTCTGGTGGACCACGCTCGAAATCGGGCAGCTGCCAAGCGCGGTGCCGGCGCTCCGCGACTGACACTGGACCCGGATATTGCTTTGCCACAGGAACGAGATGTGGATCTGATAGCGCTTGACGATGCCTTAAATCAACTTGCTGCCCTGGATCCACAACAGAGCCGTCTTGTGGAGTTGCGGTTCTTTGGCGGCCTTTCCATTGAGGAGACTTCGGTCGTGCTGGGTGTTTCGCCAGCAACAGTGAAGCGTGAATGGGCAACGGCACGCGCGTGGCTGCAACGCGAAATGAGGAACAAGGAAACACGCGCATGACACCGGAACGGTGGCAACGAGTAAAGGCGATGCTCGCCGCCGCGCTGGAGAGAGCTCCGGACGAACGGAACGACTACCTGAATCGGGTTTGCGTGGAAGAGTCCCTGCGAATCGAGGTGGAATCGCTCCTTACGGCTCATTGCGAGGCGAATAGCGGTTTTCTCGGACTTTCTGACGGAGAGTTCGACGCGCTGCCGAGTGGCACGAGGCTAGGGCCGTACGAGATCTTGGCGCCCCTCGGCGAGGGCGGAATGGGTAAGGTTTACAAAGCCAGGGATACCCGACTGGACCGCTTGGTGGCCATAAAGTTATTGCAAGCAGACATTGCCGATCGCCCGGAACTTCGAGAGCGTTTTGAACGAGAAGCCCGTACCGTCGCCAGCCTCAATCACCCACATATATGCACACTGTATGACATTGGTCATCAGGACAATGCTGATTTCCTGGTGATGGAATACCTCGAAGGCGAGACGCTAGCTCAGCGGCTCGACACAGGACCACTCCCCCTGGAAGATGTTTTGCGGTATGCGATAGAGATTGCCGACGCCCTGGACAAGGCCCATTCGAAAGGCGTGATTCACCGAGACCTAAAGCCCGCCAATATCATGCTGACGAGTACAGGTTCGAAACTCCTGGATTTCGGACTAGCTAAGCTCAGGCGGGAAGCCGACCCGTTTGCTGTGCTCGCTGGAGTCCCGGTAGCGGCGGATACGATCAGCACTCCTGGGGCGGTTCTCGGCACACTTTCGTACATGGCTCCAGAACAGTTGGAGGGCAAGGAGGTGGATGCCCGCACGGACATCTTTGCCTTTGGAGCCGTCGTGCATGAGATGGTGACCGGAAAAAGGGCTTTTGGAGGACACGCCGGAGCGAACGTGATTGCGGCCATCTTGAAGGAAACACCGTCTCCGGCCAGTCACAGTAATCTACAAGTGCCAGCGGAACTCGAACGCATTGTGACGAAGATGATGGCGAAAGATCCTAACGAACGCTACCCGACAGCGGCCGACGTTCTTTTGGACCTTCGCGCTGTAGAGCGCTCACTGGGAAGAGTTTCATCTTTCTTCGTTTGGCCTAGGAGGTTGAGGCGAGCTTCGGCCATCGCCGCCGCCGGCATCGTGATTGCGACGATTGCTATGCTAGCGCTGCTCTTTCCTCAGGCGCGGCAGCGGCTCGGAAGTTGGTTTGGGACTACTCCGCTGCCACGAGAGAAGCTCGTGGCCGTCTTGCCGTTCACGGTCATGAGTAGCGACGCGAAGGAGAAACCCTTCAGCGATGGCTTGACCGAGACGTTGACAGCCAAGCTTACCCAATTAACGGTCGACCCCACGTTGCAGGTGGTTCCTGCTCCGGAAATTCGCGCCAAAGGTGCGAGCACGATAGACGACGTTCGCAAAGAATTCGGAGCCACGCTGGTGGTCGAGGGCGATCTACAGCGGTCTGGAAATCGAGTTCGAATCAATATTGCCATGGTGGATGCCGGAACCCGGCGCCAGCTTAGAGCAGAGAGTTTGACGGTGGCGGCGTCCGATCCTTTTGCGGTTCAAGACCAAGTGGTCAACGCAGCCATCGGAATGCTGCAACTGGAGGTGCAGCCCGGCGAGCGCGAAGCTTTGGGGACGCATGGGACGGAAGTGGCCAGCGCATATGACTTCTACTTGCAGGGGTTGGGCTATCTGCAGAATTACGACAAAAAGGAGAATATCGAAAGCGCGATCAAAGTTTTTGATACTGCCCTGCAGCTCGATTCGCAGTACGCGGGGGCTTATGCTGGGCGGGGCGAGGCGTATTGGAAGATGTACGAAACAGGCGGCAGCGGTAAAGACGTGCAATGGATCGAAAGCAGCCGGCACGATTGCGAGCATTCACTGGCCTTGAACAAGCAACTACCATCCGCGCACGTCTGCCTGGGGACCGTCTATGGAGGGACCGGACGTTACGAGGACGCCGTAGCACAATTTGAGAGCGCCGTCGCGACCGAGCCAACCAACGACGATGCTTATAGGGGTCTCGCGGATGCGTACGAGCGTCTGGGCAAACTTGCGGAAGCGGAAAAAACCTATCGCCAAGCGATTGAATTGAGGCCGCATTATTGGGCCGGTTACAGCTGGTTAGGAGCTTTTTATTATTACCATGCTCGTTATCCGGAAGCAGCGTCGATGTTTTCCCAGGTCATAGCACTCGCGCCCGACAGCATTCGAGGCTACTACAATCTGGGCGCCACCTACAATGCGCAGGGGCGCTACACCGATGCGATCGGCATGTTTCAACGCTCGATTGCCATACGCCCAACCGCCGCCGTCTACGGAAATCTAGGTAATTCCTACTTTTATCTCCAGCGCTACCCTGAGGCGGCAGGCGCTTACGAAGAAGCTCTAAAGCTTAGCCGAAGCGACTATGTCCTCTGGTGGAATCTTGGAGATGGTTACTATTGGACGCCAGGAAAGCGCGCGGAGGCCGCCGAGGCCTATCGGCAGGCTATTTCTTTCGGGATTAAGAGGCTTCAGGTAAATCCGAGGGACGCCTATACACTTGGCGTCTTGGCATACTGCCATGCGATGCTCGGACAGCGAAAGCCATCTCTCGATTACCTTCAGGCGGGACTTAAACTGGCTCCCGAGGATTCCGAGATGCGTTTTAAGGCCGCGCTGGTGTATAACCAGTTCGGCGACGCCACAAACACACTGAGCTGGCTTAAGAGGGCGCTCGTTTCTGGACTTTCCGTCGCCGTCGTACGGGACACACCGAATTTCGATTCTTTGCGGCCCGACCCCCGGTTTCAAGAACTGATCCAGGCCAAGTGAAATATCTAACTAAAAGGAGGAACGATGGCGACCATCGCTCCGGACACTAGCTCGGAACCTGGAGGCATAGTGACGGTGATCATTCCCGTGGATAAGAGCGGAGAGGTCAAAAGCGAACCTGCACCGTTCACGATCTTTAAGAGTTTGCATCAACAAGTCCTCTGGCAGGCGAGCGACGGGAATGCTCAGTTCAACATCGAATTCAAAGACGACTCGCCATTCGACCAAACTCAGTTTAGCAACGTTGAGCCTTACTCCGGCTTGGTCAGGCGCGAAGTGTTAGGGGACCCGGGCAGATACTACAAGTATACGGTGAGAACGGGGAAGAAGAAGAGTATCGATCCCGGCGGAATCGTGAACCGATAAAACTCGCCCGCGAAATTCGGAAGATCCGCAACGCTCACGCCGTTGTCGAGCGACACCAGACGAGGTGTGCGCGGGCACAGCCACCTACTGTTGCGCGGAAGCCATTGCACCTGAGAATGTTTTCTGATTTTTTGCCTGTACTTATTGCAGTGGCTGGCCCAAGGTACGCTGGGCCATTACCTTGCGAACATTCTGATATAGCGCGCGAGCCTGTGGCAGAGATTCGACGGCTCGAACGACTTGCGGATCATCCTGCAGGTCTACCTCGAAACCCGCAGGAAGACCGAACATGGACATAAATACTTCCTTCCTGATTTCACGCTTGATCCAGTCGAGGTTCTGCTCTATATCCCCGTCCGTGTAAGAGATTTTTTCCTTATCCAAATCGCGGCGGAAGAGCGCCAACACGTTGTCGGTCACCGTGAAACTCTTGGTGATCTCCGGCTTTGTACCCAGAAAATAAGTGGTGAAGCTTCCGACGCCACCCTGGCCCTGATAGGGGAAGAAAATATCACGGCGGAGCAGAAGCTGCTGGAAGTCGTTGGGTTTCGGCTCACTCACGACGACGTCAGGAGTGATACCACCACCACCGTACACCTGGCGACCGCCGTCGGTGAGTTTTACCTCCGTCGGCTGCGGGTTTTTGTGATTGTAGAGGTAGTCGTAAAGCGAGACGTCTTTGTAATCACGCTGAATTAACCGTCCACTCGGCGTGTAGTAACGGGCAGTAGTGAGCGCAAGGCCGGTGTTCTCACTCAAAGGCGATACGGTTTGCACAAGTCCCTTGCCGAACGTTTGTTCGCCCACGACCAAACCGCGATCATGATCCTGGATGGCTCCCGTCACGATTTCTGAAGCCGAAGCGGAGCCGCCATTAACCAATACCACCACAGGCACCTGCACTCCGCGATTGCCCCGAACCGCGTAGTAGCGTCGTTCCTGCGAAGCACGCCCGTGATGCGAAACGATGAGCTGATTTTTATCGAGGAACATGTCCGAGACGGAAACCGCTTCATTGAGCAAGCCGCCGGGGTTGCCACGAAGGTCCAGAAGTAATCCGTCCAGAGTGGAAAAGTCGAGCTGCTTCAGTGCTGCGGCAAGTTCGGTGTCGGTTTCTTCGTTGAACTGAGACACGCGCACATAACCAATTCCTGGGCGTATTGTGAAGGCAACGTCCACAGAATGCTTCGGAATTTCATCCCGCGTAATCGTGAAAGGGAGCGGCTGAGCATAGCCTTCGCGGACCATGTTGACGTGCACCACAGTCCCCTTTGGACCCTTCAACAGATCGGCGACTTCGGAAGTAGTGAGTCCATCGCACGGCTTGCCATCGACGGTATGGATGATGTCACCGGGACGAATCCCTGCTTTTGCGGCGGGCGAGCCCGGCATCGGTGCCAGAACCACGGTGTGGTTTTCCTGCGGACCGACGTTCATGCCTACGCCGTAGTATTTGCCGCGCTGATCTTCACGCAATAGAGCGTATTGGCGGGGATCAAAAAAGGTTGAGTGGGGATCGAGCACCCGAAGCATTCCAGGAATGGCGCCGTCATAAAGAGCGTGGTCGGTGTCGACGGGAAGCGCGTACTCCTGCTGGACGACCGAAAGCACTTTGGTGAAGTTCTTTATGGAATCCTGTAGGTCGGTGCTCCCAGAAGCGGTCGCGCGTACCGAGGGTCCGTAAATTCCTCCCAGGACGGCAGATAGGACCAACACGCCCAAGACTAGCAGAGCTCCACGCCTCTCGGCTTTCATCCCACCCTCACTTTCGGCGCACAGTATAGCATGGTTTCAGTGACCGATTTGACACCCCTCAGGGGCTACTCTATGATGCGACGTAGCGTCCTTTCGGCCGGGAACGCCTGAATCAATGCGACTATTTGTTGGACGCTCCGAGGCTGAGTTAGGGTTTACAACGACATGCTCAGCATTCCCCATCTCGTCGTCATTTTCCTGATTGCCTTGATCGTGCTAGGCCCTGAGAAGCTTCCTCAGGTTGCACGGGTGCTTGGTAAGGCCATGGCGGACTTCCGGCGCATTACCACCGATTTCCGAGTACAGATCGAAGATGAGATGCGTGAGATGGAGCGGCACACTCGATTACAGCAGATGACAGCGGCCCAGGCCTCTCCGTACGGGCCCACTGACCCGGAATTGCTGGGCGCAGTGCCAGCCACGCCCGCAGAAGCCCCACCACCGCCGGCGGCGTTTACTGGGGCTCCCGAGCCAACAACGCCGGAGTCATCGTCCGCTGCGCCGGTCACGTCGGCGACAGAGAACGTCCCCGAAAAACCAGCTGATGGCCACTCCCAGCCTGCCTAGCCGTCTCGAGGAATCGGAAGACGGCGGCAAGATGTCGTTTTTTGAGCATCTTGCCGAACTGCGCACGCGTCTGATTCACGCTGCCGGCGCCATAGTTGCAGGCACGTTTATCGGCGTCTACCTCTCCAAGCATTTACTCGAATTCGTGGCGCGGCCGATGGTCAATGCGCTGCGCGCCGCGAATTTGCAGGACAAATTGATTTTTACGCATCCCGCCGGTTATCTCTATCAGGTCATTACTTTGGGACTGTATCTCGGAATAGTGATCGCCTCGCCATATGTGCTGTATCAAGTCTGGCTCTTTGTTGCTCCCGGGCTCTATCGGAATGAGCGGAAAGCCGTGGCCGGATTTGTGATTTCGTCCGTAGGGCTTTTTCTATGCGGGATTGCGTTTGCATATTACGTGATCCTGCCGTATTTGCTGAAGTTTCTCGTTAATTTTCAGACCGGTGGGCCATTTACGCCGTTAATCAGCGTAAATGAGTATTTCGATCTCGTGCTCAACGTGTTGCTCGGCGTCGGCATTGTTTTTGAACTCCCCGTGCTCGCGTTTTTATTGTCACTTTTTGGCATCGTGACACCGCAGTTCTTGTGGAAGAATTTCCGCTATGCAATCCTGATCATTGCTATTCTGGCGGCGGTCATTACGCCGACTCCGGACGCCATCACGATGCTCGTGTTCATGGCGCCTATGGTCGTGCTCTATTTTGTCAGCATCGCCGTTTCGGCGGCGGTGGTGCGCCGAAAGCGGCGCCGCTGAGTCGATCGCCCGGCGAGGAGTTTCGTAAGATGCGCGGTAATTTTCGCCTAAGGATGCTAGTTCCGTTTGTGGCGGCTCTCTTTCTGGCTGCATGCGGCGGAAACGGCGGTGTCACGACTGGGGCGACAAGCGCGGCTGCGCCGCCTCCGGCGGAAACGCCGCAGCAAACAGCTCCCGCGCCGGATAAGACAGGCGGGTTCGACGGCCAGCAAGCATTTCGGCATGTCGCCGATTTAGTGGCGATTGGCCCTCGCACCGCAGGGACTGACGGAAATCGTCGCGCTCAGGATTACATTGCGGGCCAGCTCAAGGGGTTCGGCTGTCCGGTTGATGCAGAGGCATTCCATACGCCCACGCCAATTGGCGACACTGAGATGAAAAATATCGTCGTCAAGATCCCAGGAAACTCTCCCGACATCGTGCTTTTCCTCACGCATTACGATACCAAGCGCCTGCCGAATTTTGTGGGAGCGGATGACGGCGGCTCCTCGACAGGCGTAGCGCTCGAGTTGGCGCGGCTATTATGCCCGCGAAAAAATGCGCTTACGATGTGGATCGCTTTTCTGGATGGCGAAGAAGCTTTTAACTTGCAATGGAACGATCCGGACAATACTTATGGCAGCAGGGAACTCGCTGCGCGCATGGCAATTTCCGGCGATCTGAGACGAGTCAAAGCCGCACTGTTGGTTGACATGATTGGCAGCCGCGATCTGCGCATCAAGCGTGATGCGAATTCGACTTCCTGGCTTACAGACATGGTTTGGTCTACGGCGTCGCGGCTTGGATATAGCGATATCTTTGTTTCCAGTTCGACTGCGGTCGAGGATGATCACATTCCTTTCCTGCGCCGCAGTGTCCCCTCCGTGGATATTATCGACCTCGAAATCCCTTACTGGCATACGCCTCAGGACACTCTGGACAAGCTCAGCCCGCGAAGCTTGGCCGTGGTCGGTTATGTTTTGATCACCGTTGTTCCGCAACTCGAGCAAAAATTCGCTCGGGCCACTGCTGCCTTGCTTCCGTGACTCCGCGGCGCCTCACCATAGATTCCGAAAACGGTCGTTACGAAGTCGTTTATGGCTCAGGCGTTTTGTCGAGCGCTGCCAGCCGAATCAAGTCGCTTGGCGAGATCACAGACGTGTTCCTGCTTTGCTCGCCCCGAGTTGCCAAGCATTGGCGCGGCAAGCTAGAACGAGCATTGCGTAGCGTTGGACTTCGCCGCACGATTGTTTTTGACGATCGCGAGCAATCGAAGAATATTTCCACGGTTGAACATGTCTGCAGAGAATTAGTCCGCGCGGGCGCGGATCGGAGAGCGCTGCTGATAGCTGCCGGCGGAGGTGTGGTCGGAGACGTCGCTGGGTTTGTAGCTGCAAGCTATCTGCGTGGCGTGGGACTTGTACACATACCCACAACTGTCGTCGCGCAAGTGGATAGCGCCATCGGCGGAAAGACCGGCGTCAATTTGCCGGAAGGGAAGAATCTGGTTGGGGCCTTTTACTCTCCCCGACTTGTGTTGGCCGATCCTCTGACGCTGAAAACGTTGCCTCCTCGGGAATTTCGCTCGGGGCTATACGAGATAATTAAATATGGAGTGATCGCAGACGAGCGGCTATTTGCGTTTCTCGAGAGTTCAATCGAGGCTCTTGTGGATCGCGACGCCAAGGCTCTCGATTTCGTAATCCCACGTTGCATTCAGGTTAAGGCTAAGGTGGTGAGCCGCGACGAACGCGAATCCGGCTTGCGCGAAGTCCTGAATTTCGGCCACACGTTTGCTCATGCGTTTGAAACGGCCACCGGATATCGCAAATATCTGCACGGCGAAGCAGTGGGCTGGGGAATGATCGCCGCAGCCCGGCTCGGACGGCGAGCTGGCTTGATGGCAGATGAGCACGCGGCACGAATCGAGCGGTTGGTGCGGCGAGTCGGCCCACTTCCCGCTTTGCCGGCCACAAAGCCCTCTCGCCTCGTTGAGATCATGCATTCGGATAAGAAAACTCGCGGGGGCAAGTTACGCTTCGTCTTAAGTCGCAAGATCGGAAGCGCCGAAACTTTCGGCCGCGTTTCGCCAAAAGTCGTAGCTGAAGTTCTCGCACATCTCGATCGAGAGATGTAATCGCCTATGAGCCCACCTCGTTCCAGTCGCGCCAGCTTGCCAGGGACACGTCCGATAGGAACTAATGACGAAACGGCCGCCTCGCGCGAGGTACGGGAGATGTTCAGCCGCATCGCCCCGCGGTATGACCTGCTGAATCATCTTTTATCCCTGCGCTTTGACGTGATGTGGCGGAAACGCCTTGCCAGACGCTTCGCCTACATTCTGCGGCAGCCGGACGCGCGCGTTCTCGACGTTTGCTGTGGAACAGGAGATCTCGCGCTGGCGCTGGCGGATGCCCCAATGAATTCCGCCCCTTCGGAATCGGCTTCGCTTGTGGCCGCCGATTTTGCACATCCGATGCTTGTACGCGCTCGCGAGAAAGCCATATCTGGACTACGGCGTCGTCTCGAATTCGCGGAAGCAGATGCATTGTCGCTTCCTTTTGCTGACGCGACGTTTGACTTCGTGGCGACTGCCTTTGGTTTTCGCAACTTGGCAAATTATTCGGCGGGATTAAGAGAGTTGCGGCGCATTCTGAAGCCAGGAGGCTGGCTAGCTATTCTTGAATTCGCAGAACCGCCGGGTGCGCTTTTCCGCAATTTGTTTCAGTTCTATTTCCGCCGCGTACTTCCAGCCATCGGCGCTGTTGTCTCAGGCAATGCGCAAGCATACAGCTATCTACCGGAGTCGGTGGCGCGTTTTCCCGCGCCGCATGAGCTTGCGCAACTGATCGATAGCAATGGCTTCGACGAAGCTGCTTTCGAATCCTGGACTGCCGGAATTGTGACTCTGCACAAAGGACGAGCCCGCGTTTAGAGCTTGCTCAGCTGCGGCCCGATTTAAGTCGCCTTCGCCAGAAGGCTCAAGCTAAAGAGCCCGGCTGAGAGGATGGCGATCGTGGGCCCCGCCGTAGAGAACTTAAATACAAACGCATTCAGAAGAAATCCCGCAGTGACCGAGAGCAGGCTAGCAGCCACAGCGAGAAGAAAGAAGTGCGAAAGCTTATTCGTGAGTTGCCGGGCCGTTGCCGAAGGCATGATGATCAATGAGCTTGCCAGCAGTGCGCCCATGAAACGGAGTCCGACGAGCACAGTGAGGCTGAAGAGGAGGAGAAAATATAGATCGAGCCGAGCGATACGTACGCCCGTCGCAGCCGCCAAATCGGTGGAGAAGATGCTGAGCGACAATTGGTCTTTCAGCAGAAAAATAGAGACGATCACGAACATCACGGCGGTCAGACCCAAAATAAATCCGGGCAGCGAAAGTCCTTCTAACTGGCCAAACAGAGATTCGGCGAGATCCTCTCTCGGGGTAATGGCAGCTCCGATGGCCAAGGCTGCCGCGAAGATCACGCCTATGGCGGCTTCGGTTGCTAGGCCTGTTTTTCTCTGCAGCTGCCACACGAGGAATGTTCCGAAAAACAACGTTGCGGCGCCCCCCATGAGGGGGTTCACCTTAAATGCGAACGCCAGTCCAAGTCCGGGCAACGCCAAATGCGAGATGACGTCGCCAGCGAGAAGCATACGTCTCATGAGCGCGATACATCCAACCATGCCGGCAGCAAGTGAAAAGAAGAGAGCGAGCACAAACAGGAAGCCCTGGCCGCTCACTATTTTTCGCGCTCCTGCGCGATTGGCGAATTGCGCTCTCCCTCGTGCTTATGAACGTGTAGGTAATAGTGCGGGGGCGAAGCGTACAGCTCTTGAAGCATCGCGGGTGTGAGGACTTCTTTCGGCGGACCCATGCACGTTTTTCCCTTGCTCAGGCACAAGACCATATTCGCGTTGCGGTAGACGATGCTCAGATCATGGGATACCAGTAGCGTTGTTATTCCCCTGGTTTTCTGTAGCGACTGCAGCAGTTCATAAACGCGCTCTTCTGTGAGCTCATCTAGGCTGGCGGTAGGCTCATCAAAAAGCAACACGTTGGGCCGCCCCAAAAGGGCAAAGGCGATCAACACCTTCTGAAACTGACCTCCCGAAAGGGCGCCCATGCTGGTGTTCACAAGCTCATCGGTGAGGCCGAGTTCGGACGAAACCGCCCGCAGTTCGGTAGCAGGCAACCTAAGGAATCGAACCTTTGCAGCGAGCAGGTCTTTCGCGCTGAGAGGCAACTGCCGATCTGCGGCAATTTTCTGCGGGACATATCCCAGCCGGGTTCCTTCGCTCCACCGAACCTCTCCCCGGTAGGGGATCAGATTCAGTAAGGCCTGGAGCAGAACGGTTTTTCCGGCGCCGTTCGGGCCTATTATGGCGAGACAATCGCCCTGCTGCACCGAGAAGCTGAGATCGTGAATGACCTCGCGATTCCCGAAGTTAACACTAAGGCTTGTGACAGAGAGCAATTGATTCGTCATAGCGGTATTGTCCGCGAATGCAATCCGTCTGGCCGCTGCCAGCATTCACGGGCAACTCGTAAGCATAATTCAGAATGCGACTGCAGAGCAGCAGGGAAGTACGTTTCGAGTCGCATGCTACCGGAGAGCCTGGTTTTTAACACCTGCTACTGGAGCGAGTTCTCGGAGTACGGATAGATCGGACGTGAGCTACAATCCTCTGCCACCGGCAAGTCTGGAAGGAGAAACAAAATGTTAAAGGCAACACTCTGCGGCTTCATGCTTGTGCTTGCGTCGTCGGTACTGAGTGCACAGGATCTTCGGCCTACCTGCAACAAATGTCCGGCCACTTACATTCCCAAAGAGGAAATTCAGGAATACGTGAAAAGGGCCATTGCCGATAAATTGATCGATCAGCAGATCCGCGCCGTTGATGTGGGGAAAACGAATGTGGACATTGGTGTCGTCTATCGCGGCAAACTTGCAGCGCCGGCGCCCGAGGCGGTTGCCGAGCACGATCAGGTGAGCGAGGTTTATCACGTTATTGACGGCTCGGCTACGCTTGTCACCGGTCCCGATCTCGTGGGCACAAAGCGCCGGCCGGCAGACGATCGCGCGGTGAAGATGCTAAACGGACCGGGGAGCAATTCGGCTTCAATTCGCAATGGAGTCAGCCACCAACTCAAGGCTGGTGACGTGATCATTATTCCGGCTGGCACGGGCCACTGGTTCACTAAGATCGACGATCACATCACGTATCTGATGGTGCGCATAGATCCCGATAAAATTACTCCGCACAAAGATGAAGCCCAGTCCAAGGCCGATCTGGCCGGCGGAGGGAAATCGGGTCAGTAAGCAAGTTCGGGGAACAGCCGCTCACGGAAACTGCAGGAATTGATGCAAACTCTGGGGCGCATTGCCGATGGCGCGCGCGAGGCTCAGTTTGGCGACATTGTGGGCAAAGACGCTGTTGATGTAATCCAGTTCTGCGCTGGCCACTGATTCCTGCGCCTGGGTTACCACAACGTCATTGCTCACGCCCGCCTCGAGACGCTGCCGCTCCTGTGCCAGCGTTTGTCGGGTTACGTCCAGATTTTCTATCGCGACTTGAACTTGATTTGCAGCGGCCTGCAAATCGAGATAGGCATTGCGCACGTCACTTTCAACCTGGCTTTTTTGGTCCTCAAGCTCCGCCTGTCGCTGCGTAAGGGCTGCGTCTGCCTCTTCAATATCGCCCTCGGTGCGGCCGCCTCGCCAGATTGGCACAGTCAGTGTGGCTACGGCGGTAAAGGTCCCGCGTGCCTGCCCGGGATTGGTTCCGATCAGCCCGTAATCCGCGCTTACCGAGAGCGATGGATAGCGCTCGTCGCGCGCCGCGGTGAGCGAGCGTTCCGCAGCGCGCACCTGGGCTTCGGCTGCTTTCAAGTCCGCGCGCTGATCCAGAGCCTGCTTCAAGGCGTCTTCGAGAGTGACTGGCGGAGCCGCGGCAAAGGGAACATCGTCGGAGATGTCGTACTGCTCGCTTGGCGGCAGCCCCGTGAGGCGCGCCAGATTGATTTTTTGTTTGGCGACATCATTCTGTAATGAGACCAGCCGCTGTTTTTGCGTCAGCACTTCCACTTGACTGCGATTCACGTCGATTTGCGGTACTTTGCCGAACTGAAGCTGCATCTGAGTCTGCTGGTAAACTGCATTGGCCGTCTCAAGCTGTGCCTGCGCGGACTGCACCCGTGCCTCTGCGGCGATTACTTGCAGATACGCGCCGCCGGTTGCGAGCACCACCAAATTGCGCGCATCGTCTGCCGAAAGTTGCGCGGCACGTAGGTTCTCCTGAGCCGCACGGTAATTATTCCGCGCCGTAAAATCAGCGACCGTTTGGGTAAGCCGCGCGCGGAGATCCATGTAATTGAAAGGACCTACTAGCGTCGGTACGCCGAAACTCGGCACTCCCGGCACGGTCGGCACGTTGAAGCGCACGCCTATGGCAGCCAAATTTACGGTTTCCTCGGTTTCGCTAAAATCGCCGTTCAGATTCGGAAGCAGCGCGCTGCGAGCGACTCTCGTCTGACCGTGGACTTGGCGCAAGGCTTGGTTCATCCCCACAGTGCCGAGGTTGTACGCGATAGCTCGCTCTACGGCCTCCTGAAGAGAAAGTTTGCCCGAAAAAGGTCTTGCCGATGTGCTGTTGGCGCTTCCCGAGTAAGCGCCGGAGACCTGAACTGTGGGGTTGAGTGTATTGACGCTCGTTGTCGTACCTGGAATAGCCGTCTGCGTTGCGATGACGCCGCCGCTTGCGCCGGTGCGTCCGGAGAGCGGAAGCGGGTTCGCCAGTGAGCCTTGCTGCGACTGGGCGGCCGCCGCGCCGAACTGCGCATTTGCGGGAACCGTCAGAAAATAGAGAGCAAATGCCAACATCACGGCGTAACCGCCGCTGGGGTGTCTAAACTTTGCGAACTTGGTCATTTGCCTAAGACGCCTTTCCGGGTGCTACACATGGAAATGGACGCGCTAAATCTGACGCTTGAATAGCAAGATACATCCGCTGATGAGCACGACGGCAAATCCAAAGAGAATTCCGACATCTCGATAGATCCCCTCGAAACCCGTATTCTTGAGCAAAAGATTTTTGAGTGCGTGCACGGCGTAAGTGAAAGGATCGATCACGGAGATCCATCTCAGCCACACGGGAAACCCTTCTGTCGGGTAAATCGCGCCCGAAGGAAAATAGAGCAGGGTATTAAGCACGCCGAAAATGGCGCGCGGCACCAGAGGATCGCTCACACGCACCATCAGCAGAAACATGAAGCTGATCATAGCCAGCGCGGTTACGGCCAGCACGATCACCAGATATACAAGGCGCACCGGGTCCCACAGCCGCTCGATACCGGCAATCAAGCCACCGATGAGCGTGATGGTGAGCCCGGCCATCAGACCCTTGAGCGCGCCCGAAGAGACCAGCCCCAGCACCAGGTCGGCTTTGCTCAGAGGCGTTGCCAGATAGCCTTCGTGCAAGCCACGCGCTTTATCGTCGATGAAGACGATGCCGCCGCCGATCATGGCCACCACGAAAATGGAAATGGAGATCGAGCCCGCGAGCAGATACTTGATGTATTCGATATAGGGATAGACTTCCACGGTCTGGATTTCGATCTTTCCCGGAAGACGCTCGGGACTAAGCATCGTGGTCAAGTTGGATGTAAGCGATTGGCCGGACTGTAACGCCGGCAGCACAGGCCCGTTCAGACTCGTCTGAATCTCCTGCACCCGCTCCAGGATCCCGCTGGCGGTAAAGTTGTCCGTGTTGTCTTCGATGAAGCCGAGCCTGGGCTTTTCGTTGCGCAACACGCGCTCGGAGAAATCCTGCGGAATATCCAGGATCGCCTTTACAAAGCCGGCCCGCAGATCGGTCATGGCGTCCGGCAGATTGCTGTATTCGGAGATGCGAAAGGTTTGCGGGCCTTCGACAATCGCGTTCAGCCGTTCGCGCACAACCCTGGATTCGGCGCTGCGGTCCTCGTCCACCAGGGCCAGATTCACGTTTTTAATTTTCCCGCCGAAGGCATAGCCCAAAACAATCAGCTGCATCAGCGGAAAGACCATGGAGGTCATCATTAGCGCGGGACTGCGGAAAAACTTGCGCATGTCCCGCTCGATAATGGCCTGCACTCGGTAGATTTTCATGGCTGCCTTTCCTGCCGGTTACGCCTCATTTGTACAGGTGAGCGATGTCGAGCCTCGCCCCGGCCCCCACTTCGTCGCGGAGCTGCCGCCCGGTGTAGTGCAGGAAAACGTCGTCCAGCGTCGTGCCCTGCACGGTCACGCGTTTCACGGTGACGTGGGCCTTGCGCGCGGCATCCATAAGGGCCCCTACCGTGTCGGGTCCGCTGTGCGAAGCGATATGCGTCACTCCCTCTCGCTCGGTTACGCTAACCACCTGTTGCAGTGCTTTCAGCGTGTCGAGCCAATTTGGAGGTGCATTCGCAAATTCTGCCTCCACCACGTCGTTGCCGGGAATGCTGTCCTTCAGCCGGGTCGGCGTATCGAGCGCCGCCAGTTTGCCGTGGTCAACAATCGCGATGCGGTGGCAGAGCTTGTCTGCCTCATCCATGTAATGAGTGGTCAGCAATATGGTTAAGTTGGACTGCTTTTGAACCTTCTCGATCATCTCCCAGACATTGGTACGTGAAACCGGGTCCAGCCCGGTGGTTGGCTCGTCGAGAAAGAGAATCTTTGGCGAGTGCACCAGTCCCCGTGCGATCTCCAGGCGGCGCCGCATGCCGCCGGAAAATGTTCCCACCAGGCCTTTGGCGAATCGCGTCAGGTCTACGGCTTCGAGCAGGTCGCGGATTAGCTTGGTGCGCTGGTTGGCGGGAACTCCATAGAGCTTGGCGTGGATCATCAGATTTTCTTCCGCGGTCAATTCCGGATCGGAAGTGAGCGCCTGGGGAATGACGCCGATGGAATTTCGCACACCGTCCGCGTCTTTTTTCACATCGTGTCCGGCCACACGCGCAGTGCCTTCCGTAGGCGGTGTAAGCGTGGTGAGCATGCGGATCAACGTTGTTTTTCCCGCGCCGTTTGGTCCTAACAATCCAAAGATTTCGCCTTCTTCCACGGTGAAATGAACGTGGTCGACAGCCACGAAGGTGCCGAAGCGTTTCGTCAACCCATCCACTTCGATCGCGAGCATAAACGGCGTCCTTTTGCGCTAGAAGTGGAACCGGCGAGGCTGCGCGGGCGGAGGAGGCAGGAGTACATAGGCGGTCATGCCCGCAAACAGGCGCCGGTCGGGATTGGGTACCGCAACCTTGATGGTGAAGGCTTTGACGTCGCGCTTGGTCCGGCTGACGTCGCGCTGTGTTGCATAATCGCTTTCCACGCCCTTGAAAAACACTGTGCCCTCGACGCTATTTCCGGAGGGCAACCGCACCTGGAGCTTTTGCCCGAAACCAATCTGGTCGATATAGGTTTCTTCTACATCCGCTTGCACCCACAGATGGTCGACATCCAGCACCGTAACGATGGGACCACCAGCTTGCACAACTTCTCCTTGCCGTGCGACGCGAACTGACACAATGCCATTGATCGGCGAATGAACTTCTGTATAGCTCAGTTGCGTGGAGGCTTGATCATGTTGCGCCGAAGCCTGCGCTATCTGCGCGCGCGTTGCGGCTATATCGGCTTGCTGCACCTGCACCTGCTGCCGATTCGCTCGCGCCGACTCGAGTTGCGCCTCGGCCGCTTTGACTTGGTCTTCGAGCGCTTTCACATTCGCCTGCGAAGCCACGTAGTTGGATTCAGCCGTGTCGCGTTCTTGCGCGGCGATGGCGCCGCCTTGAAACAGACCTTGATCACGCTTGTAGGTGACTTCGTTGAGTGACAGCGTTGCGCGCGCTTGGTCCAGTTGCGCGCGAGTTGCCGTCAGCGAGGCTTCCGCCTGGGCGACGGCCGCGGCGGTCTGACGGTCGTTCATGGCGAGCGTCGTATTCGCCTGCACCAGCCGGGCCTGCAGCGTGCGGATGTTGTATGCCGCCGATTCACGCACGTCTTTGAGCTCGGTGGGGTCAATCTCCGCGATCAGTTGACCCGCCTTTACTTCCGATCCTTCGTCTACAAGAAGTTTCTGCAGCCGCCCTTGCACCAACGGGCTGACGATCTCATCCGTGCCAGTGATGATGCCCGTCAATTGAATCTCTTTTGTGCTCGGCGTGGTGATCACATAGATGACCAGGGCCACGCAGAAAAGCGCTATCAGGAAGAAGAAAAAGCGCGACACTTTCATCGTTTCCTCGCTGCCGGCAGAAACAAAGCGTGTTCCACAAAATCCAGAACGGCACGACGTCTCGCCGCTACACGTCGCGGGGCCAGAGGTTCAACTCGCCATAGCTGCGTCAACACCGGCGCTGCGGCGAAGTAAAAAACCGTCATCGCCACTAAGCTGAACAACGTATGCTGTGGGTGCACGTGCCGGAATTCTCCCTGCGCTATGCCTGCACGGATCACGCCTGTAAGGCGCGCGTGAAGTGGGCGCAGGTGTTCCTGTACAAGTCCTACCAGCCGTGGTTCCTGGCTCATGAGCTCGCGTTCGAAGAGACGCGGGTAATTGGGATGCGCCACCATAAAATCGAAATACCTGTTGATGTAGCGCAGAAGTTGCTCGCGCGGGGAGCCCGGTCGGTCAAGGGCGGCGCTCGTTTGCTCGCGAAGCTGGCGGAAGAGCGCAGTCAGCGTGAAGCGGTGCAGTTCTTCCTTGCTGGAAAAGTAGTAATAGAGCAGAGCTTTGTTTACGCGCGCGGCTCGCGCGATGGCTCCGATGCGTGCGCCGGCCAAGCCGTGCTCGGCGAAATTCTCTTCGGCGGCTCGGAGGATGCGCTGCACCGTATCCGGATGTCTTGGGCGCGCCAGCCCAGGAGCCAATCGGTTTTCGGGAACGCGAGATGCTGCGGTCACTACCGAAGAAAGAATTGTGCCCGACATAATGTTTAACTAAACGGTTAGTCTAATTACATATGCATAGCCTGTCAAGTGTTCCAGGGAGGCTCCTCTACTATAGATTTTGTATGCATGTGAAAGTTGTTGGTGCGCTCAGGGGAATGCACTACAATTAAGGTGAAGTTACCTCAGGGTCCGGGGGGTGTCGATTGAAACCCGCCGCGTTTGATTCCGTCGCTGGCCTCAAAAAGATCTTGGAAGTACTTGTGGTTTTTGCGTTAGCGCTTACGCCAATGGGCGCGCTTGCTCAGCGTGGCGCGGCGGGAGCGCACGCCGCTGGAGGCGCAAGAGCAGGCGGAGTTGCAGTGCCACGCGCGCCTGCGGTTCGCGTCCCACCTGCGGTTAGCCGGCCAACGACGAGCCCAGTTACTAGCCGCCCTGCCGCAAGCCCCTTTATTAGCCATCCGATCATTGGCCGCCCGGTGGGCGGTGTTCCCATTACTGGCCTCCGCATGCCAGTTTCGCCGTTTCGCACTCCTCTGACAGGATCAGGCATTTTGTTCTCATCGAGGCCGCCGAGGCGACCGCTTATTGGACCTGTCGGGCCGTTTCTCGGCACCAACAGTTTATTCGGTCTGAGGTATACCCCATTCCTCTTTGCTGGGTGTAATCCTCTCTGGGGACTGGCAAATGGCTGCGGCGGCCTTCTCGCGCCGTATTACGGTTACGGAGTCGGCTATTTTCCACCGGCGTACCCTTCGTCGCCCGGGTATCCATCGGCAGCACCTGACTATCCGTCTGGACCTGTGTACACTCCGCCGGACAGTTCGGCCACCCTGCAGTACACGCCGTCCATGGGCCAATATCCTTCGCTGGCAAGTCTCCCGCCACAGGACTTGAGCGCATCCACGGACCTCAGCACGCGAGTGACAATAGAGGTATTGCTCTACTTCAAGGATGGTTCCGTGTTTTCTGTGGCCAGCTATACGGTGTCGGATGGGCGACTGCACTACGTGACCGGGTATGGCCATAAGAATGACGTGGCCGTCGATCAGCTCGACCTCGAAAAGACAATCCAAGCGAATGCCGCGCGCGGCGTAGCTTTCACTTTGACGCCGGCGAGTCCATCTGCGGCATCGCCACCTAGCCCGCTAGGTCCCGTGCCTGCGCCGCCGGGACCGATTACTCCTCCCAAACAGTAGCCTAGGCTAAGGCCTCGGTGTCGTTCCCACGTTCTTTGGGGGCGTTTTGTCGCTTTTGCCGGCGCTTGCCGGCGCTGCCGCAGGCAATGAGGCCGGCGCCCAGAAGTCCGCATCGCTAGAGGCAAATTTCTTCGAAACATGACTCAGTCTGGGGCTCACTGCAAATAGTCGAGTATCGCTGGTGCCATAGGCGATTCGAGCCAACTCCTGAAGGTGCTGCTCTAAGGCGCCGCCCTCCGTTGTCTTTAGTGACTGGCTCGCCTCGAAGATGCCATCGATTTCCTGTAAGGATTGCATAGGCGTTACGATCACGAACGATGGTTCGGGCAGGCCTCCAATAACTTCGTACACCGCCCAAGCGGAGCGGGCGTGCACTTTCTCCGAAGCCTCGCTCAAGGACCATTCCGTTTCCATAAAGGCGCGCTCATAGCCGGGGTGAGCGAAGACGGTGGACAGGCGTAGGACACGCATCTTGGAGAAATCGATGGTGTTGGCGCGATATCCCATATCATCGCGCCGCACGCCCAGAACCGAAGTGCCGTTCGACGTGTTTTCCTGTAACAGGCGATCCTGAGTCTGCATGAGTTCCGGGTGGGCTGCCAAGCCTGCATTCAATGCGTCCATCGCTTTGGCCATCTCTTCCGACGAGTCAAACAAATTCAGATACAGCACTTCAGAGGGGCCCGTTATCGATCCCAGCTCGATCCAAAATACCGGTATGTTCTCACGGCTATAGATGCGTGCGATGGAAGTTTCAAGCTCAGCGTATGCTCCGGTTCTTCCCGGTTTGAGCTCCTGATGAACCATGTTCAGGAACTTCGGCGGCCCGGCGGGTGCCTGATCGGTACTATTTTCCTGCGCTCGTATTGTGCGAACGAACATCGGGATAGAGAGAAGAAGGATGAATGCGGTGAAGCAGGTTTTCGATTTCACGTGCGCCCTCCAACCTGAACCATTCTATACGAAGGCACAGTGCGGAGCGGCCGATAGACCTGATTACGGCTAGTTATGGGCACGCCGGAAGGGCGTGACCTTGGCAGCGCGGCGTCGTGTCCGGCCACTTGATCCCAGACGAGCGCGGGCGAAATCCACCCAGCGCCCATTAGGGTCGTAACGCAGATAGGCCGAGAAGTGACTGTGGCTGTCGTCCTTCCGATTTTGCTTTTCGTACACCAGAGCCAGATTCAGATGGGCCTCCGCCATATCCGGCGCGCATGCGAGGGCAGCGCGAAATTCTTGTGCTGCCTGATCGCCATCGCCCAAACGGTCGCAAATACATCCAAGATTGAAATGCGCCAACGCGTGGCGCCGGTCAATTTTCACAGCAGCGCAAAACGCGTCGCGCGATTCCACCAGAAGCCCAAGATGAAAAAGGGCCGTGCCGAGATTGATGTGCGGTTCGATCCATTCCGGTGCGCCTTTGATCGCTTGCCGATAAGCATCCACTGCCTCGGCCATGTTCTCCTGCTTGCCATCCAGAGTCATCGCCAGATCGAACCATTCCTCGGCTGTGCGTGTGCCCAGGGAATGCACCTTGCTTTGCAACTGGGCGGTTTCAAAATCCATCACAAATTGACCGGTTAATGGTTCGATTGGCCGCCCTTGTGGTCCTGGCTCCCGAACGACGACCTCATCGCCTGTGACGGAGATACGCAAAGAGGAAAGCGGAGCCGCTGCATTTCCGGGTTGCCGCTCCAATGCCTGTACGACCCGGCTGAGACGTTGCGCCGGAATTCGCTGCGCGGTCAGGCGCCGGAGCGCTTCCACTGCGACCAGATCGGTGAAATTGAAGAATCGCTCTCCCCAACGCGAGCGTGGCTGCAGGAGCCTAAGGCGGGACCAATAATCGAGTTGCTGCCGGGTAGCGCCGGTCATTCGCTCGACTTCACTGCGCGTGAATTGCTGATCCACTTGCCAGACCTTGTTTGTAGATCAAGTCGCCCAAGAATAGGCAGCAATTGGTCGCTGCGCAATAGCGTATTCAGGTGGATTTTTCACAAGCATGCGCATGCTGTGCAAATTTGCTGCGGTTTTTCCTCGATCGCTTGGACGCGCGTGAGTCGATTTCAAAGTTCCCGGTGCGGTTCGAATTTGCCATAGCGCAGCGCTAGTGTTGGCAGCACCAGCAGGTTCAAGAGGGTCGACGTCAGCAGTCCTCCCAGAATTACGATAGCCATGGGCCCTTCGACCTCACGCCCTGGATCACCACTACCTATGGCGAGGGGCAAAAGGCCGAGCCCGGTCACGAGAGCCGTCATGAGAATTGGCGCCAGACGTTCCGAAGCGCCTCGCATTGCCGTTTCAAGGCCCCAGGTCCTGCCTTCCGATTCAACCAGATGCTCATAGTGCGAAATGAGCATGATGGAATTCCGCAGGGTGATTCCAAATAGAGTGACGAACCCAACCAGCGAACCAAGCGAGAGATCGCCTCCCGTCAGACCCGCGGCAATCACGCCCCCCACCAACGCAAACGGCAGATTCACCAGCACCAGCAGCAGGTTTCGAGCAGTTCCCATGACCACGGATAGCAAAAGTATGATTCCCAAACCCGCCAGGAGCGAATTCACGATCAGTTCGTGGAGCGATTGCGCTTGCGCCGCAGCCGTGCCGGCAAAGCTGACGTAAGTGCCGGCGGGAAACTTGATGCTCGAAATACGCTTGCGCGCTTCTTGCACAAAAGAGTCCACGCTGTGCCCTCGCACGTTGCACGTGACTGTTTGTACTCGCCGCGCGCCTTCGTGCAAAACGACGTAGCGTCCAGATGATTCCTGCAGATCGGCAAGCTCGCTCAGCGCAACAAATTTCCCGTCCGGGTTGCGAAGCGGCAGCTCTCCTAACTCACTGACTTGCGGTTTTTTGGTCGATGCCAGAAGTACGGAAACGTCAAAGACGCGGTTGCCATCATAGGTTTGCCCCACTATTTCGCTTCCATAAGCCGTGCGGACGACGTCCAAAACCGAAAGGGGATCGAATCCCCATCGCGCGATGCCATCCTTGCGCAGCCGCACGAGAATCTCCGGCATGCCCGGGGGCGATTGAAGCTGCACTTCCGCTCCGCCTGGAATCGCCACGAGGATTCGCGCGATCTGGGCCGCTGCGCGGTCCATTTGATCGAGATCGTTGCCAAAAACATTCACCGCCACAGCGGCTCCATATCCGGATAAGGTTTCGTTGATGCGCTCGGTCAAAAAACTGTTCGAAGTAAGAATAGCGCCAGGAATTTCGGTGAGGATGCCGCGGATCTGGTCCTGTGAGGTCTGCACTTGCGTGCCCTTGGTGGCCTGCAGATTGACATCAATCTCACTTTCATGAGTTCCCATCGTATCGGTTCCCAACTCCGCTCTGCCCACGCGCTGTGCGACCGAGCGTACGAAAGGAACCTGTGACAACGCTTGCGTAAGGCGGTCGCCCAATCGCAAAGACTCCTCGAGAGAAGTGCCCGGAACTGCGGTCATATGCACAGTGATGTTTCCCTCTCGCAGATCGGGCAAAAACGAACTGCTCAAGAAAAACAACGCTCCCACACCGGCCACTACCAGCAGGGCCACTGTAGTAGGGACCAGCACGCGCGGGGCGCGCTCAACCCGAAGCAGAAGCGCCTCATATCCCCGTTTCAACCAATGAACAAGGGGCGGTTCCATCGCCGGAAGGTCTCGTCCTCCGAGCAGAATCAGGCTGAGAGCCGGCGTGACTGTCAGCGCCACAACAAGTGAAGCGATGATCGCCCAGATGTACGCCACGCCGAGCGGTCCAAAGAGATTCCCAGCGAGTCCGGACATATTCAGGACCGGAAAAAATACCAGGATGACCGCAAAAGTGGCATAGACGACGGCGCTGCGCACTTCAATCGAAGCGTCAAATACGACCTGAAAGAGCGAGCGAGGATTTGGCGCGGACCGATTTTCACGGAGGCGGCGATAGATGTTCTCTACGTCGATCACAGCATCATCGACGACTTCACCGATGGCAATGGAAAGGCCGCCGAGCGTCATTGTATTCAGGCTAAGGCCCATTTTGTTGAGCGCGATAACTGCCGCCAACAGAGATAGAGGAATAGCGGTGCAGGAAATGGCAGCCGTGCGTAGATTGAAGAGAAATAAAAAGAGAACCACGACGACGAGGATCCCGCCGATCAGCAAGGAATCCCGAACATTGTGCAGCGCGACGGTGATGAAATCGGCCGCCCGCAATACATCTCGATGAATGGCGATGCCTTGTACCTCCAGGCCAGGTTGCAGATCGTCCAGCGCTTTGTCTATGTCTTGGGTGACGTCGAGCGTGTTCGCACCGTAAGCAGCATCGACGATCATGCTCACACCACGTTTTCCTGCCACAGATGCCGCTCCGATGCGAGGTGCCGGGGCTTCCTTCACGCGCGCGACATCGCCCAGAGTGACGTTAGCGCCGTTGTGATGCACCAAAACGGTTCCGGCAAGTTGTGCCGGCGTCGCCGATGGAGCTTCCGTTTGCAATACGATTCGCTGATTCACGGTTTCGATGAAACCGCCGCCGCGAACTCCGGTGGCCTGCCGCGCCGCCGCAATCACGTCCTCCACGCTAACTCCGTACTGCACGAGCTTTTGTGGATCGAACTGAAATTGAAGCTGGCGCACATCACCGCCGTTGACTTCGACTCCGGCCACTCCGGGCACGGCGAGAATGTGCGGCTTAATGGTCCAATCCGCGATTGTTCTCAGATCCATCAGCGATTGCTTGTCCGACGTGAAATCCACTTCCATGACCCAGGCCGTGGAAGAAGTGAGCGGCGTCATGAGTGGGGGCTGGACGCCCGTCGGAAGTTCGTTGGCTACCGCCGATAGCCGCTCTGCCACCAATTGGCGGTCGCGGTAAATGTCCGTACCTGTGCGAAAGACGACGGTGATATCCGAGAGGCCCTGAATGGATCTTGACCGCAACGAGCCGATGCCGGTGGCGCCGTTAATGCTGTTTTCGATCGGCTGCGTAACTAGAACTTCTACTTGCTCTGGAGAAAGGCCTGGTGCCTCGGTCTGTACCGATACTTCAGGGGGCGCGAAGTCGGGAAATGCGTCATAGGAAGAGCGAAGCAGCGAAAAGATTCCATAGCCGAGCAGAGCGCACGCAAGCGCAATTACAATTCCGCGAAAGCGCAAAGAAAAGCGAACAATGGCATTCAGCATCGTGGCCCCCGAGTTTCAATTCTCATCGCCGCCACCTCCGCCGTAGCCCTCCAGAACGGCTTCCTCGGAGAGCAACGATTGCGCGCCTCGCGTTACGACTTTGTCTGAAGCGGAGAAACCTGCCGCGACGAAGTAGCCTGTGTCGACCGCAGAATCGGTCGGCACTGCACGGCGTGAAAACTGGCGCGCGCTGGTTTGCAAATAAGCCCAAGCTTTACCTTCCGACCACACCACGGCCGCGGAAGGCACGACCACGCCGTGCGTGGAATTGCCGACCGCGAAGTGCGAAATAAGATTCACGCCCGGTGTAAAGTCCGGGTGGGCAGGGGCTGAATAGAGAAAACTGCGGCCCTGTATCCGCGGATCAACTCTGGGGAAAGCCGAGATCAGCGTCGCTTCCGCTCGGGTTCGGCCCTGAACTTCCACCAGAATCGTCTTGGGGGCGGCATAATTCTGATCAAACGGAAACGTTACCTGGATAAGCACCTCGCGCGTGCTGAGAATGCGATCGAGTTCCGGTGATCCGTCGATGGCCCACTTTGCAACCACGCTTCCCCATTGCTGCTCTGCCATGGAGCCTTGCAGGCTCAACTGTTGCTCTGCGGCGCGCTCCTCCGTTTCGAGCGCGCGGAGATTCCCCTCGGAGGATTCCAACACCTTCGCGGAGATATTTTGGTCGCTCTCAAATAATGATTTCGTGCGCGTATATTGTTTGCGGGCGACCTCAATATCTATGCGGTTCTTTTCGATTTGCGAGAGGGCGGTAACGTAGCTATTCCGAAAGCTCGCGAGATCCTGAGCCGATAAGACAGTGGCGGGTACGTCTGCCTGTGGCCGATTCGAGCTCCCCCCTAGAGCGGTGACTTCTATGCCCAAGCGCTTCTGCGCTTGCTCATCCATCGTGAGGATGACTTCGCCATTCTCGAATGAAATTTGCGCCGGCGGCGGCGTGGCGGGAGCCGTGCGCGGGCGGTCTTCGTCATCGGGATCTTTACCACTGCGGCAGGCTCCAAGAAATGTCAGAGTCAAGAGGGTCATGATCAGAAGGCAGAGGCTTGTCTTGCTGAACTCACAGCTTATCTTCATCGGAGTGCCTCCGTCGCCGCTTTCGTCAGTGCGGGAGATTCCGGACCAATGGGGAATTTGTCACTCTGGCTGAGTGGCCGCTGGACTGCATCCTCGAGCTCGCCGAGCGCAATCTGAGCCCGGCCCAGTGCGTCGAGTCGAGCTCGCGCTACAGCTGCGTTCTCGAGCTGCACTCCGTTAAGAGTGAGCCGGTCTTCTTCACCTGCTGCGACCGCGAACTGCGTCATCCGCAGTTGCGTGTCCTGAAGTTGCCGGAGAGACTGGTCAGCTTCGGCCAATTCATTGAGAGCCGCGGAGTAGGCAGCGAACGCCTTTTCGCTGTCGCCGATGACCTGTGCCTGCTTCTGCAGGAAAGCCGCGGCGGCCTCCTTGCGTTTCGCCTCGGCTTCAGCAATCGGCCCTTGATTCCGGTTGAAGAGAGGCAGAGTGATGGAGACCGCCAAGGTGAAAAAGCTGTTTTTCTCCTCATACGTGTAACCCGGGCCGATCTGTATGTCGGGATACTGTTTGGCAATCTCAAGCTGTAAATCGGTTTCCGCCGCGGCGTATTGCGCAAGTGAGCGGCGAATATCCAGCCTATCGAGAACGGCCGCACGTCGAATCTCCTGAAGCGAGAAGGACTGGGCAACCGGGGGAGATTCCAGATCGCCCCAGGTGAATTCGACTCCATCAAGTCCTTCTACAGGAATCCCCATCGCCTCGGCCAGGGCCGCTTTCGTTTCGGCCAACTGGCCCCCTGCAGAGCTGATGGCCAAATGCGTTTTGGAAAGCTCGATCCGGGCGAGATCAAGCTCGGGCCGCGGTATATCGCCGGCAATAAATCTTTCCTGCAGAAGCTTTACCTGTTCGATGCGGACCTTTTCCTCAGAGTGAAACAGGTCCAGACTGCGCGAGGCCAAAAGATAATCCAGCAGAGCTCTGCGGACGCCACTGTGGAGTTTCCATGCCGAATCGGCGAGGTCGAATCGCGCAGCTTCGTCCAAGCTACGAGCCGAACGGATGCGGTAACCACGCTTACCCTTCGTCTCGAGCGGGACGGCAAAGTCAAGGGCGAGCAAATACGGGCTGGGAACGCCCGGAGAAAAGTCGAAGACGGGATTGGGACGCGCGCCGGCGGTGACAATGGCAGCTTCCGCCCCCTCCGATCGAGCCCGAGCCGCTTGCATATCCGGACTGAAGTACAGGGCAATCAGCGATGCGGTTTGAAGGTCCCAAACCTTCGGCGGCCAGGGAGCCATTGGCTGGCCCAAGCTTTTCTCCACGAAAGATTGCAGCCCGGCGTCGCTGAGGCTGCGCGATTCAAAACTGGAAGCAGTCTCTACCGGCGCGATCGGAGCCGCTCGATAGCGCTGTACCGCGCAACTCGTAAGCGTTAAAGCACTGACGATGCATAGAAAGAACAGACGTGCTGAATTCATGGAAATCTCGCTCCGTAGAAACGAAAATCGACGCAACGACAAGATGCCGAAGCTGGATTTGTCCGAAGCGAGAGGCTAAATGCGCAGAGGAGGGGGTGGCGAGAGTTCAGCGACTATTGTGCTGAAATCCGAATCGGATGCCAACGGTGAATGCTTTGTGACTAGTCGTTCGATCCACTGAGTATTACGGCAAAAACAAACAAGAAGTCCGGCAAGCGAAATTACCAGTTCCAAAAGGAGCACGAGAACTGCCATTGTGCTCTCACCGTCATAGCCGGTAGCGAAGACGGTGTCGTTCCAATTCACAGCAGTCTCGAGGAAAGGCGAAAGCGCGCAAATTACGAGAATCAGGGCAATTGCCACGTGAAAGGCCCTGCGCCTGATCTGCCGGTCCCGCTCGCTTGCCCGCGCACTCACGACCGGATTGTACTCCTATTTTGGACTTTCCGAACCCATTGATTCTTCACACTCTATTTGACATTAGCATCTTGGAAAACGGCCACAGCTCCGCTCTGGCGCTCTGGGTGCGGTTGGTTTGGAATAGAAGCTCCCTTCGACTCTATGCAGCCGCACAGTGCGGAACGCCGACATCTCGAGCGCCAGATCACCTACGCCCGGCCGATTTTTATGGTGCTGGCGCTGGGTGTCCTGCTGGAGGAACCGCCGCAAGCCCGCGGCGCGCATGCAGTGGCTTTCGTTTTGGCTTATCTCGGAGCGGCCTTGGCGCTCTTGCTGCTTGAATACGTTCCAAGGCTCAGGGAATGGCAGCTTCCGCTGCTGCTGGATCTGACGGCGCTTGCAGTTTTCCTGCTGCTTACGAATTCGGCGGCCGCATTCTGGTTCGTATATCTCTTTGTAGCTTTGGCGGCCGGAATCCGCTGGGGTCTGGAGCGATCGATTGTCCTGGCAGGTGGCGTGACATTGGCTGTGCTCTTCCGGGCCACCTGGAGAGGCGGCTTCGGGTGGATGGAGGTGTTTTCCTGGGTTGCGCTCGTGGCCGGCACATTTACTGGCGGAGTCGGTCTTTCGTTCATGGGGTACCGCAATCGGCTGCACGCCTCGGAACACGATTTTCTGGTACGCCTCACAGCTCTGCTGCAGGTGGAAAAAGGCGTAGCGGAGTCGCTACGGCTGGTGCTGGGTGAATTGGCGAGCGGATTTGATTGCGAAAGGGGGATCTTCGCTTTTCGCGATACGGAGATGGAGCGCATATTCGTCTGGACGGTAGCGCCGGGCGAAGCTAAGCGCCTGACGCCCGAGCATTTACCTCTCTCGAAAGGAGACGTCTTTCTTTTTGATTATCCGGAGGCCAGCTTTTGCTGGAATCAAGGAAATGGAATTCGCGCCACGTTCGGCTGGAATCGCAATGACGCGAAGCATCTGCTGGAATTGCCTGTCATGCCCGAGCAAACGCGGCAGGAGCTCGGTTTGCGCTCTATGCTCAGCGTGACCGTGAATTTCGATGGTCAGCCCGCAGGGAAGCTGATGCTGGCAAACTCGCGGCGTCCTCATATGGCTCAGGATTTACAGCGCCTCGAGCGTGTAGTGCGGCATCTCGGTCCGCCGCTCGAAAATCTGCTACTGTTGCGTCGCTTGCGAGTGCGAGCAATTGAAGGCGAGCGCAGCCGCATCTCTCGGGACCTCCACGACGGCATTTTGCAGACGCTTCTGAGTATCGAAATTCAACTCGACGTGCTGCGCCGCAGGCTGCCACAGGCGCCCGAACAGGTCGCGAGCGAACTATCTACCCTGCAGCATACGGTTCGGAATGAAACCCAGGAACTACGCCAGATGGTGATGGACATGCGTCCGCTTGGCGTGCAAAGTGCGGACTTGGTGGACCTGATGCGAGGATTTGCCGAGCGGTTCCGCAATGAGTCTTCCGTGGCGCTCGACCTGCTGATCGATGCCGCCGTCTTGGACTTGCCGGATCGCATCTGCCGCGAATTGTTTCAGATTTACCGAGAAGCACTGCACAACGTAAAAAAGCATGCTCGCGCCACGCATGTCGTGGTAAAACTGTGGCAAAATGATGCGAAAGTTGTTTTGGTCATCGACGATAACGGCGAAGGCTTCAGCTTCGCGGGCCGCTATACCGGCGACGAATTGGACCGGCTGCGCCTGGGTCCGATCTCGATCAAAGACCGTACAAGAAGTGTTGGGGGTGTGCTGATGGTGGAGTCTACTCCGGGCCACGGAGCGCGACTGACGGTAGAGGTTCCGCTCGGCTGACATGGCTAAAGCCAAACAATCTATCCGCGTTTTAATGGCAGACGATCACGTTATTTTCCGTGACGGCCTGCGCAAGCTGCTGGATGGCGAAGACGATATCGCCATTGTCGGTGAGGCTTCCAACGGCAACGAATGTATCCGCATGCTGGCGAAGCTCAAGCCGGATATTCTGCTGCTGGATCTCCGCATGCCCGATAAAGACGGCCTCGCCGTGCTCGAGGAAGTCAATTTCGATTCGCTGCCGACTCGCGTAATCGTGCTCACCGCCGCCGAGGACGACCGCGACGTCGTGCGCGCCATGCGCCTGGGCGCGCGAGGAATCGTGCTGAAGCAATCGGCCAGCGACTTGCTTGTGAAGAGCATCCACCGCGTGTATAGCGGGGAAATTTGGCTCGATAACCGCATGACCGCGGAGGTCATGAAAGCGTTTGCCAAGAGCTCCGATAACGGGCCACGGCGGGATAAGCCGCTACTCAGTGATCGCGAAAAAGAAATCGTACAGCTGGTCGCCCAAGGTTATCGGAATAAAGAGATCGGGGAAAAGCTCTTCATAAGCGAACAGACGGTCAAAAACCACCTACATAATATTTTCGACAAGCTGGGAGTTTCGGACCGGCTGGAACTCGCACTTTACGCCATTCACCACCGCCTGATCGACCACGCCTAGCTTCTTCAACGGCGCCATCTCGTTCATTACGATTTGGGGATGTCTGTACGATTCCACCAACCGCCGCCTAGAGCCTGGAAAAGGGCAGCAGTGTCAGTAAATCGATTCGACTGAGCCTGCACGAGAGTTATCGCCGCCTGCTGATAGGCTTGTTCTGCGCTTAGTAGCCCCAAGTAGCTCGTGTAGCCCGCCTCAAACTGGTTTTTCGTTTGGGTTAATGTGATGTAGGCGGCTTGTTGAGCCGCGGCGGCAGCTTTCAGAGCCTCTCCATCCTGTTGAAGAGCGTTCAACGTATCCGCCACATTCTGAAAAGCCGTGAGCAATACGCCGCGATATTGTTCCTGGGCCTGGGTCAATCCGGCCTCAGCTGCGCGCTGCCGGTGCCGCAAAGTGCCACCCTCAAATACGGGCTGCGTGACGCCCGCGGCCAAGTCCCAAAAACCGGTTCCAGCGCCAAAGATCTGACCGAAGGCGAGCGCCATGCTGCCGGCATCTGCCGTCAGATTGAAGCTCGGCAAACGGTTCGCGATCGCAATTCCGACCTGAGCGCTGGCTGCGTGGACGTTCTCCTCAGCTTGGAGCACATCCGGGCGTTGTTGGACCAGTTGCGAAGGGAGGCTCATCGGCAACTCCTGTGGCAACTGGAAACTGGAGAACTCAAACTCCGCAGTGAGTTCCTCGCTCGGGAATCCGCCGGACAGCGCCGCCAGCAGATCCCGTTGTTGAGCCAGTTGCCTTAGCAGAGGTGGCAAGGTCGCTGTGACTTGCGCGAGTTGCGATTCCTGCGCAGCTACTTCAAGCTGAGCGACATAACCCTGTGCGTACTGCTCGCGCAGAATCTGTAGCATTGCAGTGTTGTTGGCAATCAGTTGCCGGGTGGCATCAATTTGCCCGCGCAGTGACGCTTCCTGAATGGCCGCGGCAGCCACATTGGAGCTCAGGGTAATGTGAGTGGCGGCCAGCGCAAAACGTGCCTGCTGCTCCTGCGCTTTTAGCGACTCCACCGTTCTGCGGTTCAGACCAAACACGTCCGGTACAAACGAGACGCTCACCTGCGGTGTGTAGAGACTGAAATTGAAGACGTTCGCATTCGGTACGGGAGCAATCAACTCCGAGGTCTTTTGCCTGCTTGCTATAAAACCACCTGAAACAGTGGGGTAGTAAGCGCCCCGTTGAGCGAGCATATTCTCTCGGGCCACTACCAGAGCCGCCTGCGACGCTTTGAGGTCAGGATTAGCCTTGAGCGCTTGCTCAATCAAATCGTTCAGCGCTGCGGAATGGAACAGCGTCCACCAATCCCCGGGAATGTCGCGGCTCTGAACAAATTGTTGTGCTTCTCCACCTGAAACATTGGGGACATTGGTGGTCGTTGAGGGCTGGGTCGGCAGGTAACCGGCGACATTTGGCGCAGCGGGTTTTTTGAAGTTCGGCCCGACGGCGCAGCCTGCGAAAAGTAGCGAGGCTAGTAGCAGCGAGTATGTGACGCGCAATTTATGAATGTATCGCATAGAGTCAGTTCCTTGGACCTTTGAGGTCCGTTCGTATTCCGCCGATTGCTGCCGTGCTTCGGATGTTGGAGTGTGCGGCTCCCCCGATAACAGCTGCATTCGGATCGCGGTGCCGCACGTTGCCGGCTAAAGGCGAGGCAGGCGGAATCGCGGCACCTGGCCGAACCGGGAGGGCTCGGTAAATCGCTTCGTTCTGTGTTGAGCCACGGCCTTGAGTCGTACCTGGCTGCGTGGCAGAGCTTGGACGAGAATTGGCAAGATTTCCCGCCGGAGCGAGCGTTTGACGCCCAGCAACTTGCCCCGGACGAGTTGAGTTGATCGCTACCGCCTTGCTGCTCGGGCGACTCTTTACTGCACGGCTGGGCTCGCGTGTTTCACCGCTTGCCCGGGTGTCACCTTGGGGGGCGCCATCGCCAGTCGGACGATTGGCTTGAGTGCTAGCTTCCCTCGGCGCGGTCTCGGAAGCGTTTTGATTTTGTGCCGGATTGGCAGGAGCCGCATGCAGGATTCGGTTCACTAAAAGAACATTAATCATCGTCAGGAGAAGCAGACAGATGGTCTTCATTTCGATTCCCCAGAGTGCAAGGCGTGGTCGCCCCCAAGAAAAATCATCATGGTTGGCGGGACCGCCAGCAGTAGCATGATCGGTCCTACTAACATGCCTCCCACAATTACCGTTGCTAGGGGACGCTGCACCTGACTACCGATGCCTGTCGATATCGCCGCAGGCAGCAGGCCGAGGCAAGCCGAAAGAGCTGTCATCAATAAGGCGCGCATGCGCGTGGACCCAGCCCGGTACATGGCGTCTACAGGTGGATATCCCTGAGCCCTTTCCTGGTTGTAAAACGTAATCATAAGGATTCCGTTCATGACCGATACGCCGAAGAGCGAGACGAAACCGATGGCCGCGGAGATGCTGAAGTTCAGGCCGGAAATGTAGAGAGCGAGGATACCCCCAACCACCGCGACGGGGATTCCGGCGAGCGCCAAAAGGCTATCGCGCACATTGTTAAACAGGCTATAAAGCAGCCCCATAACCAAAACGAGACTGATTGGCACGATAATCTCCAGGCGCTGCTTGGCGTCTTGAAGATCTCCGAACTCACCCGCCCACACGAGCCGGTATCCGGAAGGCAATTTGACGTTCTTAGCGATTCGCTCTTGGGCTTCCTGAACGGTGCTAGATAAATCGCGTCCGCGGACACTGAATTTCACGGGGATGAAGCGCCCCATGCTTTCGTGATAAATCCAGGACGCGCCTGTGTCCAGGCTGATCGTTGCCAGTTCTTTCAAGGGTATGTAGGCGTTTTGTCCGCCACCTGTTTGATATGCGACTCTGATGTTGCCGATTTTCTCGAGGCTGTCACGATATTCGGGCGTATAGCGCACGACGAGGTTGAACTGGCGGTCGCCTTCCAGGACTGAAGTAGCTGCGGCCCCGCCCATCGCCGCCTGAATGATCGAGTTCACGTCGCCTGAATTGAGCCCATACCGCGCAGCCTTGGCGCGATCGATTTTTATATTGAGGTTCGGCTGTCCAAGAACAGGGAAGATACCGAGGTCGGCGATCCCGCGAACCTGGCTCATTTGGTCGCGAATCTGCTCGGCGATGTTCGTTATATTTTGGAGATTTGGGCCGACAATCTTTACCGAATTAGAGCCTTTGACACCTGAGATACCTTCCTCGACGTTGTCCTCGATGTATTGGGAGAAATTGAAATTGATGCCCGGCAGTTCATTGGTAAATTCCGTTTGAATTTGATCGGTCAACTTTTCCTTCGTCATGCCTCTAGGCCATTCGTCAAATGGTTTCAGCGGTGCGAAGAGCTCCACGTTCGAGAATGGCGCGGCGTCGCTGCCGTCGTCTGGCCGTCCATGCTGAGAAACCACGGTGATGACTTCGGGATGTCGCAGAAGAATCTCGCGCATTTTCGTGGAAGCCGCCTCGCCATCTTGCAGAGAGAGCGTAATCGGCATGGAGGCGCGAATCCAGAAATTGCCCTCTTCCAGATGCGGCAGGAATTCGCTACCGAGCCGCGGTGCAATCAAAAAGAAGGTCCCCAGAATAATGGCAACTTCAATTGCTACTACGAGCACTCGATGCGTTAGCGCAAAGCGTAGCGCCGGAGTGTAAAGACGATGCAGTATTCGGACGGCGATCGTCTCCGTTTCTCTCACACGCTGAGGAAGCAGTACGGAAGCGAGCGGTGGAGTAATTGTGAACGTTGCAATCAAAGCTCCCGCGAGCGCGTAACCGTAAGTCCGGGCCATTGGACCGAAGATTTGGCCCTCGACGCCCTGCATGGTAAACAATGGCACGAAGCCGGCGACGGTGATCAGTGCGGAGAAGAGAACTGCCTTATCCACCTGCATGGCGCTGATGAGAATCAGCCGCAAACGATCCGTCCACACTTGAGGTTCGGCTGAATTCTCCTGAGTTCGCGTCGGGTCAGGCCCCCAGTACCCGCCGGAGAGGCGCTCCAGCAGAGAGTCTTTCTCTCCCTGATCCCGTTGGAGATTTCGGAAGACGTTCTCAACCAGGATTACGGCCGAATCCACGATGATGCCGAAATCGACGGCCCCAACCGACAGGAGATTCGCGCTTTCACCCCGGATGACGAGCAGAATCGTGGCGAAGAACAGCGCGAAAGGTATGTTCAAACCAACAATAATTGCGCTGCGGAGATTCCCCAGGAAAATCCACTGGATGAGAAAAACCAGGATGAATCCGAAGATGAGGTTGTGTAAAACCGTGCGGGTCGTGACCGCGATCAGGGACGAACGGTCATAAAACGGAACGATCTTGACGCCCGGCGGCAGGCTTCCGTCATGATTCAGATTGTTAATCGCCGCTTCGACCTTCGGAATCATCTCGGCCGTTTTTTCCGTTCGCCTCTGCACCACGATCGCGCCCACCACATCGTCCTGCCGGTCGCGGCCCAGAATGCCTAGTCTGGGCCGATAGCCAACCGATACCTTGCCGATATCCTTTACAAGAACGGGAACCCCGTTGTTTTGGTTGAGAACGACGTTTTCGATGTCGTCGACCCTGTAGCCTTGGGTTAGGTCGTCGCTCCCGCCGTCGTCGATGAGACCGACACCCCGGATGTTGATGGATTGCTGACCGATGGAGATTTCGCGTCCGCCAACGTTGATGTTCGCGTTCCCCAGCGCCGTCAGAACTTCCGGCACCGTAACGTGGTAAGCCTCCAGCTTGTGAGGATTGACCTCGACCTGGAATTCCTTGGTAGGGCCGCCCCAACTGTTCACAGCTGCAATCCCGGGAATGGTTAACAGCCTCCGCGCTACAATCCAGTCCTGCACTGTGCGCAGGTTTGTAATTCCGAAGTGCGGCGGGCCCACGACCTGGTAGCGATAAATTTCGCCCGTCGAGCTATTTGCCTGAATGGTTGGCACGAGATTTCCGGGCAGGCTTACGTTCTGTTGCATTGCAATCGATGCCTGCGAGAAAGCGAAGTAATAATCGACACCATATTTGAAGGTGACGCGCACGAACGAAAGTCCATAAAACGAGGTGGAGCGAATGATGTCGACACCAGGCGTGGAATACAGTCCTATCTCCATAGGGAGCGTGTAATAACGCTCCATCTCTTCCGCGGAAAGCCCCGGTGCTTGCGCCGTAATTTCCAGGATCACTGGAGTGGGATTCGGATAAGCTTCGATGTTGAGCATCTTGAATGCAATGAAACCGGCGCCCACAAAAAGGACGAGCCCGGCTACCACCACGGCGCGGCGGCTCAGGCAAAACGCTACGAGAGACTTGAACATGTTTCCTGGCTGTGATTGGAAATAAAGGACACTCGGCCCTACTCCGTCACTGGGGCTTGCAGCATATTGCTCAGGAATATGGCCCCGTCGCTGGCCACGACTTCTCCTCGCTGCAGTCCTTCCAAAATCTGCACCTTGCCGTCTCGCCGCAGGCCGGTCTTTATGATCCTTTGCGAGAAGTGACGGCGATCGGTCGTCACCCAGGCGGTCATCGTTCCGTCACCTTCGCGGACGACGCCATTTTCCGGTATGGCGATCGATTCCATAGGCGGCTGAAGGCGAATGACAAAATTCGCCAGCATCCCGGGATACAATTCGTTTTTGGGGTCGGAGATTTCGGACCGGATGGTTACGCGATGAGTATTCGGGTCGGCTGTCGCGTAAATTTTTGAAACGCTGCCTCTGAATACGCGGTTGGGATATGCCATCACCTGAGCCTGGACTGGCTGTCCCAATTGAAAGTGTGGGATGTCAGCTTCAAGGACGCTCGCCAGCATCCACTTGATCGTAACGTCTGCGACTGAATACGGCGCCGTAGCGCTTCCGGGTTGCACAAAAAATCCTGGCTGTGCATTCCTCGTCGTGATCCTTCCAGAAATTGGGCTGTGTACGACCAAGGCAGGATCAATCTTCCGTGAAGAAATCATCTGATCGATTTCGGCGTCTGTCTTGCCAAAGACGCGTACTGCATCCCGCGCTGCTTTCAGCGCGCCTTCGGCAGTCTGCTGATCCGACGTCGCCTGCTCGAACTCCCGGACGGAAACGCCGTTTGTCCCGCTTAGATTTTTCGCCCGCGAGAGTTCTTTGTTATTAAGTTCGAAGGTCGCCGCGGCGCCAATAAGGTTGGACTCGGCCTGAATGAGATCCGGGCTCCTTATCGTGTAAATAGGCTGGTCCTTCTTTACGTCGTTGCCAACTTCCGCAAGAGTATCGATGATCGTTCCTTGATATGGCGGGAAGACTTGGACTGACAGATCTTCATCAAAATCGATGTTGCCGACCGTATCGTTCTCGACGGGAAACGGGTAGGTACCCACCGTTTCGATCTTGATTGCCTGTAGTTGGCTCGCCGATAGTTCGACCGTGGCTTCGGGCGGTTTGTTCGGGCTTGCAGCTGAGGGCGTTGTATCGACCGGCGAGTCGCCGTGAGCGGAACTACACCCGGCTGCCAAAAGCGGCAATGCGATTAGAACCACCCAAGTGCTTTTCCAACTCGCAACTCTCATGCGCAGCTCCTATCAATACGTGTAGCAAGAATTCCAGTGATCGAAGTTCGATACCTTCGTTACAGACATCGCTGGGCAAACATCGGCCCTCTGATTCGAAGCGGTCTCTTTTCGTCTAGACGCAGCTTGCCAACTCACCATTTTGTCCGCCTGAACCCGTTGGCCTGAACCTATCTTGCGGCTTGGGGGCTTTATCTTTTGGTTGGGCTCCGTATCTTCTGGCCGATTTGACCTATCTTTCGACCGTGGGGATGGCTTGCCAGCCCGAGTTGCGGCAATATCGCCTTAAGGGACATGAATTTCTCTTCGATCTATTCGGGCAAGAATCGGCTGCCATTCTTGATTGCCGGGGCAGTCTTGATCGCACTTATCGCGACTGTTGATTGGCTCACAAAGCCCTACATATCGATCGGCTTTTTGTATCTTTTCCCGATCATGATGATCGCCGGATTCCTGCTGCGTTGGCAGATCGTCGTAATTGCATTGTGTTGTGCGGTCCTTCAGGAGTTGTTCAGCGAACTTCCTTCGGGCGAAGCCATCACAAGGTTGCTAATGGCTTCTGCTGGATTTGTTGGAACGGGACTCTTTATCTCCGAAATCTTTCACACCCGGCAGATGGCGCTGGACCACGTGGCTGAAGTCGACACCCATACGAAACTCCGTCGCGACGCCGAAGAGCAGCTTCGTATTCTCGTGGATAGCAGTCCTGCGGCCATCATGACTATCGATGGAGCGGGGCAGATTCTGCTCGCAAACGAAGCCGCACGTAATCTCCTCGCGGCTGAGGACGCCGCCCTGGCGGGCCGGTCGATCAAAGAATTCGTACCCGCACTCCAAATGGCAGTCCAAACTCAGCGACCCACGCAGTTCCGCACGGAACTTAGATGCCGCGGCAGGCGCACCAATGGAGAAGCGTTTCTCGCGGCTGTTTGGTTTTCGACTTACACGACGATCCACGGAACACGCCTGGCGGCAATTATTGTGGATCTTTCCGAAGACCTGCGAGACCGGGAAGATCTAAGTCTCGATCACCTGCTCAAGAATACAAAAATCCTTATGGGCGCAGTGGCACATGAGATTCGCAATATTTGCGGTGCCACTTTGGCCGTCTATAAAAATCTTTCGCGGATGCCCGATTTGCAGAATAACGAAGACTTTCATGCTCTCGGTAGCCTGATTGCAGGTCTCGAAAAGCTTTCCGATATGGAACTTCTGCCGCCGTCGAGCCATATGGGGGCGTCAATTGACCTCGGCAGTGTGCTTGATGAACTCCGCGTACTCATCGAGGCCGCCTATCGTGAAGCCGGATGCGAGATTATCTGGAGATTACAAGATCACATGCCTCTGGTGTTTGGAGATCGCTACGGATTGCAGCAGGTTTTCCTCAACCTTGCCCGCAATAGCCAGCGTGCAATGGACTCTGCGGAACAGAGGCGTCTGACGATCAGCAGCGAATTGCAAGACCACACTGTTGTGATTCGATTCGAGGATACGGGCGTGGGGATAGCCTCACCCTACGCACTCTTCAAACCTTTCCAGCCTGGAGCAAATGCGACGGGGCTGGGTCTGTACGTCTCTCGCGCGATCCTGCGCAGCTTCGGAGGCGAACTCAAATTTGAGCCGCGTAGTCAAGGTTGTTGCTTTGCCGTGAATTTGGCTACAGTCGCGGGCTGGAAAGCAGCACACGATGAGTAGGACCGCCCCGAAGACCGTCCGGATTCTTCTCATCGACGACCACGCGCTATTTCGCGAAAGTGTGGCCCGCCTACTTGATGCCGAGCCCGGATTCGAAGTGGTAGGGGACTGCAGCTCCAGCGGAGAGGCGCTACGAATTCTGAAGTCGCGTGAAGTCGATATGATTCTTTTAGATCTTGATCTGGGAACAGAACGGGGATCAGACCTGCTTGAGAAGCTTAGGGCTGAATCGTTCACCGGAAAAGTTCTACTCGTGACTGCCGGCGTAAATCAGAATGAAGTCCCAAATCTGATTCGCAAGGGCATCTCGGGCATATTCATGAAGCATGGTTCGCCGGCATTGTTAATTAAAGGAATCCGGGAAGCAATGGAAGGCAGAGCCATTTTCGAACAGGATATGCTTCGGCGGTCTCTTGAAATTGACGAGCAGTCCGAGGCCCGGCAGGGAACGGATAGGCTAAGCGAACGAGAGCGGCAAGTTCTTTCGTTTATTCTTGAGGGCCTGGCCAACAAGCAGATCGCCGATCGGCTACAGATTTCGGAGAGCGCAGTCAAAGCCAGTTTGCAGCAACTCTTCGCGAAGACTGGTGTGAGGACGCGAAGCCAATTGGTGCGCATTGCTTTGGAGCAATTCCGGAACCAGCTGTAGCGTCGGGCTTATCCTGCGTAACATCCTGTCGCACCTGCAAAGTTAAATCGGTGTAAACCCCAGTTTTTCGTTAATTTTACACTCGACAGGCGTCGTCTGCTGGATGATACTCCCGCTCCAAGAGCAGTTGCCCGTAGGGAGCCGGTGTTCCGGCGGGAGGCT
>Ga0210394_10001374_pt1 | contig 39591 bp, 27 predicted proteins | sample IncBWC12MmetaG_FD_160121 | JGI IMG/M metagenome (GOLD analysis project Ga0210394, IMG submission 160121) | Forest soil microbial communities from Barre Woods Harvard Forest LTER site, Petersham, Massachusetts, United States - Inc-BW-C-12-M | ecosystem: Environmental > Terrestrial > Soil >... | reverse complement strand
TCGATTCACCTGAGCCGTGCGGGTCTCGATGCCTTCAATGTCGTCAACAACGTTTCCGGCGCGTTCGGTGTGTTCCGGCGTGAGTTCCTCTGCAAGATCGGCGGCTGGGACAGCGGTACCGCGGAGGACCTGGATCTCACGCTGCGCATCAAGAAATACTTTGGGCGCTACCCCAACCTAAGGATCCGCTTCGAGCCGCGCGCCATGGGTCACACGGATGCGCCGACGACCCTGCGGCAATTCCTCAAGCAGCGCCTGCGCTGGGACGGCGACCTGTCGTACCTGTACCTGCGCAAGTACCGCCATCACCTGCGCCCGGGACTGCTTGGTGTGCGCAACTTCGTGGCGTTCGTCTGGACCGGGCTGCTGTTCCAGCTGGCGACGCCGTTCGTCCTGCTCGGCTACACCACTTACGTGCTGCTCGTCTATCCGGCTGCGGCGGTCTTGGGCGTGCTGGCGTTCGTCTACCTCTTCTATGTGTTCCTCGCGGCGCTGATGTTTGCGCAGTTCTGGCTGCTCTACTCCGAGCGCCGGCGCCAGGACCTGAAGCTCGCCGTGCTGCTGCCACTCTTTCCGCTATTCACCTTCGTGATGCGCTGCTGGAACGCGGTCGCGACGCTCACCGAGCTCATCACCCGCTCGCACCTCGAATCGGCGATGGCGCCGCCCTGGGTGCTGCGGCGCACGAAGTTCTGACGCGCCATGGCCCGACCTTCACACACCCTGCCAGCACTTGCGGCGGCCCTGTGGCTCGCGCCGGCCGTGGCGCTCGCGCTGCCGCCGCTCGAGCAGCTCGAGGCGCGCCTCGAGCTCTCGCCCGCCGCGCAGCTCGCCGAGCGCGCCTACGAGTCGACGCGCGATGCGCTGAACGCCGGGCGCATCGGGCTCGGCGTGTCCGCCTTCGGCAACGTCGGCTACGAGCACAATCACGGCATCATCGACCCGCAGAGCTCCTGGACCTACAACCAGGGCATGGTCGGCGGCGGCTTGTCCATGCCGCTGCTGGGCAGCCGCCTGCAGCTCGAGCAGTCCCTGAGCGATCAGCAGGTGCAGCTGGCGGTGCTCGACGCACGGCGGCAGCTGCAGCGGCGCGAGATCGTGGCGCGCCTGCGCAAGGCGTACGGCGACTACTGGCTGGCGCAGCGACTGACGCTGCTGGCGCAGAGTTATCTGCAGGACGAACTGACCTTCGAGCACGTGGCGGAGCTGCGCACCCGGGCGGGGCTGCTGCTCGATGCGGACCGCCTCGAGCTCTCGAGCGGCTTCTCGCTCGCGCGGCGCGATGAGGCCTCGGGAGGCGCGGACCGCGAGGTCGCGCTCGGCATGATGCGCGAGCTCACCGGTCAGGATCTCGACGGCGGCATCGCGGTGCGGCCGATGGTGCCCCTCGCGTGCGCCGCCCTGGCGGCGTCCGATGCTGAGTGGGTCGATGCTGACCCGGAGCTGACGGGTCTGCAGAAAGTGGTCGCGGTGCGTGAGGACAGTCCCCGCGACAGCGCACTGTATCCGGTGCAGTCGAGCGTACAGCTTGGCTACCAGACGCTTGAAGACTGGCCGACGGGTCAGCACGGCAGCTCGGCGGTCCTGAGCCTGACGTTCCAGGTGCCGCTCGAATACGGCACGGAGCGCCGGCTGCTGAAGCGCGCCGCCGCCGCCCAGCTCGCCCAGGCGCGGCTCGAGTACGATATGCGACGCCAGGAGCTCAAGGCGCAGCGCAGCGAGCTCGTCGGGCGCGCCAACGTCCTGACCCAGTCGAGCGATTTCGCCGCCACGCGACTCGCCGCCGCAGATGCCGCGGTCGAGGAGCGCTCGCTGCGGGCGGTGAGCCTCGGCGGCGACGTCGCCGAGCAGCTGCAGCGCGCACGCGTGCAGCGCTACAACGCGGCGAAAGCGCTCGCGGAAGCCGACAAGGCGCTCGTCTACTGGTACGCCGACTGGGCGCGCTTCGAGGCGGCACCGTGCGAGGCACCGGCGAATGTCGGCCCCCGGCCGATGCTGCCCGAGAGCGTGACGGCGGGGCGGGCGGCGCTGCTTCCTGCCGCGAGCTTCACGCCCGCCAACGTTGCCCCAGCAGATGCGGTCAGCCGGGAGGCGCCGGGACTCAAGCCCGATCGCGCGCTGTACCTTTGGCACTCCGCCGACTGGCTCGCGAACACCGCCAACACCGCAGGCGTTGGCAAGTTCGCCGAAATGCACACGGCAGGGATCCGGCGGCTCTTGATCTCGCTCGATGCGCAGCAGATGCAGCGCGCGCTCGCCGACCCCACGCCGCTGGTGCGCGCGGTGCGCAGCACCCACGAGCAAGGCTTCAGCGTCGAGCTGCTGCTGGGAGATCCCACCTGGATCCGTCCGGGTGGGCGCGAGCAGCTCCTCGCGCTCATCGCGGGACTTAAGTCGGTGCCGTTCGACGGGGTGCACCTCGATCTCGAGCCGGCGCAGCTCGATCCCGCACCCGACAAGCTCCCCGGGCTCCTCGTCTCCCTCACCCGCACGCTGGCCGCGGTCAGCCTGGCAAGTCCCTGGCCGGTTGCCATGAGCACCCATCCGCGCGACCTCGACGTGCAGCTGCCGCGGATGCGCCTCGGCAACGTGCAGCTCGAGCGCGCGAGCTTCGCGCAGGCACTGCGTGAGCTCAAGGTCTCGCCCACCCTCATGGTGTATGTCGCCAACCCCGAGCGGGCAGTGGCCATCGCGGAGCCGCTGCTGCAGCGCTATCCGCAGCTGTCGTTCAGCGTCGCACTGAGTCTTGAGAAATCGCTGCCCCGCGAGGAGAGCCTGTGGGCGTACCCGCCGGACGAGCGCCGCCAGAGGATCGAGTGCGTGGAGCGTGAGCTCGCGAGCGCCAACTTCCGCGGCGTGACGCTCGAGCTCGAGGACGCCTGGGGCGATGCGGCCGGCCTTCCTGAACTTGCCGCTGGAGAGTAGCCATGCAGGTGCAGTTTCGTTCCCGGCAGCGCGCGCCCGATGAGCTCGACGGGGTGAAGATCCTCTACGCCAAGGCCCGGGGCAAGGGACACAAGATCGCCTGGTATCTCATTCTGCTGGTCGTGCTGTCGCCGATCCTGTTGCTGGCGAGCGGCGTGCTGGGCTCCTGGCTCACGCTCACCGCCAACGGTACGGTGTCGCTCGAGCAGCAGGAGATCCGCGCCGTGCGCTCGGGACGCGTCGCTCGCATGGACGTCACCGTCGGCGAGCGCGTCGAGGCAGGCGCAACGCTCGCCGTGCTCGACAGCCTGGACCTGGAGGCCGCCGCCGCCCACAACGCCGTCGAACAGCGGGCCGCACACGATGCGCAGCGCGCCGCCGCCCGTGAGCAGCAAACGGCAGCCGCTGAGCTGCGCCTGCGGGAACGGTACGTTCGCTATGAGGAGGCACAGCGTGATCAGATCGCAGCGCTCGTGCGCCAGGGCGCGGCGACCGTCGCCGAGCTCAATACGGCCGAGTCCGCCGTCACCCAGGCGCAAGTCGGGCTGGTGCAGGCGCGCGCCGCGGCCGCGCGCGGGGCCGCGGTCAGTACCGCCGACGTCGACCACGACTTCCTCGCGCGTCAGCAACGCTCGCTCACACTCACCGCGCCCTTCGGCGGCCGCGTGCTCGAGCTGCTGGCGAAGCCCGGCGAGTTCGTCGCACCCGGCGCACCGCTGGTGACGCTCGCGCACACCGATAATCCGCGGGTGCTCGCCTATGCGTCGCCGAAGTTCGGCACCCGCCTCAAGGTCGGCATGCAGGCGACCATCCGCTTCCCGGACGGCTCGCGCATCCGCGCCTTCATCGCCGAAGCGCCGCGCCTCACGCAGCGCATGCCGGCAGATCTCGTCGATCAGTTCGGGCTGCGCCCGATGACGGTGCTGCTGAACCTGTTACCGACGGAACGCCTGAGCGAGAGCCAGCGCGTCCAGGGCCTGCCGGTCGCGGTGCGCTTCCACTACGACTGGGAAGGGTCCTGGCTCGGCAGTCGCGTCGGGGGGCTCATGGGGGACCTGGGCCGCTAGCGGCCTTCCACTTGATGCTGCAGCCGACGCTCGGCGTCTGGCGCGACGCCGGGGCGCGGCCGTCGAGCAGCGCCTCGGCAGCGGCACGCAGGTCCGCGCCCGTGACCGGGATGTTGGATCCGGGCCGGCTCGCGTCGAACTGTCCGCGGTAGGCGAGCCGCCGCTGGCGATCGAAGAGGAAGAAATCCGGCGTGCAGATCGCCTGGTAGGCGAGCGCCACCTCCTGCGACTCGTCATAAAGGTACGGGAAGGTGAAGCCTTTCTCCTTCGCGATCCGCTGCATCTGTTCCGGTGCATCTTCGGGATGGCTCTTGATGTCGTTGCAGCTGATCGCCACGGCCATGAGCCCGCGCGGCCCGAGGTCGCGCGCCAACGCGACGAACCCATCCAGCAGGTGCTTGACGAACGGGCAGTGGTTGCAAAGGAAAGCAACCACGAGCGCCGGCGATCCGGCGAGTCCTGCGAGCGTGACGGTGGCGCCGCTCAGCGTATCGGGCAGCGCAAAGGGCGGCGCTGCCGTTCCCAGGGGCATCATGCGCGATTGCCGGCGGGCCATGGCTTTGCCGTGCGCCCTCAGGGTGAGACCGGATGGGGGGACGGCAGCGCGATGCCTTTCTTGGCGCTTTCCGCGCGCAGCAGATCGGGACGGTCCGAGATGATGCCGTCGACGCCGAGGTCGATCAGCCGGCGCATGTCCTGCGGTTCGTTCACGGTCCAGACGATGACCGGAAGCCCGAGCTGATGCGCTGCGTCGACCGAGTGCTGGTCGACGTCGAGGTAGTACGGCGACCAGATCCTGCCGCCGGCCGCCTTCACCATGCGCGGCACCGAGCCGCCGTACTTGTCAGGATCGAGGCCCGCGGTCCAGGGCGTACCCGGGTAGATGTTGGCCTCGGGCTGCGCCTGCTGGGTGAGATACACGGTGGGGATCGCGGGGGCCTGCTTCTGCACCAGCACGAGCGTGCGCCAGTCGAAGGATTCGATCATGACGCGATCCGTGAAGTGCTCACGGCGCAGCAGGTCGAGCACCACCGTGACGAAGTGAGCGGGGTCCGGGGACTCCTCGGGATGGGTCGGATCGATCTTGGTCTCGATGTTGAGGCGCACATGATGATCGCCCGAGCGGCGCACCAGTGCGAAGACTTCCGCCAGCGTCGGTATCCTCGTGCCCGGCACCGTGAGCTGATCCGGGAAGCGTGCCGCGTACTCGCTCCCCGGGTGAATCTGGCCGACGTCGTAGGTCTTTACCTGTGCCAGTGTCAGCTTGACGTAGGGAATGCCGGGGGATGGGATGTAGCGACCGTCGGGACCCCTGGCGAGATCCGGGTTCAGCGTGCGCTCGTGGGACACCACCACCACGCCGTCGCGCGTGACGCCCATGTCGAGCTCGAGCGTGTCGACGCCCATGGAGAGCGCATTCGCAAACGAGGGCAGGGTGTTCTCCGGGCGCAGCGCACGTCCGCCGCGGTGCGCTTCGAGGTCGAAGGGGGTCAGTCTTTGGCCGGAAGTCGGCTCGCCGAGCGCGAGCTGCGACGCCAGGAACAGGCCGGCGACGCCCAGGATTACTGAGATCGCCATCGACGTAGCTGAACGCATTGCGGTGCTCGCCTTCGGTCGTCAATACTTCGGCGGCACCTTAGCCCAGCGGCGCATCACGCGCCAGGCGGCGGGGTGGCGTGGCAGGGGCTAGCGGTTGAGCACCGCGAGCTTGCTGTGGGTGCGCACGGCCGCCTCGTCGGCGAGCGTCGGGTCCTGTCGCACCAGTTCTTCGAACTTGGCGGGCAGCAGCGCCGGGCTGAAGAAGAAGCCCTGGTACTGGTCGCAGCCTAAGTCGGTGAGCAGCTGCAGCTGCTCGGGCGTCTCGACGCCCTCGGCGATCACCTTGAGGCGCAGGCTGTGGGCGAGCGAGATGATCGCGCCCACGATGGAAGCATCCTCCGGGCGCGCGGTCATCTGCTCGACGAAGCAGCGGTCGATCTTCAGCTTGTCGATCGGGAAGCGGCGCAGGTAGCTCATGCTGGAGTAGCCGGTGCCGAAGTCATCGACCGAGACCAGCACGCCCATGCGGCTGATGGCCTCCAGAATATGGACCGACTCCTCGGCATCGCTCATGACCGCCGTCTCGGTCAGCTCGATCTCCAGCAGCCCGGGGTCGAGCCGGGTAACCTCGAGCGCGCTGCGGATCTGGTCGACCAGGTCTACCAGGCGAAACTGCGAGGGCGCCAGGTTGACGGCGACGCGTAGTGCCCGCGGCCCGTCCTGCTGCCAGATCCGCCCCTGGCGGCAGGCTTCGAGCAGCACCCACGCGCCGATGGCATCGAGCAGGCCGCACTCTTCGGCGACCGGAATGAATTCGCCCGGCAGCAGCAGGCCGCGCTGCGGGTGGCGCCAGCGGATCAGCGCCTCGGCGCTGTTGATCCGCCCGGTCGCGGTGTCGACCTTGGGCTGGTAGTGCAGCTCGAACTGCCCGGCGCGCAGCGCCTCGTGCAGCTCGCTCTCGAACTTGACGCGCTCCTGCGTGACCGTGCCCATGCTCTCGGCATAGCTCTGCACGTTGTTGCGGCCGCGCTCCTTGGCGTTGTACATGGCGGCGTCCGCGTGCGCCAGCAGCGTATCGACGGTCAGGCCGTCGGGCGGGTAGAACGCCAGGCCGATGCTGGGCGAGACGTGCACGTCGATGCCGAGCAGCCGCATGGACGGCTCCATGACCTTCAGCAGGCGCTTGCCCATCTGCAGCGCCTCGGCGCGCGTCATCGGTCCGTCGAAGACGATCACGAACTCATCGCCGCCGAGACGCGCGATGGTATCGACGGAGCGGATGGCGCCTTTGAGCCGCGTGGCCACTTCGCACAGCAGCTCATCGCCGGCGCGATGGCCGAGGGAGTCGTTGATGAGCTTGAAGCGATCGAGATCGAGTACCGCGACTACGAATTCATGCTTCTGACGCTCGGCCTGCGCGATCGCCTGGGTAATGCGGTCATCGAGCAACAGGCGATTGGGCAGGCCCGTGAGCGCATCGTGCGAGGCGAGGTGCCGCAGCTGACGGTTCGCCGCCTCGAGTCCGCGGGTGCGATCGGTGACGACCCGCTCGAGCCCCTCGACGTGGGCCTTGAGCGCGCGCTCGTTCTGCCACTTGCGGCTCAAGGCACTGGCGGACTGCAGGATCTCGATCGGCTCGAACGGCTTCTTGATGACGATGAGCTTGTCGGAGCGGCCGAGCCTGGCCAGCAGCTCCAGCCAGTCGTAGTCGGTGTAGGCCGAGCAGACCACCACCTGGATCTCGGGGTCGACCTTCCACAGGTTTTCGATGGTCTCCAGCCCGTCCCACCCGGGCGGCATGCGCATGTCCACGAAGGCGACCGAGTAGGGGCGCCCCTCGGCGAGCGCCCGGCGGGCCAGCTCAACGCCCTCGCGCCCCTGCAGCGCCGAGTCCACATCGAACGAAGGCCGCGACACGGCCGACGGCCGCTCGCCGAACAGCGCTGCCTCGGCCGCCGAGATCTGCGTGTCATCGCGGCCGATGAGGATCTTGCGATAGTCCTCGTGGATGGACGGATTGTCATCGATCATCAACAGACGGTGCGTGAGGAGTTCCGGTTTATCGGCCATCGGACGGCTCCCGTTGGGTGAGGGGCAGCGTCAGGACGAAGGTGGCGCCCTTGCCCGCTCCGGCGCTCTCGGCCTGCAGCGCGCCGCCCAGGTCCTTCGCCGCCAGCGCGCTGCTGTGCAGCCCGAAGCCATGGCCGTCTTTGCGCGTGGTGAAGCCGTGGTTGAAGATGCGCTCGAGGTTTTCCTTCGGGATCCCGACCCCGGTGTCGATGACGGCGATGGACATGACGCCGTCGGCGGCGCTCACCCGCACCGTCACGCGCTTGACGTCGCTTACGGCCTCATCGCAGGCGTACTTGGCATTGCGAATGAGATTGACCAGGATCTGCAGCACCTTGTGCTTATCGACTGCAATCTGCGGTACCTCGTAGAAATCGCGCACCAGCACCACGCCGTGGCGGCTGAAGGCTCCCTCGTTCATCCGCAGGCTGTCCTCGACCAGCGTGCGGATGTCGACGATGTCGGTGATGCCGCCGCGCCGCGCGTAATTCTGCTGCACCGACACGATCTCCTTGATGTGCTCGACATTGCTGCGCAATGCTGCGAGCTCCGCGATCGCCACATCGCGCTCCGCGGTCACCTCGACTGCAAGCTCCCTGAGATATACCGGCAGCTGCCGCCCCTGCGTCCCGCCGAGGAAAGCGGCGAGGTCGCCGGCGTGCTCCGTCAGCAGCTCGGCGACCCGGGCGAGGCCGTGAGAGCGCGATTTCTTGATGCGCTCACTGATGAGGCTCGCCGACACGTTCACGCTGTTGAGGACATTGCCGACGTTGTGCAGCACGTTGGTCGCCACTTCCGCCATGCCGGCCTGGCGCGAAGCGATGAGCAGCTGCCGGTGCACGCCCTCGAGCTCCTGCTCGGCCTGCCGCCGCTCGGTAATGTCCTGCACGACCACGACGGCGCCGAGCGACTGGCCGGCAGGCCCCACCAGACGCCGCGCGCTGGCCAGCACCGTGCGCACGGCACGATCGGGGCGCACGATGGTGTACTCCGCGTCGCTCACCTCGCTGCCGGCCATGGCGCGCGCCAGCGGGCGCTGTTCGCGTGGCACCGGGGAGCTGCCGCCCGGCAGGAACACCTCGGAGGTGATGGGGTAGGGACTGCGCGTGGCGGAGCCGCGCGCTTCCTCTGCCGGGATGCCGAACAGCTCGATCGCGGCACGGTTGTAGTGCGTCACCTTGCCGTTGATGTCGCAGGCGAGGAGCGCCAGGGGTAGTTCGGCGATGACGGTGGCGAGCAGCGTCTGGTTCTGCACCAGCGCGATCGCCATCTCCTTGCGCGCTGAGATGTCGCGCACGAACTCGACCGAACAGTCGGCTTCTCGCCCGCCGCCGCGCACCAGGGAGGTGGTCACCCGCACCCACAGTGCGCTGCCGTCCTTGCGCAGATAGCGCCGCTCGACGTCGAGATGTGCGATCTCGCCACGCCACAGCCGCTCCAATCCCATGGTGGTGGACTCGAGATCCTCCGTCACGGTGAGAGTGGCGATCGCTGTGCCGTCGAGCTCTGCGCGGCTGAACCCCAGCATCGCGCAGAAGCTGCGATTGCAGTGGCGATAGGTGCCGTCGCGGTTGGCGAAGGCGATGCCGACGGGCGCGTGCTCGACGGTATTGCGGAATAACGTCTCCACGTGCCGGGGGTGGGTGTCTCCCAACAGAGCTTCCAGCTCCGGTCCGGCAATGTCTCTATCTGCGCTGTTCATCGCCTTCGACCCGCCATCCGTATACCGGTGTCGCACCGTACGGCTCGGGGAACGCTCCTGCCGCGGATTACGTCACATGGACGCAAGGCACAGCTCGCGCACGACGGCAAGTGTGATCCGCCTCTCACACGTCGCACGCGGCGAGGCAATCAACGTTGGCGTGCGGCTGCGGGTGCGGGGACCTGCTCGCCGGCCGGCACGTCGCCCGATCGCGACAGCCAGCGTTCCACCAGCTGCGCTTTCGGCACGGGGCGGCTGTGGAGGTACCCCTGCGACTCATCGCAACCCTGGCGCACGAGATAGTCGAGCTGCGCTCGCTCCTCGACCCCTTCGGCGACCGTCGTCAGCTCGAAGGCGTGGGCGAGACCGATGATCGTCGAGACGAGCGTGCAGCTCTTGCGGTCCGCCGGCAGGCGCTGGATGAACGTGCGGTCGATCTTGAGCGTGTCGATCGGCAGCTCGGAGAGCCGGCCGAGGGAGGAGAAGCCGGTGCCGAAATCGTCGATCGCGATCCGTAGCCCCGCGGCGCGCAGCAATCTCAGGGTGTGGACGCAGGAAGCGGCATCGCCCACGAGCGCACCTTCGGTGATCTCGATATCGATACCCCAGCCGCTGTCAGTCATCAGACCGCCGACGCACTCGAGGATCTCGCGGGCGATGTTGCGCCGTCGCAGCCCCTGCGGCGAGAGATTGACCGCGACCCGGATGGGCTGCAAACCGCTGCGGCGCCACTCGCGACAGTCCGCCGTGGCCTGCTTGAGCACCCACGCGTCCGCGGCCGCCATCAGGCCGGCGGATTCGAGCAGCGGCAGGAAGGTGCCGGGCGGGGTAAGGCCGTTCTCCGGATCCTCCCAGCGCAGCAACGCCTCGGCACCGACGATCCGGCCGGTGCGCAGCTCGATCTTCGGCTGGTAATGCAGGCGAAACTGCTCGCCGTCGAACGCGCCGCGCAGGCGGTGCTCCATGGCGACGCGTCGCGCGAGCTCCGAATTCATCTCGATGCGGTGATGCAGGTAGCTCTCGCCGCGCGTCTTCGCCTCCTTGAGGGCGGCTTCGGCGTTCTGCACCAGCTCGTGCGGCTCCTTGCCATCGTCGGGGTAGCAGGCGACGCCGCTCTTGATCCGCACGGAGAGCTCGCGGTCATCGACCGTAAAGGCACGGTCGAAGACGCGCGACAGGTCCTCGTGCAGGGAATGCGTCTCCTCGTCCGTGCCCATGGCGTTCATGCACACGAAGGTGCCCCCGCCGAGGTGCGCGAGCTGCTCGCTGTCGGGAAAGTATTCTTTCAGCCGGTCCGCCACGCACTGCAGCAGGCGATCGCCCGTGTGGCGGCCGAAGGAATCGTTGATGACCGCGAGGTGATCGATGTCGAACACCGTGACGGCGAGGCGCGGCAGGCTCCCGGCACCGCGCGTCAGCAGCCGGCTCAGGCGCTCGCAGAACAGCGCCCGCTTCGCCAGGCCCGTCAGCGGCTCGAAGTAGGAGAGGAAGTGCAGCGCTTCCTGCTTGTCGAGGTACTGGAGGGCAAACGACAGGTTGGCCGCGACCTCCTCGAGCAGGCGCATCTCTGCCTGATCGATGACGGCATCGGCACGCGTGCCGCACAGCATGCTGCCGACGGGTGTGCCGTCGACGCGCAGCGGCAGGCAGGCGAGCGAGCGCACGCCCACGGCGGCCAGCTCGCGCAGTCCGTCGATCACGAACGGAGCGTGCGCGATGTCCTCGCACAGCACCGCGGCACCGGTGCGGATCACCCTGCCCATGAGGCTGGTATCGTCCGCTTCGCGGTCGGCGACCGGGAACTCGCGTCCCGGGTCGGCGAGGAAATCGTAGCCGGCCCACCCGACCGGACGGGCCATGCGCGTGGCGGGATTGATCAGCGCCACCATCACGATAGCGTAGCCGCCCACCTGGTGCGCGAGACGGCAGGTCTCGCGCATGACTTCCTCGCGGCTGTGGATGCGCACCAGCGCCCCATTGATGCCCGAGAGCATCTGCAGCACGCCCGAGAGGCGTGCGAGGCGCTGCTCGGCCAGGCGGCTGGTGCGCCGCAGGAGCGCATCTTCCAGCGCGCGTTGTACCGCGGGCACGAGCCGCTTGGGATTGGTCTTGAGTACGTAGTCGGTCGCGCCGCGCTTCAGGGCCTCGATCGCACGCTCCTCGCCGATCGTGCCGGAGAGAAAGATGAAGGGAACGTCGGGCGCCACTTCGCGGGCGACGGCGAGCGCGGACATGCCATCGAACTGCGGCAGGCTGAAATCCGACAGGATGACGTCCGGGAGCGCCGCGGCGAGCGCGGCGCGCATCTGCCCTTCGTTCACCACACACTCATGGGTGCAGACGTAGCCGGCCTGCTTGAGACGCCAGATGGCAAGGTCGGCGTCGGCCTGGGAATCCTCGACGAGCAGCACGCGCAGTTCGCCCGCTGCCGCGGAAGTGGTCATGACGGATTGCACGGCACGACCATTAGAGCGCCCGGATACGGCTGGCACGCGGGATGCAGGTCACATTCCTCCGGGTGTTAATCTTCCATTAAGGAATCAGACCGGACTGCGCCGCCGCAGGCCCCGCCTGCGCAGCGGCAGGCCCTGTCAGGGTGAAGTAGAAGGTCGTGCCTTCGCCCAGGCGGCTGTCCGCCCAGACCCGCCCGCCGTGGCGGGTCACGATCCGGTGCACGATCGAAAGTCCGACGCCCGTGCCCTCGAACTCCTGCACGGAATGCAGCCGCTGGAAGACGCCGAAGAGCTTCGCCGCATAGCGCATGTCGAAGCCCACGCCGTTGTCGCGTACGTAGTAGACGCGCTCGGTGCCCTGGTGCAGCGCCCCGATCTCGACCCGGGCGGGATCGCGCCCGGCCGTGAACTTGAACGCGTTCGAGAGCAGGTTGACCCACACCTGCTCGAGCAGCCGCGGATCGGCACAGCAGTCGGGCAGATCCCCGACCTGCACGCTCACCGGGCGCGCGCCGAGGGCTTCCGTGAGGCGGGTGAGCACCTGCTGCACGAGCTCGCGCATCGGCACCGGTACCCGCTGCAGCGGCTCGCGGCTGAAGCGCGAGAAGTGCAGCAGGTCGTTCACCAGTTGAGTCATGCGGCTCGCCCCGGCGGCGATGCGCGCCAGCACCGCGCGGCCTTCTTCCGGGACGCCCGCGCCGAACTCGGCGCGGAAGATCTCGCAGAAACCCTCGACCGCCCGCAGCGGCTCGCGCAGGTCGTGCGAGATCGAATAGGAGAAGGACTCGAGATCCTTGTTGGCGATCTCGAGCTCGTGCGTGCGCTGCTCGACCCTCAGCTCGAGCTCCTCGTTCATGGTCTTGAGCTCGCTGACCAGGGCGGCGGTGGCGAACGCCGTGGCGGCGGTGCGGGCGAGCATGTCGAGGGCTTTCAACTGGCCGACGCTCACGCGCCGCTGCGCGCGTGCCGGACTGAAACCCAGCACGCCGAACAGCTTGCCCGCGGTGACGAGCGGCAGCGCAACAGCGATCGCAGCATCGAAGGGATGTGCGAAGAGCACCGGTGCCTCGGCCTCCTGCGCGAGCGCGTCCAGCTGCACGCTCGCCTTGGCGAGCCATTCGCCAAGCGGTTCGCGCGCGAGTGGGGCCGCGCTCAAGGGCCGCGCCGTGGGGCCGGCCATCCCGGCAACCACCAACGTGCGATCCTCGTCCGCGCCCGGGATGAGCAGGTAGGCCGCGCCGGCATCGCTTTGCGCAGCCGCCGCCGCCAGCGTCCGCTCGATGACGGCGGCATGATCGAGACCCTGGGTGATCGCCCGCGCCAGCTCGTAGATCGAGACCGATTCGCGCAACTGGATGTTCTCGACCTGCAGACGCCGTACGCCCAGCGCGCGCGTCAGCACCGCCAGGATGTGATTCACGTTGAAGGGCTTCATGACGTAGTCGAGCGCGCCGGCCTTGAGCGCCTCGACCGCGGTCGAGACCGTAGCGTGTCCGGTCATGACGAGACAGGCCAGATCGCGGTCGATCTCGTGACAGGCGCGCAGCAGCGTGATGCCGTCGATCTGCGGCATCATGAGGTCGGTGAGCAGCACATCGAACGGCTGCGCGCGCAGCGCCGCCAGGGCCTCGCGCCCGGCCGTGAAGCCCTGCGTGACGTAGCCCTCCTGAGCGAGGATGTCGCACAGCGCACGCATCTGCGGCGCTTCGTCATCGACGATCAAGAGTCGCGCCGGTGCCGCGGCGCTCATGACGGGCCCGGGACGCTCGCGGCGGCGGGGCGGGCGTGGGTCAGCTCGGCGAGCACGGCGCGCACCTCGGGCACCCGCGGGGGCTTGCTCAACACCCGGTCGACGTGCGGCGGAATGTCATTCTCCGCCAGCAGTCGCTTGCCCCACCCGGTGAGCAGGATCACAGGGGTGTGGGCGGAGGCCGCTTTGACGCCCGCGGCTACCTTGCGGCCGTCGACGTACGGCATGCCGAGATCGGTGATGACGAGCGCGAACGGTACGCCGGCCTTCACTGCGGCGGTGAACGTGTCGATGCCCTTCTGCCCGCCGTCGGCGACCTCGACCTCGTGGCCGTCCTCCTCCAGGAGGTGGCGGAGCGACTTGATCAGCATGGGATCGTCATCGACCAGCAGGATCCGCAGGCGTCCGAGCGCGGGTACGAGGCCGGTGTCGGCGTCCATTCCCGGCACGAGCGGCTCGGGCACGTTGAAGAGCAGCCGCACCGTCGTGCCGCGGCGCACGGCGCTGTCGATGTCGAGCTCGGCGCTGTGGCGCTGCACCATGCCGTAGACCATCGCGAGTCCGAGCCCCGTGCCGCGCTCTCCCTTGGTCGTATAAAACGGCTCGAGACAGCGACGGCGGGTCTCCTCGTCCATGCCCACACCGGTATCGCTCACCTCGAGCAGCACCTGGCGTGGCGCATCGGGCGTGTCACGCCCGCCGTGGCGCAACTGCCGCGTGCGCACCGTGAGGATGCCGCCCTCGGGCATGGCGTCCACCGCGTTGAAGATGAGGTTGGTGAGCGCATCGCGGATCTCGACCTCCGAGCCCATGATGTCCGGCAGGTTCTCATCGAGCTCGGTCTTCAGCTGGATGACGACGCCGCGCTGCTGCGGCTGATCGCTCCAGCGCGCGCGGGTGAGGTTCACGACCTGCTCGACGAGGCGATTGCAGGGCACGCGTGCGAGCACCAGCTCCGCTTCCCGCGGCCTGTAGAACTCGCGCATGCGCGCGACAGTCTCGGCGACATCCTCGATCGCCGTCTTGATCGTGGTGAGATACTCGCGCGCCCGCGGGCTGAGGTTCGGTTCCCGCTCGAGCAGCGACCAGGTATAGATCGCGGCAGGGGAAATCGCGTTGTTGATGTCGTGAGCGATGCCGCTCGCCATCTCGCCGAGCGCGCGCAGCCGCTCCTGCTGGAGAATGGCCTGCTGGGACTGGCGCAGATCCTCGTAGGCACGCTGCAGATCGTCGTAGAGCTTCGCCTGGTTCGCGCCGAGCGCCACGTGCTCGCTCAACTGGCGCAGGAACTCGCAGTCAGGGCTGCTGAAGGATCCGGCGGCGCGGCGTGCCGCAATGAGCACCCCGAACACGCGCTTCTCGACCAGCAGTGGCGCCATGACCAGTGCGTGGATGCCCTGCTGCGCGAAGCGCTGCGGAAACGGGAAGTTGAGCGCGCGGGTGTCAGGCTCGTAGACGAGCTCGCCGCCGACGCAGCGCGCGAGTCCGTTCTGATCGATCGGCACTGCCGACTCCTCGCCGAACCCCAGGGCGCTGGCGAGTGCGTTGCTGCCCGGCCCGATCACCCCGAGGGTGAGCGCCGCGCGCTCCGGCTCGTAGCGGCACATCGCGGCGAAATCGACTGGCAGATCGTCCTCGAGGTGACGCAGCACCACGCGAAAGACGCTCGGCAGGTCAGAGCGCTCACCGGTCGCGCGCGTGATCCGGTGCAGGAGGCTCAGCCGGCTCAACTGGTTCTGCAGCTTCGTCTGGTCATCCTCGATGCGCGTCAGCATGTGATTGAGCGCATCTGTCAGCTGGCCGAACTCCTGGCCCGGGGCAGTCACGGCGCGCACCGAGTAGTCGCGCCGCTCGGACACCTGCTGCGCAGTGGCCGCCAGCGCCAGGATCGGCGCCGAGATGCGCGCCTGCAGGCGCCTGGCGATCAGGTAGGCGGCGAGGAATGCGAGCAGCGTGAACAGCGCGCCGAGCGCGGCGAACAGCCGGAAGTGCTCGTAGATCTCGCCCAGGTCCGCCTCCAGGTACAACGTTCCGAGGCGCCGGCCGTCCTGCACGACCGGCTGGCTGCCGCGTACCAGGCCGTCCTCGAAGCGGTAACCGTCCTGATCCTGGCGACGCGCCGCAGCCTTGCCGGCGCGCTCCGGATAGGAGGCGAGCAGGCGTCCATCGTTGTGATACAGCCGCGCGGCAATGACATGCGGCTGGGCCTTGAAGGCCGACAGCACTTCACGCGCATCGTCGGCATTGTCGAAGGCCAGGGAGGCGGTGCTGTTGGCGGCGACCGCCTTGCCGAGGATCTCGAGATTGCGCAGCGTGAGCTGGCGGAACGTCACGTACTCGTAGCCGAAGAACGCCAGCGAGGTGATCAGCATCACCACCCCACAGGTGAGCAGCATGACGCTCATGAGCATGCGGCGGATGGGACGGCTGCGGGTGCTCATGCGGTCAGCCTCCCGCGCCCACGATCTGCGCAGGTCTCAACAGCTTCGAGCTGATGGTGAGATTGCCGGCCCGCGCGGCATCCAGATCGATGCGCAGGCGGATGCGGTTGTCTTCCTTCACCAGATCGATCATGACGCCGCGCGGCGCCGGACCCTCGGTCACGGTCAGGACGCTGCGGCCCTTGAGCGCGCCCAGGATCTCGTCCAGGTGCGCCAGCTCATCGGCAGGAATGAAGAGGATCTGACAGTTGCGCAGGCGCGCCACGTCGGCAAAACGCTCGATGGCGAGCGGGTGGCCACTCACGCTCTCGCCGTGCACCACCGCATCGAGCTCACTGCCGAAGGGATCCTTGCCCAGCACGCCGATGACGAACGGCGCGCTGTCGGGGGGCAGCGCTGCCTGCGGCCACTCGACGAAATGAGCGAAATTGAAGAGGAAGACCGCCTTCAGCTGGTACTCGGAAACGGCTGCGGCAGCGCCCGCGATGCCTCCGAGGACGAGGAGCAGCGCGAGGCGCGGCAGCGCGCCGCAACGGTTCTTCAGTAGCCCCATGTCAGCTTCGCGAACACGCTGCGCACGATCTGTTCGCGCGTCGGCGAAGGAAAGCCGTACTCGACGTGTTGTTCGTGCAGGAGATTCTGGCCGACGACGGACAGCTCGAGCTTCCTCGTCAGGCGCCACGCCAGGCGCGAATCGAGCTCGTAGTAGCTCGGCACGACCCCCACCACCGGCCCGCCAGTGGGGCCGTTATTGATGTGCAGCTCATCGACCCAGCGCAGCGCCGCATCGAGCGTGATGTTGCGCGGCAGGTCCATGCTCGAGCGCAGTTTTACCTGCTGCTGCGGGTCCGCCGTCTCGTTGGTCGCATCGGTGGCGTCCGTCGCGCCGGGCGCCACGTGCAGGTTCTGCCGCAGCAGGTCGTAGCCCAGGTGCAGGCGCCACCAGTCGAGCAGCTGGTACGAGGCGCTGAGCTCTGCGCCGTAGGTGTCGCCCTCGAGGTTGTTGCGAAAGTACACCGGGTAGGGATAGGGGTAGGTCGGCGTGGCGGCCGTCGCAGTCGTGCTGCGCAGGTTCGAGTAGTCGTTGTAAAAGATCGAGACCGAGCCGGTCAGCTGCTGCGTCAGCGCCGCACGGTAGCCGGCTTCGTAGGCGATCAGAGTCTCGGCCCTGAAGTCCGGGCTGCCGAGAAGATATGCGCTCGGAAACTGGAACGGTGGCGGCGCGTCGACGAGGCCGCTCGGCACCACGAGGTCATGGTCGTAGCGCGAGGGGGTGCGCACCGCGCGTGACACGGCCGCCCACAGGAGCTGCGTCGCGTCGAGATTCCATTGCAGCCGCCCGCTCGGCTCCGCCTCGTAACCGGTGTAGTCGTTGTGCTCGAGCTTCGAGCCGATCGTGAAGTAGACGCCCCTGGCCAGGCGGATCTCATCCTGCAGGAAGCCGCTGTAGAGCGCCTGGTTGAGGACCGGCGGCGTGAATTGAATCAGCGAGACATCGAAGTCCGCCTCGTGCGTGGCGCGATACCCTAAGCCCCAGGTGATGCTTTGCCTTGCACCCCAGCCAAAGTGGTACTGGAAGTCGACATCATCCGTGTCGAGGTTGTCGGTGAGCGATGCCGCCGGAAAGCCGGTGTAGAACGGCGGCGCAGGCGGACTTGCCGCCACGGGATCCTGCAGGTAGGTATGGTCGTAGTAGACCTGCAGGCTCATCGAGGCGCCGCTCGCGGCCGTGTGCGTCCAGCGGCCGAGCACGTTGCCGCCCGACTGCCCGGCCTCGCCGACGGCGCCGTCATTCTCGGTGCCGTTGTAGAGGTCGCCCTGCAGGGTGAGCAGGTCTTGCGAAGTGGCCTGCGTGTCCATGCGAAAGCCGCCGCGGGCCATGTGCCAGCCGTCCTGGGCGTTCGTGCCGCTCGCGAGCGCTTCATCGCCGTAGTCGGTGTACTTGCCGTAGAAGCGCACGGCGGTATCGCCAATTTGCGTGCCGTAGCGCAGCCCTTCCTGCTCGCGCAGCTCATTGCCGCCGCCGCCGGAGGCGTACAGCCCCTGGGTGGCGGATGCGGACTTGGTGACGATGTTGATGACGCCGTTGACGGCGTTGGCGCCCCATAAGGTGCCCCCCGGGCCGCTGATGACCTCGATGCGGTCGATGTCTTGCAGCAGGTAGTCCTGCACGTTCCAGAGCACCCCGCCATAGAGCGGCGTGTAGACCACGCGGCCGTCGATCAGAACCAACAGCTTGTTGGCGAGGTTGGCATTGAAGCCGCGAGCGCTGATCGCCCAGTCGTGGGCGTTGATCTGCGCGACTTCCAGGTTGTCCGCCAGTCGCAGCGCCTCGGGGATGCTAGTGGCACCGGAGCGGCGGATGTCCTCGGCGGTGATGACCTGGATGGAGGCGGCGGCCTGCAGGAGCTTCTGCGGCTCCTTGGCGACGGAGGTCACCTGCACGTTCATCAGGTCATCGAGGCTCAGCTGCTTCAAGTCCCCGGTGGTCGGCTCGGGGCCGGCGGCCGCCTGCGCCGTTGCGGTCTGCCCCAGCAGAACGCAAATCACGAGCCTGGCGAGGGCGCGCCGGCCGTTTCTCGCCGGCACCGCTTCAGTGTGGCTGCTGAAGCAGGTTCGCCGCTCGGGCTTTCCGCACATGGACTCGCCTCCCGCGAAGGTCCGCGCCGCTTCCACGTGCGTGCGGCTTTCCGGCGCTCGCTTTGCGGCCGACTCGCGCGGAGCCGGAAGGTCACTCTCTGGGCTGCGAAGGTACGGCTGCAGGCGGTAACCCTGCAGCGGATTACGTCACATCGAAGGCGGGCAGGCAGCAGCGCTTACACGCCAACTGTGACCTGCCTCACATCGAGACGCCTTTAACTTGGCAAGCCATCGAGCCGTGCAGGGGAACTAAAGTTCTGCAGCGCTCACGACCTCGAACGGCGGTCAAGGTTTCACGCCGTGATCCATGCCGCCGATATATATTGCGGCGGCACCATGAAAATACCCACCCTGTTCATCGATCGCGACGGCACCCTCATCGAGGAGCCTTCCGACAATCAGGTCGACAGCCTGGCGAAGATTCGCTTCGTGCCCGGCGTGTTCGCGGCCCTCACCGAGCTCACGCAGCGCGGCTACCGACTGGTCATGGTGACCAATCAGAACGGTCTCGGCAGTCCGAGCTTTCCCTGGGAGGCGTTCAATGCGGCCCACGACTTTGTGCTCCAGGCGTTCGCCTCGCAGGGCATCCGCTTCGAGCAGGTGTTCGTCTGCCCGCATCGCGCCAGCGAGGGGTGCGCCTGCCGCAAGCCGCGCACGGGCCTGGTGGATGCCTACCTGCGCGAGCAGCCGATCGAGCTCGTGGCGATGATCGGCGATCGCGACACCGATCTGCAGTTCGCCGCGAACCTCAAGACCCGGGGTCTGCGGGTGCGCATCGATGGCACTCCCGAGGAGACCTGGCCCGCGGTGGTACGGCAGCTGCCATGAGCTTCCGTATTCTCACGCTGAACCCCATCAGCCCACGCGGACTTGCCAGGTTCCCGCGGGAACGTTACGAGGTCGGCGCCGATATCGAACGGCCCGAGGCGATCCTGGTGCGCTCAGCCGAGCTGCATGACCGGGACGTCGCCCGGGAGGTGCGCGTCATCGGGCGCGCCGGCGTGGGTGTCAACAACATTGCGGTGGACGAGATGAGTCGTCGCGGCATCCCGGTGCTCAATACTCCCGGTGCCAATGCCAATGCCGTGAAGGAGCTGGTGCTGGGGAGCCTGTTCCTCGCCGCCCGCAACCTCGGAGCCGCATGGCTGTTCGCGCGAGCCTTGAGTGGTGATGATGCGGCGATCGACGAGGCGGTCGAGAAGGGCAAGAAGGCCTTCCTCGGCTTCGAGCTTCCCGGGCGCACGCTCGGGGTGGTGGGCTTAGGGGCCATCGGGGTCGAGGTGGCGAACGCAGCCCTGGGGCTCGGCATGAAGGTGCTCGGCTACGATCCGCAGATCACCGTGCGCCGCGCGTGGCAATTGTCATCGAGCGTTGAGCAGGCGCTGTCGCTCGATGATCTCTTCGCGCACTCCGATGTCGTCACGGTGCACGTGCCATTGAACGACGACACGCGCGCGCTGGTGAACGCGGTGCGGCTCAAGCTCATGCGCAAGCCGGCCACGATCCTGAACTTCGCGCGCGCCGGTATCGTGGATGAGGCGGCGGTGCTCGCGGCGCTCGAGGCGGGGATCCTGCACGCCTACGTGTGCGATTTCCCGAAGCGGGCACTGCTTGATCATCCGCGCATCATCACTCTGCCGCACCTCGGAGCCTCGACGCTCGAGGCGGAGGAGAACTGCGCGGTGATGGTGGTCGATCAGCTGCGGGATTTCCTCGAGAACGGCAATATCCGGAACAGCGTCAACTATCCGGAAGCCGTGCTGCCGCGCGTGCCGAATACCACGCGCTTAGGGGTGGCTAACCGCAACGTGCCCAACATGGTGGGTCAGATCTCCACCTGTCTGGCCGCCGAGCGGGTCAATATTGCGGATCTGCTCAACAAGTCGCGCGGTGATTACGCCTACACGCTCATCGACGCCGACGGGGAGCTGAGCGAGGCAATGCTCGAGCGGATCCGGGGCATCGACGGGGTGCTGGCGGCGTACATTCTTTAGAGGTGCCTGGGCGCAGTGCGAAGGTCGAAGGTCCTCCGGTCCCTACCATCTCGAACTCAACAGGATGGCCCCCGCGAGGAGCGTAAAGATGCCCGCGACCACGACGGGAAGCCCGATTGGACCGAAGAGCTGCATCGCGCCGCCGGCCAATGGCGTGCCCACGAGCCCGCCCAGGCCCCACATCGCAGCAAACGCCGCGTTGCCGGCGGCGAGCGCCGATCCCTTGAAGCGCTCGCCGAGGCGCACGAGACTCAAGGTGTAGATCGCGAAGTAGCCGCCACCCCATAGGAACACCAGCAACCACAACGTGAGTGGCGTGCGCACCGCAATCGGCAGGAGCGCCGCGGTCGCTGCAGTCCACACGACGCAGCTGAGGTACAACGCGCGTCCGGGCATGTGGTCTGCCAGCCAGCCGATCGGCAGCTGAAATCCGATGGTGCCGGCGATCATGACGACCAGCGTCAGGTTGCTGCCGTCGACGGTAAGGCCGTGGCGCAGCGTGAAGATCGGCAGCATCGACATCGCCACCTGGTCGGCGAGCGCTGAAGCGGCTATTCCGGCCAGCAGCAGCGGCGCGGTCGACACGAAGGCCAGGGTCGACATGGGCCTGTCGCCTTCGACCGCGTGTCGCGGCAGCTCGCCGCGCACCGTGAGGAGCGGTATTAGAGAGAGCAGTCCGCAGAGCGCACCGAGCAGGAATGGAGCCCATCCCTGGGTGCCGACGAGCAGCAGCAATCCCGGTCCGATGGCGAAGCCGACCGATTGCAGCATCGAGTACAAGCCGAGCACGCGACCACGCGCGTGCCCGGTCGCAAGCTCGATCATCCAGGTGTCGCTGACGACAAAGAGGAAGGCGAGCGAGAAGCCCAGGAGGAGGCGAAGCGGCATCCACGCCCAGGGATTCGTGATCGCGCCGATGAGGAGGAGTGCGGTGACGGCACCCAGGATGCAGATCGTAGCCAGCACACGCCCACCGAGCCGCTGCATGAGTGGCGCGGCGAACGGGGAGGCAAGGATCATGCCGAGCGGCATCATCGCGGTGTTCACGCCGATGAAGGCGGCGGGCGCTCCGCGGCGGTCGAGGATCACGGCCAGCAGCGGATAGCTCAGTCCCTGCATCGCGGTAAAGAGCGTCGCGATGGCCCCGACCGCGGCGATGGGACGCCACGGGATACGCGCGCGCCCCAGCCCTACCGCTTTCTCGTACGGATTCACGAGCGCTGACCAGCCGGTCCGGGCCCGCAATGACCGATGAACACACCCGCCCCCGAGGTTGCCCGCGGAGAGCTTACTCAAGTTCTCGGCAGGACGACTATTCAGCGCACGGCGAGCGGGACCGCAGCGTCAGATCGGCGCACTGGCGACAGCGGCTTAGGTTACAGATCGTGGACGCAGGGACGGCTGGCATCACGGAGCCGGCGCTGGCCGGAGCGCGCGCAGGAACCTCAAGGATCCTTCAGCGCGCGTCCCGGTCGGCAGGTCTCTGCGGGCCCTTGCTGCCGCTCATGCCGCACTCCACGTGGCGGTCCTTCACGAGCGACGGTGTGCCGTGACGACGACCACCGGCAACGCGTCGTCCGATGCGGTGGCCGCAACGGGGGCCGCAACTGCGTTCAGCGACGGGGTATGCAGTGGGAGGCTGAAGAAGACCGCCTCGGTGGCAGTGATGACGAGTGCGGCAGCGAGGCTGACAAGGCGACTGGCGTTCATGATGGCTCTCCTGGGGGACTTTCGTGGTTAGGACTGGAGTGCAATGGTGAGCGTGTGAGGCAGGCACGCCGTCAGAAGAGCTGAAGGACTGTTAAGCGTTGCTGAAGGGATGGCACAGCGCGCCTGGTGGTCATCCCGAGGGATTGGCGGCGCCCACGCGGCTCGATCGCAGAGCCCGCCGCACCACGCGCGTATGATCGGCGCTGCGCGAAGGTGATTGCTAAGGTACCGAACAGTGGCGAAACGCGAGACCGACCGTCGAAGGAAAGGGGCCGCGGCGACGCCGGCGGCAGCCGGTGCCGGGCGGGTTTCCCAGCGCTCGCCCGCCGGCACAGCGGCGCGCGCCGCGTATCGGCGCGCCCCGCTCGCAAGTCTGCGGGTGTTCGTCGCGGTTGCCGAACACAAGAGTTTCACGCGTGGTGCGGATGCACTCGGCGTCAGCGCGAGCGCCGCCAGCATGCAGGTGCAGGCACTGGAGGATTATCTGCGCGTGCCGCTGTTGCGCCGCAACGGCCGGCAGGTCGAGCTGACACCGCAGGGCGCGCTGCTGCGCCCGAAGGTCGAGCTGGCGCTCGCAGATCTCGAGCGTGCGATCGATGAAGCGCGTGCCGACCGCGGCTCCGGGCCATTGCGGGTGACGACGATCGCTTCCTTCCTGGCGCAGTGGCTGCTGCCACGCCTGCCGGAGTTCACCTCGCAGCACTCAGGCATCGACGTGCAGATCCACACCTCCACCGAGATCGTCGATTTCGTCAGGACCGGAATGGACGCCGCAATCCGTTTCGGCGGGGGAATCTGGCCGCGCCTGCACGTGCAGAAGCTGTTCGACGAGTGGCTGGTCCCGGTGTGCACGCCCGCACTGCTCAAGAGCAAGGGCCCCATTGCCCATGCGCAGGACCTCCGGCGCTACAAACTCCTGCACAGCACCTACGAGCCCTGGACCGCCTGGTTGCTCGGAGGCTCCGCCGATGAAGTGTGGCCGAGCTCGGGCGCCGCGTTCGATGACGCCATCACCATCGTGCGTGCCGCGCAGGCGGGCCAGGCACTCGCGCTGTCACGCTGGTCCCTGGTCGCCGACGAAGTCGCGCTGGGTCACCTCGCCGTCGCCGGTCGGGCAGTTCGCTCGGCGCACGCTTACCACTTCGCCTGCCCGCCTGCGCATCTTGCGCTCGAAAAGGTAGCGGCTTTCCGGGACTGGCTCGTGGCCGCTTGTGCCCGATTTCCGGCGCCGACCTAAGGATTGTATGCGTCTGTCGACCCTTCGCCATCAGGACTGCGGCCTAGCTCCTCGATCGACGGGATGCGCAGCGGCGTTGCTCGTGATACTGCCGCTTGCCGCGCAAACGCCGGCACAGCAGCCATCCTTCGATGTGATCATCCGGCACGGCCACATCATCGATGGAACCGGTTCGCCCTGGTATTCGGGCGATGTCGGCATACGCGACGGCAAAATTGCTGCGATCGGTGATCTGGCCGGCGCGCCCACCAAGCGCACAATCGATGCCGGCGGCGACGTTGTGGCGCCCGGCTTCATCGACATGCTGGGGCAGTCGGAGCTGACCATCCTCGTCGATCCGCGGCTGCCGTCGAAAATCTACCAAGGCATCACCACCGAGGTCACCGGCGAGGGAAACTCCGTGGCGCCGGTCAATGACGCGATGCTGACCGCCGATCGCGCGCTCTATCGGCACTATCGAATCACGCCGGATTGGCGGACGCTGCGGCAGTACTTCGCGCGCATCGAGAAGCAAGGCATGGGGATCAACCTGGCGAGCTATGTGGGCGCGACCTCGGTACGCCGCATGGTGCTGGGGGACACCGACATCCAGCCGACGCCGGCGCAGTTGCGCCAGATGCAGGCACTGGTGCACGACGGCATGGGCGACGGTGCGGTGGGTCTGTCGACAGCGCTGGAGTACGCCCCTGCGCCCTATGCGAAAACGCCGGAGCTCGTTGCGCTGGCCGAGCCGGCGGCGCGGGCAGGCGGGATCTATGCCACGCACATGCGCAGTGAGGGAGATGCAGTGCTCGAGGCGATCGATGAAGCCGCGCAGATCGGCCGCGAGGCGCATATTCCAGTGGAGATCTGGCACCTGAAGGTTGCGGGCAAGTCCAACTGGGGCAAGATGCCGCAAATCGTCGCGCGCATCGACGCACTGCGCGCCGCGGGCGTGGACGTGAGCGCGAACACCTATGCCTATACAGCCTGGTCGAATGACCTTTCGGCCTTCGTGCCGCCATGGGCTCACGCCGGCGGCGTGGCCAAGCTGCTGGAGCGGTTGAGGGACCCCGGGATGCGGGCGCGTATTCGCAAGGACATGCTTGCGCCGGGCAAGGACTCGGCCGGCGAGGGTTGGGATAACGAATGGTCGGAGATTCCCGCGCCGTCGGCGATCTTGATCGCCGTCGTGCAGAACTCCGCACTGCTGCCGCTTCAAGGCCAGCGACTCACGGAAGTTGCGAAGCTGTGGAAGGAAGATCCGATCGACGCACTGTTCGATCTGTTGCTCAAGGACGAGGCGTTTACCCAGGTGGCGGTGTTTGGGATGGACGAGCCGGACGTGCGCCTGGCGCTGCAGCAGCCCTGGGTTTCTGTCGATAACGACTCGTCAGGCACTTCTCCCGAAGGGCTTCTCGGGCAGGAGCACCCGCATCCGCGCGCTTACGGAACGTTCCCGCGAATCCTGCGTAAGTACGTGCGCGAGGAGAGGGCGCTCACCCTTCCCGATGCGATCCGAAAATTCACGGCCCTGCCGGCACAGCGCATGCGATTCACGGATCGCGGGGTGTTGAAGCGCGGCATGTGGGCGGACGTGGTGGTCTTCAATCCTCAAACGATCAGCGATACGGCGACTTATGAGAAGCCGAACCAATTCGCGAAGGGCATGGACTATGTGTTGGTCAACGGTGTGCCGGTTGTCGATGCTGGCAAGATGACCGGTGCTTTGCCAGGGCGAGTGGTGCGCGGGCCGGGCTACGTCCCCTGAGGTGATGCGGAGGTACATCCGGCCCGGAGCAGCGCACGGATGGCGCCTGATTCAAACTTCTGCGTCATTGTTGCGCAAGCCGCGGGCGGAGTTCAGGGTTCGAGCAGCAGTCGATCAACCGTGTTCTCTTCGACCACCTTGCGCGAATAGGCTAACGGGAAATAACGACCGGCATCCCACAGCGGCATCAGATCGGCATAGTGGGGACTGCCCGGCTGTCCGCTTTGACCCGGGGTATTGACGGCGAGCGAGTGATCCCAGTCACTGGTGTCCAGGATCTCCCGGTAGCTCGCGCCCCCGGCCTGATCCCAGGATTTCCACTCGTGACCGGTGGCATTCACCGTGTACCCGTCGCCCGGCCTCGGCAGCGGCCCGAGGTCGAGCAACGCGCTCGCCCCGGGCTGCTGATCCAGAGCGTGGCGGAAGCGCATGGTGTGGAGCTCGCCCCACGACCAGCGCGTGGGGTCGGGACCCAGAAGGTGCTCGAGCTCCTTGCGCGCCGCCCCTATCGCATCGAGCAGCAGCGTGTCGCGAGCAGCGACTGGATCTTCTCCGAAGAGATCCTTGTCCGGATCCCTGAGCACAGCGATGACCGTGTCGGGAGGCAAAGCCTCGTAACGCTCACTGTGCGGCTCAGAGAACCGTTTCGCGAGACCTAAGCAGATCTCCTTGAACCACACCTCGTACAGGGTAGCGGCGGCAGATTCCCGGGTCACTGCGGTGTCCCAGCCCAGAAACTCCGTGAACGCAGGGTTATCGCGCAGGGCCGTCGAGCGCATCAGGATTTGTAGCTCGCGCGCCGGCAGTGACACGACGTCGTTCTGCAGCGTTTCCATGTCGGCGATCGTGAGTTTGTGTTGGGCGTCACGAGCGGCTTCAATGACGGAGCGGATGCGCTCAAAGCGATAAGGCGGCGCCCAATCGAACCCGACCTTGTAGGGGTAGTGATCGGGAATCATCCTGTGGTTTGCCGTGGCCACGAACCCTGCGGCCGGGTTAAACGAATGCGGCAACTTCTGGGTCGGCAGGAATCCAGCCCACTCGTAGCGTCCGGTACCGGGCATCGGCAGAAGTCCGGTCCAGCTTCGAATCGGCGTGAGGCCCAGGGAGTGTTCGCCGATGTTGCCGGCGCGATCGGCATAGACGATGTTTTCGGGAGGCACCTTCCAGCGCGGTGCCGTCGCCTCGAACTGAGCCCAGTTCTGCGCCCGGTCGATGGCGAGGGATGCCAGATAGCCCGCGGTCCCCGGCTCGCTTCCGACCCAGCGCAACGCGAGCGCCCGTTTGCCGTCCTCCCAGAGCACCGTGCCGTGGCGCGTGAATTTCAGGTCGACGGTTTGCGTCGCTGCACCTTTGATCAGGAACTGCTCGCGGCGGATCAGCATCCGCGTCCATCCGCTCTCCGTCCGGTACTGCAGCGGATCGGCGGGATTCAGTTCCTCGAGGTACAGATCCTGCTGGTCGAGGTCGAAGATGGTGAATCCCCAGGCGATGTGCTCGTTATGGCCGAGGGCGACTCCCGGCAAAGTAGGTTCCCCGGCGCCAATCACATCCCATCCGGGAGCGACGAGATGAACCATGTAGCGGAGCGACGGCAGCGCCAGTACCCGGTGAGGATCGTTGGCAAGCAGCGGCTTGCCGCTCGCGGTCAGAGTACCGGCGATCGTCCAGTTGTTACTTCCCTCGCGCGACTGTGCGGGGAACTCAATGCGATGATCGCTGCCGATGAGATTCTTGAGCAGGTCTGGTGAGAGTCCGGTGAGATCCACACCCGGGGCGGGATCCAGAGCGACCGGCGGATCAAAGTTCAAGAGCTTCGCAGCCTTGTCCGCGCCGAGCTGCGTCAGCGCGAGAGCCGCGAAGAGCTCATGGGAGGCGTTGCCGGTCATGGAGAAGGCCGCCATGCGATTCAAGCAGTCCTGCGGGTGCCAGGCATCGGGCGAGAATCCCGCCAGCTGAAACTCGATCGGCAGGCCGGGGCTGCCGGACCGCTTGAGCAGTGCGATGTAAGCGTTGATGCCGTCCGTGAACGCCGTCAGTATCGCCTCGGTATCGGGCGAGTAGCTCTGATACTCCTTGTGCATGTCGCCCCGGTACTGCAGGGCGCGCGCGTTGATGTCGCGCTGCAGGGCGGACGTTCCCAGAATCTCGCTGAGCCTTCCCTGACCAGCGCGCTTCCACACTTCCATCTGGAACAGGCGATCCTGCGCGGCGACCACTCCTTGGGCGAAGAAAAGATCGTGCTGGCTCTGCGCGTAGATGTGTGCGACACCCCATTTGTCGCGCAGAACACGCACCGGCTGGCGCAAGCCTGGCACGTGCAGCTTGCCTGAGAGCACGGCGAGGGCTTGGCGCGCGCTGGCGGCCGGTGAGCGGTCTTCGGAGGCGGGAGCAGCCGTGCAGAGCAAGATCGAGACGATCAAGAGCGGAAATATTTTCATGGACGCCGTCACCAAGGGTCGCGACCGGCTCAGTGTATACGCAGGTGCCGATGCCGCGGGACTCTTGGAATCGGCGTTCCGATCGAAGAGCGCCTACGCAAAGCGTCCGACCTCCTCGAAGCTCAGGCGGGATTGCGCGGAAAGAGACCGACGTTCAGGAGATCACTCGGAGCGGAGCCTGTTAACCCATTAAAGCGTCTGGCACCCGCAAGCTCCGACGCGCTACAGTATCCCGAAACCAGAAGTACCCCATAGTGAGCTCAGCAAGAAATCAGAGCGGATAAGGGGGGTCGTTGGTCGGCGATGCTGCCCGCGCGGCGGGTAACTTGCACACATACACTCGGGTGATCGCGTGGGCTCCCGCGGGCGTGCGCAGTGCATTCGCCATCTGAGGCATTGGCCAGCGGGTCAAGCGGTGAGCAGTCGGAACAGGGCTCTAGATCGTGAACCGAGAGCGTATAAGAGTCTTCGTATCATCGCCCGGAGACGTGGTCGCGGCGCGTGAAGTGGCCGCCCAGATCATCGAGAAGCTGGCGCAGGAGTTTGCGCGATTCCTCGTGATCGAGCCGTACCTCTGGGAGTACGAGCCGATGCTTGCGTCCGGTCATTTCCAGGACGCGATCGAGCCGCCGAGAAACTTCGACGCCGTAATAATCATACTTGAATCGCGGCTTGGCACGCCGATGCCGGAGCGCTTCCACGGCAGTGATGGGCGGACTCCCGTCACGGGTACTGAATGGGAATTCGAGGACGCGCTGGACGGATCCCTCTGTCATAAGGATCGACTTCCGGATCTGCTCGTGTACCGCAGTCGCCGCAAGATTGAGCTCGACCTGTGGGACGCACAGAGCCGAAAGGAAGTCCTCAAGCAGATCGAAGCGCTCGACACATTCTGGTCGCGGCATTTTTCCGACGGTGTGAAATTCATCGGGGCCTACTCAGAGTTCGAGAGTCTGGAAGCCTTTGCCCAGCGTCTCGAAGCTGACCTGCGGACTTGTGTGAAGCGGCGGATCGCGAGACTCGACCCGGAGGTGCGCTCCGCGGCCGTTCGGGTGTGGACGCAGCCGCCTTTCCGTGGGCTCGAGGCCTACGAAACCGAGCACGCTCCGATCTTTTTCGGTCGAGAGGGGGCTATCGGATCGGCTTTGCTCCGTCTCATCGCCAGCGCCCAGGCGCACCAGCCGTTTCTCCTCGTCCTGGGTGCCAGCGGTTCGGGGAAGTCCTCGCTGGTGAAGGCAGGCATTGTGCCGCGACTGGTCGTGCCGCAGCGCATCTCGGGTAGCGCCTTTCTGTGCCGTGCGGTGTTCCGTCCAAGCGAGAAGCGCCCGGACGAGGATCTGTTCGACGCGCTGGCGCGCGTCCTGGCACGGGACGAAGCCGGCTTCCGCGAGATCGCGCCCCGGACCCTGGCAGAGCATCTGCGTCAGACGGCGACGCATCCCGACATGCCATTCGTCATGGTGCTGGATCGGTTGGCGCAAGACGCCCGGCGCGCGGGACGCATCCTCGAATACGAGCAAGCTGATCTGATATTGGTCATCGATCAGATGGAGGAACTATTCACCGGGCAACGCATATCTCCCGAGGAGCGATCACGCTTCGTTCAGCTGCTCGTGGGGCTCGTTCGCTCGAATCGCGTGTGGGTGATCGCCACGATGCGGGCCGACTTTTGGCATCGCGCCGCGGAAACACCCGAGCTGCTGCAGCTTGCAGATGGCCACGGGCGCCTCGACCTGTCTCCGCCGCTGCCGGCTGAGATCAGCCACATGATCCGGGGTCCGGCCGAAGCCGCCGCACTGCGCTTCGAGACAGACGCCAACACCGGGATTCCGTTGAACGACTTGATTGCCCAAGACGCCGCAGCGGAGCCGGGCGCGCTTCCGCTGCTTTCTTACGTTCTTGATCAACTCTACAAGAAGGATGCGCAAGGCCTCGGACAGAGCACGCTCACTTATGCGAGTTACACGGAGCTTGGGGGTCTTAAAGGAGCCATCGCCACCCGGGCGAGGGCAGTCGTCGATGCACAGCCGCCCGAGGTCCGCGACGCGTTGCGGCAGGTGCTGTTCGCACTCGTACAGGTAAGCGTCACCGGCACGGGAATCGAGCGCCAGGTGGCGCGGTCAGCGCCGTTGGCAGACTTTCCAGAGGGTACGCCGAAGCGCCGCCTGATAGACGCGCTGCTTGATCCCGCCGCGCGATTGCTCGTTGCTGATGATTCCAGTGGAACTGCGACGGTCCGCCTGGCCCATGAAGCACTGCTGACCGAGTGGCAAGCCGCCCGCGACGAGCTCGAGAAGAGCTCCGCCGCTCTGAGGATCCGGCGCACGCTCGAGGAGCGCTATGCACGCTGGCAGAAACTGAAGACGGCGTCCGACGGCTCTGGTTCGGGTGATGGCGCGGCTCGACGCTCTCTGTTCGCTGTTATTCACGAGCGCTTCGGCCGCGAACGCGGGTTGCTCACCGACCTCGATCTGAACGATGGCAGGTACTTGTTACGGGAGCACCGCGAAGAGCTCCCGGCACCGCTGGTTGCCTACATCGAGTTTTCAAGCGAGCGCGAACACGCGCGGCGCCAGCTCGCGATACGAATGGTGTCCGCCGTAGCCCTTGGGATGGGCATCCTCGCGGCGTGGGCGTATCTCGAGGCAAGAGTGGCACGTAGTGAATCCAACACCGCAAGCCGCACCGTGAGGTTCCTGGTGTCAATCTTCCAACAAGGAGACCCCGAGCATAATCAGGGCGCAACGGTCACCGCCAAAGCTCTGCTCGATCAAGCGACGAGGGATATCAACCATGGTCTCGACAACGAGCCGCGAACACGCTCTGAACTGCGCACTGCAATGGGTCAGAGCTACGCCGGTTTGGGCGTCTATCCGGAGGCCGAGAAACTCCTGTCAGAAGCCATGGCGGACCAGGCAGCAACCAGCGTGCCGGTGGAGTCGCGCGTTCACACCATGACCGCCTACGCGTCTGCAATCCTCAACAACGAGGCCGATGACGCCGCTGCCAGACTCAAGAGCGAAGATACCGCCAAGCAGCTGCTGCTGAAGGCGGTCGCGCTGGCACGCAGCAAGCTGCCGCCCTCAAGTCCGGCACGCTCCGAGGCGCTTACCGGACTGGCTGATTTTCTTGCAGATCGTGATCCGAAGCAGGCGGAGAGCCTGTGTCGCGAGGCGCTCGAGGCCGATCGTAAGCGCGGCAAGGACGGGGCTCCGATCCTTGCCAACACGCTCACCTCACTCGGCAAGGTGTATTACGGTGAAGATAGATTCACTGAAGCGGAGGCCAGCATGGCGGACGCCCAGCGCGTTCTCCAAGAGACCTTCGGCCTGCACGATGTGCGCACGGCACGCGCGCTGAATGATCTGGGTGCGATCCAATACGAGGCCGGTCGGTATGGACAGGCGGCCGCAACGTACGCGCAGGCCCTGCCTGTCTATGAGGAGATTTACCGCGACCCGGAGCACCCGAACCGCGATGGCGAACATCCCGAAGTCGCTACGCTCCTCAATAACATAGGACGCGCCGAGCTCATGGTCGGACACATCGACCAGGCGGAGTCCCTGCTTACGAGAGCCCTCAATATCGACAAGAGCCTCGTAAGGGACAAACGCCTGAGCTCCACGGACACGGATTTTGCCTCGACTCTCAACAGTCTCGGAATGATCGATGCCTATCGCGAGCGGTGGGAGGATGCCAGCGCCAAGTTCGAGCAGGCCAAAGAAATCGCTGAGCTACCCGGCGGTCCGTTCCTCGACCAAGTGCTGCTCAACGAAGCCGACCTCGCTGTGCACAACGGGGACCTGCAACGTGCCGCAACATTCCTGACGAGATCCAAGGCATCGCTCGAGGAAGCCCACAAGAACGACGCCACGAACGCCTGGCGCTATGCCGTCTGGGATTCCGTCAACGCGGAACTGCTCGCCGCAAGAGGGGATACGGACAGCGCGCTCCGCACTCTCGCAGCGGCGGGTGCCGTACTCCGCCAGAGATTTGGCCCGACGGGTCTTTATCCTCAGCTCGTCGAACGTCGAGTACAGCTGATCCAGAGCAACGCCGCGCGCGCCAAGAATTAGTCACAACGCCCGCGTCCAGCGCCCGACGTGGGCTGCGGGCTTCCCGTTGACGCACGATTGTTTCGGCCGGCAGCCAGGTTAGGGCCGCCCGATGATGTGCCTGCGCGCGGCAGGTGTGGCCGCGTCCTGACAAACGCAACCTGGTTATTGTCAAACTCCATATCCAGATTCGGCAGGCACGCTTACTCCCGTTGCGGGATGCAGTTCGCGGACCCTAACCATCGCAGAATTTGCGTCGGATAATTCCAGGGGCACTTGCTGACAGGTACGGCGCGGAGCATGCTGTATGGACTGGATTGCTGAGAGTCGCTCGCGGGAGCGACAAAGAACGATAGGGGATGGCGATGAACACCCGTACTCTGATTGTCTGTTCGACCGGCCTTTTGGCTATGCTGGCTGGGCCGTACAGTTATGGACGGGGCATCCGCGTTGATTTCACGTCGGCTGACTCGCGCTGCGCCATGCAGCCGGACAGCCCGGGCGTCCCCCTGCTGGACTATAAGACGCCTGACGCCCTCGCGGGAAGTTTCAAGCCGCTCGGTGCAGCGAGCCCAACTGCGGAATGCTTTCCAGAAGTCCTTCCCATAAGCGACCAAGACAGTAACTCCGCCTCCAGCGCCAACTTTTACCTTTGGGGACCGGCGCTGAACCTCTCCGCACAGGTGGTGGACTACACGCTGTCGACGGGTGATCTGTCTTTTAACGGCAGTAGTATTGGCGGGCTTACCGAAATCGAATTCAACTACCCCAGCTCTTGCAGCAGTGCGGCAAAGCTGATTTGGGGCGCCACCACGTATTCCGCGCCGTGCAACGACGGATCGGGCAATAGCCCTGATGTACTGCTGTTCATGGGCAGCTCTCTTTCGGGTTATTTAGATTCCTCGGACAACTTCACGGCAGGATTGGCAGGTTCGGGATGGACGGCGGCGTCTGCCTCTGTGCCGGAGCCCGACACGCTTGGGCTTCTCGGCTGCGCCGCCATCCCCATGTTGCTCTTGTTCCGGCGTCGCCTTCGGTGTAGCGCGCCCGCAAGCCGGTAGTCAGCCTGACCGCGATCGCGGCAGCGGACGAGCCAGGATCTCCTGACACCGATCCGCTCGGTCGGGTCGGCGGATTCATTCGTGCTTGCTAGTCCCTGCTGTTGCACGATTCAGCGCTGCCGCGCGTTGGTTTAGAATTTGTTGCAAGCCGAACCGCTTCACTAACACGTCGCGGGCAAACGCCGTACGAGCCTGGTTAGAGCGTCCGGGTTGCCGGTCGCGGCCAATCGAATCGTTGTGCGCTGCGGCAACACCTGATCCGACCGCTGGCGTCTGGAGTTAAGCTAAAGGCCAGCATCCGAATTTCCAAATCACACGTTCGACAATCGAGGCCGGCAAAACCATTGAACGGGCCGCCGCAAAAGTTTAACGACGATTTGCTGGTCACCCCACGGGATCGGGAGTTGGCCGCGGATACGTTCCGCGACATCCTGCACGTCCTCGACTTCCCGGAATTGCGAGACTTGTTTTCGACCTATGACGTCCCGGCCAAACGGGCGAAGAGATGGCGGCGCGTTATGGGATCTGTCGCGATCATCCTCGGGGTAGGCGCGCTGCTCGGGGCTTCCCTGGCGTTGGTGAACGACGAATTCCCGGTACAGTGGCCAGGATATGTTGCGGCAGCCAGCGCCATCATGGGCGTGTTCAGCCTGATGCTCGGTTCGGTGGGAGCGCTTGCCGGACCGTCCAAGCGCCGCTGGCTTTGCAGTCGGCTCATGACGGAGAGACTCAGGCAGTTTCACTTCCAGACCATGGTGTGCCGGTTGCCGGAGATTCTCGCGTCAATGAGGGATTCCGTGACCCGAGGAAAATTCCTCGACGACCGGCGCGCCTGGTTTGCGGAATACCGCCTCGCGTACGAGGGGCATCTGCCTGCACAGCTGCGCACGGTTCTGGACGACGACGCCGAGGAGAACTTTTGGCTTCATCCGGACAGAAGCCGCGATTCGCCTCTCGCCGCTGCGGATGCCACGCTTGCCACGGTGTTCTCTGCCTACCGTCTGCTGCGCTTTGAGCACCAGGTTCAATATGCCAATTACCGGCTCGGAACAGACGAAGGTCTCTTTTCGAGCTCAGCCACCCGTCAGCTTGAGCTCCTCCGCAACGTCGCCCTTCTTTTCATTCTGATTATTTTTGTTTCCAATCTCGCGCTCGCAGCTCTCCTAGGGTTCGGCGCGCTGTTTGGCTCTGGCCCCGCTGCCGCTTCGGCGGGTGCGGAGAGTGGGATCCTGACGACCACCCACATGCACGTCGTGATCATCTGGTTATTCATAGGGATCGTCGCGATGCGCACTCTTGAAGAGGGCCTGCAACCAGCCAGGGAGGTGGAGCGCTATACGCGCTATAGCTCATCGATGGTGGCGCTGCTGAGGCGCTTTGACGCCGCGACTGATGCACGAGAAAAAGTCGAAATCATGCGTGAGGCGGAGCGCGCCGCATACCAGGAGATGCGGACCTTTCTCAGGACGCACAACGATGCTCGGTACGTGTTGTGACGGCCTCGCGGCTCGTCAAGCGCCGGCGTTGCGTCGGAAGAAGTCGATGGCGTGCTGGCGCGTGCGGATCTTCAAGAGCTCCTGGGTCGGATCGAGACCGTAACGGCGTGCGGTGGCGCTGACCAGGCTCCGCTGCAGGTCATTCGGTGCCGCGGACGTCGGCGTGGGGACCGTGATCGCGGTGGGAGGCGCAAGGCTCGGGACGTCGGTCCGCGGCGCCGACAGAGTCAGCAATTGCCCGAGCGTGGGTGCCGCTGCAATTCGACGGCTCGGCAACATCGCCGATGGCGGGATGGTGAGCCAGTCGCGCAGCGTCGCGAGAATGGTCGTGTGGTCGTACGGCACCGTGGTATCCGAACGGAAGACAGTGCCCGCCGCGATCCAGGGCGACACGACGACCACGGGTACGCGCACGCCGAATCGGTCGAAACCGAAGCCCTGATCTCCGGGCATACTGGTGGAGTCGGGCGGCGTTGCGCCGAACGGTGGCAGCACGTGGTCGTAGCAGCCGCCATGCTCATCGTAGGTGATCACGAGCAGCGTCTTCGCGAATCCCGGGGATGTGCTCACGGCGGTCCAGACTGCGTGAAGCAACGCCTCGCCAGCATTGACGTCATGGGGCGGGTGGTCATCGTTCGGATCGATAAGAAAACTCGGTTCGACGAACGAGTACTGTGGCAGTCGAGCGTCAGCGCAGTCATTGACGAAGTCGTCGAAAGTGCGGAACTGACTATCGAGCGACGACGGCCACAGTGTCGGGAACATCGTGCGAGTCACGGAGGGGACCAGCACCGTGTCGTGGTAGACCGCCCAGCTCGTGCCGGTCGAGTTGAGTACGTTGAAGATGGTCGGCACGTCCCAGTCGAGCGGATCCGGTGGGCTGCCGTTGTCGACGTGGCCATTCGAGGTCCCGGCGTGGACGAACGAGCGATTGGCCCAGGTCTGCGATGGTACAGAGGCGAACCAGGCGTCGGAAACCGCGTAGCTGCGGGCAAGCGCCGCGAGGATCGGGACCTGCGTCGGGCTGTGGCATTGCATGATCTGCGTCGCATCGCTCGCGCCGGTCGTCGCATAGTTCACGACGAAACCCTGCGTCGGCCACCGGGGGTTGGGGTTCGGTGTTTCCGGTCCGAAGAGCTGGAAGGTCACATTCGTGAAGGTCTCTTCGGGATCCGGATCGGGGACGGTCGATGACCTCACGGTGGCCGTGACAGGGATGCTCTGTGGAGACCCGCCGTTGAAGTATCCGGGATTCGAGGGATTCGTCAGTCCCGGCTGCAGACCATCGAAGCGCGATGCACTGCGCGCGGGGAGTACGACCGATGGTGCCGGGCCATCTGTGTAGAGTGTGCCGAGCATGTTGTCGAGCGAGCGGTTCTCGAGCATCACCACGACGACGTGCTTGATGGGCGCCAGGATCTGCGGCATAACCGTCCTTTCACGACGCAACCAACCGCCGCCCGGCAAGAGGCCCCGGCGTTCGCCAGCAAATTATCGTCTTTTAGGCGATGACCGGCCGGACAATCCTCGACAGCCGTTGAGAAACAGATTCACGGCGTGGTCAGCCCACGCGTCGAGCTCGCTCGGCGTCATGGGTACGCCCACACCCATGGTGCGACGCTGCGGCTGAGCAACGACCATATGCAGAAACTGCGCGGCCGCGAAGCTTCGAAGCTCGACGGTCAGCCGTGCATCGGGCAGTTCACGCGCGAGCAGATCGCCAATCAACTTCGTCGCCTCCTGAGCCCAACCCTCGTCGTAGACCGCACGAATCAGATTGGGAAAGCGCGCTGCCTCGGCGGTAACGAGGCGGTGCAGTGCGATAGCCTGAGGGGAAAGCGCGGCGCGCAGGATGAATCCGGCGAGGCGCCGCAAGATCTCCTGCAAAGTTGCGCCCTCGAGGAGGGGCACTCCGGGAGGCGGACGGATGTTCTCGATGATGCGATGGACGACCGCGGCGAACAGCGCCGCCTTGTCGTGGAAGCGGTGATAGAACGTGCGCTTCGAGATGCGCGCACGCGCCGCCACTGCTTCGATGGATGTCGATCCGTAGCCCTCCGTCAGGAACAGCTCGGTCGCGACTTCCAGGATCCGATCGCGCAGCTCCAGGGCGGCAGCCTGCGAGGGCCTGCCGCCGTGACGTGCCTTGCGAGTCGGCGAGCGGCGCCGAGCCTTACCGGCGCCGATAGGCGAAGCCGCCCGCTCGAGAGAAGCCTTGGGCACCATAGGAGCCAGAGTACGACGTGCGTGGTCCATAGTAACCACGCGACTGCGCGTAGTACCGCGGCATCGGCGGAGCATAGGCGGGCGGGGGCCGGTAATAAGCCTGCGGCGCAGGGTAATACCCTGCGGGCGGCCCGTAATACGCGGGAGGCCGTGCGTAATAATTGGGCGGCGCGTAGTAGCCGGGCTGCCCCCCGTAATAGCCGGGGCTCGGTGGGTAGGACGCTGCGGGTTGCCCAGCGGAGGCCGCTGCCGCGGCCACCTCCAGCGGCAGGGTGGCAAGCCTCACCCCGGCACCGATGACGTGCGCCAATGCCCATGGGGCGAAGAGGAGAGGGCCGGCGGCAGCGGCTGGCGTGACCGGCAGACACAGGAGCGCGCCGGCGGCGGCCGCGGCAAAAACCGTCTGCTTGAGTGCGGGCATGGCTTTCTCCTTCTGATCGGGTGTGACCCGGCGCACTCGCGGACGGTACTCGCCCTGCCATAGAAACGCAACGGTACCGTTGCGTTATCCGGAGCACCGCGCTCCCGGCAGGGGTCGTGACGCTCTTGGGCGTACCGCAGCTCATGCCTCGTACGGCATTTAAACCGTACATGCCCTGTAGGGCATTTATGGCATTTATGCCTTTAAATGCATGTGCTGCCTGGCATGAAACCCTTGCTGCGGCAGACCCCGGCAGCCGTCGAGCCACCTGCGCTCCTTGCGCAAGGCGCGCGCGCTCACCCAGGCCGCGCTCGGTGGGCTTGCAGGCGTCGAGCAGACCCGCAGAAGCTGTGCGGCAGTACAGGGTTTCGGTGGCGAGCGGGGCGTGCGCCAGTTCCAGCCGCCGCTACGGCGGACGCTGCCGTCGCGAGACATGAAGTCCCAAACCCAACTGAGTGGCCCGCTTGAACAGTTGAATCGCCGTGTCCGCGCCGAGCTTGTGTTTGATTGCCGATTGATGATTGGCGACCGTCTTCGGGTTAAGGTCCATCGTTTGCGCGATTTCTCTGATCGACCGTCCCTGCGCGAGTAGACGCAGCACTTCAAACTCGCGTGCAGAAAGAGCACCCACCGCGGCTTGGTCAGTAACGAGGTCGCGCAGGGCGAGCTTTTGTGCCATTTCCGGGCTGAGGTATTTTTTTCCAGACGCGACGGTGTTGATCGCTTCCACCAACACGTTCGGTGCGCTCGCTTTGGTGACGTACCCGAAGGCGCCGGCCTGGAGCGCGCGCCGCGCAAAGATCGCGTCTTCGTGCATGCTGAAGATCAGCACCCGTGCGTCGGGCTTGCTCAGCAACATGCGCCGCATGGACTCGATGCCGCTGGTCCCTGGCAAGGTAATGTCCATGACAACGATCTGTGGCTCAAGGCGGCAAAATAATGCGTACGCCTTGCCGGCGTCAGCCGCCTCACCGACTACCACGATATCACCCCGTCGCTCGAGCAATCGCCGATACCCCTCACGGACCACCGCGTGGTCATCCACGAGCAACACGCTCACCGGCTGTTTATCGGCGCTGGACATTTCCGTCCTAGCTTACCGGCAGCCGTGCGGCGAGGCGCAGCCCGCAGCCGGGCTCACTCTTGAGGATGAAGCTTCCGCCGGCCATTTCCACCCGCTCGCGCATACCACTCAAGCCAAACCGAGAGGTTCGCGTGCTCGAGTCCATTCCGCGGCCGTCATCGGCAACGGTCAAGCACAGCTCGTCCGTCCGACCGTTTCCCAGTTTGACGCGCTCGAGGGTGATTTCCACTCGCTGTGCGCGCGCATGCTTGTAGACGTTGGTCAGCCCCTCCTGAACCAATCGATACAACGTCAGACTCAGTGGCTCACTGAGGTCAGAGAAATCACCGTTTACGGACAGTTCGAATCTAGTGTCCGGAAGCCGTTGTCCCCATTGATCCACGCAGTGCTCGACCGCAGCCGCCAGACCCAGCTCGTCAAGTCCGACCGGCCGCAGGCGCGCAATCATGTCACTCACCGCAGCGTGCACGTGGTTGACGGCATGAGTGATCGCGCGCGCGGCGTGCACCGACAATTCAGGATCGCCCCCGCCGCTGTCGCTGATGGCCACGGCGTCGAGCTTAATGGCGTTCAGATACTGTCCGAGCTCATCGTGCAGCTCGCGCGCCAAATGTTTGCGCTCGCTCTCCTGAATGCGCAGGCTTTCGCGTGCGAGCTCACGGTTTTCGGCGAGTACGCCTTCAAGACGTGCTTCGGCGCTCTGCCGTGCGCGCACCTCAAGGCGCGCGTTCCGATAGCGCTTCCAGGACAATCCGATCAGGCACATCGACATGACGAGTAGCCCGATGGGCAACTCATCAAGCTGCACGCGCTCCCAGTGGCGTGTCAGGCTGTAAAGAGCCTCATTGAGCTGGAATCGCGCTGCGAGCACGAAGGACAGGACGGTGATGCCGATCACCGCGGCGATATCGAGCCACGGCCACTCGGGGGTCCGAGCTGCCGGCTGCGAGGGCAACTGCGATTCACGCATGATGCGACTTCCGAGCTCGGTCGATTCCCCGAGTCTAGCAATTCTCGGGAAAAACTCCCGGTGCATGCGGGAATCGCTCTCCGGCCCGTCTCGTCGGAAATCAGTTTGTCTTGCTGCCCCAGCAGCCCAAAAAGATGCTGCCGTTGTAGTCCTCGATCGTCGTGCGGTATTGCCCTGGACAATCCGGAGAGGGGCTACTGGCGCGAGGATACATCTCCCATGAGGGGCGGCTTGGTAAGTAGGGCTTATAGGGAGGGGAATGCTGACAAGCCACGAGGAGCATGGCGACGCCGAGGGAGAGTGAACGACCGATGATGAGCGCCATGTTCATGGGGCTGATGTCAGTCCTGCCAAATCACGTCTGAATTGCCGATCAACGCCGCTCATTCGACGGCAGTGGCCGAACGTCTGCCCGACCACGAAAGCTGGCGGTCGGGAAAATGGCCGGACAAAACCGGGAAAAACTCCCGGGTGGATCGGAGAATATCCCGACCAGATTATGGGTGACAATCCTAACTCGCGCCGGCGGAGGTCGCGTCTTGTCGGGGGCTGGGACATG
>Ga0210394_10001373_pt1 | contig 39642 bp, 59 predicted proteins | sample IncBWC12MmetaG_FD_160121 | JGI IMG/M metagenome (GOLD analysis project Ga0210394, IMG submission 160121) | Forest soil microbial communities from Barre Woods Harvard Forest LTER site, Petersham, Massachusetts, United States - Inc-BW-C-12-M | ecosystem: Environmental > Terrestrial > Soil >... | reverse complement strand
TCAGCCCCTGACTAATCAGGTGGCCTCGACCTGCATGCAGGTATTGAACGACCTCTTGGATTCCCTCTCCACCGATCAGGCGTTTATCTACACCCAGACAGAAAACATCCTTCAATGGAATCCGGGTCAGTTCGAATACACGGTAGGAAATCCAGTAGGTGGAACATTCACCGGGACTCTTACACTGGGCTCTCCGGTTATTACGGGGGCCACTGTTCCGGCAGGGGTAATCATTGAAAGCGATATGACGGACGTTCAGTCCCTACTCCCTGCCGATACTGAGGTCTTGGGTACTTCACCGATCACGGTGACCTTGGATAAGAATGCGATAGCGAATAGTTCCGGATTGGATCTCTTCACCTATACGACCCCGGGAAACTTCAAGATCCCTCGTCCGTTGAGGATCCGTTCCAGCTTTACCCGTGTAACTAATTCGGCTTCTGCGGGACTCGATTACTGGTTCGATGTCGTTTCACTGGATCGATATAACGAGATAGGACTTAAGAGTGTTCCGGGTCCATGGCCTTATCTTTGTGCTTATCAGCCTACGTTTCCCTTAGCGACGTTATGGGTCTATCCCAATCCTTCGATTGCAGGGGAAGTACATCTCTTTACTGATCTGATCCTGTCGGAGTTTCCGAATCTCACGACCCCGATAAACCTTCCTCAAGGATATAACCGGGCACTAAAGAAACTTCTGGGATTGGAGTTGTGTCCGCTCTTTGGGAAGACGCCTAGTCCGCAACTGATTCTTCAGGCGAAGGAAGCCAAGAACCTTCTCAAAGATCAGAATGCCTCCCCTGTTGTGACTCTGAGGTATGACTCGGATCTGGTCAGGAGTCGTCATACAGACGCTGGCTGGATCATTCAGGGCGGATTTCTCTAGTGTTTCAAGGTGGTGACTTCGGTCTCGTAGGCGGGGCTTACGAGGCTCCTGATCTATTGCAGGACGCCCAGAGGCTGATCAACTGGTATGTAGAGATAGATAATTCCCCGGGAGCGAAGATGCCTATAGCTCTCTTGGGAGCACCTGGACTTAAACCGATCATCAATACGATAACAGGACCGGTGAGAGGAATGTGGACGCTGCCGGGTAACAAGACGATGTTGTATGTAGTCGCCGCAAGTGTTTATCTCGCCACGGTTACAGTATCGGCGACTTCCAGTTCCATAGCTCAGTTCTCCACGGTCAAGGTCGGCACCTTACTTACAAACTCCGGGAGAGTGGTGATCCGGGATAACGGAGTTCTATTCAACGGACTCGGGGGTTATGCGGTTCTGGTGGATGGAACCTACGGGTATTTCTACCGGATAGCCGGGGCCGGGACGATCACCTTCACAGCTAATCTCACGGTTACTACTCCCACGATTAGTTTCCCGGTAGGAGTACTGGTCCCGAATAACCTCATCGTGTCCAGTGGATTTATCACCGATAGTGCAGCGGCCCTTCCTGCATCGACCACAATTCAGTCGGTGAGCTTTACGGCGAATACGATTACGCTTTCAGCCGCAGCGACATCCAGTCAGACAGCCGACGTGTTCACGCTGAACATTCCGGCTTTCGGACAGATCCTGGATCCGGCCTTTCTGGGGGCTGACAGAATAGCTTTTATCGAAGGGTGGTTGATCTTCAATCAACCGGGGACGAGGACGTTTTATACCAACGCTCCGATACCTTATACGTTGACCTTTGCAGGAGCTTTCTATGCTTTGAAGGACTCCTCCACGGATAACCTGATCACTCTGCATGAGAACAACCGGGAACTATGGTTGGTGGGAGAGAGGACGAGTGAGGTCTGGTACAACTCAGGGGGGGTGAATTTCTCCTTCTCCCGTCTTCCTGGAATCGGTCCACAGGTGGGATGTGGGGCCAAGCATTCCATCGCCCGACTAGGGCCTAATCTTATCTGGTTGGGAAGGAACGAGCAGGGTGAGAACATGGTCATGATGACCAGTCAGTACAACCTTGAGAGAGTTTCCACTCATGGAGTGGAAGCGGCTCTGTCCTCTTACACCGTGGTGGACGATGCCATCGGGGATGTGTATGAGGATAACGGACACGTCCAGTACATTCTCACCTTTCCGACGATGGATGTAACCTGGTGTTTCGATCTGACGGTCTTCCGAAATAGCGAAGGCCGGTTGGGATGGTGGCAGAGACTTTCCTGGGATTCCACAGCTGGGGTTTATCACCGGCACCGCGGAAATTGCTATGCAAACTTCGCGGATATCCGCATGTGTGGGGACTTTCAGTCCGGTCAGATCCACCAACAGGACCGGAAATACTTTACCGATGCTGATAGGCCTCTGAGAGCCCAGAGACGGACCCCCCACGTCTGGAGGAAGGAAAGCCGGGAAAGAGTGTTCTTTGCCCAGCTTCAGGTCGAGTTCACTCCCGGGGTCGGATTACAGGTCGGCCAGGGGACGGATCCCCAGGTGATGATCCGCTGGTCGGACGATGGGGGACTCTCCTGGGGTACAGAACAGTGGGTATCCATCGGGAAGGTGGGAGAGACCAAGAACCGGGCGGTGATCTATAACCTCGGGGAAGCCCGGGACAGGGTCTGGGAAGTGAATATCTCTGACCCGGTAAAACGGGACATCATCGGGGCGACCTTGTTCATGGAATGAGCACTTTAAACCGCATGCCAAGCTATACAGAGGCCCTGGAGACCGGATCTGTGACTACCCGGGGCTGGTATACCTTCTGGCTGGGATTACTCCAGGGGCAGCCCGTAGGGGCGCCCAGTGCCATCGTGCCGGGGGTCTCCCCATTCAGCTACGTGGCCCCTCTTGGAGGGTCGGTGATCCTGTCCGGAGGCACTGTATCCAAGGTCGAAGTGAGCCGCGATGGGATGACCTTTTACGTCACCGGGCAGACCTCCGGCATGTTCCCGCTCTCTCAGGGGGATACGTTGAGGACGACTTATTCCGGTTCTCCTACGATGACCTTTATCTCCCGATGATCGTCATTGAAAAGGAAACTTTCAACGCTGAGATGGCTGCTGAAGTTCTTCCTTTAGCTCAGAGGTGCTGGAATGAAAGCACCCTGTTCAAAGGTGAAACCTGTGCATACCACGGGGATAGAGAATTTACGATTGAACCGGACGTGGAGACCTATCAGCGTCTGCAAGATCAAGGGCTGCTGGTATTAGTCACTCTCCGAGATGAAACAGAACTGAAAGGCTATGTCATTGGATTTCTATATAGCAGTTTGCATCACAGGAAGATTCCGTGTGGATTCGGAGATTCCATTTATATAGAACCCGATTACCGATCTCATACCTGGGCCGTTGCTAAAAGGTTCGAGAAGGAAATGAAGGAACTGGGTGCACAAATCATAGGCTGGCCGGTTCACTTGAATGGTCCGGTCTATGAGATTCTAAAAGCCAAAGGTTATACCGGTGATGACGTTGTGATGGAGAAGAGGATTTAATTTATGTGTGTAGCAGCCGCTATTGCAGGAGGCGCCATTGTTGCGGGCGGAATCAGTGCCTATGGGGCGACTCAAGCTGCCGATACCCAGGCGAATGCCGCTCAGAATGCCCAGAACATCTCCTTGGGTGAATTCAACACCATTACGGGACAAGAAAAGCCTTACATGCAGGGTGGTCAGGGGGCTCTGTCTGCCCTGGAATATGGTCTGGGAACAGGTGGCGCACCCGGGAACACTGGTATAGGTCGAGGCAGTCTCACCGCTCCCTTCACCACGCAGAACTGGCAACAGTTGTCCCCGATGTACAACTTCACCAAACAGCAAGGGCAACAGGGAGTGTTGAATGCCGAGGCGTCCCAACAGGGATCCTTGTCGGGATCGGCTGCTAAGGATCTGATCAACTACAACCAGGGGGCTGCTAATCAGTCATTTGGTCAGGCATTCAACCAGTATCAAACACAGCAGGGAAATATTTTTAATCGTCTCTCGACCATTGCAACACTGGGTCAGAACGCAGCGGCGAATACCGGCTATCAGGGAACGGCACTAGCAGGACAACAGGCTCAGAGTGCAACCAACATAGGCACTGCTCAGGCCGCAGGGACGATAGGAGCCACGAATGCCATTAGTGGAGGAATATCAAATGCCATGCCGTGGCTATATGCCAATAGCCCCGCATCTTATGGGTTAGCTTCAGGTGGTGGTAACCCTGCGCTTTGGGATACATCTGGGGTGGGTAATTTTGTTGACTACGGAGCAGGCGCAGGCCTTGGATAGGAGTGAATCGTGCCTGACATGATTCCAGTAGGGAATACTGGTATCCCACCGGATCCCATGAAAGGGATTAATACGCTTTCTGGGATCATCGGGATTCAGCAGCAGAGACAGACATTACAGACAGGGGCTATTCAGCAACAGACCGCGCAGGCTGAATCTCAGCAGAGCCAGCAGAAGAATCGGGAATTGCAGGCTCTGTCTCAATTCACATCTGGGGCAATGAAAGATCCCAAATATCAGAACTCGGATGGTTCATTGAATGTTCAGCAATTCCAGAACGATGCCTTAAAGGTAGCTCCTGTCTACGGTCCTGAACAGATAGGTAAAGTCACCTCCAATGCCAAGGAAGCCATAGAGACCCGCAGAACCATGCAGGGCCTGAGTACGGATCAGGCTAAGATGATTTCTGGGGGATTGATGGATGAGGCGAATGATCCTCATTCTACGCCGACTTCATTACTTAATCGGATATCTCAACTCCGGTCCATAAATCCGACAGATCCAAATATAAACCGGATGCTGGATAACTTTCTGCTTGGAGCAGACCGTAACAATACTCAGCAGACAGCCGCTAAAGCCGCTGCGACCTTAGGCGGTATATCCTCCAAGCAGCCTTCGACTATGGATGTTGGAGGAGCTGTGCAACCCGGGACTACTACAGCATTTGGTCCGGGGCAGGGTACTTTTGCTCCACAGGGTGCGCCTATTAAAAAGGTACTTGGCCCTGCGGAACAAACTCCATATCTCGCCTCCGCTGCTGCAGCACGAGAAGCCGGTGCTGGCGTTACCAGCATTGATCTGGAACGGGCTAAGGAGGTTGGTAATCTTCAGCAGACATCTAGTGCGAATCTTGAACTGACCAAGCAGATTGACCGGCTTTCTGAAGACATCAATAGCGGCAAGGTTGCCAAGATGATCAGTGAGACCGGGAATTATCTAGGGCTTAGCTCTATCAATCAGGCCCGCAGTCAGTTGGTTAAGGATCTAGGACAAGTTAGAGGTGCTGTTGCTGCCCGGGCCGGATCAGATGCCAAAGCCGCTGAGATTCTGGAAGGTTATCCGAATGATACCACTCCGACACAAACTACTCATGCAGCTATGGACTATATCCGTGGAACTCTGAGACAGAATCTGTCGCGTGGAGAGTTACTGAAACAGTACCAGCAGCAAGATCCACAGTCCGTCAGGGGGTTTGCCTCAGCGGATAATATCCTGACTCGTAATACCAATCCTCTAATGCACGAATACATGGCGCTGCAACCGGCAGAACGAGCAGCATTCTACAAGCGTAACTTTGGTAGCGCACAAGAAGCGCAGGCATTCAAAGATCAAGTTAATGCCGTTCAGAAGCATACGAGTGCATTTGGACAATGAACATTGATCCGGATATTCAGGCAGCATTTAGTACTGCGCCGCCGGCTGCTGCAGTTTCTTCCTCTCCCATTGACGATGATATCAAAGCGGCATTTCCAGCTAATGAACCTGCCGCTAATGCAGATGAAAGTGCGTCAGAAACCGGAGCTGCTGAGACAGCCCTCTCTTTAGGTACTGGGGCGTTAGCTTCTATTCCGGCAGGACTTACCTATTTAGGCACGGGTGGGAGTCTTGAGAAAGCACGGGCTGTTCAACAGGCATTGACTTATGAACCCAGGACCGAACAGGGCAAAGAAGCACTTAAAGCTGTTGGAGACATTGTAGGTGCTCCGGGTAGGGCAATCCTTAAGGGTGCTGATATCCTAGAACCCTCAGGACAGTTATCTGCCGCGCTGTCAGATGTAGGGGAACGTGCTGGATTTGCAACGGTTCCTATTCCAACCTTAGGGGCCTTAAGGGGAGCTAAGGCTACTGGGAGTTCTTTTGGGCCTTTATCACTTAGTGCAGCCCAAGCGGCTCCAAATATTTCAAGGGCCAGTCCTGAGATACAGGCGGCTGTAAGCCGCGCTGGAGGGGCTGTTAATCCAGAAACGCTCTCTCGACATCTGGAGGCCGATTCTCTCCCTGTAAAGATGCAACTGACTGAAGGACAGGCTACTCAGAATCCAGTTCTTCTATCTCGGGAACAGAATATGCGGGGGGCTCAGCCCCAGTTAGCTCAGCATTTTAATAATCAGAATGGACAACTTGTCCAGAATGTACAAGCCATTCGTGATGCGGTGGGACCGGATGTCTTTTCCACAAATCCTGTGGAACATGGCGATACTCTGATCGGGGCTTATAAAGCCAAAGCCGCAGCTGCGGATGCAGATATCAGTTCTAAGTATCAAGCTCTGAGAGATGCGGCTGGGGGACAGTTTCCGGTCAGTGCTCCGAAGCTCTTTCAGAATGTGACATCTAAGCTGAATGATCAGTTGCTGTTAGATCATGCGCCTAAGGCTGTGATGAATACCTTGGGACGGTTAGCAGATGAAGACAATATGACGTTCCAGAACTTTGAGTCTTTGAGAACTAATCTCGCCAGGACTATGCGTTCATCTGCTGATGGGAATGAGCGTGCCGCGGCCGGAGTGATCCGTAGTGCAATGGAAGAACTCCCTTTAGCTCCGGGGGCTGCGAAGCTTAAACCTCTAGCGGATGAGGCTAGAAGTGCAGCGAGAACCCAATTCCAGGCCCTTGAAGCAGATCCAGCCTACAAAGCAGCAGTGAATGAAACGGTCCCCCCTGATCGATTCGTGCAGAAGTTCATAGTCGGTGGGACTCGGGATAATGTCGCTCAAATGAAAGAGAACCTGGCACATGATCCTACGGCCACTCAGACAATGGGAGTTGCTGCGTTAGATCATTTGAGACGCAGTGCGGGGATTAATGATATGGGAGAGGGGAATTTCAGTCAGGCAGGATTTAATCGTCATCTTCAGGCTTTGGATCCAAAACTCAGTTCTCTCGTGGATCCGGCTACGGCTGAACAGCTTAATACCTTGGGTAACGTAGCCCGATATACCCAGGCTCAGCCTCGGGGTTCCTTCGTGAACAATTCCAATACTCTGACAGGAGCTTTGGCACAGCATGCCGGAAACCTGTTGGAAGGTGCGGCGAACATGAAGACTGGAGGGGTAGGCGGGACTCTTGTAAGAAATGCCTTGCAGCGAAGGGCGATGACTAAAGCGGCTCAACAGGCGATGGAACCGGGTGCAGGACTTACACGGTGACTATCCTCGCGTTCCCCACTCCCTACACTCCGTTTAGGGGGTTTGCTAATGAAGGCACACCTCTCTCAGGAGGGCTCCTATACAGCTACGCAGCGGGCACTAATACCCCGCTGGTGACCTACCAGGATCCGGGGATCGTCGCTCCTAATGCCAATCCGACGGTCCTGAACGCAAGGGGTGAGGCACCTGTCTTTCTCCTGCCGAATGTCGCCTATAAGTTCCTGCTAACGGACTTTCTCGGAAACACGATTCCCGGCTGGCCGATTGACAATATCGTGAACTCGGTCCTGATCACCCTCTATGGGGGTGTGGATACGGGGGTCACGAATGCCTATGTCCTCACCTTCAATGCGAGTTTCCAGAGTCTCGCTAATGGGATCGTCATCTATTGGGTACCGGCTAATGCCAATACAGGCGCTTCGACTGTCTCAGTCAATGGACTCGGGGTCATCAATCTAGTCAATCCTGACGGCTCGGCTCTCTCGGCTAATCAGATCCTCGCCGGTCAACCAATCCAGATGATGTATTACAACGGGAACTTTATTCTGTTGAATGGAACCTTTGTCCCCGGTGCTCTCATTATTGGATCGAATCTGAGCGTTACGGGCAATTTAGCGGTTACAGGCAATGGAGTCTTCGGATCAGCCGGTGCTCATATCTTTACAGCTTATGCGGCGACTGCTGCAGCACAGATGGATGTGTCTCCCGATAAAGGTACATTCACCGGGACACTTTCGGGAATGACTGCCGCGACTACCGGAACCTTTAACTGGATAAAGATGGGGCCTTTTGCCTGCATCTATGCCATCAATGCCATTACTGGAACCTCCAACAATGTGAATATGGGACTGACCGGAATGCCTGCAAGCATTATCCCTGCCAACAACACGGTGGCTCAATGCTCCGGTGGATGTCAGGATAACAGTGTGAACGGGCTGGATGCTGTTTGTGCGGCTCAGTCGAATGGAACATTTATTCTGGGGTTAAAGAAAGTAAGCGGTGCAAACATAACAGTCACGACGGCTAACTGGACAAATTCAGGAACTAAGGGCATCACGGGTGGTTTTAGTATCGTGTATCCACTCGTATGACCCAACTCTCGCCCGTTCCAGTATTCAAAGCCTTTGACAACAACGGGGTACCTCTGGCTGGTGGACTTCTGTACACCTATGTTGCGGGAACTTCGACTCCCCAGGCGACCTACAAAGATTCAACGCTCGGTTCCCCGAACACTAATCCCGTCGTTCTGAATGCGAGGGGAGAGTGTGCGCTATGGCTCGATCCCACGCTGACTTATAAATTCCAGCTTACTGATTCTTTAGGTAATCAGATTCCGGGCTATCCGGTCGATAACATTCCAGGTGGGATTGTCTTAAGTGCGCTCACGGGTTCGCTCATTCCAGCGGTTAACAATACTTATACGCTGGGGACTTCCTCATTCTCGTGGGCTAACCTCTTTCTAGGGCCTAATGGAGCCACGGCGTTTGACCCCGCGAGTGGAAATATAGGATTTTATGCTCGTACCGCAGCCGAGATTACGGCGAGCATTACTCCTACAGACTATTCCTATGCGCCAGGTAATGTCCTGCGTTATGGTGCAGATCCAACTGGGGTAGCTAATAGTTCTGCGGCCTTCACCAGTGCCTGCAGTTGCAATGCAGAAGTATTCGACGGATTCCCGGGCGGAGGTTCATATCTGTTGAATTCAACTGTCTCTGTCACGGTCTTCCCTATCAAGATCCGCGGACAGACCCGCTGGCCCATTTCAAATAGTGGGGTGACGGGATCCAAACTCACACTAGCCAATGCTGCGGGAACTAATTCCTCTCACTTCCTGTTCAACGCAGCCTCTTATGGCGTGGACATTCGCGGATGGGGATTTACCTGGCAGAGTGCTACGGTCGGCAACCAAGCAGCCATTGTAGCTAATAACGATCTACGTTACTCAATCATTGCAGAGAATTCTTTCATATGGGGTGGAGGAGCGGTTGCAAACAATAGTCTTCTCGGGATCCAGCTGAAGAACTCCGCCATATTCACCGGGGATGTTGTGATCCGGGATAACTTCTATGACGCTCTCTATGCAAATATAAGTCTCCAGGGTGCTTGTACCACGGTCAAAATCTATGCCAACGAGTTCTATGGACATGCAGGGGTTAATGCCGTCAACTCATTGGGTTCGATCACGGGAGGATCCGGATACACTCCGGGAACCTATATCAATGTCGCGCTCACCGGAGGAACCGGTGCGGGGGCACTCGCTAACATAGTGGTATCCGGAGGCGGGGCCGTAACCTCAGTTACACTAGTGACAGGAGGGGGTAACTATACGGCGGCTGATTCTCTCTCGGCATCGACAGCTACCATCGGTCCCGGGACATTGTTTGCAGTCCCTGCGGCTACGGTTGGCGATCTCTACGGCTTAGGAATCCAGTGCGTCTATCCTGTGACCGGACCCGTAATGGAGGCGAACTATTTTGAAGGCTTTGCGACGGCCATCTATTCCAACGGTGCCGCCTATCTACAGCAGATAGGCAACGAATATGGCCCGAATATCAACCACTTTACCTGGGTCAAGACGAGTTTTGCTCGGATCTGGAATTCTGCCGCTGTTGAGAAATTCGTAGGCGCAGGTGTTGCCAACTATCCACAGGACAATTCAAGCGCCTGTAATCTGGTAGATGTGGGTCCGGGGACCTGGTATGCGGATAACACCACGATCAATTCAGGTCTGGGATTCATTGAGAAGCAACGCTCTGTAGCCAATGGTCACTGGCAGACGCGCACTTTCTCAGCCGGTAACTATACCGCTTCCGGGTCCATGACCTGGACTGTCGCGAGCACCACGACAGAGGAGTGGGAGATAGACGGCCAGACTGCCACTTTCAATCTCACGATCATAGGTTCAACTGTGGGAGGAACCCCGGATAAGCAATTGAAGATAGCTCTACCCTTTACGCCTACCTCCACCGTATCGGGAAACTGCATTGTCCAGAACAACAGTGTTTTGAGTAATACTGGGACGTGGACAGTCAATGCCGGGGTGGCTTCATTGGTTGTCTTCATTGATGCGCTGGGTACCTCTAACTGGACAGCTTCAGCCGGTACCGGTATGAAAGTGTCTGCGCGTTTTCAGATCAATTAACGTATGCCCGAACGTGATCCCAACGGGGATGAGTGGACTGTCAAGACCTTACGTGTCCTCATAGAAGCCAATGATCTCAGGTATTCGCAGAGATTTGCCGCCCAGTCAGAAGCTCTGTCAGCGGCCTTTACAGCTCAACAGAATGCAGTGAATGCTGCGTTGACTGCAGCAGACAGAGCGGTACAGAAAGCCGAAACAGCTAGTGAAAAGCGTTTCGACGCCGTGAATGAATTCCGTCAATCGCTCAACGATCAGTCCAGGTTATTGATGCCGAGAGCGGAATGCGAACAAATGCTGAAAGCGATGAAGGAAACGGTAGATAAACTGGAGACCAGTGTGAGTCAAAGACGGGATATCACGGCGGGTGTTAAGGAAGGATCCAAGGATAGCTGGTCAACAATGGCAGCCATTGCAGCGATATTTATCTCTGTGCTGGCCGTTATCGTATCAGCGGTGTTTCACAGATGAGTACTGTGGACATCGCGTTACCGCGCCTTCAAACGGAAGAGGGTTTCCGCGGTGCGGTATATCGCGATACCGAAGGTCACCAGACTATAGGATATGGTTTCAATATAGACGCAGGAATCAGCCGCACTGCTGCAGCCGCGCTACTTAGGGCTCAGGCGCAGGAACTAGATAGTGCTCTTAATGCCTATGCCTGGTATAGCGGACTTGACGCAGTGCGCCAGTCAGTCTGTCTCGACATCGCTTTCAATGCAGGACTCGGGGGGTTACTGAAATTTCCTCACATGATTGCCGCTCTCGAAAACAAGGACTGGCAGACAGCGGCTGAGGAATGCCGGGTAACGACTCCGGGCCTCGAAAGCCGTTATGCCAATCTCGCCCAGATTCTCCTCACAGGAGTTCCCTAGATGACAATCACTACATCCGCCCTCAACGCTGCTGTGGCGAAGGCTCAAGCCGACTATGTGGTCGCTATGGGGGTTGCCACTACGGGCGCGACTGCGTTGCAGAAAGCCACGGTCACGGTGAAATCTAATGCTAAGCCCCTGGTAATCGGGGCGGCCGTAGCACTTGTTGTTCCTCATATCATTCCGTGGATTGTGGACGTGTTGACTCATGTGGCAATCAAATAAGATTATCGGCCTGTTCCGTTCACATGGGACTAAAGTTCTGGGACTTGCACAGGGAAGTGTAGCGGCTGTTGCTGCTGTTCCAGGCATCTTGCCTGATCATACGATCAAATATTATCTGGCAGCCTCGGGACTCCTCACGTTCTGGCGCGGATTTGTAAATAGTGCCAACAATCAGGTGCCACCTCAGTGATACCGCTGCGCCTGTACTTGTACGCTGGCGCCTTGGTGGCCTTGATAGCGGGTTTCCTCTGGTATCGTCACAGCCTCATCGCTGAGGGCGAGAACAAAGTCTATGCAGCGCAGGCGCAGGCCGCTCACGAACAGGCATTGAAGGACGCCAAGATGACTCAGGAGACCGTCGATGGACTCAAAGGCGAGATGGCTTCTTTGCGTGAGCACGCTGCTCCCGCTCCTGTTGTGCGGCTGTGTAACACACCCCGTCCAGTGCGAACGCCCGCAGCTACCACAGGAACTTCAGACCGATCCTCCCCCTCCGGGGACGTTCCAGTTGTGTCTGAAGGAACTGGAAGCGGGGCAGACGTTGGGCCCGGGTTGCAAGAGCTTGCCGAAGCTGGAGACATCTTGAGTGCACGGGAGAGAGCCTGTTTGGCATGGGCCAGAGGAATCACGAAGTGAAAGCGATCCTTGAAGCGATCCGTAATCTCGTCGGTAACAAACCTGCCGTAGCCATTTTGATAGCTACCTTTGTGACTATCTTCTGCCTGCTCGCGTGGCGTTGTTCCAGCGCGGCGGAGCTTGATTTACGAGGTGGGGTGGCCTTCGGACACACAGAGACCGGAGCCGTCCTCGGGCTCAATCTCTATGTACCGGTCAGTCAGATCTATGTTTATGCAGGAACCGATTTATGGGGTGCCACGCACGACCTGCAGAATAATTGGGACTGGCATGGTGGTTTAAGAGCTTGCAGATGGAGCTTCTGTGCCTCTCTTGGAGCGGCTTACCTTCAACGGGTGGATGCTCTTAACGGCGCACATACCAACTTCAATCTGGAACTGTCCTATAGACCCGGATGGTGGAGAATTGCCTCCATTGACTATTGCCATCTGAGTGATGCCGGGACTACCCCGATCAACATCGGACGTAATGCCGCACTGGTTTCCATAAGGCTCCAATAGGAGGACGCCATGATTAGTTTACTGCTGACTGCCTTCATCGTGCTTTGTATCGTGGGTCTAATACTCTGGGGAGTTAATCAAATACCTGGAGTTCCACCCATCATTAAAGTCGTGATCTACGTCATCGTGGGCGTAGTCATCCTCCTCTGGCTGCTGCAATACGTGCAGGGCAGTCACATCTCAATAGGTCACTAGGAGTTTCTATGGCAACCGTACACAATCCCCTGACCTTCACCATCACCGATCCTACGTTTACAGCGGATACTGTCACGGCGTTCCGGGTGCTGTTCGGGCAGACAGCCGGAGGGCCGTATGCCCTAGTCAGTGCTGACGATGCGCTCGTAAACCTCACCGTGAACCCTGATGGCACGATCACCGGCCAGATGGCGGGACTGAATGAAGTCTTAGCTCCTGGAACGTGGTTCGCTGTAGCGGAGGCTAAGAACGCTGCCGGTTACTCGGCCAACAGTCCTGAAGCGTCATTCATCATTGACCCTCCGCTTCCGCCCGTGCCGAGTGCCCCGACGGGTTTTTCTGTCGGCTGATTCACAGCTGGTTTAACCTCTGTGGGTAGCCGTGAAGGAATATAGATGGCTAACAAAGGCGTAGCGGCCAAGAGATCGGAACCCACCAATAAGGTCGATCCTATTCCTGTCACTCAGCCGCAGGATAAAACTCCTTTAAGTTCGACGATACAACCGCAGAAGCTGGAGCCAACTCCGGTGTTGGAGAACAGCAAAGATGACTGACTACAATCCGGGTCCTGCCACGACCGATACCCCGAATATCGTTGATGAAGCGATTCTAAGCGGGACTTATCTATCGACTAATCTTCCCCCGGCTAACACGGTTCTAGCCGGGAGGGTGGTATATACCAGTGACCAGGGACTCATGGTCACGAGTGGAACGGCGTGGAGTGCTTTAGTTTCCGCTGGAACACCCGGATCAGCCGGAGTCGCTAAAACTGGTGCAGCTACTTATGCCGCTGCTCGACTGCTAACAGGTTCAGTCACGGGCGATACCCTTCTGGTATGACCAATTCAGCGCCGCATTCGCATACGTGGGACGCAACGTGACCCTTGGCGTACTTAGATGGCCCCATAGGCCCGCGCCAAGTATGGACGTGCGTCGCGTCCGCTATCTTCCAACGACCGCCCAGGAAGTTCTCAATGCGCCCCACGCGGTCAAGCAGGCCGTCTATCTGATCCGCAAAGTGCCGGTCTTGTCCTGTTAAAGGCATGCACGCTTACCCGTTCACTTCAGCTCCACCGGCTGACTAAACTGCGCCGGGGCCTCGTCCACGCAGGCCGCTGCAACAACGGCAAGTATAGGTTCTGGCAGCGCGTGGTAGATGCCTGAGCTGAAGGCTGGGTTAGTCTCGACCACTGCCCACTCACCGGTATCGAGTCGCCCTACGTCGATGACTGCTGCTCGTGGGGTAAATTCCGATGCAACGTACAGCGCCTCTACGGCAAAGTCCCTCGCGGCTGAGAGGTCTACACCCGGCCCGCGGTACGGATCAGTGATCATAGCGGCGCCATCGAGGCACCACACTCGGTATTCGTCCACGAACTTCACCACGTCGCTGACAAGAACGCGACCGGTCGGCGGGATGAAGCCGTAGAGCGCGCTGTACACGCCGGCCTCGAAAGTCTTATCGTCTTCCGGCTTGATGAAGGCCGGCAGCTCTATCGAGCCCAGCTCCGCAAGCGTCCCATGCCGCACGCGGCGTCGCAGGAATTCTTCCGGGAGCCTCGTCAGCCAATCCAGGGGCGGCTCTAGGAGCATCTTCCGCACCTGCCCAGCAATCGCCCGCGCCCACAGAGTCTCCCCGTAAATCGCTCCTACGTCGTCAATAGGAGGGGTCCGCCACGCTTGCAGGCGTACGACTTCCCAGCCGGCCTCTACAGCTGCGCCGCTCAGGGCGACGGAGTCCTCGCTAAATCTTGGTGATAGGAGCAGCTTCATTTAGCCGAAGTCGTCTCGTCAGCGCCTCGCAGGGCTTCTGATGCGATGCGATTCACTTCCCGCATAGTGGCCTGTTGATCGCCTCGCCATCTGGCTTTTGCGAGTATCTCCAGCGCCGCGCGCAGCCGCTCGAAGTCCTCCAACGGGACATACTTGCGGGTGACGGTCGCTCCGTTCTTATCGAAGTGTGCGAACTCACGGACTTCCTGTTTTGAGGTCATCATGCGCCTACCCCGAATTGCCCCTGATCCCGCCAGCCGGAGCCGAACTGCTTGCGCAGGAACGTCTCTATCTCCCAAAGCAAAGCATTCTCGGCGGCGCCATCCCATCGCCATTTGCGCTCCCGTAGATCGCGCAAGCGCTCGATGTGGTCACCCAAGTGGACCGTTGCTAGTCGCAGCGCCGCAGAAAGCTCTACGGCGCTAGGCTCAGAGACGCGCGCAGAAGCGGACATAGAACCGGACATCGGCCCAGTGCCCATCCCCGCATCGGGTGGGTCTTTGGCTGCGGCGTCGCCTACAATCTCAATATCCGATTGAACCTCATTGCCCCATACATCCCACCCCAGCCTCCGTTTGCGGGCAAACAGTTCTAGGCGGGGAGGGCATGAAATTTCTTCTATCAAAACGTAACTTTCCGTCGGCTTCTTACTGTGTCGCGCCGTGCGTCCGGTCCAGAATATATTCTGCCTATAGCGTGCGCGTTCAAAAACGCATCGGTCTTTGTACCCGAACAAGATTGTTTGCGTACGATGAATAAACCAGTTCCCTTGGCCGCTGGGCTTTATCCAATGTATCGGGGCCAAGTATTTAAAGCCCCACGCCTCCAGAACCTTAAAACCCGCTTCTATATGCTGATTAGTAGTCCACAGCCATAGGTGGCAATCGGGAGCCGCCAAGTCGCCAATAGGCAATCTTTTAATCTCGTCTATCGTCATGGTTGGATATGGCAATGAATCCGGCTTGATCCTTTCTCTAAGAGGTCTCTTGCGTTTCCCGGCCAACGACAGAGGCCACGGCGGATCGGCCACGATGCAACGGTATGTCATGTTGCATCCCATGTTGGGCCACCATCGCCCACGAGAACCACCGAAGTCAGCATGCGCTCGCTGCCGTCATTGTTCTCGACGTGATGGCCGTCACCGTCAATCAGCGGATAGGTGTGCGTCTGCACCTCGTTGACCTCAAGGATCACGCAGCCATCGGCCTCTAGGTTGTGCTGGAAGCTCGGTTTGTCCACGCAGACCTTGCGGTTGCCGTGGCCCTCGTCGATCAGCGCCCCGAGCATGCGATAGAGCCTTTTGACGGTCATCCCCATGAGTGCTCCGTGGTGCGGATAGGCCCCATCGAATCGATGGTGGAAGCAACCATGTCGGCGTCCGTCTGGCGGCAGAAGCGCGTGGCGTGGCTAGGGTTGGTGCACCAATCGCCTGGCGCTCGCCAATACATCAGCGGCGGATCGGTCGATTCAATCAACCAGCCCGTTTCAGGCGGTGCAAGCTGTTCCGATGACACTGACTCATTCTTGCTCACGGCTGGTTTCCTCGTAGTCGTAAGGCCCAAGCCAGCCAAGCTCAAGAGCAGCGTCAGATAGCTCCTCCTGCCGCTGTTCCTCGGTCATCGTGTCCCAGTCCTCAGCCAGCGTCTTATAGCGGTAGGACTTCGCGGGCGGATAGATCGTGAGGTACACCCACGGCTTCTCGGGCTCGACCACCTGTTCTGCAGTCACTTGCGCACCTTGATCTTGAGTAGGTCTAACATTTCGTCGAGGGTGCGCGACTCGAACAGCCAGTCTGTAGTGTGTCCGCTGGTCTCTGGTTTCCCGGCGTGATCCAGTTCCTGGGTAATCGCGTAGGCGGCCTTCTCGATGGCTTGGCATACGGCGTTTTGAGCCTTGTACGCGGCTCCCAGCCCCATGAGCTGGTAGTACTGCGCCTTCGTGATGCGCTCAACCGCTGCTTTTTGTGATTTGACGGACATTAGATTCCTCCGGCTTCGGCAGCATTCCGCTTTTCTCGACGCGGTCGATCAGGCGCTCTCCGGTCGGCAGCAGCATGTGCGGCATGAACACGGCGTCAAAGCTCATGATCCCGCACTCGACCGCTGTCATCTGACCCTTGATCCAGTCGCGCAGCACCGAGCAGACGGCCACTTTGCCGATCTCCAGCGCCTTACGGTCGTATTCCTGCCGCGTCCCACGGGTGCTGTAGGTGTAGGGATGGGCCTTGGCCCACGCCGCCGCGTAGCCCTTCCAGGAGGCTTCCAAGCTGATCTGGCGGTCACGCCACTTGAACTGCACGATGGTCAAGCAGCGCTCGGCATCGGTCATGGTGCCGAAGGACTGGCAACCGAACTTGCTCAGCATCCGCTGGCACTCGACCAAAGCGCGGTCACCGCTGGTGGCAGTCTCGTAGGGGATGCTAGGCACAGCTCAAGCTCAACGTAAGCTGTTCAGTGGACTTCAGCTCTACCACGCCAATTCCTCCGATTGAGCCTCGGTGCTGACCGTCTGCTTCTCGATCTTCGCCATGAGATCGGCTACGAGTTCGGAGTCGGTGCGCTTGGGGGCGTGGTACTTCGCGGCGTAGAGGCGCAACGTGTGGGCGCAAAGAGCGGCATCTCTGGCCCAGTCGTTCCATGTCTCTACCGTGTGGCGCTCCCCGTTAAGCTCTGACATGCGCGGATAGAATTCGCGGTCTCCGTTTATCCCGAGGAGCTTAAGAACACGAGCGTTGCTGAAGCCGCATGGGTTGGCTTCCACGCCAGCGAAGTGACTGATCCAGCCTAGCGCGCACGCGGGAGACCCACACCCCGGACCTTTGGGAACCTGAACCGCGCCGATAGCGAATTCCCGCGGGTTGTTTTGAATCTGATCAGCCGCCTTCATGATCGCGTTGTAGGCATCCACAGTGTTCTCCTGAGCTAGTTAACTAGTACAATCAATTGCTTAGGTGTTCGGCCATCATGTTGCACATCGCTTGAAGTTCCTTAAGCCCACTACCATAGCTATCCCCAGTGCCATCAGACTGAATACAGATGGTTCAGGGACGCTTGTAGCTCTACCCCCTACCCAGGCAGGGGCTAGTTTTCCTCCGCTCTCAAACGATGTAATGCCGTCTGTCACGTAGGTACTCCAATTTAGAATCGTTCCAAGTGGATCGGTAGAGACCAGCACATCCGACTGTCTGCTGTCCCCGAGCCCGAAATCAGGTATCCCGAAGAAGCTGTTCGGTCCTCCTGAAGCTCCAAAGGTCCCTCCGATGAACTCTCCTGTTCCCGGGGGACCAAAGAGACTTCCGTTAAACCCGAATCCACCGCTTCCGTTCTGCTCGATCAGTTGACCGTCGAGGGTGATATTCACGTTTGAAGTGATGACCGAACAGCTCATCGAATCGATATAGGTTCCATCCGTTGTATAGGTGAAAGTATTGAGAGGGGAAAGGGTATCCACCTGGAAGGACAGACTGAGTAATGAAGCGGTGTTGTAATCCGGGGTCATCGTGTAGCCGGAGAATGAGAACTGAATCTCTTCCGCCTTCGCATGACAGGCGAGAAGTAGAACTATCAGGAGAACGACCCATTTCATGCTCGTAACCTTCGAGGTAATACCTTGCTTTCCGGCCAATCTGTGGAAAGTCTCAATCTGTGCTGAACTTCAATCCATAGTTGCTTTTCAGGCGGATAAACCCGGGTGAAAGCTTTCCTTCCATCGCTGATGGAAACCCTATCGCCTTCGGGTATCACGATTTGCTGTGAGAGGTTCCATATTCCGCGATGATGTCCTTTACACAGAGGGATCGTATACCAGTGACCAAGGCGTTTGTTCCCTTGCAGGATGTGATGACACTCCTGGGCTACAACCCAAATCTCCAGATGAGCACAGGCCGCACAGCCTAAAAGCATCATCCTGGAGATACGTCTGTCTTCTGCCTCAGTCGGTTTACCGGTGGAGTGCTTCATATGTTTCCAACTCTGCGATTAGCCTGCAGAGTTCTCCATACGTCCACGATCAAGCTCTGAGTTTCCCGTCTGGCTCTGACCTTTTCGTAAGCCACTATCGCATCCACCATGAGTGTGTCGGAATCTCCTACTTCATTTGAAGTCTCAGCCTTGGCTTTTCTCAGTTCTACGCTTCCTTCGTTCAACAGAAATTGTTTAGCGCGAATACGCTTGGCTAAGAACTCCTGCCGGCTCACGTTGGCTTTAAGCTCTGCGGCCAGTTCGTCTGTCTCCGCGAGGTAAGTGAGAGCCTTGGACAGACGTTCCTCGCTAATCACGGGACACCAGTTCCTTGATCTGCCTCCTCATCGTGGAAGGCAAGGCCCCCCAGACTTCAAGGTACAAGTCCTGGCTCTCGTTCAGTTCGGTATGCAGTTCCTTCACCAGACCATCCTTACCGTCCGTAAAGGCTTCTACGAACCGGTCTACATACCATTTAGCAGTCGGAGTCATTGCCTGAGCGCCAGCTTGGCTGCATTCACCCAGATCCCTAAATCAGCAGGGTCCTTGATAACTCCGGCACGAATCAGCTCTGCCCCCCAGTTGGAGATACAGGGTCTCTCCGCGTCCCGGATGCCTTCTGAGGCTGTCTGAGAGGGCATAGGAGCGGAGATCGGGACGAGTGGCGGGATAGAGGGGGGGTACTTACTGACGCCTTCCAAGAGCTTCCAGCCATTGATACCCCACATGTTCCCTCGATCTCCAAAGGCCGAAGCATCGAACTCGATATGGTCTCCGATCTGAACGGAAGCCATATTGGTCTTGCCGGGATAGTAGAGCTTGCCGTCGATATGGACGGTCGGTTTCCCGTTCTTGCTGATACCGCGGGCTGTAATTGTCCCTTGCATTAGGCTGCCCTCGCAAAGAACGCCTGAACTGGCGCGAGAGGCGGTGAAGCCATCAGCTCTAGCAGCTTGTCCGCCATTCTGTGATAGCACGCGAGGCGCGCTTTAGTGAGCCGAGCGGCGTCGGCGGCGGCGGCGGCGGCGGCGGCGGTGTAGGCGCCGGCGGCGTCGGCGGCGGCGGCGGCGGCGGCGGCGGTGTAGGCGCCGGCGTAGGCGGCGTAGGCGGCGGCGGCGGCGTCGGCGGCGGCGGCGTAGGCGGCGTAGGCGGCGGCGGTGTAGGCGCCGGCGGTGTAGGCGCCGGCGTAGGCGGCGGCGGCGGCGGCGGCGGCGGTGTAGGCGCCGGCGTAGGCGGCGTAGGCGGCGGCGGCGGCGTCGGCGGCGGCGGCGTAGGCGGCGTAGGCGGCGGCGGTGTAGGCGCCGGCGGTGTAGGCGTTCCAGAGATTCTGCCTCGCATCCAAAGCGGCTCGCCGCGCCAGACCCGCTGCCTTACGATCACACGGCTCACCTTTCGTGAGTGGGATCAGCACGTCCGCACAGGCTTTTATTTCCTTGGCTACGCGCGGGTCGGCGCGGCTTGCGAGTTCCTCGGTCAGAAGCCAGTAGAGGAACTGCCAGCCGACGCGAGACAAGTCTGCACCTGGGGTGATGGCCTGGAGGAAGCGCCCGGGAAACAGCTTGGAGTCACCATTTGCCATACCCTCAAAGAGTCGATCTTCCAGCCGAGCGAGCATGATCGGGATACCGAGTTCGCTTTCGTAGGCCGCATGATTCGAACTGTGAATGGTGCAGCCGACAGCACAACCCTTCCCGCGCTCCCAATACTTTCCGTGAATGATCTCGTCTGCTGCGGCGTGTAGTTCAACGCGCTGGACGTATTTGGCCTTGATGGCCGGATCATTGTGATAAGCCAACATTTTAACTGTTCTCCTTTATCCAATTGGGGTCGTTATCTATCCACTTCCACCAGGCCAGCTCACGGTTAAGCCACTGGTCGTAGTCTTTCTGCCAGTCGTCTTCGTACCGCTCATTCAGTTCTTGCTGGTGGGCGAGGGCTGATTGTTCGTCGTCATCCATCGATGTTCCCCCAATTTATCCAGTAAGCTATTTCGGTAGGTCCCGCACTGTCGATGGGTGCGGAGAGGGGAGGACGACGTGGTTCTTCCTTAACCACGCTGAGTGTTTCCGTGCTCTTCGGTTCTTGAGGTACTGACGGATCTTCTGGATAAACCTTGCCATCGAAATCCTCCCAATCGAACAGATCCTTTGACCAAGGGCGGCTCATGTTCCCTCCACGTTGTCTTTCTGGAAACTATCGAACTGCGCTTCACAGAAATAAGGCCACTCGTCCACTGGAGAAGCCGGTCCCCCTGCTAATCGGATCGCTTCGTCACAGGCTTTCCAGTAACGGGCGAGAGTGCTCAGATTCAGTGTGATGAAAGCCCGCAGGGTATCGGCGGGGATGTATTCGGGTCTGTGAAGGATTGTGTCCATGGAGCGGACTATAGCGCAAGACGAGACTGCATGCAATAGTGACATGCGTGCAATTTCATGCTAAGGTCTCATCATGTACAAAGAAGACGCCATCAGGCACTACAAGTCCAAGATGGCTCTGGCCCGGGAACTAGGCATCACTCGGCAAGCAATTCAGGGGTGGGGGAAACTGGTCCCCTTACAGAAGGCCTGGAACCTTGAAGACCTGACGAAAGGCAAGCTCAAGGTCAAGCTACATCTTTACCGGGAGTATCAAGAATGAGTCTAAATGAGATCCTCCGAGGGCCTGCGCTAGACCCTCGAAGGCTGCCCACAGAGGCTCACAGAGTGTATGGGACTTGTAGCTTAAGCTTAACCTACGAATTAGATTGTGTCCAGAAACGCGAAACCCCCTGTTACGGGGGCTTGCGTACCGTGGGAAGCGGGTTTATGGTGCGAGTGTTCAGGTCGCGGAGCCTATCGTACGGACAATCGATCCGTACTTCAACCCCCGCACCCGGACCGTCAGAGCCACGAAAGTATGTCGGCCGAAACGGGTCCAGTCGCTCACAAACCGTTATCCCGGGTTAAGGTGTCCCCCTTCCTTCCCGGTGCGAATCCTCGCAGACACGGAGTTACCGGGATAAACCCCCGGAGGGCACCCGAGTAAGCACTCCCCGAGGAGGAAGCGGAAAGGGGTCGGGTAATACCTAAAGGAAATGAAATGACAGACGCAGAACTCTTACGAGATATCGGTATTTACCGTGCATCTTCACATGCCGACAAGTTAAACAGGAACTGGACTCAGGATGCTTACAAGGCTTTGGAAGCTTTCGGTCGAACTCATTGGGGAGCGTTTACCTGTGAACAGGTGAGGGCCTGGGCACACTGGATACCGGATCCACCTGATTCGAGAGCCTGGGGAAAACCGTTCCAGATGGCGGTTAAAAAGGGATTAATAGAATGCATCGGATATCAGCCTCATGAATGTCCATCCAGGCATAAGGGGATCAGTAGTGTGTGGAGGACTAAGTGACCAGATATAATCGCCCCGATCTCGAACTTCCTTGGCATGTTGACCACTTAGGGGGCAGCACTAAGTGCATCTATACGTCTGGCGGCTGGTATGTGGCTGACGTATGGGAGGATAAAGATGCAGAATTTATAGTTCAAGCATGTAACGAATATAGTTCTCTCACAGCCGAGATTTTGCAGCTGCGCGCGGCGCTGGACGAGGCCTTAAACATCTTGCAAATCGCGCTGCCCGCTCCGCATCCATGGCCTACCGAGAGCGTCGAATATAAGCTGCGCATCTACCACAACATGGCGGTCGCAAATGGTTAAGTTCGCTGCAAGAGAGTTTCAGCGAGAGACCGGAAGACTTCTCCGGCGAGAGCGGCAGTACGAAGGACTGAGCCAGGAGACGCTTGCAAAGAAGATTGGAATAGGTCGTTCAGTGCTTGCCAACATTGAGTCTGGACGCCAGCGTATCCCAGTGGACGTGCTGTGGAGGGCTGGCGTCGTGTTAAAACTCGACGTGAGTGCATTCCTTCCTGAGTCTCAGAGGACTAAATGACTCTCACGGAAGAGATGCTCTTGGTTCGCAAGCTCATCAGTCTGGATTTACCCTGTAAGACTGTATTTGAAGGATTAACCAGTCGGGAGGAACGGAGGGACAAGGTAAGAGAGGCGGTTAAACAGGTTCCCGATGTCACTTTCGCTATAGATCACGGGAAAGTGATCACCATGGCGATGATGTTCGCTAGAGCTTATGACGAGGACTTGTGAGACATCGCCCAGACAATTCAAGGAATGACATCGTAAAAGGCTTGAGAAAGGCTGGCTATAGGGTGGAAATCATCGAAAGACCTGTGGATTTAGCCATTCGTACGCAGGATAAGCACGGCTTTAAATATTGGGTTCTGATGGAAGTGAAAACGCCTACGAAGTCTGGAAAATTACCTAATAGAACAGATCAGGCTTTGCAAGCTCAGTTTCTGTCTGAGACAAACACGCCAGTTGTAACAAACTTAGAACAAGCTTTAAATGTCTTAAAAGACCTATAAGGAAGAGGCTCTGGAAGCCTTGAGATTATCCATGTGATCATTCCGGTAGATAGTCAGTGGGGTGAGTGGACTTATCTGCAGTGGAGTAATCTGCGGTTCCATCTGTACTGGCGGGATCGCAGGTGACTCTCGATTACGTAGATTCTGCGTTAGAAGCCTGGGCTAAGTGGGGCAAAGGCGGAATTGAGACGGATTGGCCGGCGATTACGTTACTTGGCAAGATTGCGGATCAACAACTTACTGGAGCTTCACAGAGGGGTCCCATCCCTGAAATGGGACTCATGGTCTTTGTAGTCGAGAAAGCTGTTCTTAGGCTTAAACCTGTTGAACGTCGGGTGGTGATCAAGCATTACGTTTACTGGCAACCGCTGGAGTGCAGTGCAAAGTACTGTCACATGTCGCCTAACCGGTTCCGAGCGGTGTTGAACCGTGCGAAGAACCTGATTGGGGAGTGGATCTCGCAACCCTTTGCCAGGACTAGTAAACCTCAATAAACGTATGCTATGTTCGGCTAGACTGGAACATTACACTCATGCCTGATTACGGTACCCGTTTAGGCAACGAGTGCCTGACCTTTGTTCAGGCGAATGAATCCATCCGTCCTCTTCGGGACACCCTTATCGTAGAACCTCTTCCCATAAGCTCTACAATCATCGTAGAGGCGTGGAAACCCATTCGAGGTAGGGTACTCTCTGTCGGTCCCGGGACTTACCCCAAGCGTTACAATGGCCGTAAAGGACAGAGGACGAAGTCGTGGGACTCCAAAGCCTTCCTCCCCTGCGATGTCAAGGTCGGGGATACGGTCGAGCTCGGGGGAAAAGAGATTTCTGGATATTTGTTCCAAACGGTTAGATGGGGTCCTAAAGAAGTTGTCATATGCCGTGAAGCGGATGTGGCCTTAATCGTTGAATAGTGAGGAACTATGTCTAAAGCTAAACGTGAGAATAAACCCAGTGAAAAGGGCATGAGCCACGCAAAGAGTGGTTCAGGAGGCTCTACCGTCAAGCACGACGAATACGTAGGATCTACGGGTTCAGGTATCCGGTTTAAGCTCCCCAAGGACGTGACCGATCACTCCAAAGTCCGGGGCCAGTTGAAGGAATAGGCTTGTGATTTTGAGTGCTGAAGGAGAGCCTTTTGAGAAACCTGTAAGCAATTCTCTTCTTTCTATGGGGTTATTTGCTGTTGAACTTCGGAAAAAGCTCGAAAACATGAACTGGTGGGAGACTCACCGTAAAATCAGGGAACTTCGTGAGAGTTGTGGAGTTTCCACTTCTCAAAGTTTCACCGTAAATGTGCGCCGACCACCGAGATATAACTGGACTGAGGAATAGCTATGCCGTTCAGTTTCCGCGAGAACACCTCCAGCGGGAAACAGCGAGAGATGCCCCAGGTTCGCAGTATCCAGAAGGTCGGAGGGATACTCGGAAGGGGAGAGCCGGGTAACGTTCACGGCTTCAGACCTGGTGGACACATGCAGACCGGCTATAACACAGTCGGTGGTCGATCCGGTATGCAGGTGAAGATCCCCTCAGTCCGGGATGTATCGAAGGTCAAGTAGATGCCTTCTCCCAGTGCCGGTGAGTCCCTGAGTGGCTTTGTCGGAAGGTATATGGGATCGAAGGAATCACGCAAAACATTCCCGAAGCAGAGCCAGAGAGCGGCTGTTGCTTACAGCAAGTACCGAAAAGCTAAGAAACGTGCTTAAGTGGTGGCGAATAGGTGCTAACTTCAGGGAAATGTACGCAAAGATCAGTCATCTGGAAAAGGATATGGCCGAGCTTAAGAAACGCATGGCAGAGATGGACGGACGTTATCGGATCCCTGAGAGTCCGTATCAATCGATATTCGGCCCCCAGAAGTCACGGAATGCCTAAAGGTCGTCCACCCATTGCTCCTCGCATAGAAGCTCTAGAGAAGCGTGTCTATGACCTGGAGAATGCAGTACTGGAACTTGCTGCACGTAATCTGGTTCCTAAGGCTGAGCCTAAGCTAGAGGAATATAAACCACAGTTTACACAGTGGCCAAAAGCTAATGGCAGCTAGACGTTAGGAAACACAGTGCCCAGCCGCAAAGGAATTCCAAACCGTATCGGTTCTCAGGTTAAAGAGAACGTTGTAGCTGTATTCACCCGATTGGGCGGAACAGCGGGAATGGCTGAATGGGCTAAAGAGAACCTGACAGAGTTCTATCGACTTTATGCCAGACTCATTCCATCGGAAATGACCGCAACCATCGATATCCGGGATGCCACAGAACTTACCCGCAGTGAACTCCTCCTTATCGCCTCAGGAAGCAGCACAAGAGCTGCTAAAGAGGGATCTGGCGAGGGAGAGCTTCCAGAGTTTCATTGAATACTTACAGCTCGGGATTACTCCCGCAGTCCACCACCAGCTGCTGATCCGGCACTTGGAAGCCATCGAGCGGGGTGAAATCAAGAAGCTGATGGTCTGGATGCCTCCAGGCTCGGCTAAGAGTACCTATGCTTCCGTGCTCTTCCCGCCCTGGTATATGGGTCGGCATGAGAAAGATCCGATCCTGGGAGTGTCCAATACGACTGAACTCGCTGAACGATTCTCTCGCAGAGCTCGGAATCTCACCTCAGGTACTCTCTACCGGAATGTCTTTGGATTCGGTTGTGCGGAGGATTCTCAGGCTGCAGGCAGTTGGGAGAACGAGCGAGGCGGGGAGTACTTCGCTGCAGGCATGGGCTCAGCGATTGCGGGAAGAAGAGCAGCTCTGGGTCTTATTGACGACCCCCTCAAGTCCAGGGAAGAAGCCGACTCAGAGCGAATCCGACAGAAACATTGGGACTGGTACCTGAATGACTTCGTCCCCAGATTGCTTCCCCAAGCGAAGCAGATAGTCATTCAGACAAGATGGCACGAAGACGATCTCTCCGGCCGAATACTGGAGAGGGAGAGCAGCCAGTGGACAGTTCTAAAGCTTCCCATGCTCTCGGTGACCCCAGATCCTCTCAACAGGACCGATGGAGAGCGTCTGTGGGCGGACTTCTTCACCCAGGACATGGTGGACACCGCCAAGAAGGACGTAAGAGCCTGGAATGCGTTATATCAGCAGGATCCTGCACCGGATGATGGAGAGTATTTCAAACGTGAGATGTTCCAGGAATACTCAGCACCCCCGCAAGCCATGCACATCTATGGTGCGAGCGACTATGCCGTTACCGAGGGTGGAGGGGATTACACTGAACACGGGATATTTGGGCTCGATTATAACGGGGACTTATACCTGCTCGACTGGTGGAGAGGTCAGACTCAAAGTGACGTATGGATTGAGAGACAGTGCGATCTGATCGGGAAACACTCACCCTTGATATGGTTCGGAGAAGGCGGGCCTATCAGGAAAGCCATAGAGCCATTCTTAAAGCGCAGAATGCAGGAAAGACAAGCACCTTGCCGGTTGGAGTGGATGCCATCCATCGGGGACAAGGTCGTGAGAGCGAGAGCCTTCCAAGCCAGAGCCGCTATGGGGAACGTCTATTTACCACAATCCGCTCCCTGGCTACCGGATCTCATGAGTCAGCTGATGAGATTCCCGGCCGGAAAGTATGACGATGGGGTGGATGTCTGTTCTTTGATCGGACGGGGGCTGGAGCACGCAAGACCCCCTCAACTCAAGCCTCCCCCCAAGGCTGAGAGTGTTCCCAGCCCCCCTCCACGACACGATGGGCTGTCCTGGATGGCCTAATTCATAACTCAAGGAGACTTTTAGATGCCTGCTAATCCAGGGCCAGCCATACAAGGCCTGCCCAATGTTGAAGCGTTCATCTCCACCGGACCCGTTCAGAGAGTCATTTACCCGACTCTCTTTACCAACGGGAACGCGATAGGAAACGGGACACTGAGTCTGCAGTATTACCCGTGTAACTATCCTGTGACGGCTACACGCCTCGATCTGTTGCTTAACCAGCTCATAGCTACAGCGGGTACGACAGCGACGGCTGCGGCCCTCTACACAGCTATAGGTGGGATCTACTCGACCTATGCGAGCACGAATACCGCAGGCAGTACGGGAGCCTTAACCCTACTCTCTCAGGGCTCAACGACCAATTCCTTTACCTGGGCGTCTAATAGCGCGGGAAACACTAATCTCAGTGTAAGTGCTATCCGTCCTGTATCGGTTCCGGTGAATATCAACATGCAGCCTGGAGAGTATTTCGTAGCGATGGGGATCTCGACCACTAACAGCAGTGTAGGACTGTCTACAACGGCTTTAGCGTGGTCACTGTCCGTGCAGGCGGATCTCGCTATGCAGACTGCGGTGAACTATGCGGAGCCCGGAGCGGCAACGAACGCCAGTAACGGGTTGTATGGGGCGATGGGCGTATATTCCGCGGCCACGGGAACGCTCCCCATCACCATGTACCAGACACAGGTGAACCAGACCGGAGCGAATCAGCTCGACGGGAACTATGCCTTTGTGATGCGTAATTACTAATGCCTCAGCTTCCCAGTCAGTCCCACCAGCCGGCGACCAGTAAGGCTGAGATTGTCTCCGAGTGTTTAGAACGATTCCGGATAGCTCAGGAGGCAGAGAGCGAGAATAGACAACAAGCCGTATTAGATCTGGAGTTCGAGGATGGTCAGCAGTGGCCGGACGACTTGTACAATCTCAGGAAGGTATCAAGGCGTCCCACTCTCACGATCAATCACACGCGAACTTTCGTCAGGCGTGTGGTCAATAACATGCGCCAGCAGCGTCCCCGGATCAAGGTCCACCCTGTGGGAGAGGGTGCGGACATGGATCTGGCCCAGAAGGTCCAGGGGGTCATAAGGCACATCGAACAACGTTCAGATGGAGCTACTGCATATGATGTGGGTGGAGAGTCCGCTGTTAAGATTGGCTGGGGTTACTGGCGAGTACTCTCTGAGTACATCGACGCCAATAGCTTCGAGCAAGAACTCAAGCTCCTGCCCATCAGGAACCCCTTCACCGTATATGTGGATCCAGCTTCAATACTCCCATCCGGTGAGGATATGGACTGGTGCATCATCTCCGAGAAGATGAAGCGCAGTGAGTTCGAGCGAAAGTACCCGGATCAGCAGGAACAGCCCTTCCATGAGGGGGCTAGCGGGGATCAGGGAACGGAGTGGGAGACCAAAGAGGAAATACGCCTCGCTGAGTATTTCCGCATCGTCAAGGTCAAGGATTCACTGCTCAAACTCTCTGACGGTAGATCCATCTACGAAAGCGAATACCGGAAGGGAAAACAGGCTTTTGATACCGCTCAGCTCTCGATAGCTAAGAACCTCCAGGGTAAGGAGATCCGTAGACCTACTTATCGAAGAAAGATCGAGTGGCACCGATTGAACGGGTTCAACGTGGTGGAGAGCATCGAGTTACCCGGTCAGTGGATCCCGGTTATCCGGTGTGAGGGAAACGTCCTCGATCTGAACGGGAAGATCCGTAGACGTGGAATGGTCCGGGACATGATGGATGCGGGGAGGATGTATAACTACTGGCGCACCTGTGAAACAGAAGTAATAGCTTTAGCTCCTAGAGCCCCCTGGATGGGTACAGCGAGACAGTTTGACGGGCATCCGGAGTGGAATGACGCTAATCAGAAACCCTATTCCAAGCTCACCTATACCCCGGATTACATCGAACAACCGGATGGGTCCAAGACCCCTCTTCCGCCTCCCACCCGCACTGAGCCGGTAGCGATTCCCGCAGGGTTTGTGCAGGCGGCTGAATCTGCGGCCAAGGACATGATGATCCTGGCCGGAATGCCTCACGAGCCGGGTCAGGATAAGGCTGGAGAGGTGATATCGGGCAAGGCCCTCAGAGAACGTCAGTCTCTCTCCGATATCAGTCACTTCCAGTACTACGACAACCAGACCCGGGCGATAGCCCATACCGGCAGGATTCTCCTGGACCTGATCCCCCATTACTACTCGGAAGCGAGGATGCAACGGATCATCGGGGATGATGGTGTTCCGCAGACTATCGAAATGAACCAGTTTGACCCGAACATCCAGAAGATCAAGAACGATGTCACGGTAGGTCGATATGACGTGGTCATGGATACCGGTCCCGGCTATGAAACGAAACGGATGGAAGGTGCCGAGGCTCTGCTAGATCTAATGAAGACCCCGATGGCCGAGCCGGTCATCAAGGTTGCAGCGGACCTAGTGGCTAGGAACCTGGATATCCCAGGCGCTACCGAGCTCGCAGACCGTCTGGCTCCGCTCACTCCTCAGGGTCTGGAGAAGGCCATCAAGTCTCTACCTAAGGAAGCCCAGGGCATTGTGACCTCGATGCAACAGCAGTTGACCCAGGCCCAACAGACCATCCAGCAGTTACAGCTTGAGATCAAGTACAAGATGGGTGTCGAGCACATGCGATCCGTGACGAAGGTTCACGATACCGAGGTCCGGGCAGAGACCGCCCAGAAGGATACTGAGGTCAAGGCGAAGACCGCCATGCATGACACGGCTGTAAAGAGCCAGACCGCTATAGATGTCGCTACGATTCAAGCCGGAGCGACCCTGATCGACACCGGCATGCAAGCCTCTCACGAGAGGCAGTTAGCCAAAGAGACTGCAAAAGCCGCTGAAAAGGCAGAGAAGAAATAGCTATGGGTAAAGTCATCACGTCCAAGGGTCTAAACGAGTTCGTGGAATCAGGGAAAGTGACTCACGTCCCTGACCATCAGGAGAAGCCCGCAGAGCCAACTAAAGCGGAAGTGGCTAAGGTAGAGCCAGTTGAGGTTAAAGCCCCTCCTGAGGCTCCTAAAGACGATGACGAGACTGTTCCAGTACTCTCCGAGGACTCCCGGAAGTATGTGAATAAGCAGCACCGGTTAAGGAAAGAAGCCGAGGAACAGGCCCAGGATGCTGAGAGGTTTGCCAAGGACCAGTACACCCGTGCTGTTCTGGCAGAACAGAGAGCCGAACAGCTTGCAAAGGACCTGGAGGAACACCGTAAGAATGCTCCTCCAGCTCCCAAAGAGCCCGAATTAGTCGAACCTAAAGAGGATGATCCTCAATGGATAGAGAACGGCCAGTTCAACTGGCGCAAATTTACTAAAGCTCAGGCGACCTATGAGGCCGCGAAAGCAGTCAAAGAGGAACGTGTCAAGCAGGCTGAAGAGAGAGCCCAGGCTGACCGGGCACAACACGAAGCGAAGATTCGAGCATCGGCGGAAGACGCGAGGAAAGAGTATTCCGATTTCGATGCAGTGATGGAGAGTGCAAAGGGTACTGAAGCGGACATGGTTCCGCAGTTCGTCTTGAATTACATCTATGAAAGTGATCTTTCGGCTCAACTGGCCTATCACTTAGCCAAGAACCCGGAAGAGTCACAGCGAATTGCGAAGATGAAGCCCATCCTCGGACTCGCCGAGTTGGGAAAGCTCGCGGACAAGCTCACCGCTAAACCTCCGGAAAAGATCCCGGAGCCGAAGCTAGAGACTCCCGAGCGCACCGGAGCACCCCCACCCATAACACCTATAGCAACGACGGCTTCCGGGACTGTGAACACAGATCCTGCCCGGATGAGCTTTGCCGAGTTACGGGCATATGAGAGGCAGCGCAACAAGAAGCGCTAGGTGCTCCTGAACCAACCCTTCAGGAGATTTAATTGACTCAGCAACTGCTGACGATGAGCTATATCACCAATGAAGCTCTCGTCGTGCTCGAAAACGAATTGGTGATCGCTAATCGTGTTGAACGCCAATATTCAAACGAATTTGCGCAGACCGGAGCGAAAGTCGGAAACACAGTCAATATCCGCCGTCCGCCCCGTTATATTGGTACTTACGGTCCTCCGCTGAATGTGGAAGACACTTTTGAGACCTATGTCCCGGTAGTTTTGAACTACCAGTTCCATGTGGACGTTCAGTTCACGACCCAGGATCTCGCTCTCTCGATGGATATGTTCAAGAAGCGGATCCTGAAGCCCCAGATAGCGACTGTAGCTAACCGCATTGATGCGGATTCCGCTCAGTACTTCACGCTCTCCACGGCGAATTCTCTGGGAACTCCCGGAGTTCAACCGGCCAGTTACAAGATCTTCTCGGATGCGAGAGCGATCCTGGCACTGGAAGCCTGTCCGACGGAAGGTGAGAAGAACTGCGTACTGGACCCGATCTCCATGTCTGCGGCGACGGATGCGATCAAGGGACTCTTCAATCCCCAGGCCCGGATCTCGGAATACAACGAGAAGGGTATGGTGGCTAAGGAGTTTGCAGGACTTGATTGGTGGGAAGATCAGAATATTCTGAGCTTTACTACAGGCGCTCAGGGTGGAACTCCGACCATACCCGCAACGGTGGCCGGAACGGCTCTCCTGACCGCTGGTTGGGCAGCTTCCGGTACTTTGGAGACCACGGGCTGGACGGCTTCTACCGGCGTAATCAAGGTCGGGGATGTCATCCAGATATCGAACGTCTATCCCGTCAATCCGCAGAACCGCTTGCAGTACGGTCGGACCACTAAACAGTTTGTGGTTCTGCCTCCGGGTGGATTCCAGACCCCACCGAATGGTGCAGCGACAACCGGTATCTACTTTGCTGCCGCGTCACTCAATAACGGGACGTTCAACAACCTCACGGGTGTCTACACCTCGACGAGTGGTGGACTGCTGACATTGACTATCGGAGATGCATTGATCTCTGCCGGTCAGTTCCAGAACGTCACCGCCGCTCCGACGGGAACGGTGAATACCATCACGGTGAACGGTGGAACCGGAAATGCTGCAACGGTGAGCCCGCAGGGACTTGTCTTCCACAAGTATGCCTTTGCACTGGCCTTTGCGGATCTTCCGCTCCCGCAGGGAGTGGAGATGGCCGCCCGAGCCTATGACGATGAGGATGTGGGGATGAGTATCCGCTGTGTCACCCAGTACACGATAAACAACGATTCCGAGCCTACCCGAGCGGATGTGCTCTATGGTCCGGCATCGCTGTATCGTTCGCTCGGTATGCGGATAGCCGGATAAGGAGAGACATATGGCTAATGTCAATCCTGGTCCTGCCGTAACAGCAAACCCGAACAGTGTTGCGGGTTACATTCCGGTTAACACACAGACCAATGCCAATCCGGTCCTGACGAATGCTCAACGGTTGATAGCGGAATATCGGGGATTTAACTGCGCAGCCGCAGGGGATTACCCGATGCCGGTATTCGATTCCGCCCGATTCGTTCCGACCAGTGTTTGGTTTGCGGTCAATGCATCGACGACTGTAGCGGCGAGTGCGGCGTTTCTGTCCGGAGCTTCAGTGGGGGTATATGCCGCCACGGGTGGAACCGGAACTGCACTCGTCACAGCCGTAGCGGGACCCACATTGGGTGCGAGTCTGAGTTCAGTCACGACAGGTACTGTCATAGGTACTACGGCGGTGACTGCACAGACTCTGTATTTCCGGGTGGGAACTGCTGCGAGTACTGCAGCCTATTTCGATGTTTTCCTGTTTGGAGTGGACATCACATAAAAGCAAATATCCGGGTGATGGTGGCGACCCCCACGTATGACTACCAGTTATGCGTGGACTACACCTCATCCCTCATGGCGACCAGCATCCATCTCACACATTTAGGGATAGATGCCAGGGCTAAGTTTGTAGCCGGGTTGTGCTTCATAGACCTCGCAAGAAACGATCTGGTGAAGCACTTCCTGGCGACAGACTGTACGGATATTTTCTTTATCGATGCAGATGTGGGATGGGACTGGAGAGCGGTCTCCAGATTCCTGTCCTACCGACAATCCATCGTAGCCGGACTGGTTCCGAAGAAGTGGGCACCGGATGCTGGAGATAGACCTCCATTCCACGATAATGCCCTTACTGGGGAGACAGAAGACGGTTTACTCGCAGCTCTGGAGGCTCCTACGGCCTTCATGCGGGTGAAACGGCACGTATTCGAGATCCTGGATGCAGCCTATCCGCACTACAAGGACTACAACACGATGGAGAGAGGAATCCCCTACTTCCAGACCGGGTATTACAAGGACCCGGAGAAAGGGGATATTTCCTTTATGGGAGAAGATATTTTCTTCTGCCGGCAGTGGTGTCGGTTGGGAGAGAAACTGTGGATAGACCCGAACGTGAACTTCTCCCACCGGGGAAGCAATGCCTGGAAGGGCAATCACGTCGAGTATTGTTTTGAAGTCGGTAAACTGACCAAACTAGACGAACCGCAGATGAGTTCTGCGGCTTAAGGAGATTTTATGCCGGGTCCTGCTGATGTTGCCAAAGGCAATGAAATATTGAACATGATTGCCTATGTGGCCTCCGTAACGACTCCCAACCTGGGAGCGAATGCTTCGGCCACAACTACTCTTACACTGAATGGAGTCCAGTCTTTGGACTGTATCGGCTGGAACATGCAGGCTCCTCCTGCCCATCTGGTCATCGATAATATCTATGTATCCTCGACCAACACTCTGACCATCCTATGGGGAACGGATGGCACGGGAATCTCGCCCACTACAGTAGCTGTGCTATTTACAGTGGAACGTGCGACCAATGCCGCTTTTGGCACGGCGGGTCTTCCGACCATCATCCAGTGATCTGTGTACGATGTAAGACCGTTCCAGCCACTTTATGGGCCTAGTGCCGGTCCTAATGCTGGAAACTTCGTATCCAGTCTGACCCTTTCCGCTTCCACGACGGCGGCTTCCGGTGCACTCCCTGGGAACATAGGGACTAATGATTTCTGTCAGATCCAGATCGCCAATACCACGACCGGTTGGGCTTATGTAAATTGCGGTCGGACTACGCAGGAGATGTCTCCCGCAACAGTCGCGGCGGGGTATCCCGTAGCTCCAGGAGGGGTGGTCGTTATCAGCGTTCCGAGTGAAGTAGCCGTAGTGGGAGTGATCTTAGGTTCTTCATCCGGGTCCGTCGTCTTTACCCGGGGAGTCGGCTCCTGATCAAGAATCTGGGAGCTGTGGCAGGTGGAGCAGGCTCCCTCAGTATCTCAGCCGGCGCAGCTTCGGGAAATCTGGGCTCTCTCGTATTCTCGAATTCCAACGGAGTCTCTTTCGGGCTGAACGGCTCCACGATTACCGGCTCTGTAGCAGCAGGAGCTGCGGCAACCGGGATCAGTGGTATCGTCGTCAGTAATACGACCTATACGAGTGGTACGGTCAGTTTCAGTAACGCCAACGGGTTGAGTTTCGGGTCGAGTGCCGGACAGGCGATCACGGGAAGTTATACTGTCCCTGGATCGACCAATTTCTCCAACTCCAATAATGTTTCGTTTGGACTGAACGGTTCGACTATTACGGCTACGGCTAGTGTTGCTGCCCAGACTGGTATCAGTGGGATCATTCTCAGCAACACGACTTATACCAGTGGAACAGTCTCTTTCAGTAACGCTAATGGGGTCAGTTTCGGATCTTCTGCGGGACAAGCTGTAACCGTCAGTTATAACAGTACATCCGCTGTAGGACCGAATACCGCTCAAACCAACGTCACCTGGACGGTGAACAGTAGCGGTATCAGCGTCAATGCTGCAGGCTATGCAGGAACCGCTACGGCAAACACTGGATTAGCCTCGTTCACGTTGAATTCTGCGGGCTTGAGCTTTAACGGTTCGAGTCTTCTCGGAGCTAATACCGCTCAGACAAACGTGACTTGGACCGTCAACAGTTCCGGCATAAGCCTGAATGCCGGAGGATACGTAGGGACGGGCTTTACTACAGGAACGACTACGGGCTCCTGGACTGCCACTCAGAATACGGCCGGGTTGAGTATGGTGATGCCGTACTTCACCCGCTTTATCTGGCCGATGGCGAATCTGACGCCTCTCACCGCTCCCGGAGCGGCCCTGCAGACGATTCAGTATGTGCCAGTGAAGATAGCGATGACCGGCAGTCGGCTCGATGCGCTGCTCGCGATGTCGAATAGTTCATCTGCCGGGGCTGGTACGGTGACGCTCCAGTTCTCCCAGTACGCGATCATCTACACCAAAAATGCCAGCACGCTCTCCTCACTGTCATCTGGTTCGACACAGACCACTTATACCTATGCATCCAATACTGCCGGTGCCACATATCTCACCAATAGTGCCATCTACCCAATCTCGGTTCCCATCAACTTCAACATGGTGCAGGGTGAATATTACGTCGGGTTCAATCTGATCACTTCCACCACGGCTGCGAGTGTCACGATGTCCATGATGGGTGGAAATGCTATTGGGACTGCACTGAACTATGTCGAATTCGCTAATACCGCAACCAGTACCAATGTGTACGGAGGTATGGGTGTCTATTCAGCGGCCACTACAGGTGTCGTGACGCGAGTTTCGGTGTCCGCTATCAATCAGACCGGTTCCGCCCTTTCTGCTGCCAACATTGCTCTAGTCTTCAGGAATGCCTAAATGCCAGTCAGTAAACCGTTTCAACCCATGTATGTGCCGAACTCTGGGAATGCAGCCGGTACTCTTGTATCCAGTCTGACTATTTCCGCTACCTCAACGAGTGCGACTTCAGGAGCGTTGCCCGGGAATGTGGGGCTGAATGAACTGAACCAGATACAGATTTCCAACACGGTTGCGGTCTGGGCCTATGTGAACTTCGGACGAAACACGACTGAAATCCCTGCAGCTACAGTGGCTGCGAGTTATCCGGTTCCCCCCTCAACGGTGATAGTCGTCACGGTGACGAGTGAAGTCGCAGCTGTGAGCGTGATTCTTGCTAGTTCAACTGGATCGGTGATCTTTACTCGCGGAACGGGTGTCTGATGTCGTTATTCACGCAGGGAGGCTCAATAGCTGTAGCCCCTAGCGGGCTGATGTTTTCAGATGGGGGTGCCGGCGGAATCAGCAATGGAGCCTCCGTGACCATCACGGGTGGCCCATTCGGTACTAAATCAGGCAGTAGCCCGAGCATCTGGGACCACGGACAGGACGGGGCGGGGGTATTGAATGCTGGCTGGTCCGGAGCTTGGCCCAACGCAGCAGGCAACTCGATTGCCAATACGATCAACCGTGCTCAACCCTTTCAGGCGCTGGGTTCTTCCACGATCAACGGTCCTCATCCTTACACGACAACTTTTCTTGCAGGGAACCACTATCAAAGTGGAGCGTTTGCGGGTAACAACGTCATGCCCTACGTGGCGTTCTCGACTCCTGCACTGCCTTACTATTCGTATTGGAGCTGGTACACCCGGGATGATCCTCAGTGGTGGCATTCCATAGCGCCGTTTGAGATTAATTTCACGGGAACCCTCGCGAGTGGAAACAACGTCATCACGGCGATTTCCAGCTTCACCTGGCTCGATTCGACCTACATCGGAGCCTCTATCAGCGGGACTGGAATACCGTCCTCTTCAAGCATCACGGCCATTAATTCAGGTGCTGGAACCATCACAATCAATAACAATGTCACGGCCAACGGAGCACAGGCTTTACTTGCAATCCAGGTCGGATTCGATAACAACAACAAGCGCTATGATTTCTCCGCTGCCTCGACTCCGTATGACACCAGCGTGGGTAACTGGTATCTGACTTACGCCGACTATCGGGGAGTTGGGAATTTCCAATTCTCCCACCCCACCTCCAACACGGATCTGACCGCCAAGAATGGCATTCTCGACGATACGGGAGGAGCGTTAACCAACCCGGATCAAAATGGGCACAATGCTTTCTGGCGGGATGGGAATAATCCTACGAATGTGAGTGAAGGGGTGGGTGGCAATGGATGGCAAAAAAGCGAATTACTGATCAAGTGGACGACTGCAACGACCGGCTATGTCAAGTACTTTGAGAACAATACATATCTGGGTGGTGGTCTTCTTGTAGTCGATTACGCGGGCAAGACCATCTATACCGGCATTACTTCGGCATCGGAATCCATAGGGGGTTATTCGCGCCGCCAAGGAGTGGTTCCGGCTGATACGACCCATTATCTTTCGACCGGTACTGCAGGGACTTACACTCTGTGGAGATACTATGCTGATGTTTATTATGACCGTCAGACTACCGGTCAAGCCAGATTCGTGATGACGAATTCTGCGACCTATGTACTGGGGGATGGGAACATCGTGGAGATTCAGCCCTATACCGCGTGGGCCAACGGTTCAGTCACTCTCACGATCAACAAGGGAAATCTATCGTCCGGGACTGCAAAGATCTGGTTTGTGGATGAGGTCAATGGAGTGAGCACTCCAGCACTCCAAAGCACCATTACGCTGAACTGACATGACACTGTTAGTAGGACAAAACGGAAACGGCTGGACGATCATCGGGGCTAATCCATGGGGCACCGGTGGGAATGCGATCTATTACAAGAACGGGTATACCGCCATTGCTGGGGCAATGGCAACAATCAATGTGACGGTGCAGGCGACGGCCAGTGCTACGCTTGCTACGGTCTATGTTTATAGCGGCACCGGTGTAGGCGCATCGTTTGTCGCGATGTCCGCCGAGTTCAGCGTTAGCACTACTGGTGCTAAGACAGCAGCGATTTCAGGCGTGTTGTCGGCGGGTCCATATACGCTCGTACTGCAAACGCCTAGTGGATCTTTCCAGGTTGCCGTAAACAGTGGTAGTTCCGCGTCTGCGGATAACCAGAACAACTTAGCCAGCTTTCCGTATCGTTCACCCCCCGGAACTATTCCGGCGGTTACGGTTAATTCCGGGCAGGAATTTATCATCTGGATTGATGGAGCAGTTTCTGGTGGTGGTACGCTGCCTTTGCTATTTGCCCCTTTTCAGCCGCTCTATGGGCCTAATTCCGGTCCTAATGCTGGGACTCTAGTCTCCAGTCTCACTATCTCTGCTTCTACGACAGCGGCTTCCGGAGTTCTTCCCGGAAACACTCAGTTAAATGATTTTAATCAAATTCGGATTGCAAATACCGCAAGCGATTGGGCCTATGTGAACTTCGGACGTAACACTACGGAGATCGCAGCCGCAACGGTAGCCACTGGTTATCCGGTCGCTCCGGGTGGAGTAGTCGTCGTAACAGTGACGAGTGAAGTCGCGGCCGTGAGCGTGATCCTGGCGAGCTCGACCGGATCGGTGATCTTCACTCGGGGGACTACTCCATGAGTAAATTAGTCGGTCAGGATGGTACTGGCTGGACAATCGTAGGGGCTAACCCGTGGGGTACTGGCGGGAATGCGATCTACTATAAGAACGGATACAGCGCTATCGCGGGAACGATGACTAATCTGCACTTCACGGTTCAGGCTACTGCTGGCGCTACTCTTGCTACAGGTTACGTCTATTCAGGCGTGGGACCGGGAGCTTCATTTGTCGCAATGTCGAATGAGATCAGTGTGAGTACGACTGGGGATAAAGCTCCAGCTATCTCCGGATCTCTTCTGGTTGGACCTTATACCATTATCTTGCAAACCTCTGCCGGCTCCTTCCAATGTGCAGTGAACAGCGGCAGTAATAACTTCCAGGATAACCAGAATACGACGGTAAATTTTCCTTATCGGGGACCTCCTAGCACACTTCCGGCACTCGACAACAACTCGGGTCAGGAATTCGTCATCTGGGTTGATGGCATGCTCGCAGGGGGCGTGTCTTTAGCGTGGACTACCTGATATGCCAGTTAGTATCTTTCATGCCCTGACGGCGACTACGCCGGATAACACCAACTTTGAGATCCGGCCCATAGCGCACTGGAATGCCTCTCACTTAGGAACATTCAGTGCGACAGCGGGAAGTGAGATTATCGGGGCATTCTCCAATACCAATGGAGTGTCTTTCGGGTTAAGCGCAGGCCAGGTAACGGCTTCTGTTATTGGCGGTCAGCCGCTTATTTCCGCGGGGACGACCAGTAACAATCTCTCGCAGATCGTATTTTCTAATGCTAATGGACTGAGCTTCGGTCTGGCTGGTTCGACCGTGACCGGGAGTTATTCCAATCCCAACTTCTCAGCCGGAACGACCAGCAGCAATCTGGCTTCCGTGGTGTTCTCGAATGCGAATGGAGTGAGCTTCGGACTCTCAGGCTCGACCATTACCGCTTCTGTTCCCGGAGGGGGAGGAAGTACCCTGACCTTCATTGGGAAGGGAAACACTATCGGACAATCTTCTTCCAGTACTTTCCCTTTCAGTGCGGTTTCGTTTGACTTCGCGGGGGCTATCAGCGGTGGGATGAGCGCGGGATCGCTGCTCATTTCTGCTCCCGGGACAGTGGCTCTGACTCAGTTCTCTGGCGGTATGTCCACTCAGGGGAATACTGCGGGGACTACAGGACTGGCTACCGCTCAACTGGTGATAGTGGGTTCTAATAACATCTCGCTCTCCCAATCCTTCAATCTAGGCAGTGCGACGCTTTCGATCATCGGGACAGGTGGACTCGCAATAGCTGCGAGCAATACGACCTTCAGTAGTGGGACGGTGGTCCTATCTGCGGCAGGTGGAGCACTGACTATCTCCAGTGGGGCTCAATCGGCCCTGTTCTCGGTCCCTGCGACTTCTTCCCTGGTGGGAGTCAGTGGGCTTACGGTTTCTACGGCAGGTTCCACGATCAGCGTGGGGATGATCCCGCTATCAAGAGAAGATTTCTGGCCCTTGGGGCAGAGTACTTCTCAGCAGCAGACGAACCTCTCAGCGAGTTTCCGCTATATCC
>Ga0210394_10001372_pt1 | contig 39643 bp, 31 predicted proteins | sample IncBWC12MmetaG_FD_160121 | JGI IMG/M metagenome (GOLD analysis project Ga0210394, IMG submission 160121) | Forest soil microbial communities from Barre Woods Harvard Forest LTER site, Petersham, Massachusetts, United States - Inc-BW-C-12-M | ecosystem: Environmental > Terrestrial > Soil >... | reverse complement strand
CGGCAAATACGATTTTTTCCGGGGAACAGCCGGCGTTCAAGGCTTGCCAGAATTCGCCGGCGGAAGCCACCTCTAGCCCTGCACCTTTCGCAAGAAAATGGTTCAGGACGGTTTGGTTGGGGTTTGCCTTCACCGAATAATAGATTGAGAACGCGGGTGGGAGCGCGTCGCGCAGGAGGCTCCATTTTTTGTCCATTACTTTGGAGTCGTAGACAAACAGCGGCGTCCCGTATTGGCCGGCCAATTCAGAAACCGGCACCCCGCCGACGGCCAGTTCGCTGTTTGAGAGCGCGAAGTAATCCTTTATCAAACAGGCGACGTGGTCCATCCTCACAATCCTTCGCGACGTCGCAGAGCGGGATAGTCCACTTTGCCGCTAGAAGTTTTGGGAAGCTCTTCGAGCACTTCGAGGAACTTCGGTACCATGTATCTGGGCATTTTTTCGGCGCAGATCGATAAAAGTTCCTGGGAGTCTACTGGTGCGCTGTCCTTTGGCACCACGAAGACCTTAACCACCTGTCCGAGAACGTCATCCGGAATGCCGATCGCCGCTGCGCCCCGGACCTTGCCCGTTTGGAAGAGGACCTCTTCGATCTCCGTGGGGCTGATTCGGAAGCCGGATGATTTGATCATCGCGTCGCGCCGCCCAATAAAATAGAGGAATCCATCGGCATCTGTCTTGACCAGATCGCCCGAATAGCAGACCCGCTCACAATCGCCCATTTCCGGCGGCAGAATTGGATTTGGCCGCAAGGCCCTCGCTGTGTCCTCTGGGCGGTTCCAATACCCAAGGGATACCGTCGGCCCTCGATGAACAAGTTCGCCGATTTCTCCGGGCCCGCAAGCCGTGCCATCTTCCTTGAGGACGAGAATTTCCGTATCAGGAATGGCCTTACCCATCGATGTGGGACGCCGGTCGAGCTCTTCAGGAGGCAGATAAGTTGAGCGGAACGCTTCCGTGAGCCCATACATTAGGAAGACTTTTGTTGTTGGGAGCGCCTGGCGCAAGACCTTCAGCACAGCTTGGGGCATCGCCCCGCCGGTATTTGTGATGTAGCGAAGGTCTGGGAGCGGCTGCTTTTGCAGAGTGGAGTTGGGTTGTGCGAGCAGGCTCCAAAGCGTGGGTACGCCAGCGAGGCCGGTGATGCGTTCCTTCAAGAGCATTTGAACAACTTCGCGTGCGAAGACGAAGTTGATTAACACGATCGTCCCGCCCTGTTGAAAAGCGGTCATCAATTGGTTCATTCCGGCGTCGAAACTGAACGGGAGCACGGCGAGAATCCGCTCCGTCTTGGCGATTCCCAGGTAGGTGGAAACAATCGTGCTTCCGGCCATGACGTTGGCATGGCTCAGCATCACGCCTTTGGGTTTGCCTGTGGACCCTGAGGTATAGAGAATCGCCGCCAGGTCCTTGCTGATGGACTGCTCGCGCCATTCCGGAGGATCGGCGAGATCATAAAGGTCTTCCAACCGCTGCGCTGGAAGAGCCGTTTGGGGTGTATTTCCCTCACCAGTCAGGATGACAAACTCGAGAGAGGGAAGCTCCTTATGCAGCGGGGCAAGCGTCGAAAACTTTGCGGCAGTCGTGATCAGGCCTTTCATCCCGCAATCTTTGGCGATGTGTCCCACTTGTTCAGGGAAAAGCGTGGAGTTGATCGGGACGAAAACGCCGCCGGCCTCGGAAACGCCAAATATGGACACCACTTGGGCGACCGAGGGCTCGAGATAAATGCCGATGCGGTCACCGCGCAGCAAACCTGCGCGCCGGAGTCCTTGAGCGAGTCCGCTACAGCGTCTTGCCACCTCGCGATAGCTCAGGCGCTGTTCACCATGAACAAGCGCTTCCTTGTTCGGCGAATGGCGTGCGCTCGTGCGCAGCATGTGGTGAATCAGAAAGTCCATGCCTTGTATTCCTTCTTTGGGTTAAATTCCAAACGTCTCAAGCGGTCTTGTCCGGCACAGAAAGCCAATTTGAGAGATCATATCCAAATGTCGAACAGGTCCTTGCTCCGGATTTTCGTGGAAATCAACACGACAAAGGTGTTCGCATCCGGCATCAGTCATTTCAAGTTGTTCTTCTCTCAACAAAAGCCACAATACCGTCGATGGTTTGAAAGTTGTCGGGAACAAGCTCGTCATCTGCGATGGTGATGGAAAACTCCTGCTCGAGGAAAGTGACCAGATCGAGTATTCCAAGAGAGTCAAGAATGCCGCTCTCTAGCAAGGCGTCCGAGCCCTTTATCTGTTGTTTGCGCGCTAAGGGGAATTTCTCAAGAATGAAGCCACGAATTTTTAAATCCAGGTGATTGCCTGTCATGTTCTCTCTCGACTTCAGCTTTCTCTATCGCCATCCATCAGGAACCACGGGTCGGTCAACTTTCCGGCGAGTGCGGTTCCCCCTCTGGAAGCGTCGCATACAACGAGGGGCGCACTTTCACGTGGGCGGAAACCCCAGTTCTTAAGCTGCCCGGCCCAAGGACTAGTGGCGAGCGCGGGCAGACTTAAGGTAACGACACCGCGTTCGCGCAGCAATGTGACGACCCTAGCTACCAACGAAGTCCACATTGCAGTGTCACTGAATCCGAACAAATCCACAATCTTGGCATCTTCGCCGGTATGCGAAAAAACAACGTAGCCACTGAGTCCCCCAGACTGTCGCGCGGTCAAGAACTCATAATGCACAAGGGGGTGTCCCAGGTACCTCCAATTCAGATACTCGGCTGAACGTTCGATACAGGAGCCAAAGCAGGAGCCTACCGAATGGGCCAGGGTAGTAAACTCCTCTTTGCAAATCCCTTCATGAACCGCAATAGTCCATCCACCCTTCCGGAAGGATGGGAAATCCTTCCACTTCAAGAGGACATTTAGCGGCTCCGCAACGGCTCTGGCCAGCGCTGGAGAGTTCAGAAGGGTGCCAATTTTGCGGTCTGCTCGCAGAGGCTTAGCCCAACGCACGATTTGACCAGCGGGGGAAATCTTCAAGCGGCGATAAATCGCCATCATGCGATCGCTTGGGAAGTCATAAGCAATCGCAAGAGGTGCGGACACAATTTGATCGAGACAAGCCCGCTGCAATTGGAGCGCAAGACCCATGCTTCGGTGCTGAGGATCGACGCAGAAGTCTCCCAAGACGTAGCCTGGGCGAACGGATTCCCCAACCAATAGCCTGCGCGGGAAGGCAGAAGCGACTCCCAAGCCGCGCCCTGTACCCTCTTCGACTGCAACCCACGCCCGAGCTGGCCCGTGAGGATTCTCAAGATAAAGCCAATCGAATCTTCGTCCGCCAGCGTCTGGGCTTAAGTTATGAGATAGCAGATCGGTGAGAAGCTCACGGTCAGCGACCGGGTCTGCGGTGCGGATGCGATCTGGCATACTCGAAGTAAGAACCACCCATCCTAATTCATGTTGAGACAGTTGTAGCCCAGCCTTAAAATGCAAGCAGCGCCTTTTGCAGCTAGATGCAGCCTTGGAGCACGTCGACCGCCAAAAGTCGGCGAGAGGATCTTCGAGATTTGTCCAGTCCAGCGCGAAGAATGGCTGGCGAGTGACTTCGCAAGCGTTGTTACGGGTTCTTCCCTAAATAGCTAAAAATAAGCACCTTAAGAGAATAATTAAGCTCTGGCCATTGCGATTTTTTCCAGCTTCAAATGGTACTCGTCAAGATTGCCAATAGCCTCGCGAATTGAAAAAGTAGGGCGGATGTGGGCACTCCCTTTCCCTAGTAAGTGCCATTTGTAGGCGGGAGGGATGCCTTTCGTCGGGTCGTTATCTTATTAAGATGCTTATTTTCAATTATTTGAAGTATTCGGCATTCAGGTTGCAACATGCCTAGCGTGCCGTATATAGACGCGCCCCAGGCTCGAGCAGATCACGCGACAGTTGCTGGAGAGTCGACTCCCATAATCCGGGCAGCAAGCAGTTTCAGAAGCGAATTAAGTGAGTAGTGGATCCGCAGCCCCTATCATGTTGTCGCAGCAGAGACAATTGCAAGATTCGTAAGAAACAAGACAAACCATAATGGTAAGAATCGGCGCACAAAGAATTCCGCAAAGCACACTGTTCCTCCTATTTCTGGATGGTGCTTCGGTAGTGATCGGCCTTCTAACCGCTATTAGTTTGCGGCTCCGGGACCATCATGCCATCGCTCAATACCTTAGCGGACCGCATATCGTAGCGCGCTTCGCTTTGGTCATTTTGGTATTTGGAATCGCTCTCTATTACAGCGATCTTTATGACCGAAACAACCTCAACAGCGGTGTTGAAGTGTTCATGGGATTGCTGCAGGCGCTAGGAAGCGCATGCCTCGTGCTTGCCATGCTTTATTATTGGGACGAAGACATCAGCCTGGGACGCGGAATCGCGGCCATGTCTGGTCCGACCATTTTCGCGCTAATGCTGGGCTCCAGAGCGTTATTGAGCAGAACCAGCTTGCTTCTATATGGGCCGAAGCGGGTGCTTGTTGTGGGCACGGGATCGACTGGAATCTCTGCCGTGAGGGAAATCATTTCACGGCCCGAATTGAATCTGAAGGTCGAAGGATTCCTCGATGAACACGGACTCAACATCGGGAAGTCCTTAGTGAATCCCGGGATTATCGGCGCGGTAGGTGATGTCGAGTCAATCGTCAACGATCGCCGAATTGACAGCATCATTCTTTCCTTGAAGGAACGCCGGGGAAACATGCCTGTTTCGGAGCTTCTGCACCTCAAGTTTGGCGGTGTCGAAGTTGAAGATGCACACAGCTTCATCGAGAAGGTCACGGGCCGGATTCATCTGGAGCAGATTTCGCCAAGCTGGCTCATTCTGTCTGACGGATTTCGGAAATCTCAATTTCTATACGCGGTGAAGCGCGCTTTCGACGTCATCATTGCTCTTATTGCGTTCGTTCTGACGCTGCCATTGATGGCACTCGTGGCGATCGCTATCTGGCTGGAGACGGGTAGCCCGGTGTTTTTCCGGCAGGAGCGCACGGGGTTCAAAGGCCGCTCGTTCAAGATCATGAAATTCCGTTCAATGTGCCAGAGCGCAGAGAAAGGCGGCCCGGTTTGGGCGGCGAGCGACGATAACCGCATCACCCGCGTTGGGCGCTTCATTCGAAAGTATCGGCTCGATGAGCTTCCACAGATATTGAACGTGTTACGCGGTGAAATGAGTTTGGTCGGACCACGCCCTGAGCGGCCGCATTTCTGCGAATTACTTGAAGAGAAAATTGCGTTTTTTCAGTTGCGGCACACTGTACGGCCGGGGATCACAGGTTGGGCGCAGGTCAAATATCAATATGGAGCAAGTGTCGAAGAATCGAAGACGAAACTAGAATACGACTTCTTTTATATCAAGCACATGTCGATAGTCCTGGATTTGGCGATAATTTTTGAGACTGCCAAAGTGATGCTTTACGGACGCGGATCCAAATGAATCAGCTGGAACGACACCCAAGGGTGTCAACGATGCGAGTTGAAGGAAGCAGGAGCTCAGGGAAAAAGCGGACGCTTAAGGACACAGTTCTGATTTCAGCATGGATTGCGGCATACGCGGCTGTGCTTTTCGTTTTTCGAGCGGCCAAAGTTGCTGAAAGCATGTTTTCCAATAAACCATGAGGAGCTTCGAAAGGGCCGCGCGAATTTTAGAGAGGTTGAATCGAGCAGGTGCGCTTTCCTGGTGCATCAACACCTCCGCAGACTTCGGACCTTTGGCCGAATACGATGGCCGCTCGATCAGCGTCTCTGGGCATTTCTTATCTCGTTTTAATATGGATTGTTTTGAAGCAGGTTTTGCAACTGGTTGGGAGCTTCATCGCGCATTGCTCTAAATGGCTTTCGAAAAGATTCGGCCACTGAAGCGATTTTGTCACTGCTCGGAATGAATACTAAGTATAAGATAGCCACCCGGAGGGAACTATCTTGACGCCAATAAATGAGGTCCCGTTAAGTAATTGTAAATTCGGTCAGAGAATAACCCTTCTCTTGCCTGCAGTCGTTGGCGTTGTTCTGGCGCTTTCTTCGTTTCAAGCTTTCGCCCAGGCGCCCACGACTACGGATGGCTCTGCTAAAGCGACAGAGCAGCCAAAGGATAAAACGCAGACCCCTGGTGTTGCAAGGACGCCCTCTTCTGAGAACGCTGTGCCGGTTGATTCGGATGCCTATCGCATCGGGTTAGCGGATCAACTCATGATTTCCGTGTGGAAAGAAGCGGAACTGAGCATGACGGTGGTTGTGCGGCCTGACGGAATGATAACGCTGCCCCTCGTCAACGATGTTCACGTCGTGGGCCTAAAGCCAGTGGAGTTGCAGCAGTTGTTGACCGACAAACTCAAGCCCTTCTTAACCGAGCCCCAAGTCACTGTAATCGTCCAGGGCATCCGCAGCAGGAAAGTCTACTTGGTTGGCAACGTGAGCAAGCAAGGATCCTACCCCTTGGAGGGTGGAGAAACTGTCATGCAGCTTCTGGCAGCTTCCGGAGGAGTTGGCCCATTCGCCAAAGCCGATTCAATATATATCTTGCGCAACGATAGCAACAACAAACAGATCAGAATTCCCTTTCAGTACAAGAAGGCCCTAAGGGGCAAGACTAAGGAGGACATCCTTCTCCTGCCCGGAGATGTGATTGTCGTGCCGTAGCTGCTTCTGTGATCCCATCGTGAAATGAAGAGGTAACAGATATGGTTAGGGAAAAAGGTTGGCAAATGGCTGAAGTGGTGCTCGCCCTGACACTGCTGGCTCCCACGCTCGCCTGTTCTCAGCAAACCGATCCCCCTGCGACGCAGGATCCCGGCTCCGGGAGTCCGGCAGCACAAACTCCAACTACCAGCACAGATTCCGGCGCAACTCCTGTTCCCGCAGCGACCACGCAAGGCTTATTTGCCCGCGCTCTGAACAGCGCAAGTCCCCTACCCGGAGACAACGGTCCCTTGCAGTGGGGTTGGTTCTCGATAAGGTCGATATCCTACCTCCAGTACTTTAACGAACTGAATGAGGACAATCCGGGCCTGCCGCCAACGAGCGAAAACCTGACTGCGACTCAGCTCACGACCGCCATTGTCGTGAATCACGCCTTTGGATCTTCCCATCGAACCCAATTGACAGTGCAGTACGCGCCGAGCCTCTTTATCGAGGAAGGGCATGTTTCTGTCGATGCGCTGAATCAAACCGCGGGCATTGATACGACATTTCAGCTGAATCCAAGGTTGACCATGCAGATTTCAGACCGGTTCAGCTACTATGCCAATCAGCGCTACTTTTCTGGTTTGTCGCTCGGTGTCAACTACTCGCAGGGAACAGTAGCGCAGAATAACTTTCTCAACGGTCCTGGGAGAGTCATCAACAACACGGCCTCAGTCACCTTTTCTTACCTCTGGAGCCCGCTTACCTCCGTTAGTTTTACTCCCAGTTTTAGCTATCAAAACTCCACCGGCGCAGACAACAGCGCGGAAAATCTCACCTCTCTCTCTGGTGGTGGGATGCTGGCGATTACCCGCTCTTTGAGCCCCACGCAAACGATCGGAATGAGTTACTCCGGGCAATACGCCTCCTACACGAATACCTCCACAACCGCGGGACCTCAGAGCAATAGTTTTCTCCAGGATTTCCTGATTAACTATGGCAAACAGATTGCTGCAAGCTGGCGGCTAAGCTTGGGTTTAGGCGTAACCAGCAACACAAACACCGGTGGTGAAACAGGCCTGGCAGCGAGTGCGGGAATCTCCAAATCATTTCATCTAATGGATTTTGCGGTCAATTACTACCGCGGGCACCAATTCAACGGATACATAACGTCTGGAAGCACCGATCGCGTGGACCTGGTCAATGTGATCCGATGGACTCCACGATTTACGACGAACTCATCAGTGGCATATTTCCAAACTGCTGGTGGCGCAACACCCGGGCCATCCGGTTTTTATGCTTCCGAGCAATTGGCCTTCGGTCTCACTCGCACGCTAAGTTTCACAGGAGGCGCGGCTTACACGAAGCAAACTGGAGATGAAGTTTACATTGGGACTGGGAATACCCGCATGGCCACTGTTGGCCTTACTTGGACACCTGCCGCTACCGTAAGGTATTGATACCCTCCGGAACCTTAGCCCGTGCTAACCGAGACAGGATGCCCTCGACGCTTTGCCCTCTGCGCTGACTTGGAAACTCTCAAAATCGCGAGCCGAAGGCTTTCAAATTGTTATAATACAATGGTTTAGGCTGATGATTGGACAATCCAAACGCATGCCAGATGTGTTCAGGAAGGGACGAACCCGCGATATGGAAGTATTTTTCCCTTGCAGCCGTGGAAACTGGGCTGTTAGACGACATCGCCTATCCGAAGAAATCTGTAAACCATCTATTTTTAAAGGCATAGCTCGTTTCGCTTGTGGCTCGGTCTGGTACCCAGATTGCCTTAAGAAGTAGGCAGCACAAATTGTTGCCAAACGAGTCTGTTCAGATGCCGGAGGAAGTCAAGTGAGCACAACCCCGCCCGCGGTTCCGGGTTCCCTGGATGGAGGGGGAGTCCAAGAATTCCACCACTATTTGGACATTATCCGGCGTCGGAAAGCTATCATCATTTTGGCGACCATCGGATTTTTCTGCTGTGCTGCGGTAATAGCCCGGCGTATGCCAAATGTATACCGCTCCCAAACGGTGATCTTGGTCGACGCCCAGCAGGTTCCTTCGTCTTACGTGCAAAGCACGGTGAGCACAAGTCTCCAGGACCGCCTTTCAACAATCCAGCAGCAGGTGATGTCGCCAACCCGGCTAGCGAACATGATCGAGAAAAAAGGCCTGTTTCGGGAGCTTCGCGGCAAGGTCGGCGACGACGCGCTCATCCTGAAAATTCAGAAATCTACGTCGGTGGATGTAGCCGGACACTTTAGTTCGTTCCGGATCGCGTATCAGGGTGATGACCCGAAAGAGGTCGCCGAGATCGCCAACGAACTCGCTGAGACCTTCATCACGGAAAACACCGAGGCAAGGCAACAACAGTTTTCTGGAACAGCGGAGTTTCTGGATAACCAATTACAAGAAACGAAGACTCAGTTAGAAGCCAAAGAGCAGCAGCTTCAGGCCATCAAATCGAACAACGCCAATGATCTGCCGGAGCAAAAACAGTTTCATCTGGAAGCGTTGAACAACCTGCGGTCGCAGTTGGCGGCGAGCGAGGATCGTGTTCGCCAAGCGAAGCAGGACAAAATCATGCTTGAGTCCATGATGAACACCAATGCGCCCACAGTCGAAGTGGACGGAGGCGGAGCCGGCAGCTCTTCGCCGGGGCAGAAACAGATTGAAAAGCTGGAGTCGCACCTCGCGGAGTTGCGCGCGCAATATGGACCGAACTTTCCTGACGTCCGCAAAGCCCAAGCGGATTTAGATCGATTGAAAAAGAAAGAAGCTGCCAAGAAGGTCCAGGAACCCGCCCAGGTTTCGGTTGAGCCGATAGCACCCGCCGGGAACCGGAGGAACCCGGTCCTCGAATCGCAAATGCAGAAGTTAGACGAGGACATTCAGGAGCAGACAAAAATTCAGGGCCCGCTGCAGCAGCAGATCGATTTTCACCTGTCAAAGCTCGAGCGGGTGCCAATCTTCGAGCAACAAATCGCCGGCCTGATGCGAGACTATGATTCATTGCGATCTCACTATCAAAACCTTTTGGACAAGAAACTATCCGCACAGATGGCTAGCGAACTTGAATCTCGCCAAAAGGGTGAGAGGTTTGTGATTCTCGATCGTGCTCCTGTTCCGGACCGGCCTTCTGGGCCGAACCGGCCACTGATTGCATTTGGTGGATTGATGCTCGGCCTGGTCGCGGGAGTTGGGTTGGCAATTGCGATCGAAATGATGGATCTGTCGGTTCGCAGCGAACATGAAGCGTCGGAACTACTGGGGATTCCGGTTCTGGCGGGGATTCCTCAGATCTATACAGCGATTGAGATACGTTCGCGGCGAATACGATTTGCGGTGGCATTGATTCTCACCGCTACCCTTTCCTGCGGAGTGGGAATATTAATCTCCGTCGTCACGCGGAAGATAGGCCTAATTTAATGTACCTAAAATACTACGGACTTCGCGAAGAGCCCTTTAGCCTGACCCCCGATCCACGCTTTCTGCATTTGGCTCAGCCATACCGGGTGGCGTTGGAGACGGTGGTCCAATCCATCATTCGAAGAAAGGGCTTTGTCGTAGTGAACGGCCCCATTGGAACCGGCAAAACGACGTTACTGCATGCCGCTATGCAGATCCTTTCACGTCTCAATAGCAACAATGCTCCGCTGGCGTCAGCATTTGTGTTGAACCCGGTGTTGACCCGCGAAGAATTTCTGGAAACTTTGATAACGGAATTCGAAGTGACTTGCACGTCTACCAGCAAGCCGGCGCGGCTCACAGCTCTGTACAATATGTTTTTGGAGAAACAAAAACAGGGTGGCACCTCTATCCTCATTGTCGACGAAGCCCACCTGATGACTATGGAACTTCTCGAAGAGATTCGTCTCCTGAGCAATGCCGATACCTATCGAGAGAAGCTTCTTCAGGTGATCCTGTGCGGGCAGCCAGAGCTAACTCCCTTCTTGCAGCGCCCTGAACTAAGAGCTTTGCAGCAACGGATCACGCAGTACTGTGCGCTGCGGCCGCTGAGCTTGGCCGAGACTCACAGCTATGTGGCCGAACGTCTCCAGGCCGCAGGCTTGGCTGGGCCGTCGCCGTTCAGCGAGAAGTCGATCGAGCTGCTGCATTTGTATTCGCACGGGGTTCCCCGGCTGATTAACCAGATCTGTGACGGCGCATTGGTGACTGGATTTAATACCCAACAGAAGGTAGTTCAGCCGGATGCCATCGAAGAATCGGCGACGCAACTTCAGTTGACGGTCGAGCAGGTTGAAGAGCGTCCAAAGGCAAGCCATCGTGAGGCTGATCTAGAGGTTGTCGAGTCAGCCCTGGATTTACTAATCGGAGCAATGAAACGGAAGCGGACATCCACATGGGAGTAATGAATGAGTAAGTTCTACAACGAGACGCAGAAGGCGCAGAAATGGGCTCCTCCGGCCCCCGAAAGTGGGCGCCTGGATGTGGTGTCCGTAATCGATGCGATCAAACAAAGCGAGCCTAGCACTGTATCTGGAGTTGCCTTTAACGAACCTGCCGTCACGCTCGTTGCGAACCAGAGTGAGGCTGCGACGGCCCCAACAATGGATCCTGTACAGGAGAAGCCAGGCAAGCTCTTAATCAAGATGCCCCAGAGGTTTGCTCCCTTGCCGGCTCCGGCTGTCGAGGCGTATGGATCGCTTCGGACTCGGGTCATGAAACTTCAGGGTTCGCGGGGTATCCGGTCGCTGATGCTGACAAGTTCGGTCCCCGCCGAGGGAAAGACTCTTACTTCTCTGAACCTTGCAGTGTCGTGCGCAAAGCTTCACAATTTGCGCATTCTGCTGGTCGACGCAGATCTGCGGTCGCGAGGACTGAGTCGATCTCTGAAACTCCCAGATGGTCTTGGCTTGTCCGATCTTTTGGCGGGGAAGGTTGCCGCCGATAAGGTTGTTTTGCCCACGGAGTACGACAATCTATTCGTTCTCGGAGCAGGTTCGCTGAACGGCCAGCCATCCGAGCTTTTTGCCAGCCCCCTTTGGCCCGAATTCGTTGCTTGGGCGAGCCAATCCTACGGCATCGTCATCGTGGATGCTCCGCCGATCCATTCTCTCTCGGACGCGGAATTGATCAGTGCCGGCTGCGACGGCGTCTTGATGGTGGTAAAAGCATTGTCTACACCTCGCGAAATGGCACAGAAGTGTGTCGGGCGTCTGGACAAACGCAAGTTGGTCGGCATCGTGTTTAACGGTCTTCCGAGCAATCCGGATAGTGATTATGGCTATTACGGGGTTTCAACAAACTGAAACCACGAGTCAATCACGGCTGTCAGCGGCGCTTCAGTCTTGAGTCTTAGACAAGTCAGGGAAGGAACCCACGGGGAAGATGTAGCGACGGGGGAAGGGGGTAGTCGGAAGTGTTTATGTACGCAAATATTAAATTACAAATCTTTCGCAGAGGGATCCACCAGAACCAGTTGGCGAGGACGCTCGGCATGGATGAAACGATCTTAAGCAAAATCATTCGAGGATTCCGCGAACCTTCGGAAGCTCAGCGCAAACAGCTGGCGAGCTACCTCGATGCCAGCGAACAGTGGTTGTTCGAGAAGTCGGAAGTTTCAGGTTCGTCTGAGATTCTTGCGAAAACGGAGTTGGGATCCGAGCCAGGTAATGACCGAGACTAACGCCCAGTGCGCGGTTTTAGCTACGCCCGAGGAACTCTTGCAGGTGAAGCCGCTCGAGGCTGCCGAGGAGAAACGATGGGATCGTTTTGTACTTGAACATCCGCGCGCCAGTTTTTTTCATTTGACCGGTTGGAAACGAATCATTGAGAAAACCTTCGGTCACAAAGCGCAATATTTCTATTGCGAACGTGACGGCAAAATCACCGGTATCGCCCCGATTTTCGAATGTTCCAACTGGCTCATAGGACGATGCTTTATTTCCATTCCGTTGGCAGCCTACGGGGGAATCGTTGCAGATGACCGCGAATCCGAAAAGGCGCTTCTGGAGCACTCCAAGAGCCTCGCGCGATCGGCATCGGCGGAATATTTCGAACTTCGCGTTCGCAACGGAGAGCTTTTTGACCGCTTCCACGCAAATCAGCTCTATGTAACTTTCCACTGCCCCCTCGTTCCGGATTCGGCTACGAATCTGAAGCGATTGCCGAAAGATACTCGATACATGATTCGCAAGGCGGAAAAGGGAGGCTTGCGCGCGCAGCGTGGCATGGATCAGCTGGATGCGTTTTACGAACTTTTCGCGCAGAGCATGCACCGTCTAGGAACACCGGTTTTCCCCAGCGCCCTCTTCGGAAATATCGTGGACGAATTCCCTGACCACACACAGCTCATGTTGGTATACGACGGGAACCGCCCTGTAACTGGTGTGCTTTCCTTTTTTTTCAGGGACACTATTCTGCCCTACTACGCCGGCGCGACTCCCGATGCCACTCGCCTGGCAGCTAACAACTTCATGTACTGGGAACTAATCAAATGGGCTGGAGAGGCGGGCTTTCGCACGTTTGATTTTGGCCGCAGTAAAAAGGGCACCGGAGCGTTTGCGTTCAAATCGCAGTGGAATATGACCGCCGAGCAGCTTGATTATCAGATTTTCCTGGTGAAGCGTAAAACCGTCCCGAATTTTTCGCCCGTGAATCCGAAATTTGAGATGGCCATTCGACTCTGGCAAAACCTTCCTTTTTCGGTGACCAAGTGGCTGGGACCATCCGCCGTCCGGTTGTTCCCATGAAGATCTTATTTCTTGCGCACCGAATTCCGTATCCACCGGATAAGGGCGAGAAAATTCGTGCTTTCCATGAGTTAAAGTTCCTCGGAGCACGCCACACGGTTGACCTATATTGTTTTGCGGATTCCGAAGCAGAAGCGGAGCAACAAACCGCGCTGAAAGACTACTGCCGACGCATCTATGTGGAAACGCGCTCTCGCGTGAGGAAAGTGACAGGCGCAGCGCAAAGCCTCTTGCGCGGTGAACCCCTCTCGTGCGGTTTTTTTTCCTCGAGTAAGTTCCAGGCTGAAATACTTCGCGCCCTCGCCAGCGAGACCTTCGATGTGATCTTTGTTTATTGCTCGTCCATGGCGCAGTACATTCCCTTGGGCCTTGCCATCCCTGTCGTGATGGACTTTGTCGACATTGATTCCGCGAAATGGAGCCAGTACGCGAAGAGGTCGCGTCCGCCTCTATCCTGGGTCTACGAACGTGAAGCCAAGACTCTCGCGGCTTTCGAAGAAAAATGGGCCCGTGCGAGTGCCTTCACAATAGTCACTACCCTCCAGGAAGCTGAGTTGCTACGTGGAGAAGGAATACCGCCCGTGCAGGTTGTATGCAACGGCGTGGAGATTCCTGCTGGGCGAGGCGCCGGCCTCCCGGAATCGATTCGCGCCCTGCAACCGTTCGCTCTCTTCGTTGGCACGATGGATTACCTTCCAAATGTTGACGCCGTCGCGTATTTCGCCGAAGAGATTCTGCCTCGAATTCGGGAGCGTCATCCGGAGCTAAGTTTTTTGATCGTCGGCCGCAATCCATCCAACCGAGTACACAAATTGGGAAAGCTGCCTGGAGTTGTCGTCACTGGCGCCGTCCCAGACGTCGAAGTGTATTTGGCCAACTGTGCCGCCGTAGTTGCACCGTTTCGCATTGCTCAGGGTATCCAGAACAAACTGCTGGAAGCACTCGCAGCCTGCAAACCCATCGTTTCCACTTCGGGACCTGCCGCGGCGATTGGTGGAAAACATGGAGAGACCCTGCTCATCGCGGATGATGCGGAAGACTTTGGAAATGCCGTTGTGGCTCTTCTCGAAGACCCGGCGCTCTGTTGCCGGTTCAGCAACGGCGTCGAGTTTGTCCGCAAGAACTTTAGCTGGCATGAGAACCTGAATCACTTGGAGCATCTTTTATTGCAGGCAGCGGGTTCCTGCTTGGCAACAATCAGGTAGAGCGCCTCAATGTCCAAATTAATGGTCACCCCACACGAAATCCCTTTGGTGAACAGCGCACTAGTATGTGCTGTGAAACCGCCGGAGCAAGCTAGCCCTGTAGAACTGCCGGATGGTGACTCCAGAGCAGAAATGAACCAGCGAGTCGGCAGACAATCTGGCCAACCGCGACTGAGTGTTTTGCATGTGATAGATCGTATGGGAATGGGTGGCACCGAAGTCGGGATCTTGAAAGTCATCAACGGTCTTGGCCAGGAATGCTTCGAACATCGCATCTGCACCATTCGTGGATACGACGAGGATTTTTCGAGAGCTGGAGGTTTCGAGGGCCAGCTATATGTGGCTGGCAGGCTGAATCCAGGTTTTCAGTTTCTCTTGGGCCGTCTGGCGCGAATCATGCGCGAGTTCTGTCCGGATATCGTGCATTCGCGGAACTGGGGCGCAATCGAAGCCATGCCAGCGGCACGCCTGTCAGGCGTCCCCGTGAAGATTCACAGTGAGCACGGCTACGAGGTTGACATGCTTGAGGGTCTTCCAAATCGCCGCCGGCTTTTACGACGTTGCGCCTACGCCGCCGCGGACGCCGTTTTCACAGTTACGGAAGAGCTCCGCACCTACCATGCCCGCCAAGCCTGGCTTCCTGTCGAGCGAATTAGAGTACTGTCGAATGGAGTTGATACGTCCCGCTTCGTCCGGCGCTCCAGGGAGCGCGAAGAGACTCGCCAGCGGCTCGGCTTGGCTGACAAAAGCGTGGTCATCGGGTCAGTCGGCCGCCTGGTGCCCATAAAGGACCACACGACACTTTTAAAAGCGGCGGACCTCTTGATTGAACGAGGGGTACCCGTTCAGGTTCTTTTGGTCGGCTCCGGACCGGAGCTTGTGAAGCACCAGGAATTCGTCGCCGCATCGCCACGGCTTTCCGGACGAGTGGTGTTCGCAGGAGCGTCCTCGGACGTAGCACCGTTACTAAATGCCATGGACATATTCGTACTTCCGTCGCTCAGCGAGGGCATGTCAAACACGCTCTTGGAAGCCATGGCCTCCAGCTTACCGGTGGTCGCAACAAGAGTCGGCGGTAATCCGGAACTGATCGAAGACGGGCATTCGGGATGGCTTTTCGAGCCAGGAAACGTGATGTCTCTTGCCACGATTCTCGAACGGATGGGTTGCGATGCGATCGTTCGTCAGGAGATCGCCCAAGCGGCACGGAAGCGAGTGGAAGAACACTTTAGCCTGCGAGACATGATCGACGGCTATCGCAATCTCTACTTTGAACTCGCCAGGAAGCGCGGGGTTCCAGCCGCGCCCCGGAAATAAATTTTATGTGCGGACTTACCGGCATCTTTGAGTACCAACGGCACACGGAAATCGCGCAGGATCTCATCCACCGCATGAACGAAACCATCGTTCACCGCGGACCGGATGACGAAGGCATTTTTGTTGGCCCTGGAATCGGACTAGGCTTCCGTCGCCTAAGCATCATCGACCTTTCGGGGGGCCACCAACCTATTTCGAACGAAGACGGCAGCATCTGGGTGATGCTGAATGGAGAAATCTATAACTATCCGGAGCTGCGCAAAGAGATGCTGGAGAAGGGGCACACCCTAGCCACACGCTCGGATACAGAGACCATCGTGCATCTGTACGAAGAGCATGGTGAAGATTGCTTCGCCCGGTTGCGCGGTATGTTTTCAGTCATCATTTGGGATTCCACTCGGCGGAAACTCCTTATGGCGCGCGATCGTCTGGGAAAGAAACCGTTGTTTTATTCGGCCGATGCCAAGCGGATCCTCTTCGGGTCTGAACTGAAGTGCCTTTTGGCGGGCGATAGCCTCGATCGCGACATGGATCCACAGGCCCTCTGCGATTACTTTTCCTTCGGCTATATTCCCGCGCCAAAAACCATCTACCGCAGCGTCCGAAAGGTTCTCCCCGGACACTACATCGTCGTGTCGGGCGATGGCTCTCTTCGTGAACAATCCTATTGGAAACTGTCTTTTAGGGAGACTGAAGATCTAAGCGAAGTGGATTGGTGCGAACGCTTGCGCCAAGAACTCTGCGAAGCCACCCGCATACGTTTGATGAGCGATGTGCCTCTAGGAGCCTTTCTCAGCGGCGGCCTGGACTCATCCGCGGTCGTGGCTACGATGGCGCGGCTGATGAATCGGCCAGTCACGACCTGTTCGATCGGTTTTGAAGTTCCCGAGTTCGACGAATCCAAGTACGCGCGTCAGGTTGCCGAACAATTCCACACTCAACATCACGAGCAAGTCGTTCAACCGGACGCTCTGGCGATTGTCGACAAATTAGCTTGGCACTACGACGAGCCATTTGCCGATTCCTCAGCAATTCCAACTTATTACGTCTCCGGTGTTGCTCGGAAATATGTAACGGTTGCCCTCGGAGGGGACGGTGGCGACGAAAGTTTTGCGGGATACCGGCGGTATCAGTTTGATGTGATGGAAAATCGTGTTCGTGCACGCGTGCCCGCGGGTATCCGCTCCGGCGTTTTCGGACCTCTCGGACGCTGGTATCCAGCGTTGGCTTGGGCTCCTCGGATATTCCGCGCCAAGGCCACATTTCAGAGTCTGTCGCGCAATCCTCTGGAAGGCTATTTCAATTCGATATCCATTTTTCGTCCCGGAGAAAAATCCGAGCTTTTCCAGAAAGATTTCCGGAATCGGCTGGCAGGCTATGATTCCATCGACGTCCTGCGCCATCACTACGATCGTTCCGACACGGAAGATCCCCTCTCGCGCATTCAGTACGTTGACATCAAAACGTATTTGCCAGACGACATCTTGACGAAAGTCGACCGCGCTAGCATGGCCGTTTCGCTCGAAGTGCGCGCGCCCCTGCTCGATCATCGATTAATGGAGATGGTGGCGCGAATGCCCTCTTCCCTGAAGCTGCGAGGCAGGGAAGGGAAATATATCTTCAAGAAGGCCATGGAGCCGACGCTCCCGAATGACATTCTCTACCGCAGGAAGCAGGGATTTGCAGTTCCCCTGGCGCACTGGTTTCGGGACGAATTGAAGGAAATGGCCCACGAAGCTATCTTTGGCGTCAATGACGGAATCCTTGATCCGAAGTATCTAGGAAAAATTTGGGCCGAGCATCAGCGCGGAACATTTGATCGCTCCGCCTATCTATGGTCGGTGCTCATGTTTCGCAAATGGCAAAAAGGCTTCGCAGCGGGGGCAATCGGATGAGCGGAATTTGCGGTCTTTGCCAGCCTGGTGTCGAAGTTCCCCGAGCAAACCTCGACGAGATGCTGGCAGCGCTCTCTTTGCCAGAAGAATCGGGCTGCGAGAGTTTAGTTGGAAATTCCATCGCAATCGGGGTAAGCCGCCGTTGGCCTACGCAACAAACTGGCAAGGTTCGCGGGATAAGAGTCGCGCTGGACGCCGATCTTTATAACTCCGATGAAATCTCAGCGCTTCTCGAAAAAGAAGGACTCTCATCGAGCCAACTGTCGCTTGCCGAGGCGGTCGCCAATTTGTACGTTCTTCGCGGGCCGAACTTTGTGGAATATTTGCAGGGTGCTTTCGCGATCGCGATTTGGGACGAAACGAACCAACAACTCGTGCTCGCTGTCGATCGGTTCGGATTCAAGGTCCTTTATTGGAAACGTGAACGGGAACGCTTGCTTTTTGCATCGCGAGCCGCCGCCGTGCGAGCCGGTATGGACTCGCCGGCCGAAATCAATCCCGAAGCCATTACGCAATTCTTGTTGTTCAGCGTTGTTCCTGCTCCACTTTCCGTCTTCCGAGGGATGGAGAGGCTCAGCCCTGGCTTTCTCTTGACCTTCCGGGGCGGAGAGGTCAAGACCAATCGCTACTGGGATCTCGCCTACCGCGAGGACGTAGGCCATGATGAGCAATATTGGTCGCGCGAACTGCGCGAAGAAATGCGGGGCGCAGTTCATCGCCACCTGAGCGGTTGTGCGCCTGAAAAAACAGGATCCTATCTAAGCGGAGGGACCGATAGTAGCAGCGTAACGGCGTTCATGTCCGAGCGCATCAAGCCCGCGAAGACATTTTCCATTTCGTTCCCAGTCCAGGGTTACAACGAAATCGAATATGCACGGACGATTGCGAAACGATTTCAAACAAACCACTTTGAGCGTTGCCTGAGTCCCGAAGACGCCGCTACCGCCATCCCGAAGCTCATTCGCTATTACGATGAGCCATTTGCCAACTCTTCCGCGATTGCTTCCTATCATTGCGCGCTTCTCGCTCGTGAAAATGGAATGGACACGCTCTTCGCCGGTGACGGAGGAGACGAACTCTTCGGCGGAAACGCGAGATACGCCACCGACAAGAGATTTGCACTGTACCACTCCGTTCCGGGATGGATGCGAGCAGCCCTGATTGAGCCACTAGCGAGCCTTCTGCCTGACACCGATGGGAAGTTGAGCCTGCCGCGTCGCTATATCCGGCGCGCAAAGATCGCCAACCCGCGCCGCATTCTTTCCTACAATTTTTTTCTCAACATGAGTGCCCAGGAGATTTTTGAGCCCGACTTCGTGCAGCAGACATCCGAATCCGATTTCCTGTCAATCGCAGAAGAACATTTTCAGACCGCCAGCGCCTCGAGTGAATTGAACCGGCTAATGTACATGGATGTGAAGATGACGCTAGCCGACAATGACTTGCGCAAAGTAAGCGGAACAGCGGAGATGGCTGGAATTCGGGTTCGCTATCCCCTCCTGGATACGCGGCTAGTCGAATTTTCAGGCCGGATTCCAACGATCCTCAAGCTAAAGGGCCTGGAGAAGCGCTACATTTTCAAGCAGGCAATGAAGGGAATTCTTCCTGAACAGGTTCTTTACAAAACAAAGCACGGATTTGGAGTTCCCTTGGGAGAATGGTTCCTGCACGATGCCAAATTGAAGGCCCTTGTGCAGGACGTATTAGGTGACCCTCGAACGCAACAGCGAGGCTATTTCCGTAGGGATTTCCTGGACAGGCTAATCGGTTTGCATAGGCAGGGAAACGCCGGATTTTACGGGGAAATCGTCTGGTACCTGGTAGCTCTGGAACTATGGCACCGCGAACATCTGAAAACCGCCCGCGAGGTTTCGATTGCCAGTTGAGAAAACATCAACGGAACTCTTGGCGCCTCAACGGAGCGGCGTCCACGAAGAAGCCAGCTCCCGGCCCAAATGGCGCGACACTGTTGCCGCCTTTCTGTTTCACACTGGCGCACTGCGCATTCTTCAAGCTCTTACGCGCCGGTATGAACTCGAAGCGAGCAACCGGGGGAGGAGGCTGCGTTCGCGTGGATCTGGCCGTCCAAAATATTTAGTTTTGTGTTACCACAGAATCGGGACGACCGGCATTCCGTTGTTCAGTGAGCTACCTCCCAATGTATTCGAAGCACAGATGCGGTACGTCCGGCGCCGGTATCGGGTCCTCTCCCTGGATGAGCTTTGCACGGAAATGGAGAAGCCTTCCGGAAAAGGCGATGCAGTCGCAGTTACGTTTGATGACGGATACCGCGACTTACATACACACGCGTTTCCTGTTCTGCGGAAATATCAGATTCCCGCGACAATATTTTTGCCGGTGGCTTGCATTGAGACGGGCCAGGTTCCCTGGTATGACAGGATCTTCCTGGCACTTCAGGTATTTCCCGAGGACAAATTCGAAATTGATCTGAATGGCACTCGGAGTTTTCAGCTAACTTCCTTTCACACGCGGCTTCAGGCGGCTGCGGATATTATCCAATATCTGCGTACCCTTCCTGACCATTGCCGCAAAGAATATTGCGCTGGCTTGGAGAAGCGAATCATACTGCCCCAAGATGAGCTAAGAGATCGAATGCTGACTTGGGAACAGATTCGTGCCATGGGTCGCGAGGGAATAACTTTCGGATCGCATACTATGACACATCCCGCCGTCAGCCAACTGACGGGAGCCCAATTGGAAAGCGAATTAGGTGAATCTAAACGGGTTCTCGAAAACCGCATCGGTAGCCCTGCTGTGCACTTTGCGTATCCTTTCGGCAAGCCGGGGGATTGCGGAACGACGGCGCGACCGGTTCTGCTGCGCAACGGCTATCGTTCGGCGGCAACGACCGTAGAGGGAACGAATGAACACGGTGATAATTGTTTTGAGTTGCGGCGTTCGCAGATAGGGAACGAACGCTCTTTCCCGATGTTTGCGTTCAAATTGAATCAGCTGTTTCTTTCCGCAACAGACCGGAATTCGACAAACACCTCCGGCGCCAGGGCTTCCGTATCAGATGATGCCCTAAACGAATCCGACTGCCAGCGGCCTCGAGCAACCAATGCGTGACTTCCTCGTATTAGCCATCATCCTCGGATCGATACCGTTCTGCTTCATCCGGCCTTTTTTTGGCGCAATGATGTGGGTTTGGGTGGCTTACTTTAATCCTCACCGCTTCGCTTATGGGATGGCCTACGATTTTCCGGTTGCCACGGTGATCGCGATCCCCACCCTGCTCGGACTGGTGTTCTTTCGAAACGTGAACAAAGGAGTCTTCGTCCGGGAGACCGTTATGCTTCTTGTTTTCTGGGCCTGGATCATCATCACCTATATCAATGCAACACAAGTCGCGATATTTGCCGATCACGTGGATGACGCGCGGTTCCAGCTGATTCGAGTGAGCAAAGTTCTGCTGATGACCATTGTGCTGATTTTAGTGGTCACCTCGAAGAAGCGTCTGGATACTCTTTTCCTAGTCACCGCCTTCAGCTTTGGTGCCCTGGCGATCAAGGGCGCGCTGTTCGGCCTTACCACTGGCGGTAATTTTCGCATTTGGGGGCCTCCGGATTCCTTTGTTTACGACAACAATGATTTGGGGCTCGCACTGAACATGACTTTGCCGGTGATGTTTTACATGACTCGAGAAGTAGAATCTCCCCGGTTGCGCAAATTGCTGTGGGCATCGTTTTACTGCAGCATTCTTGCTGTGATTCTGAGCTATTCGCGTGGCGCTCTCTTGGGCCTTTCGGTTGTCCTGGCAGCAATTTCTCTGAAGTCGAAACACAAGCTGATCGCCGGCGCGCTCCTCGCCGTTTTCGCTGTGCTCGTCTTAACCTTTGCGCCCTCTGCGTGGATGAGTCGCATGGGCAATTTTGCGCACGGCGAGCTGGATGAATCGGCGGAAGGCCGGCTTCATGCCTGGGAATTTGCCTGGGTCTTTGCCTCGCAATATCCGATTATGGGCGGCGGTTTTGAAACCTTCACGCCGGCGTTGGAGGCGCGCTTCACGCCTCAGTACCAGTTTGCTGGTCCGCATAGTATCTATTTTCAGACCTTGGGTGAACAGGGATTTGTTGGGCTGGGAATCTTTTTGTTTGTGCTCGGGGGTACTTTCTACACCCTCCGGACCATGCGCAGGCGCGTCCGTGGGCAGCCGGCATTTGGCTGGATTGTTAACTATTCGAATATGCTTGAGATCTCCCTGCTGGGTTATGTCGTCAGCGGCGCATTTCTCCCTAGAGCCTACTTTGACCTTTGGTTTCAGATCGCCGCTGCGGCTGCGCTTCTAAAAATTCTTTATAGGCAAGAACTATCTTCGCCTGCGACGGAGCGGGTAGCAGACGCTGCCAGCTCGGAATTGGTGCAAGCGCCGGCAGGGTGAGTGCCGCGTCTCTCGAATGATTGTGGAGTCTCCGCGGTGCGTGAGAGTTAGAATCAGTAAAGTGGAGTGTTGAAATGGCTATGGAACCTTCTCGAACCGAATGGCCGGGTTTCGCAGGGCCCAGGATCTTGCTCTTTGCTTTTTTCATTCTCTTCCTTCCCGCGTGCCTAGGTGCGCAAACCTGGAAATGGACCACGGAGACGGTCGATACCTTTGGCGTCCAAGCCTCTATCGCCGTCGATAAGGACAGGAACTTGCACGTCAGCTACTTCTCAGGTGGAGTGAGGTACGCCTTTCGGCCTGCCGATAGTCCTCGTTGGTTTACCATGGATCTGGCGCCGGGCGGGGGATATTCGGAGATATTTACGAGAGTGGCCGTCGACCCATCGGGCGATCCATATATCTGTTTTACTCCAGGCTCCTATAAGTTTGCCTCTTTCAAAAACCACACCTGGAATATTCAGCAGGTCGATCCTCAGTCCGGAATGATTGAGTACACCTGCTCGCTAGTAATCGGAGCGGATGGTAACCCCCATCTTACCTGGTACCAGGAAAGCGTCGCCCACATGAAGTACGCTTCCATGGAAAACGGAGTGTGGATGGCTCGGGTTTTTGATTCTGATATGCAAACCGGAAAGTGGAATTCGATGCTCCTCGATCCTCAGGGGAATCCGCATATCAGCTATGACGTCTTCACAAAAGGAGAGCTAAAGTACGCCTACTGGGATGGTAAGGACTGGCAGCGAAAAGTAATCGATTCGCCAAGCATAAGTCCGAACGCGCCCGCCGGGGCGATGGGGAACTCGCTGGTATTGAATCATGATGGGAAGGCGCAGATTAGTTATGAAAACGGCCAGGAGTTAAAGTACGCCTGGGAGCAAAAAGACGGCTCTTGGAAGATCGAAACGATCGAACAGGTTTCCTTAACCGGGAGTTGGGCTGGGTATCGCGCGCGGCAGGCGCTGGATCCAGCAGGGAATCCTCATATTGTGTATGAGGACGCCGGCGCGGTTAAGCAAGCGTATTGGGACGGAACGGCCTGGAGAATTCAAGTGGTTTCTGGCGCGGGCGCGCGGCACCACCGGTATGAAGATATTGCGATCGACCCTGCCGGAGTCATCTACATAATTTATCAGGATGCGATCGATGGTTCATTAAAGGTGTCAATCGGACGCCCTCAAACGCAAATGCAGGTGAGTGGGAGCGGAAAGAGCCCTGAGAATTGAACAAATCTTTCAGAATTGATCTTGCAAACTTAAAGATTTTGCACGTTCTGGACCACAGCCTCCCTCTGCATAGCGGATACACTTTTCGGACATGGAGTATCCTCGAAGACCAAAAAAGGCGGGGGTGGGCCCCTGTTGCTCTGACTTCTCCCAAGCACGAGGCGAGTTGGAAGGGGCCGTCTCAGGAAATAGAGGAGATTGGGGGGTGGCGATTTTATCGCAGTGGATCTTTGCGTTCAGGATCGGTGCCGCTCCTATCTGAATTTCAACTCATACGTTTGCTGGCCAAGAGGATTGAAGAGGTCGCAAGGATCGAGAAGCCGGCTTTGCTGCACGCGCACTCGCCGGTGCTGAATGTCCTTGCTGCTCTTTGGGCGGCGCGCAGTTTGAACATTCCTGTGGTCTACGAAATTCGCGCGTTCTGGGAAGACGCCGCGGTCGATCACGGGACCTACTCGGCCAATTCCTGGAAATATAAAATGGTGCGGTCGATGGAGACCTGGGCTTGTCGGAGAGCCGGCCAGGTTGGCGTGCTTTGCGAAGGGATCAAAAACGATCTGATCCAGAGAGGAATACCAGCGGAGAAACTCTCGGTTGTCTATAACGGAATCAATCCGCAAGACTTCTGTGCCTTGGACACTGACGCGGAATTTGCAAAAAAGTTCGGGATCACAGCCAAGAAGGTACTCGGGTTTGTCGGATCATTTTACAGGTACGAGGGTCTCGATCTTTTGGTGAAGGCCTTCGCGGCGTTGTGTGAGACTCGCGATGACCTTGTTCTTCTGCTTGTCGGTGGCGGCGAGATGGAAGCGGAGCTAAAGGAGCTCATCGAGAAATCGTCGCTGCAAGACAAAGTAATCATGCCCGGAAGGGTCCCGCACGAGGATGTTTCACGCATCTATTCGTTGATCGATATTCTTGTGTACCCGCGCTATTCGATGCGGCTGACGGAACTCGTAACCCCGCTCAAGCCACTCGAGGCGATGGCCATGAGCAAACCCCTGGTCGCCAGCGACATTGGTGGCCACCGAGAATTGATCCAGAACGAGTCAACGGGCCTTCTGTTTAAACCAGGAGACGTTTCTGCGCTCGCAGATGCTTTGCAGCGCCTTCTGGACGACGGGGAGCTGCGCGCAAAGCTCGGGAGACAGGGGAACGAGTGGGTTCGCCAGAATCATACCTGGTCGAAAACCACGGCAATCTATTCCACAATTTATGAGCGCGCTCTGGGCAATTCTGAGGCTTGCATCTGAGAGGCCAAGTACTGCTCGGCCTCGCCGGCCACTTCGGCCCACCCGCGAGAGCGGGCGTGCAATGCTAATGCCTCGCGGTCCCATGTCTTGGCGAGGGCCGATTCTAAGGCGGCGGCGATGCTATCGGAGTCTTGCTCAGTCAGCACTCCGAGTTCGGAGGAGTGAATGATTTCAGGAACGCCTCCAACCATAGTGGCTACGACCGGTGTGCCACAGGCGATCGATTCCATGATGACGTTGGGCCAGCCCTCGCGCAAAGAGACCAGGCAGCTCACATCCGCGGCGCTAAACCATGAGGCAAGCTCTTGATTAGGCTTAGCACCGACGAGGATCACATTTTCTTCCAGCCGCAATTTGCCGATCAGTTCCTGCAGAACGGTGCGCTCGGGGCCCTCGCCGATGAGGAAAAGCTTAGCGATTCGGGAGTCTCCGAGCATCTTGGCGAAGGAAGAAATCAGCACGGCGTGGTTTTTTCCCTCTGTCAAGGAAGCGACGGACACAATTACTTTTACATTCTGGGGCAGTCCAAGATTTTGTCGCGCTTCATGCTGCGGGATCGGATGAAACCGAATTGTATCGACGCCATTCGGTATGACACGAATTTTGCCGGCAGGCAGTCCCAATTCCACCATGGCATTCTTTAAGGCACTTGAAACGGCGACTATTCCTGCAGCTTTGCGCAGGCTCGAGATAATCAAGGGGCGAATGCAACGAAACCTTGGGAAAACATTAATGTCCGTTCCGCGCGCGGAGACGAATACCGGCAACCCGAGCATCTTGCCGAGCAGAACTGCCGCGAAGCCGTCTGGATAGACATAATGGGCGTCTATACAGTCGAACCGAAATTGACGATGCAGCCGCCGGACAAGCAGAAGGGAACCGATGAACATAAGGAAACCGTGTAGCGGCATGAAAAGGCCGGGGAGCAGAGGGTAGCGAGGGTGGTACACGCTCAGGTTCTCGACTCTTTCCTCATAGGGAAGTCGGCTATATTTCCCCCACCGGCTTGAGCGTATCCATGAGGGGAAATAAGGTACGGGAGCGACCACCTGGACAGTAGTTCCCGGCCGCTGGGCGAGATGCGAAATACGCTGGAAGATGAAGATGCCAAAATCAGGTCGCTGCGAGTTGGGAAACAGAGATGTGAAAACCAGGATCCTCATCAGGTCCGCTATAATAGTCTGAAAGCAGCGTCAACAAAATCGAAACTGCAGCCTGCGGTCTGCTGTCCGGCATGTTTCTTGATATTTCGAGGCTTCTCAGAAGCTGGAAAATGAAAAACGCTCTCACAATCGACCTCGAAGACTATTACCAAGTCAGTGCGTTTTCGAAAACGTTTGTGGTGGATGAGTGGGACAATTTTCCGAGCCGGGTTGAGCAGAATACAGAGAAGCTTCTTTCAATTCTTGAAGAACGAAACGCGCGCGCTACTTTCTTCACGTTAGGGTGGGTGGCCAAGAAGTTCCCCAGACTCATCAGGGAGATTGCAGACCGGCACCACGAAGTTGCATGCCATAGCAATGTTCACCGATCTGTTTATACGTTGAGCACGGAAGAATTCCGCGAAGACACGGTCGCCGCCAAAAGCCTGCTCGAAGATGTTATCGGGGCGCCCGTATACGGGTATCGCGCGCCCAGCTTTTCGATCACGCGGGATTGCCTGTGGGCCTTTGAGATCCTGATTGAATTGGGCTTCAGTTACGATTCCAGCGTTTTCCCTATCAAACACCCAAACTACGGTTGGCCGAGGGGGCCACGGTTTCCGTTTACTGTCAAGACGAACAATGGGTCGATGATCGAGTTTCCTATGCCGACGCTCCAATTGGGGGGGATGCGAGCTCCGTTAGGTGGCGGGGCTTATCTCAGGCTATTGCCATACTGGTTTACGAGGTGGGGACTCCGCTACCTCAACAAAAGCGAGGAACAAGCCGCATGTGTCTACCTGCACCCCTGGGAATTGGATTCAGAGCAGCCCCGGATGCAAGGAAATGCGTCCGCGCGACTGCGGCACTATTTCGGCTTACGGGGAGCTGAAGCGAAACTCCGACGTTTGTTGCTTGATTTCGAGGTACAACCCCTAAACGACTCTATCGAAGCGTTTAGATGCGAAGCCTTGGCCTCTTCCCTCCAACGAATCCCAGAAGTAGCTCTCAGAGAATTGGGTGCGTATCTAGGCGAGCAGGGCTGACCGCTCACGAGAGCTCGTGCCCCATGGACTTGTTGAGACAGGTCAGCGGGTTAAGAGTTTCCTCCTTGCTACTCCTGTGCCCTGGCCCTATCAGAAGTTGGTGAGGGGTACCCATGGAGCCCACAGAGCCCTTAGGTAAAAGCATCAAAACATTGGAGTTGCCAACGTCGCTGTGTGTTCGCGCGGAAGAACGGCGGGCGGCGCCCGGATTTGAGCCCTCCGCCAGTGTTTTCTGTAAATGTTGCAAACGTAAGGCTTCTGGTAGGAGCTGTCCGTAAGTCTTGCAAGTACACGGTTTAGAATGCGCCGAAATTGTGCAAATGGGGGTTCTTTCCTATGTGTTGCGAATAAAAGTCTTAGCTGATTGGGGCGACCGGAAACAAAAACGTCAGCTGAGCGCTTCCGCAGTCAAGAGCAAGCCACAAAACTGCCTAACTCCCAGCATGCGCCTTGGCTGCGCCTTGTCAGGAAAACTGAACAAAAAGGTGCAAGATTTCCGCAGACTTGCCGGAGATCTCTCTCATCTCAAGTTCGGCGTCGCTTAGGACTTCGAGTGGCGCTGCCACGAAGGACCTGCCAGCTGATCGTTTCGGTCTAGTGAACTGCGAAATGGGTTTTAGCCATAATTTGCAGGATTCATAGGGCCTTATGGATATGCCCGCGAGGCTCGGGGACTTCGGAGCTGAGTTATAGCCACCGGCTGTCAGGGAAAAATCGAGTCATTGGGGCAAGACCAGACGAGCAACGGAGCTCAAGCCTAAGCTTCGCACCAGTTCTTCAGTTTAGAGAAGTTGTTTAGGGCAGCCGAACAAAGGAGTAATGTGCGTAGAACGGTGTTTGCGATACTGGCTACTTGAGCGGACTTTCCTGCGTGCGAAGATCAGCCTTCGGACTGCGACTAAACGCTCGTACCACAGTTGTCACGACCCATCGCAGAATCAGCGATGCAGCAAGCAAACTACCACCTATTAACACTAACGTCCCAGGTTCAGATGCTGAAAATTGGGCTATCATGGCAACCTAATGGGCAACTGACATTCCAAATCGAGATTAAAATAAGTTCTTTATTTTCAATAGATAAGGCGTGACGTTTCACCGGGTTTAGCATATCCGAGGAAGACGGAAGGGTAATTGGTCCATTCTTTTTCCCACACGATTCCACCGGCGAGCGGAAGCCTTTAGGGGAATTCGCGTTTAACTCAGCGGGCTTCTAAGACGGTTTTCACCGCTTCGACGATAAGATTCAGGTCAGTTGTGCGCAAGTCTTGGTGAATAGGTAGAAAGACGAGATTCTCATACAGGAAGTCTGCTGCCGGGAATTCTGCGGCAGAGATGCCGGGGTGACGTACGCCGCCCCAACTGGCGGCGGGAATACCGAGCTTACGCAGGGGAAATTGACTGTTGGGCCTATCCAAAACGAAGATGGGGCAGACCCAGGGACACACGCCATCGGGAAGACTTTCGAAAAGAGGTCTAACGCCTTGCAGCTCTGCAAGTCGGCGCCGGAGGTACGCGAAGTTGGCTCTGCGCTTCTCGATGACCGGAGCCAAGCGGCAGTGGTCCAAAAGCAGACGCGACAAGCGCGAAATTGGAAAATTTACCATGCGTTCTTCAAAGGAAATGCTGTTGGGGTAGACGTGGAGCAATTGTCCGGCGTGAGTCGGAGGCGAAGCAGGGCTGCTATCCGCGGCCAGCGGCTCCGTCGGGGACGCGTGAGGAGGGCGCACGGCCGCAAGCGCTGAGGCGATATTACGAGGAAGGCCACGTTCCAACAGGTTCTTGGCGACTCGTATGGTGAAGAGAAGGCTTTCGGTATCCATGTCCACGGTCAACTGGCGCTTAGATCGATTCAGAATCAATTCTCCGCCATCGTAGAGCGGAAGGAATTTGCGCCAACTGAAGACGCTAACGTCGCCGAAGGTGCCAAGTGGCTGGCCCCCATCTTCTCCTTGCAGGACATGGGCACAGTCTTCGATGAGGTATAAGCCACGCTGATCGCAGATTCTGCGGATTTTTCGGATGCCACAAGGGAAACCGAAGTAGTGAGCAGCCAGAATTGCTCGCGTACCGGCGTCGATTTTTGCTTCTAGGTCTGAAAGGTCTGGAAGACAATCCCGCCCTACCTCGTAATACACAACCTTTGCGCCGAACGCTTCGATGGGCTCGACAGCGGCAGTGCATATGTAGGCTGGTACGAGCACAGCGTCGCCGCGCTGAATGCCAAGAGCGGTCAGGCTGTGGTAGATCGCATTCCTAGCCCAGAAGAAAAGGTGGCGAGGGCTGCTCTGGGATATGCCTGGTAATCGCGAAATTCTCCGAAATGCGAAGCTGCGCGCGGAGGGATGTTGCTCTGCGGGAACCAGAAATTTTTCCGAACCGGCGCTCATGCAATTGCTCCGAGTTGACATTCGGCGCTTGTTGACGTCGAGCAGACTCCGAGCATCAATGTTTCTCCTCGTGCCGGTCCTGGGGCCACAGAGATCGGGATAGAGCGACTCAGGCGGCCCCCACTACAATCACTTTGGATCAACAGGCTTTGCCGGGCTGAACGCTGGTATTGGTGCCGACGGTTGCTGAGGGGTCTCTGGCTTATCCTGCGAAGGTGTCTTAGCTCTGACGCGCTCTCTGTACTCTTTCAGAGAGCGCACCCACTCGTTACGGAAGCAATTCACGTGATACATTGTCCGAATCTCATCCGTCCATTGCCTATGCCAGTCCATGGCTCGACCGTAGAACTCGATCAGGCGAACGCGTTTTTCCGCGAACAACTGCTTCATGATTTCCTCGCGCATTAGAATTGCCGGGGAGTAATCCTTCCATGCTTCGTCGTAGGTTGTCTTTAAAACGATAAGAGTCTCGTTTCTTAGCAGACAAAGATCTGTGGCAATGACTTCGCCGTTTACGCGGAGCTGATAGATCGCGGCTTCCCCGCGTGAGAGGAACTGTTGAAAAATATCCTGATAAAACTGCCCTTGGGTATTTTCGAGCGTCACGGCTGTGCCCAATTGCGCCTTCCAACCCTTGGATTCCAAATTCGCATACGCTTTCAACGCATCCAACGCATCCTGTGCGCTGGTCAAAGTCACGAGCTCGGGAACGAGCCCCTTTTCCGCCATTCTTCTGCGACGCCTGCTGATGTTGTGGCGCAGGTTTGTGCTCCGCGTTTTCCAATAATCCTCAAAGGTCTCAACCATGGGAATGCGGGCGGTTACGATGTAGTCAACGGTCTCAAATCGGCGGCTCTCGATGGCATAGGGAGCCATAGCGTAGTTTGGGTCCTGTTGTAACAGGCTTAACTGCAGAGCGTAGCCAGGGAGCGAACGCATTATTGCGGAAATCTCAGCCTGGACATCTATATGCTTCGGAAGAAGGACGAAACCGATGGGTGCCTGAGAAGGTTGGAAAGTCTCCCAGGAGCCGAGCCCCTTTTTCTTGAACATCGCCAGGCCAGAATGCCGAGAGTCATTTTTCACGCCGAGGAGAACGTTTTCATCTCCAAAGTGACGAAGAGCGCTATCTACGAAGAGGGAGTCGAGCAAGATATGGTTTCCACGTGCGGCATTGAGTTCGTCCCAGCGGTCACGTGCGCCCTTGAACGCTTCCTGTGCTGGGGCAAAGATCCACTTCATTCAGCCTCCTGATTCGAATAAGACCACATTAGCATAGCCTGGCTTCCAGGCGTCCTGAGTTGTCCTCCAAGAGTCCCTTGCTCGCCTTCAGTGCCCGGGTTATTCCATATTTGCGGATGCAGGCCTAACCCATTTGGGATCGCTTCACCTATCGCGACTGCTCTTGCCCGAGCTAGGAATTTTGCCCGAAAAGACAGGAAATTTGGGCCTATTTTCAAGCGATTCAATGGGTTGGACAATTCCCATTTATTGAGTGTCCCTCGGGACAGCTTGAAGCCTGTTCTACACACCTGCACCAATTTGCGCCCTCCGAACAGTAGCGAGTCCACGCCGACTCCCCTAGCCTAACAACGCGGCGGAAGACTTTGCTGCTCCCTTTCGGTATCTCGCCAGCTCTTGAGAAGTAGTGACTTGAGGATATTGAGGAGATCGATGAGCGCCATCCGGGAATCAAGCGGAGCAGTCAAAATCAGGGCCAAACATGCATTCCTGCTAATTGGACTAATAAGCCTATCGTTATTCACCACCGGATGCGCAGGCTTGGTCAGTGCAAACAAGAGCGCGCCAGCGAGCAATGGGGATACGACCGGGCCGACCGTTACGATCACGGCGCCGACTGCCGGTAAAACAGAATCGGGGAGCGTGACGGTTTCCGCTACCGTCACCGACAGCGTCGGGGTGACAAGCGTTCAATTCCTGCTCGACGGTGCAAATGTGGGTGGTCTGTTGACAGCATCGCCGTATAACTATCTCTGGGACACAACGAAGTCGACCAGCGGTACTCATACCCTGAAGGCTACCGCGAAGGATGTGAATGGAAATGTTGGGACGAGCGCCTCGGTTTCAGTGACGGTGCAGAACTCGACCGACACCACCCCTCCGACGGTTTCGATCACGTCGCCGGCAAATGGGGCGGCGGTTACCGGAACGATCACGGTCTCTGCGAACGCCAGCGATAACGTCGCGGTGGCAAGCGTACAGTTCCGCGTGGATGGAGCGAATGTGGGAACGGCCGATACTTCAGCCCCGTACTCTTATGCTCTGAACACGGCGACGCTGACGAACGGCAGTCACTCACTGACGGCTGTGGCTAAGGATACAGCTGGAAATACGGCGACGAGCACGGCGGTGGCGATTACGGTTAAGAACGCCGCTGACACTACGCCTCCAACAGTTTCCATTACGTCGCCCGCTAACGGGGCAACGGTTGGGGGAACGATCACGATATTGGCTTCGGCTTCCGACAATGTGGGAGTCGCGTCGGTGCAGATTTTGGTGGATGGGGCTCCACTCGGAGCCAAGGATACGACTTCACCGTACTCGGCGCAATGGAACACGGCGTCGGTGAGCAACGGAAGTCATACGATCGCGGCCCAAGCATGGGACCTGGCCGGAAATACAGCTACTTCGAGCAATGTTGTGGTGACGGTGTCGCAGACGCCGCCGCCTCCTCCCCCGCCGCCAGCCGGCGACGAAATAACAATTTCTGACGAGTCAGGATTGCTGCAAATCAATCGTCCTGTCTCCGTCGCAAGGCCATTCGCTCAGGGGGAAATTACGAATTTTGCAGTCGCTTCAATAAATGGCACGGATCTACTGACGCAATGCGACGTCAAGAACCGCTGGCCCGATGGATCACTGAAGTTCGCAATAGTTAGCTTCGTTGTCCCGAGTATCCCCGCCAACGGTTCTGTCACAATTTCTTTTTTGAACCAGACCACGGGTAACAACACAGGGGCCCTCGCCAAGTCGGACATGCTGACGTCAGCATACAATTTCGACGGACAAATCCAATTGGCCGGGGCGGTCAGTCATAGTTTATCTGCGCGCACAATTCTCAATGCGGCGACATCATGCACCAGCCCGACAACCGACCCGGACGGCACAATAACCAGCAATTTGTGCACGTATTGGCTGCAGGGACCGATCGTCACGGCAGTTATTCTTGAAGATCGGACCGGCCGCACCTCCGACGTAAACGTTGACAGTGGAACCGGTAACCCCCTACACCCACGGTTTGAAGCGTGGTTCTATCCTTCGACAAATCAAGTCCAGCTGGGTTATACGCTGGAGGACATCTGGGCATCAGCGACGGCGGCGGGCAGCGCCCGAGATCAGGCGTTGAACTCCGTTGTGCTGACCGGCGGAAATGCGAATCCTGTGACGGAGTTCTCCAACGGCGCGTTCACGATGATTACGCGCTCGATGTTCCACAAGACTTACTGCATCAATGGCCCGAACGCGGGGGCGCAGTTCGATTGCGTGGGTTCTACGCTCCACATCGACCATAATTGGCCTTACCTCGCGACGACCAAAGCATTTCCGCATTGGGATACGACATTGCAGGTACTTCCGTCGGCGATTGCCGGCGAATACAGCAGCCTGTTTGGAAATACCTCCGCGATCGCCCTGCAGGGCTGCCCTGTGAGCACATGCGTTGGGGGTTCCTCTGGGATCGGTGGATACCCGACCGCTCTCGACGGTACCGGTGCCAGTCCGCATCACGGCCTGGTTCCGACGTGGGATACTTTCTATCTGATGACACAATGTGACGCTGGAAACTCCACGAGCAGTGTGTGTGGAGCTGGAAAACCAGGTGACATGAGGGCGGTTATGCTCACCAATGCCGACCTCGCCGGACGCATACCCTACTGGTTCCGTGAGGCAGATAGCAACGCGGGCCATGGGCAGACCTTCGACAATTCCGGAGTCGCGGGAAACGTACAAACTCTTGGACGGGTGATTTCGATCAATGCGCGGACGCAGATCAGTCTGCAGGACGTGACGGCTAGTGTGAATCAGTGCAACACCAACTACCCGGCCGACTACATCAATTTCGGCGGCTCAGGACAGGATGTGGGGAGTTGGGACACGGACACCGGACACTGGCCGAACATCGCCTACGCTAGTTATCTGACGACCGGGCAATACCACTATTACGAAACACAGATGATGCAGGCCGCAAATGCTCTGGCAAATTCGCCGGGCACCAGAGCCTGCACGCAGCCGACACAAAACGGCAGTTTGCGTATGGGCAGTCTTGGTTATTGGTATGTTGGCGATGAACGCGGAACCAACTGGACGAAACGCGAAAACCTGTATGGCGCGTTTTTGGCTGTCGACGGCTCGCCAGAGAAAGCCTACTTTCTGGATAAGCTCAACGCGAATCTTGCCATTGAAGAGGCTCTGCACGGCATTCCTAACGATGTTGGGCCAAACTATGCCACGGCTTATACGTATGGACAAACCAGCAGATGCAATGGCATCGGCTATTGCCCAGGTACTCTCACGAGCCCCCTTGGAGTGTGGAATTCGTATAACCCCGCCTATTCTACGGACGGGCAGATTACCGGATCGTTCTTTCAAAACGGGAGCGGACAGCCGATCCCACAGTCCGCTGATTCAAACTTCCAGGCCGCCTTTAGCGGCGTCATGGTTGGAATGGCCTACGACATGGGATTCACTTCCAACGCTCTGCTTCAGTTTACGACCAAGCGCTACATTCACCTCACCCAAGACTCGACGGCGAACATTTACACACTGTCCGATTATGTTTTCCCGACTACAGACGTGAACGGCAATTGGTTTACCAGCTATTCCGCGATGGTTCCGTACTATGCCAACTACCCAACCAACTGGCCAGGAATCGGGGGCGGTACCTGCCAGGGAGGTGACGAACCGTACGACCTCGAGGGTCTTGCAGCGCTTAGCTACGGCTACACACTCAGTGATGCGGGGCTCAGCGCAGCGACGGGCTGGAATGCAATGCGAAGCCAGCTTCAGCCGTGCTGGGGAGATACGACAGCAGGATATGGGTTCGCCTTTGACCCTAAATGGGACATCACGCCGCGCACAAGCGCGGGCACAGGCTCCGCGTTACCTACGGTATCGATCACAGCGCCGACCTCAGGCTCGACGGTATCGGGATCGATCGCAGTTGCCGCGACCGCCTCGGCGGGCACCGGAAATACGATTGCGAGCGTGCAATTCCAAGTTGACGGCTCAAACATGGGTTCGGCGGTAACGAGCGTCCCCTATGCTCAGTCGCTGAACACCATGGCTTTAACGGCGGGTCAGCATTCATTGACGGCGGTAGCCACGGACAGCGCCAGCAATCAAACGACGAGTGCGGCTGTTGCAGTCACGGTCAATAATGGTGGCGGCAGCACCACCCCGCCCACCGTGCCGACTGGCTTGACAGCAAACGCAGTCTCCTCAACGGTTGTTAATTTGTCCTGGACGGCTTCCACGGACACCGCGGGGGTGACGGGGTACAACGTCTTCAGAAACGGGACGCAGGTAGGGACCGCGCCTTCGACGACTTATCAGGACTCCGGACTGGTAGCGTCGACGAGCTATTCGTACACGGTTTCGGCATTTAACGGGGCAGGGAATACATCTGCTCAATCAGCTTCCGCGAGTGTAACCACTCCGGCGAGCTCGGGAGGAAATCCACTGTCCACGACCGCTGGATGGCACAAAATCAGCTTCAGCGAACTGAAAGGCAGTGAGAACACCAGCCCATGCCCGGCCAACAATTACGGCGGCTATGGGTACGCCTTCTTTGACAATTGCCCGTCGCTCATGCTCGCGTGGTCAGGCGGAATGGCCGATACGGCCAGACATCGATTGATCGTCTGGGGTGGAGGCCATACCGATTATTTCGGGAACGAACTCTATGCCGTTGATTTGACAAAGGTGGGGACATGCACAGCAACGAGTCCGTGCATGTACAGGCTGGATAATCCCAGCAACCCCACTTCCTGCATTGGCAGCAACACTTGCGACGCTAATCCGGATGGCACGCCTATCGCTCGACATACATACGGTGGTTTGGTGTACATGTCGACGTTAGACCAGATGATTTCCATCGGTGGTGGCTATTATGGCGGGAACGGAAATCAGAACATCTGGACTTTGAACGTGGGCTCCGTAACCTCTTCTTGCGCTCCAAACTGCACACCGGCTTGGACTCACGTAGGAACAATGACCTCGAACTCAGGCCCAGGGGAGGGCGCGACCGCGTGGTGGAATAGCACTGCCCATGTGGCTCAGTTTATCGACGACACGCATAATCTTGAAACGTTCACGATGCCTACCGGACCGTTCGTCAACAACACGACGAATTTGTCGGTGGCAGGTTACAACGCGACAGCCGTATACGATGACTCCGATCAGATCGCTTTCGACATGGGCTGCGGCACAACCTGCTCAGCGTTTTGGGTATCCACGGCCTCGGGTTCGAACTATGCACAACACAACATCACGATTGGCGGCAGCTGCGGACCAATCCAATCGGGTTACCCAATCATGGCTTGGGATCCGGTTGCGCGGGTCATTCGAGTACTCGTGGACGGAAGCAACGTCCAGTATCTCTTGACGCCGAGCACGACGAGTACGACGTGGAATTGCACCACGGAAACCTATGGCTCAAGCATTGGAGCGGACTATCCGCCAGCTATGGCCTCTACGATGCGGGGAATCTTTGGCAGGTGGAACTACTTCGCCGATTGGGATGTATATATCTTCTGCAACGATCCGTCGGCGGACTGCTGGTACTTCCGACCGAATCGATGATAGAAGCCCATCACCGCAAGGGGCGCGCCTCAGCTACAGTTGTCGGGCCTATGGGATTCCGCGATTGTTTCAGGGCTTTGGCGGGGAAGGCAGCCAGGGGAAGGGCTTAAAGCCCGCAGCGTCACGCCCATTGAGTAGCTTGTTGCCGCTGCCATCGTTGACGCCTGCTCTGTCGCTCGGATCTGGATAACGCAGAGCAAAGTTTGTGTTCGACCCCGCAACCACTATCTCATTGTTCTTGGTGGTAACAGGGCTGGGAGATCGAGTATGGATGAGCCCCACCTTCGCGTCAGCCAAGTCACAAATGATCACATTGCCTTCGATTTTCGTCGAATGCTGACGTGACCATCCTGGTGGCAAATGCTCGCCTGTCAACTCAAGCGCAATACCGATAATGTCGTTGTTGTCGGATTTAGGACCTTGCTGAATTACATTGTTTCTGACGACGACCGTACCGCCGTCCGAGATGTCAATGCATCGAGAGCTGTTGGCGTCCAGCATTGCCAGGACGCTATTCTCTATAGTTGTGGCAAGTGAGCGCGACTTTAGCAGGTGGCCCTGACCGTCGGCTTGCAGCGACTTCGAACGCCGAAAGATAAATTGAGATGCTGTCCCCTTGTCATTGGCACTGACATATATGTTGTGAGCCTGTCCACCGCTTCCGCCACAATCGGAGATCACGACGTCTTCCAAGGTGATCACTCCGTTGTCGCCGGCTGAGAGAAGACCCATGTCGCAATCATGTATGCGGAGATTGCGGGCCGTGAGATTCTTTCCCAGAAAACGGATGGCGCTGGCACTGCCGTCGCCATGGACATCGAAGATTTCCAGATTTTCCAGCTTTAGATCGTTGCCGTAGCCGGCGATCAAGCCGATGCCCTCGATTAGGGCTCCGTAAAGGGCGGCGCCAGGGTCGCCAACGATGGTCACGTTATTCGCCTTAATGGCCAAGCCTTCCCGCCAGCCGCCGTAGGAGTTTTTCAAGATGCGAATAGTCTGGCCATCGCGCACATTGCTCGCAGCGTCCGCCGCGCTTGAGAACGTGCGAGGATTGCTCCCATCGGCATTTTGAACGATGAAACCAGGCTCTCGCTTGTACGCCGCGACCTGCGCAAGATCGCCGGGCTTCCATACCCAAAGGCCCTCATCGATGTCGGTATAGGCGATGCAACAGGAAAGCTCGGCAACATACTTCCACTTACTCAGGACGGCGTGCGCTTTCGGCGCTCGTGATCCTGCGACGGCAGGAAGAAAGCGCCACTGCAAATTGTCGGGATTCAAGGCCCAAATATCGCCGCCGCCGCTCCAGAAGTGAATCATTTTGTTGATGGGGTCATAAGCCAGCCCCGTTGTGCCGTAGATCTCGCTGCTGGGTTTGTTGTTGGGCCCTATGACGGATTCAGGCCTGCCGGGTACCGGCCCCTTCAGAGATATCTTGAGAATGCCATTCCAGCAAACCCAGACTTCGTCGCGATGAGCGACGTAACAGGACGTGCTTTCGCCGAACGAACCGAAGTCTGGTGACCAGGCCGAGTAGGTCTTCGTCGAAGGATCAAACCAGCATGCACTCCCATTCGACTGCACCAGGATCTTTCCGTGTTTTGGCACCCAGCACGCGTTACACATCCCAAAGCCGACCGGAGATTTCGGCACATCCGGCCCACGCCGCCAGGCTTTCTTTGCCGGGTCGAACTCCCAGCATTGGCCCGATGTGATGATTTGCCCCTGGCCGCAATACCCGATATAGGGCCACAGCCAGATGGTCTTGGTCGTGGGACACCAGACAATTCCATCGTAATCATGAGAGGCGAGAGGCGTGCCATCCCCCGGAAGTCGACAGTTCGCGGGAGCGTTCATGCTGGCTGGCGGCGGCATGGTGAGGGGACTCGGGTTCGTGAGCCTGCCTATTTTGAGAGCTTCGAGATCCAGTTCGTAAACCTCGTTTCCTCCGTAATCGGTGTGGCCTCCCCCCCAAAAGTAGAGCCTTTGAGACTCGGGGTCGTAGGCGGCACCATTCCAAGCGGAGAGTACCGAACTCGGGCCAGTGGCGGCTCCGCCATCCGGAATCATTGATGCGGGCGGAACCATCGGATGCATCGATGTCCCAGGGATGTTGGCCCATTGCCTCGCCGGCAGGGATGCAATCATGCCTTTCAGTTTCTCAAGTTCAACTTCAGGCAGAGCCTTGGAAACTGGGGAAACGGATGCGACAAGAGCATTGGCCAGCGTGGTAAAGACGAATTGACGCCTGGTAATCGTCATGATCGATTGCTCCCGATGAAGCTGTGTTAGTCTACTAACAAAGATTGAAGCGGTAAAACAACGTCAGCGTCAGCTGATGCGGTGTTTCCGGATTGCCCATTATGGAATGGTCCGTTGCCGTTTTCTCCTCGCGAGAAAGTCTCCAAGTACTGTCTTCCTCAATCGCCGCAATTTTGAAAGCCACGCGTCAGACCGCGACCATCATCGACATAATACTTAATGGAAATTTGGAGTTGGCCAACGAAGTCGCACGCCACGTTGAAACGATACAGCCGGTCGGCAATAAAGCGACAATGATACGAGTCTGGTATCTTCCGGTCGCGGATAAAGCCCATTCCTGGAATGAGTACGTTCATAGTATTCAGCCTGAGTCTGAGACCGTCTTCTTTATGGACGGCTACGCCCAAGTCATGCCCGACGCGTTGAACTTGATCCGTGACGGCCTTAGTTCGACGCCGAAGGCGATTGCCGCGTCGGGTGTCCCGAGCTTTGGCCGTTCCGCGGCGTCGCAAACCGAGCTAATGGTGCGCGAAGGGGGAATTCACGGCAGTCTTTATGCCGTTCGTGGCAGTTTCTTGCAACGCGTGCGTTCTGCGGATTTCCGGCTTCCCTTGGGTCTCTATCGCACCGACGGCGTCCTCGGGGCTGTCATATCCTTTGACTTGGATCCTGCCAAAAACGACTGGGACACGGGACGGATTTTCGTTCATCCCCAAGCGACTTGGAAGATTCGTCCTTTTGCCGCGCGCCGCATAGCCGACCTACGAAGCCACTTCAAAAAGGTCATGCGTCAATCTCAGGGGATCCTCGAAAATCTTGCAGTGCGCGAGCATCTGGCAATCCAGAGAAAGACACCTCAAAGCCTATCTCGAACGGCCGCGGAACTTGTGCGGGATTGGATCGATGGTCACCGGTCTGTTGCGCTGATGACTTTTTTGAGAAACCCACTCTGCATGGTCGCGGCTTGGACACTCCTTCGGTCGCGGGATTGGTCCGATGCTGCTGTCCCGCCCCGGCTCATAACCAATGTTGACTTGAATGAAAAGATGGCTGCGAGGAACCGATAAGTTCCACTTATGTCGGCAGAGGCGGAATGATCCGAATATGTTTTGTGCTAACATTTCGCCAACTTCCATATGCATTCGGCCCGAGCGCCTGTGAGGTGCTGCGCGCCACTAGTAGATCGCGAACCGCCATGCAGCGTCGAATTTTCACCTCGACGTGGATCGAATTCGGAATTCATTTTGATACTCCGAGGGCTAAATGGACTTTGTTTCCTTTTCTTTGAACTACTGGGAGGATTTGTGGCAGAGCCGCCATCAAATTATGCTGGCGCTGGCTCAACAACATAAGGTGCTTTTCGTATCGCCACCTTTT
>Ga0210394_10001371_pt1 | contig 39690 bp, 35 predicted proteins | sample IncBWC12MmetaG_FD_160121 | JGI IMG/M metagenome (GOLD analysis project Ga0210394, IMG submission 160121) | Forest soil microbial communities from Barre Woods Harvard Forest LTER site, Petersham, Massachusetts, United States - Inc-BW-C-12-M | ecosystem: Environmental > Terrestrial > Soil >... | reverse complement strand
CGAATACCGCGCACTTGCGGCTGATATAGACGCACGACGGGCCGCTGCGCGCCGTCGGCAACGGGGCGCGGAAGGTCCAGCCATCCGTCTCCGGATCGTACACCGCGTTGAGCGAGGTGTTGAAATCGTAAGAGTCCATGCGGCCGGCGATGGCGTGAATTTTTCCATCGACCACGGCGACGCCCATGTGATCGCGCTGGCCGACGAACGGTTGCGTGCCGGTCGAGCCCCGCATGCTGGCAACGTCCGTGTATTTGTTGCTCGCAGGATCGTAAACCTCGTGCCACTCCACCGAGCGCACGTCGCGTCCGCCGAGCAAATGGATTTTGCCGTCGAGCACGATGGCAGAGATCGCGCCGCGCGGACGCGATAATCCCGCGATCGGCGCCCACTGGCCGGTCGCCGTGTCATAGACGAAGCATTTGGAATGCGGGCAGCGGTTCTGCTCGACGAAGCCGCCGAAGGTGTAGATCTTCGCGCCGATCGAGACGCCGGCGACGTGATTGCACGGCAGTGGGAAAGCCGCCTTCAGCGACCAGGATTTCGTGGCGGGGTCATAGACCTGATGAAAATTCTGATCGACGCGGTGCTTGGCATAGCCGGCGATGACATGGATCTTGCCCTGGCACTCGATCACGGCGTGTTCGCCGGTCGGAATCGGCAGCCGCGGCTGCTCGACCCATTTGCCCGGATTGGCGGCCTTGGGCGCAACGCTGGTCATGTAGCGCTGCTTCTCGACGGTCGCCGGTATGGCGGTGATCGACTTGTCGGTGAGCCCGAGAAAGAGCGGAAGTTCCTGTTCTGCTGCCATGATTGACCTCGATTTTATTTGCGCATGATCTTATCCGAAAACCGGTTGCCGCTCTCGGGTCAAGTCCGTGGGCGGGCTTTTTCGGGATCATGCGCCGGCGTAACTGGGGACGGCGTCCCGCAATAATTGGCGCGTCAGCTCCACGCCCTCGCGCGCAACGTCGTAGGGCGAGCGGGCCCATTGCTCCGGATTGGGAGCTTCGTAGCTCAGATAGCCGGCATATTTTTTCTCCGCCAGCAGGCCGAGCATCTCGCGCCATTTGACGACGCCTTTGCCGGGCGGCAAGCGATCGGTCGGTCGGGCCACGCCGGTGACCGGAGTGGACGAAAGATCGCTGTACTGGAAGCAGAAAATCCGCTCGGCCGACACGCTCTCGAAACCGCGGCCGCCGGCGCCACTGCGGGTAAAGTGATAGGCGTCGATTAGATATCCGCAGTTTTCCTTGCCGGCGCCGTCGAGCAATTCGCGCAGGACCGCCAGCTTGTTGAGCACAGGATGCTGCGAATTGAATTCGATGGCCAGCCGCAAGCCGTATTCGGCGGCGATGTCGCCGGCCCTTTTGAGATATCCGATCGCATCCTTAATCGAGCCTTGGACCGGTCCCGGCGCGCTCATCAGCATATTGCACCTGAGCGCGACCGCGTTCTCGCACGATTCCCGGAACGCGCCGAACAGCCGCTTGCTTTCATCGCCGGTGGCGAACAGCCAGCCATATTCGACGCCGAGCACGCCGACCGGAATGCCGCTGTTGCGGATGAGATCGAGCACCTGCGCGTTGCTCATGCCGGCATCGAAGCAGCGCTTGAAGTCGGTGCGGCGCAGCTCGACCGCGTCATAGCCCGCGACGCGCGCGGCATCGAGCGCGGTCGCAAGCGGCGTGGTGTCGATCGTCCACATATGCAAAGCGAGTCGCCCAAACTTTTCCGCCATGCCTGACGTGCTCCGTTACGACGATGACCTGATCGACACTGACCTGCCCCCCGCACGGAAGGTCGATGACGGGTCAATTGCGCCGTTATTGGCCTTCATATTGAAGGATGTAAAGCCCCGCGTTCCGCGGCGTTGAGATCGTGAGGGGGTTCTGGTTAGATGCCGCCGCTCGACCGCCGGCCATACTCGCGACGGACGGATTTCGCGCGAGCAATTCGATCTTCGACTTCGCCTGGCGTTACCATCGCATGAGCGTGAACGGCGCATGACGCAAAAATTCGAATTCACCGTCAACGGCAGGCCGGTCAGCGTCTCGCTCGACAACGAGGAAGCGCCGCTCCTGAATGTTTTGCGCAACGATCTTGGTCTGATGGGCACGAGATTCGGCTGCGGCCTCGATCAGTGCGGCTGCTGCATGGTGCTGATCGATGGTGCGCCCGAGAAGTCCTGCACCAAACCGGCGTGGAGCGTCTCCGGCAAGACCGTCACCACGATCGAGGGTCTGGGCACGCCGGAACGCCCTCACCCGCTGCAACAGGCCTTCATCGACGAGCAGGCCGGCCAATGCGGCTACTGCCTCGCCGGCATCCTGATTTCGGCCAAGGCGCTGCTCGAGCGCAACCCATCGCCGACGCGGCCTGAAATCGCACTGGCGCTCGACGGCAATATCTGCCGTTGCGGCGCGCATAACCGGATCATGCGTGCGGTCGAAAAGGCGGCGGCGCAAATCCGCGCTGGTGTGAGGTCAGGAACATCCCGATGAACGCGCCCGTCCTTCCCGGCCCGCTGGCCGACAATCCGAGGCTCGATCGCTGGGTGAGCTTTCCCGCGCCCGGCAAAGTGACCGTCGGCACCGGCCGCGTCGAGCTCGGCCAGGGCGTGCTGACGGCGATGACGCAGATCGCCGCCGACGAACTCGACGTCGCGATGGGACGCATCACGATCCGTTCGGGCGACACCGAATTCACGCCGAACGAGGGCTACACCGCTGGCAGCCAGTCGATCCAATTCGGCGGCGTGGCGATGCGGCAGGCCTGCGCTGACGTGCGCGGCCTGTTCATCGACCGGGCGGCCAAGGTGCTTGGCTGCAACGCCGGCGAACTCAGCATTCGCGACGGCACTATTCTTCGCAACGGCGCACCGACCGGCCAGGATTACTGGACACTCGCGGGCACGGTCGACCTCGCCACCAAGGCGACCGGCGGCGGCAAGCGCAAGGCGGTCGCGGATTTCAACAGCATCGGCCGCAGCAGCGCGCGCCTCGATTTGCCGGCAAAGATTTTTGGCAAGCCCGCCTTCATCCACGACATGGTGCTCGACGGCATGGTGCATGCGCGGGTCGTGCGCCAGCCCAACCGCGGCGCTACCATCGAGACAATCGACGAACAAGCGATCAAGCGCGCCGCCAAGGCGCCGGTCGAATTGGTGCGCAACGGCAATTTCCTCGCCATCGTCGGCGACGACGAGACCGCCGTCGACTTGGCTGGCGCCGCCGCGACCGATCACGTCACCTGGCAACACGTCGAGACGCCGACCTCGCTCCAGGCCGAGGCGTCCTGGCTCATACAACGGCCGGCGGTCGACCGCATCCTCGGCGCGCCGGAGACGGCCGACCCGCAAGGCCGCGCGCGTTTCGAAACGACTTATACGCGCGGGCATCTCGCCCATGCTTCGATCTCGCCGTCTTGCGGCTTGGCGCTCTATCGCGATGGCCACCTCACGGTCTGGACGCATTGCCAGGGTGTGTTCCCGCTGCGGGCGGCGCTGGTGCGCACGCTCGGCCTCGATGCGTCGGCGATTACCGTGCACCACGTGCAGGGCGCCGGCTGCTATGGCCATAACGGCGCCGACGACGCCGCCGCCGACGCCGCCATCATCGCGATGAAAATGCCGGGCAAGCCGATCCGCGCGCGCTGGCGCCGCGAAGAGGAATTTCTCTACGAGCCGAAGAGCCCGGCGATGGTGGTGAAGGTCCGTGCTTTGCTCGATGAAGCCGGCAAGCCTTCCGACTGGACCGCGGAAATCTGGAGCGGCACGCACAATTATCGCCCCGGCGCGGGTGGTAACCTGTTGGGCGCGCAAGCGCTGCCCAATCCGCCGCCCGAGCCGCCCCCAGGCGACGTGCCTGAAGCCAATGGCGGCGGCGCCACCCGCAACGCCGAGCCGCTCTACGACATTGCGGAGAAACGGATCATCCACCACCTGGTGACGGAGACGCCGGTGCGCACCTCGGCGCTGCGCGGGCTCGGCGCCATGCCGAACGTGTTCGCGATCGAATGCGCCATCGATGAGCTGGCCGAACGCGTGGGCCAAGACCCCGTGCAATACCGGCTTTCGATTACCGCCGATCAACGCGCGCGCGCCGTCATCGAAAAGGTCGCCGCCATGGCCGGCTGGAAGGCCGGCGAGCCCGGCGGCGCCGGCCGCGGCCGCGGCATCGCCTTTGCGCGCTACAAGAACCGCGCCGCCTACGCTGCCGTCGTCGTCGAGCTCGACGTCGAAGAGATGATCCGCCTTCGCCATGTGTGGTGCGCGAGCGATGCCGGCCTCGCGGTCAATCCGGACGGCGTGATCAATCAGCTCGAAGGCGGCATCATCCAGTCGGCGAGCTGGGTGCTCAAGGAACAGGTCCGCTTCGACAACGGCGTGAGTTCGTTCGATTGGGAGACCTATCCGGTCCTGAAATTCAGCGAGGTGCCGGAAATCGATATCGAGCTGATCAACACCAAGGACGAGGCGCCGCTTGGCGTCGGCGAAGCGACCGCCGGCCCCACCGCCGCCGCGATCGGCAACGCGGTGTCGCACGCACTCGGCGCCCGCATCCGCGACCTGCCGTTGACGCGCGAGCGCATCATGGCGACGCTGCTCAAGGAATAGATTTCATACTCAAAATGGCGGACGAGGCGGACTATTCGCTTCTAGACGTACAGGCTCTAACTCTGATCGCGCCCCGCGATCTCGTCCTGCCACGGCGCGACGAAGCGCTCGAACCGGCCGATCAACCAATTCAGACCGACGGCAAGGACCATCAAGAGGATGATCGGCACGAACATGGTGGCGGTGTCGAAATTATTGGCGGCATTGATGATGATGCCGCCGAGTCCGGAAATTTGCGTGAAGAATTCCGCGATCACCATGCCGACCACGGCGCGGCCGACGGCGAGCCGGATGCCGGCCATGATGTAAGGCAATGTCGCCGGCAGCACGATACGGCGCAGGATCACCGCGTCGGATGCGACAAAGGACTTGCCGACGTCAATCAGCGTTTTCGGCACCGATTTCACGCCGAGCCAGGTGTTGATGCAGATCGGAAAAATCGACATCAGAAAGATGATGGCGGCCTTCACCTCAAAGCCGAGGCCGAACCACAACACCAAGAGCGGCACCAGCGCCACGAGCGGCATGGCGTAGCCGCCGGTGACCAAAATGCCGAGGGCTGCTTCGGCCATCCAGAAGCGTCCGATGACCAGCCCGAGCGGGACGCCGATAACGATGGCGACGCAGTAGCCGACGATGAACGGCTGCAAGCTTTGCAACAGCGCGGCGGCAAGCTTGCCGTTGCGCACGAGCTCGACGAAGGCGACGAAGATCGCGCTCGGCGGAGCCCCGAAAATCGGGTTGATATGACGCCCGAGCGCTTCCCAGAGCAGCAGGATGACAACGAGCGAAGCCGCAGTGACGGCCCAGCGCGGCACGCCGCGCTTTGCCGGCGCGGCCTCGCGGGCGTCATCCGTTGCGCTTTGGCGATCGACGATATCGACCATGCCGGCCCTCAGTGAAGCGTCGGCGCGCCGGCGTGCAGCGCCTGCCAGATGTGATAACGCGTTTGCGCGAATTGGTCCGAGGCGCGGATTTTGGCGAGATCGTCGCGCGGACGCGGCAACGGCACAGTCAGGATTTCTCGCAGGCGGCCGTGCTGCATCACCACGACGCGGTCGGCGAGCAGCACCGCTTCATCGAGATCGTGTGTGACGAAGAGGATGGTCTTTTTGGTGCGGTCATGGATGTCCAACAGCTCACCTTGCAAGGCCTCGCGCGTCTGCGCATCGAGCGCGCCGAACGGCTCGTCCATCAATAGCACTTTCGGATCGATTGCCAGTGCGCGCGCTATGCCGACGCGCTGCTGCATGCCGCCCGATAATTGGTAAGGCCGACGTTTGACGCTGTCGGCAAGACCGACCAGCGTCAAATATTTCATCGCGGTGTCGTGCAGCGCCGTGCCGCGCATGCCCTTCATTTCGAGGCCGAATTCCACGTTCTGCAAGGCGCTGAGCCACGGCAGCAATTCGGCATGCTGAAAAACCATGCCACGATCGTAGCCGCAACCTTTGACGTTAACGCCGTCGACGCTCACCGCCCCGCTGGTCGCCGTCTCCAACCCCATGGCGATGCGCAACGCCGTGGTCTTGCCGCAGCCGGACGGTCCGATCAGCGCGACCACTTCGCCATCATGCACGGTGAAGTTCAGCCGGTCGAGCGCACGCACTGTCTGTACGCTTCCCTCGATGCGCAACGCGAAGCGCTTGGAGACGTCGATCAGGCTGACTTCACCCATACACCACATTCTCAATGCGTTTGCTCAATTCATTTGCGCGATGAGTTTGAGCGCATCCTCGCGCGGCTTGTCGTCGAGCACTTTCGACAAATCCATCGGCTGTGCCAGGCTGCCGACTTTCACCAATTCGTCGTTCAACCAGTTGAAGTTGGCAAGCGGGATCGGCACGTCGGTGCCGATGGCATGTTGCTGCATGGCAAGGTCGTAAATATAAGCCGGCCGCGGATCGTCGGGCTTGATGCCGGTCACCTCCTGCGTGACTTTCAGCACCTCGTCCTTGTGAGCGACGGCATAACGCAGGCCCAGCATTTCGCCGGCCAGGAACATGGCGGCGTCTTGCGGCCGCGCGTTGAGCGTCGCTCCGCTTGTGGTCAGGCACATGCGCAGAAATTTCGGCAACGCTTCTTGCGCCGAAACCAGCATCTTGATGTGTTCCTTCGCGGCGATCGGCGCGTACTCGCCCGAGACCACGGCGGCATCCACCACGCGCGCCACCAACGCCTTGTAGCGGTCGAGATCGCCGCCGAGGCTCGCATATTTCATGGCGTCTGCGGGGATATTGAAGCGCGCCAGCGCGCCTTTGGCGAAAATGTCGGGAAAGGCGCCGGGCGACGAAATGGCCATCGTCTTGCCCTTGAGCTGGTCCATCGAGTTAATGTCGTCGTGGACAAAAATGCCGTGCGGAACCATCAACCAGGTGCAGCCCATGATTTTCACATCGGCGCCGTGAGCGGTCGCGATCATGGCGCCAGTCGGCCCACCCTCAAAACTGTCGAGATCGCCGGCAATCACGGCTTTCAGCAGGACCTGATCGTCCTTGATCGGAACGATATCGACATCGAGGCCCACTTTCTTGAAGAAACCGCGCTCTGCCGCCATCATCAGGATGCCGGCGTCGCTTTTCGGCTCGATGAGACCGTGGCGCCAAGGTTTTGTCGACTGCGCCGCCGCCGGACCGCCGGCAAAGGCGGCAAGAACGAGCGCGGCAAAAGTTGCGATGAAACACGCGCTTTTCTTGGTCATAAGCAGTCCTCCACGGCACCGATCGGCCCTGCAATCATAGCAGGAAATCCCCCAACCAAACGTGTTCCCAACGCGCCGATATGGGAATAACTTTCACCTCAGCGCATGCAGCGGCATCGGGACGCACCGGCACATGCGGCAGTGCCCGATCTCATAGCAGCCACGCTTAAGGGAGGCGCTCGCCATGAACCAAAAGTTTTCGCTCAACGTCAACGGCAAGGTCCACATGGTCGAAGCCGATCCGGACACGCCGCTCCTCTATGTGCTGCGCGACGATATCGGGCTTAATAATCCGCATTTCGGTTGCGGGCTCGGCCAATGCGGCGCCTGCACCGTGCATCTCGACGGCAAGCCGGTCCACTCTTGCAGGAGGCCAATTTCCCAGGTGGGCGATCAGAAGATCGTCACGCTTGCTGGTCTCGGCACGCCCGAGAAACCGCATCCGCTGCAGGCAGCGTATGTGGAGGAGGAGGTGCCGCAATGCGCCTATTGCATCAACGGCTGGATCATGACCGCCGCCGCGTTCTTGCGCGACAACAAGAAACCGACCGACGATGAAATCCGCACCGCGCTGCATCGGATTAAATGCCGCTGCGGAACTCACATGGCGATCCTGCGCGCCGTGAAGCGCGCCGCCGCGATGATGGGCTGAGGGAGGCTGTCATGACCCGACACGAGAAATTCGCAAGCCTTTCGCGCCGCAATCTGCTCAAGGCCGGTGGCGCGCTTGTTGTTTCATTTGGCGCACCGCTTCCTTTCGATTCGGTCCAAGCGGCTGACGACGCAACGGCGGTCGCCACCAAGCCGCCGCTCACCCCGGATCAGCTTTCCTCCTATCTTGCCGTCAATGCCGACGGCACCGTGTCGGCCTATTTCGGCAAAATGGATATGGGCCAAGGACTCTCCGTCGCGATCCGGCAGATGGTGGCTGAGGAACTCGACGTTCCGTTCAAGACCGTCAAGATTTTCATCGGCGATACCGCGACCAGCGTCAATCAGGGCGGCGCGTCCGGTTCGACTGGCGTCCAGGAGGGCGGCCGGCAGATGCGCATGGCTGCGGCCGAGGCGCGGCGCGTCCTCGTTGAGATCGCGGCAAATAAGCTCGGCCTTGCCGCCGATCAGCTGACCGTGACCGACGGCGTTGTCGGTGGCGCGATAGATACGACGAAGAAGATCAGCTACGCCGAACTCATCGGCGGGCAGTTCTTCAACGTTCATCTCGACTGGAACGGCAAATACGGCAATCCGCTTTACGCTCCGGGCAAGGCGCAACCGAAAGATCCCAAGGATCACACGATCGTCGGGCAGCCGGTTCCGCGCGACGACATCGCGCCCAAAGTGTTCGCGCAAACGGACTTTGTCACCGACGTTAAAGTTCCTGGGATGATGCACGGCCGCGTGATCCGGCCCGAAATCGCCGGCGCCATTCCCGTGAGCGTCGACGAGAATTCGATCAAGGATATCCCCTCCGCCAAGGTCGTGTGGGACAAGGGCTTCCTCGGCGTCGTCGCCGATAAAGAGTGGGACGCCATCAAGGCGGCGAATGCGCTTGAAGTCACGTGGTCGAACGCGGCGCCGCCGTTCCTCGATCAGGCGACGCTCTACGATCACATCCGATCGGCCGCTCCGCGCAAGCACGAACTGCAAGGCAAACAGGCCGGCAACGTCGACGATGCGTTCAATACGGCCGCGCGCGTGATCGAAGCCGAGTATCAGTGGCCGTTCCAGTCGCATGCCTGCATGAGGCCGGCCTGCGCGCTGGTCGAGATCAAGGACGGCCATGTCACGTGTTGGAGCGGCACGCAGAAAGCGCATTTCGTGCAGACCGGCCTCGCTGCCATATTGCAAATGCCGCAGGACAATGTCCGCGTCATCTGGACGACGGGTCCGGGCTCCTATGGCCGCAACGATGCGGACGATTGCGCTATGGATGCCGCGGTTCTCGCCAAAGCCGTCGGCAAGCCGGTGCGCGTGCAATACATGCGCGATCAAGGAACCGGTTGGGATCCCAAGGCTCCCGCTTCCATTCACACGGTGCGCGCCGCGATCGATGCTTCGGGCAACGTCATTGCTTGGGATTTCCTGAGCAAGGGTTTCTCCCGCGTCGACGTCGATACCAACGGCAGCAAACCGAAAGACACGCTGGCCGGGCAAACACTCGGCGTCGAGCTCAAGTCGGGCGACGGCTTCGGCGTGCCGGAGCAATCCTACGGCTTTGCCAATGAGCGCACCGCTTGGGAGACAATCGCCCCGCTGCTCGATCGCGCGTCGCCGCTGCGCACGGCGCATATGCGCGATCCGGTCGGGCCGCAGATCCATTTCGCCAGCGAGTCGTTCATGGACGAGGTGGCCGCTGCGCTGAACATGGACCCGGTCGAGTTTCGTCTGCGCTACGTGAAAGATCCGCGCGACCTTGCAGTGATCAAGGCGGCCGCGGAGAAAGCGGGCTGGCAGGCACGGCCGTCGCCGCGCAAAGACCAGACCGGCGACCAGGTCTCCGGCCGCGGCATCGCCTACGCGCAGCGCGGCCCGACCCGCGTCGCCGTCATCGCCGAAGTCGAGGTCGACCGCTCGACCGGCAGAATTTCGCCGCGCAAGTTCACGGTCGCGCACGATTGCGGCCAGATCATCAATCCGGATGGGCTGCATCACGCGATCGAGAACAATGTCGTCCAGGCGACCAGCCGCACGCTGTGGGAGGAGGTTAAATTCGACAACAAGAACGTCACCAGCGTGGATTGGCGGACTTATCCGATCCTCGAACTCGATCAGGCGCCGCAACAGGTCGACATTGTGTTGATCAATCATCCGGAGATCGCGCCATCCGGCGCCGGCGAGGCGTCGAGCCGGCCGGTGCCGGCTGCGATCGCCAACGCCGTATTCGACGCAACAGGGGTGCGCATCCGCCGCGCGCCATTCTCGCCGGATAACGTGAAGTCGGCGCTGTCGTAAGCTTTCCCTCTCCCCGTAAACGGGGAGAGGGAGTAGCCTGCCGTCATGACAGCAATTGTTCGCACGCTCGACGAAGCGCTGGCGCCGATTGTCGACGGCTGCATGTTGGCGGTGCCGCGCGAGTCCTCGGGCGTGCCGATGGCTGCGACGCGCGCGCTGATCCGGCGCGGCGTCAAGCGCCTGCATCTCGTCACGCTGCCGACCTCGACTTTGCAGGCGGATCTCTTGATCGGCGCCGGCTGCGTCGAGACGCTGGAAACATCCGCCGTCAGCCTGGGCGAATTCGGCCCGGCGCCGCGCTTCACCGCCGCGGTGCTCGCCGGGACCATCCGCATGCGCGATGCCACCTGCCCGGCATTGCACGCGCAGTTCCAGGCTGCCGAGAAGGGCGTGCCGTTCATGCCGCTGCGCGGACTTGTCGGCTCCGACGTGCTGGCGCACCGGACGGATTGGAAACTGGTCGACAATCCATTCGGCAACAACGATCCGATCGTGCTGTTGCCGGCGCTCAAGCCCGACGTCGCGCTATTCCATGCGCCACTGGCCGACCGCGCCGGTAACGTGTTTGTCGGAATCCAGCGCGAGTTGATCGCAATGGCGCACGCGGCGGGCAAGACCATCGTCACGGTCGAGAAAATTTACGACGGCGACATGCTGCGCGATCCATTGCTGGCGGCCGGCACGCTGCCTGGTTTTTATGTCGAGGCGGTGGCGGTCGAGCCGCGCGGCGCCTGGCCGCTGCCGTTGCCGGACCATTACGCAATCGACGGCGCGCATATCGCCGAATACGCTCGCCTTGCCGCCACGGCCGAAGGCTTTGCCGACTATTTGCAGCGCTACGTGCATCAGCGGGCGGCGGTAGTTGCATGAGCGGCGCGCCGGCTGAAACTTTCCGCGACGAGGAACTGCTCGCCGACGTGATTTGCCGGCTGATCGGCCAAGATAACCAACAAGACTGCCAAAATGTGCGCCATATCGCGGTCGGCGCCGCCTCGCCGATCCCGGCGACCGCGGCGCTGCTCGCCCGCGAGCGCGGTCAGGGACGGCCCTACGTCTCGCTCCTCGGCAGCCGGCAACACACCTTCTTCACCGACGGCGCGCGCGAATTGTTCGACTGCGCCGGCCAGGCCCGCATCGATGCGTTCTTTCTGTCCGGCGGACAGATCGACGGCGAAGGCAACATCAATCTCGTCAGCGTCGGCGATTACGACCACCCGAAGGCGCGCTTTCCCGGCTCGTTCGGCTCGACTTACCTCTATTACGTCGTGCCGAAAGTGATCCTGTTCCGCGTCGAGCACTCGCGGCGCACGCTGGTCCCGAAGGTCGATTTCATCAGCGCGCCGGGCGGCAGCCCCGACAATGTGTTTCGCCCCGGCGGTCCGATCGCGCTCGTCACCAACCGCTGCTTGTTCGACTTCGACCGCGCCCGACGGCGCTTTCGGCTCGCCAGCGTCCATCCCGGGCATAGCGTCGCCGAAGTCATCGAGAACACCGGCTTCGATTTCGACCGGCCGGAGCATGTGCCGCTGACGCCGGCGCCGTCCACCGACACATTACGCCTGCTGCGCTCCACCGTCGCGCCGATGCTGGCCGAGGTCTATCCACAATTTGCTGAACGGGTATTTGGTGTCGAACCGCCAGTCCCGTCATCCTGAGGTGGTCGCGAAGCGACCCTCGAAGGATGCGGCCGAGGCGCCCGGGCCGTCGCCCTTCGAGGCTCGCTACGCTCGCACCTCAGGGTGACGGATAAAGCGTTGCACCTGCCGCCGCGTCATGGTCTTTATGCGCCCGCAGCAAGAGGGAAACGTCCAGTGCAGACGGTCGAAGCGGCGGTGATCGGCGTTGGCTGGATCACCAACTGCGCTTGCCGGGCGTAGCTCACTAAGAAACTTTTCCAACTAGTCATCTGGAATCAAAGTTCACCACATTATAGAGGAACCCTCTGAGCTTCCAAAGAAGAGCGCTTTTGGCGCATGCAGGTGTGAGAGGACGGCCGATGGCGCCGTTCGTGCACAAGACATTATGCAGCGAACTTTAGATTCACGTGACGAGGGCGCGTACTCATAATTCGAGCGTGATTGCTGCGGCTTGATTGATGTCCGCTGTGCCTCGATAGCGACCGAATTCTGCAGCGCGGCGAAATGAGGCGATGGGCCATGAACGGACTCATGCGCTGCAACAAAGTTGAGTGGAAAGCCGGCTCTTTGCACCCCAATCCATGGCGCTCACGCGCCGGGTGGAGGAGCCGTCCACAGCATCAAAAGCAGACTCATGCGCTGCAACATGAGCGCATACAGGAAGACCGCCTCGCGGCGGTCTCTATCAATTTAGTTGAGGCCAATCGCTGACCCATTTGACTAAGGATAGGCAGACGGGGCTAACGGCCGCTGGCAATGATAAGAGTATTAAAGTCTCTCACCTTTGTTCCGAGCGTCCCACTCCGGCAGCGTCATTAATTTCAAGCCGAGGCGCCCATAGTCCACTCGGAGATAATCATCTAAGACGCCCCGAACGATAGCCTCAGGGTGAATCAAGGCAACCTCTTGCGCCATCACGCCGACATAGACCGTGTCGCTCCACAGGTATCGATACTGGTACAGCCCAAGTCCGTCGTCGAGACGACCAACCAGCGTGATGCCCCGCTTGAGCCGGACGTCGGAAATGGCAACGCTTGGCGACGAATAATTAGCATTCGTCATGTTGCCCCACGCTCCGCCAGCTTGACCGCCGAAATACGCTCCCTCCCACGGCGTCGACGCCGATCCGTGCGGGGCCGTCCCGGTCGGAGAAAACCGCCAAACGAAACCAGCAGTGACCACTTGAAATGCCGCACGCGCGCTGGCGGTCTGTCCAATTATTTGGGTAGCAGCAAATGTTGAGGAAGCTACGTTAGCTGTTCCAAGATCGACATACTGGTAGCCAAGAGTTAGAACCAAATTCGGTTGCCACATATATTCAATACCGACGCCAGCAACCCAGCCAGTTCTGACCGACGATGTCTGCGAATTGAGGGATACGCCTGCTGTATTGAAGCTACTGTTCAAATCAACACTGCCGTAGGCTAACCCGCCGGTACCGTAAAAGAGTGCCTTACCGGCGGTCCAACCGGCACGGCCGCGGACAGTTCCGTACCAATCAACATTAGAGTTCGTGCCAGCGGTATCAGTAAAACACGAAAGGTTGGTCAGTCCGCCGCTCATCGAGCTTTTGAGACCTGTCCCAGACAGATCCGTTTCAAATCCATAGACGAAAGAACCCTGCTGCCAGTTGTAGCCTGCTTGACCACCAGCAGTCCAACTCGCTGCCGTTGCAGAATTCGATCCCTGGCTACCGAAACAACGGGCTTGCACGGCAGATGCCGATAGCAAAAAAGCTCCAGCGACGGCGACAAACATCGCAGCGGAGAGCGCCGCAAAGCGGAAACGACGCATAATAAACCCCCGAGGGTAGGCAACCACTGCAATCCGATTTGATTGTAGCAAACAATCTCAGACGGTCGCGGACATACTTGGCATATCTGCACAGATGATTTCTAAGCGTGTTATTTATGCGACTCCTGGCCAAACCATTATGCCGTCTATGTAAACTACAGCTTTGCTAACCGGCGACTGTAGTCCGGACATCCGCTAATGGGATGGTCCGGCCGTGCTCCTGCCCCGCCAGCGATGGAAGCTGGCAAGGGGCGATGCCACTGCTGCGACGCATAGGCCATGTCGTAGTTGGGTCATTCGCGACGGGGTTGATCCAGCAGCAGGTCCAGCCATGTGCGCTATGCCCCGAAAGCAGAAGTGCTGGCGCCGCCCGCGATGGGGGCGATGCGCTAGCTTAAAAGGCGTCACATTTCGTGTGACCTGGCCCTTGACATTCGTCCCCGATGTCGTTACATTTGGAGAATCATCTCGCCCGTTTTGAGGACGCCCTTCCGGAGGCACGCCGGTTGGGCGGGGCGAGTGCGGTGCCCGCGGGCGGACTTGCACTTCGCTTCCGGGCGGTTTCTGGGCATCAGTCTCCCGGCACTATGACCGGGGCGGGAGGTGCATCCCTGGACTGGGACAGGCGAAGGCGGGTAACGCCCGTTCAGACCGCGTCCCAGGAAGCCTGGCCTGAAGCTGAGCCTTAGGGACGACGACTCCCTTTGGCGAGAGCCGTGGTGGAACGCCGACAGGCGAGCTGCCCCACAAGGGCAGAGCCGCACCCGATGGTGCGGAGGATAAGGATCAGCGTTTGTCGGCGTTTCGCTTCCTTTTTTCTTCGGCTTTATTTGCTATTGGCGAAACGGGCGTAGCGAAGAGCGACAACGAGGCACCACCCCTCGATTTCCTTTTCCGCCCCGGCCTTCGCGCTTCCACCTTCGCGCTCCGCGCTTCGGCGGACTCAAACCCGCCGTAGCTCGCAGAGCGAGCGAAGGCGGGTCACGTGGCAGGGTTTTGCAAAGCTCGGACGCGAAGGCGCGCCGCGAGAACAAGAAAACTTGCGCGTCCGCACCTCAGAGTGACGGTATTTGCGCCTTAAAGCGTTGCACGACCCGCCGCATCATGGTTTTTATGCGCCCGCAGCAAGAGGGAAACGTCCAGTGCAGACGGTGGAAGCAGGCGTGATCGGCGTCGGATGGATTGGCGGCTTGCGCGCCGACACGCTGTCGCGCACGGCGCTCGTCGATAAATTGCATCTGTGCGACATCAAGCCCGACCGGCTCGCCGAGGTGAAAAAGTTGTACAAGCCGGCGACCGCGACGCTCGATTACAACGACCTCATCAACAACGACAACATCCGCGTCGTCTATGTCTCGACCACGCCGGAGGCCAACCACTATCCGATCGCGCGCGACTGCCTCAAGGCCGGCAAGAACGTCATGCTGGAAAAGCCGATCGCGCTCGAACTGTGGGAAGCCGATGAGCTGATCCAGTTGTCGAGCCGCAACAATCTCAAATTCACCATCGGCTATTCGCAGCGCTTCAACCCGAAGGTGGCCTTCGCCAAGAAGAAAATCACCGACGGAACGCTCGGCAATGTGGTTTCGGTTTTGGTCAGCCGCCACCTGTCGCGCGAGCTTGGCAAGAAGATCGCGAGCCGCGTGCGGCTGTCGCCGGTCGTCATGGAATCGACCCACGACCTCGACTTCGTGTTCTGGCTGTTGGAGCCGGCGAAGCCCGTCCGCGTCTACAGCCAAGGCGCCTACGGCTACATGCAGCCGATCAACGGCTCGCACGACGTCATGTTCACCACCGTCACCATGGATAACGGCGTGGTGGTGATGATCGGCGGCGGCTGGAATTTTCCGCCGAGCTATCCGAATTACTGCTCGACCTGGATCGAGATCACCGGCACCGAGGGCGCGCTCACGCTCGACGACACGCAGCGCGATAACTGGCTCAATACCGCAAAGCGCGGCCAGGAATTTCCGATGTCCACCATGCCCGGCGAGTGGGTCGATCACGTCTTCGCCGGCGGCATCGGGCCGGAGACGCTGCATTTCCTCGAAGCTTGCATCCGCGACACAGCGGTGATGGTGACGCCGGAGAGCGCGCGGCGCGTGATGGAGACCTATAGTGCGGCCGATTTATCGGCCGATTGGAATACCCCTATTGATCTGCCGCTCAGCAACGAGACGATTTCGGGAATTGCCGAACTCAAGCAAAAGAACCGCGCGGGATTGAACGTATGAAGAAGGGTGCAAAGGGCGTCGGCGTTGCCATTATCGGCGCCGGACGGGTCGGCCTGTTCCGCGGCGAAGTGGCGGCGCGCCACCCGTCGGTCGAGTGGATCGGCATCGCCGAGCTCAATCACAATCGCGGCGGCGACGTCGGCGCGCGTATCGGCGCCGATTTCATCACGACAAATCATCGCGAGCTGTTGGCGCGGCCGGAAGTGACCTGCGCCATCATCGCCACCGACGAGCATCTTCACGTCGATCCGGTCCTGGCGGCAGTCGAGCGCGGCGTGCCGATGCTGATCGAAAAACCGCTCGCCACCGATCTCGCGCAGTCCGCCCGCGTGCTCAAGGCGATCACCGACGCCAAGCTCGACGCCGTGGTCGGCTATACCCAACGCTTTCGCCGTAAATGGCTTGCCGGCAAGGAGAAGGTGCGCAGCGGCGCGCTCGGCGACGTGACGATGGTAACATCGCGCGCGTTCATGAATCGCCTCGTCGCCATCGATAATTACAAGCGCACGAACGATCCGGCGACGATTTCGCCGATGGTCATTTCCGGCACGCACGCCCTCGACATCGTCATGTGGTACCTTGAAGGCAAAACGCCGGTCGAATGCTACGCGCGCTCGATCGATAAGGTTTTGGGGCCACTCTACCAGGGCATCGACGCCACCGCCGGCATGATCATGTGCGCGGACGGCACCGTCTATCACCTCAACATTTCCTGGGCGCTGCCGATCACCTGGCCGGGCGCGGTCTACAGCCTGGAAGTCGGCATCAACGGCACTCACGGCGTGCTGACGATCGACGATACCCATCGCGACATGGTGCTGGCGGTCTCGGCGCCGCAGAGCGAAGGCTATGCGCCCGACCAGAGCCGGCTGGTCGACTTCCTCGGCTCGTATCCGCCGGGCGACATGGTGCTCGGCGAATTGCGCGGCCCGATGCGCGAGGAGACCGATTCCTTCCTCAACCGCGTTTCGCTCGGGCTGCCGACGCAGGCCGCTACCGCCGCCGAAGCACACAACCGGCTGATGCTGACCAAGGCGCTCGATCTGTCGGCCAAGCTCAAGCAGCCGGTGAAATTGCCGCTCGAGCCCGAGCAAGGCCGCGCCGCGGCGTGAATTTCTGACGCGGCATTAGCCCAGGGCAACGAGCAGCACGGCAATCTCGCTTGCTTGCTCGAGCGCGCCCAACACGTCGCCAGTCTGGCCCTCGATCTGCCGCGTGCTAAGCCACGCCGTCAGCGCGACGATCACGGCAAGAAGGATCAGCGCCAAAAAGCCGTGGCCGAGATGCAGGCAAATCGCGAGAATGAGAAAGCCGATGACTGCGGCGACGAGAACGGCCTCGCCCGGCGGCCGGCCGGCTTCGAACGACAAACCGTCGCTGCGCGCCGGCGGCAGCATCAGCATCAATGCCGGCATGGCCGCGCGCGCGGCGGCATGCGAGGCAAGCAGCGCCCATACGACCGCATGCGCGCCGGGAAGACTCGCCAGCGCCCCGACGCGCAAAACAAGCGACATAACCAAAGCGCAGACGCCGTAAACGCCGATGCGGCTGTCGCGCATGATGTCGAGTTTCTGTTCGCGGGTCTTGCCGCCGCCGAAACCGTCGGCGGTATCGGCGAGCCCGTCCTCATGCAGGCAGCCGGTCGCAAGGAGCGTCGCCGCGACGGTCAGCGCCGCGGCCGGCCAGGCCGGCAGTCCGGCGCGGTGGGCGAGCGCATAGACCACGGCGCCGATGAGGCCGACCAGAAGTCCGGCGATCGGAAACGCCCAGGCCGCTTTGGCAATGGCGCCGCCGGCGATCGGCGTTGCGCGTAGCAGCGGCAGCCGCGTGCAAAACACAATGCTGGCCTTGAGCTCTTCGGCGCGGTCTTCGAGCCAGCTGTTTGCAAGTGTCATGTGCTTGAAATCGTCATCCACCGGAAATCGTGCTAGACCTTGGCGCGCCCCTGCCGGCGCGCGGATCACATCGCCATGATCGATTTTACCTCATTTTCCGGCCTGCGCGCGATCTGTCTCGACCTGCCGAGCGGGCATCCCGCGGCCAGTGCCGCAGTCGCCCAGCGCGAGGCCACGTTGACCAAGCCGCCGAAAAGCCTCGGGCGGCTCGAAGATCTCGTCGCCTGGCTGGCGCATTGGCAAGGTCACGCGCCGCCGCGCCTCGACCGGGTCGAAATCCTGGTTTTTGCCGGCAATCACGGCGTCACCAAGCTCGGCGTATCCGCCTATCCGGCGGAAGTGACCGCCCAAATGGTGGCGAACTTCGCCGCAGGCGGCGCCGCGATCAACCAGCTGGCGCGCAGCGCCAGAGCAAAGTTGCGCGTCATTCCGCTGTCGCTCGAAACGCCGACCGCGGACTTCACGAAACAGCCGGCGCTCACCGAGCAGGAATTTCTCGCCGCAGTGACGACCGGATACGGCGCGGTTGCGCCGGACTGCGATCTCGTTTGCCTCGGCGAAATGGGCATCGGCAACACCACGGCGGCGGCGGCGATCGCCGCGGCACTGTTCGGTGGCGGCGGTGCGCGCTGGGCTGGCCGCGGTACCGGTGTCGACGAGGATGGTCTGTCGCGAAAGCGCGCCGTGATCGATGCCGCGCTCGTGCGTCATGGCGCCGTGCTGGACGATCCACTCGCGGTCGCGGCGGCCTTGGGCGGCCGCGAGCTTGCCGCGATTCTCGGCGCGGCCTTGGCGGCGCGGCGGCAGCGCATTCCTGTCCTGCTCGACGGTTTTGTCTGCACCGCAGCGGTGGCGCCGCTGGCGAAACTAAGAGCCGACACGCTTGCGCATGCGCAAGTAGGCCACGTCTCCGCCGAGGCCGGTCACCGCATACTGCTTGAGGAAGTCGGGCTTCATCCGCTCGTCGATCTCAATATGCGGCTTGGCGAAGCGTCCGGCGCCGCATTGGCGCTCTCCATCCTGCGCGCGGCGCTTGCCTGCCATACCGGCATGGCGACATTCGCCGAGGCCGGCGTCTCCGATAAGCCGGCCGATGAAGCGGAGCCGAAAGCGGCGGGCTAACTCATGCCTGGCAACGGCGGACAAGCGGTTTGGTTGGCGGCCGGCCTGCGCACGCCGTTTGTCGCCGTCGACGGGTCTTTCGCCGATCGCGACTCGCTCACTCTGTCGGTGCCGGTCGTTCAGGCGATGGCGCGACAAGCGAACGGGCCCATTGACTTCGGCGTATGGGGCGCCGTGGTCGTCAATCTGGCCTACGCCAACCTTGCTCGCGAAGTGTGGCTTGAAAGCAAGCTCGATCCGCATGTGCCGACATTCACCACCATCATGCAATGCTCAACCAGCATGGTCGGCGCATTCGAAGCAGCCGGGATGCTCGGACAACGCGCGGCTTTGGCCATGGTCGGCGGCGTCGAAAGCATGAGCCGCGTCCAGATCGGCCTCAACCAGAATTTATCGGTTTGGCTGCGCCGCGTGCTTCAATCGCGCGGAGCTCGAGATCGTTTGCGCCTTCTTCGCCGCCTGCGTCCCTCCGACATCCGGCTGTATGTGCCGGAAGTGAAGAACCGCGTCACCGGACGCAGCATGGGCGAACATACCGAGGATATGGCGAAGGATTGGAATATCGGCCGGCGCGAGCAGGACGAGCTTGCGCTCGAGGGCCATCGACGGGCCATCGCGGCGCAGGATCGCGGGTTTTTTGCCGACCTGATCGTTCCGCTTGATGGAATCGCCAAGGACCACTTTCCGCGCCGTGACACGTCGCTGGAAAAACTCGCCAAATTAAAGCCGGTGTTCGATCGAACGAGCGGACGCGGCACGCTCACGGCGGGTAACTCATCGCCGCTGACGGATGGCGCTGCCGCTATCTGGGTCGCGACTGATGCAGGGCTTGATCGATTGCCTACCCAAGCGCCGCGCGCGCGTCTGGTGGATTTTGAAATAGCGGCCGTCGATATCTTCCACGAGGGCTTGCTCATGGCGCCGGTCACCGCCATTCCGCGCCTGCTGGCGCGGCATGGGCTCGCGTTCGATGACATCGCGCTGTGGGAAATTCATGAGGCGTTTTCGGCGCAGGTGCTCTGCCACATCAAGGGACTCGAAGATAAGGATTTCGTCCGCGCCAAGGCAGGCGTCGAGCATACGTTCGGACACTTTCCGCGCGAGCGGATGAACCCGAACGGCGGCAGCGTTGCGCTCGGCCATCCGTTCGCGGCCACGGGAGCGCGCATTTTAAGTCAGGCCGTCAAGGAACTCGCCGCATTTCCGCAAGGCAGCCGCGCCATCGTCAGCATCTGTTCCGATGGCGGGCTCGGCACGGTCGCGCTGCTGGAGCGCTGAGCGCCCTATCCCGGCGCCGCGGCGATGGCGTGAAAAAACGTCCCGGTGACGCGGCCGCGCCGCCCGCCCGCTTTGCCGAGCGCGCGGCCTTCGCCATCGCAGAGTTCGGCGAAGCACTCATCGCCGCCGGCCGACGTGAGCGAGGCGTAATGGAATTCGTGGCCGCGCACGATCGCGCCCTTCGCGCCTAAAACATTGTCGGACAACAGCCGCGCCGTGCGGTAGCCGAGATGCAATTTGCGCCTGGCGAAGCTCGTCGAATGCCCGAGCAATCCTGCCATGGCGTGGTGTTGTCCCGCGGCATCTTCGAGGCTTTCGCCCAAAACCATGTAGCCGCCGCACTCGCCGTGAACCGGCCGCGTCGCGGCGAAGCGCCGCAAGCCGCCGGAAAAGCGTCGCGCCGCGGCGAGCGCATCGGCATGAAGCTCCGGATAGCCGCCCGGTAGCCAGCAACAATCCGCGCGCTGGGGCGGCGGCTCGTCGGCGAGCGGCGAAAATGGAATGATCTCCGCGCCGGCGCAGCGCCAGGCTTCGGTGAGATGCGGATAGGCGAAAGTGAAAACCCGATCGTGCGCCAGTGCTACGCGCTGGCCGGGCGGCGGTAGAGCGTTGATGAACTCATTCGCCGCACCGACCGACAGCGGCGCGGCTTTTGCAATTATCGCATCGAGATCGAGATGACGCTCGGCCATAGCCGCGAGGCGATCGATCAGTCCGGCAAGATCGGCATGTTCGCCGGCTTGGACGAGACCGAGATGGCGCTCCGGCAACGCCAACGCGGCCTCGCGCGGCACCGCGCCGAAAACCGGAACGCCGAGCGCGGCGATCGCGTCGGCAACCAGCGCGCGGTGCTTTTCACTTGCTGTACGATTGAGAATAACGCCGGCGATCTGAACCGCAGGATCATGTGACGCGAAACCCCTCACGACGGCCGCCGCCGATTGCGCGTGCCGCGATATGTCCAGCACCAGCGCGACCGGAAGTCCGAAATGCGCGGCGAGATCGGCGGTCGCGCCGCGTTGCCCGGCCGCGCCGGCGGCGCCGTCGAACAGGCCCATCACGCCTTCAATGACAAAAATATCGGCGGCGCCGGCCGCTTGCGCCGCCAAGGCGTCGAGCAGCGGGCGCGGCATGGCCCAGCTGTCGAGATTGACGCTCGCGGCGCCGGTCGCCGCGGCATGAAATGCCGGGTCGATGTAATCCGGTCCGGCTTTTGCCGCGCGTACGGCGACGCCGCGCCGCGCCAGCGCCCCGAGCACCGCGAGCGTCACCGTCGTCTTGCCGGCGCCGGAATGCGGCGCGGCGATGATGATCCCGCGCGCCGTCATTTCGATTCCTGTTCGGCCGGCGCATCCTTGCCGATGAGCCGCGTGCGCATGTTCACGATATCGCCGATCACGACGATGGCCGGCGGTTCGAATTTTTGTTCGCGCGCATCGCCGGCCAGCTTCTCAAGCGTGGAGATCAGCACGCGCTGCCGCGGGGTGGTTGCCGAGGCGATCACCGCAGCCGGCGTCGCGCCGGCGAGCCCGGCATCCATCAATGCGGCGGCGATCCGCTCGAGATTGTGCATCACCATGTAGAGCACGATCGGCTGGCCGGTGCGCGCCAGCGGCGCCCAGTCGAAATTTTCGTCGGCGCCGTGACCGGCCGCGAAAATGACGGCACGATTGACGCCGCGCAGCGTCGCCGGGATGGCCGCGGCCGCCAGCGCCGCGAGCCCGGCGGTGACGCCAGGGATGATGCGGAAGGGGATGCCCGCCGCCGCGAGCGTCATCGCCTCTTCGCCGCCGCGTCCGAATACGAAAGGGTCGCCGCCCTTGAGCCGCAGCACGCGAAGGCCCGAGCGCGCCAGCGCGACGAGCCGCTCGCTGATATCGGCCTGTACCGCCGACGGCTTGCCGCCGCGCTTGCCGGCAAATTCGAGCCGCGCTTGCGGTCCCGCCAGCGCCAGCACGCGTTCATCGACCAGCGCGTCGTGCACCACGACGTCGGCCTGCGCCAGACCGGCCAGCGCATCGAGCGTCAGCAGGCCCGGATCGCCCGGTCCGGCGCCGGCAAGCCAAACCTGGCCCGGCGCAAAGACCGGAACGCCCGCGCGTCGCGCCAATGCGTCCCATGCCGTCATGTCGGGTACCTATCGTGACGCCCGCGCCGCGCGGGACTAAAGGATGCAGCATGGCCAAGCATGTCCCACCCTTGCGCCGCGGCTGGACCACCGGCGCCTGCGCCACGGCGGCGGCGAAGGCGGCCTTCGCAGCGCTCGTGACCGGCGAATTTCCCGATCCGGTCGCGGTGACACTGCCGCGCGGCGAGCGGCCGAGCTTTGCGCTTGCCGTGACGCGAAAGGACGCAAGCTCGGCAACTGCCGGCGTGATCAAGGACGCCGGCGACGATCCCGACGTCACGCACGGCGCGCTGGTCTGCGCGACCGTCCGCGTCGGCGCCGCCGGCGCTGGCGTGAGTTTTCGCGCCGGCGAAGGCGTTGGCACGGTCACGCGCGCCGGGCTTCCTGTTGCGCCGGGCGAGCCCGCGATCAATCCGGTGCCGCGCCGCATGATCCGCGACGCCATCGAGGAGATCGCGGCGGCGGCCGGCCGCGCAGCCGATGCTGAGGTCGAGATTTCGATTCCGGGCGGCGAAGCACTGGCGGCGAAAACGCTCAACGGCCGGCTCGGCATCGTCGGCGGCTTGTCGATCCTCGGCACCACCGGGATCGTCGTGCCCTATTCGTGTTCGGCGTGGATCCATTCGATTCATTCCGGCATCGATGTGGCGCGCGCCGCGGGCCTCAGCCATATCGCCGGCGCAACCGGCGCCAGTTCCGAGGCCGGCGCGCAAAAACTTTACGACCTGCCGGAGATCGCGCTGATCGACATGGGCGACTTCGTCGGCGGCATGCTGAAATATCTGCGCCGCCATCCGGTGCCGCGCGTCACCATCGCCGGCGGCGTCGCCAAAATGACCAAGCTGGCGCAGGGCCTGACCGATCTGCACTCCAAGCGCGGCGAGGTCGACCGCGTGGAGCTTGCAAATCTTGCGGCGGCGGCCGGCGGTTCCGCGCGACTGTGTAAACGCATCGTGGCGGCAAACACCGCCGCGGAGGCATTTGCGCTCGCGCGTGCCGAAGGCATTGCGCTCGGCGACGCCGTCGCGCGCGCCGCACAAGAGACCGCGGCGGGCGTCGTCGCCGGCCGCGATATCGCCGTCGAAATCATATTGTTCGACCGCGACCAGAATTTGGTCGGGCGCGCGCCGTTTAAAGCCCGACTGTAGGATCACGCGGCGCCTCCACGGAAACGGCGGCGATAATCGGCGTCATAGAGCGCGCTGTCGCGAAAATCGCGTGCGGCGAGCGCGCGGCCGACCAGGATGAGTGCGGTTCGCTCGATGCGTTGTTCGGCAACTTTTGCAGCGATGTCGGCGAGGGTACCGCGCACCACGCGCTGCGTCGGCGAGCTTGCTTGGACCACGACCGCCGCAGGGCAATCGGCGCCATAAAATGGCAGGAGCTCATCGACGATCGCGTCGATGGCATGAATGGCGAGATGAATGACGAGCGTCGCGCCGCTTTCGGCAAAACTCGCGAGCTTTTCGCTTTCCGGCATGCGCGAGGCGCGTCCGGAGACGCGCGTGAGCACCACGCTCTGCGCGACTTCAGGAACGGTGAGTTCGCATCGCAACGCCGCCGCCGCGGCGGCGAAGGCCGGCACGCCCGGCGTCAGCGTGTAGGCAATGCCGTGCCGTTCGAGCCGGCGCAGTTGTTCGGCGAGCGCCGAGTAGATCGAAAGGTCGCCGGAATGAAGCCGCGCCACGTCGAGCCCGCCAGCGTGGGCGCTGACAAACTCGGTCTCGATCTCGTCGAGCGATAGCGGCGCCGTGTCGAGGATGCGCGCGCCAGGCGGACAATAAGTCAACAATTCGCGCGGTACGATCGAGCCGGCATAGAGGCAGACCCGGCAGCGCGCAATGAGATCGCGACCGCGCACGGTGATGAGGTCGGCCGCGCCCGGCCCGGCGCCAATGAAATGCACGGTCATGACGCGTGCCTGTGCGCTACTTCCAGGACGATCATGGCTTTGTCCATATCCATTGCGTCACCGGCATTGCCGCGCGCCAGCCGGTCTTCTCGCCGACCGGCTCGGCGCGGGAAATCGCGATGCGGATCAGCTCGCCGCCGAGCGCAGCATGGCGGGCGAGCAGCAGCGCCTCGGTCTCGAGCGTCACGGCATTGACCACGAGGCGCCCGCCCGGCCGGAGCGCGCGCGCCGCTGCATCGAGCGCGCCGGCGTCGCTGGCGCCGCCGCCGACAAAGATGGCGTCCGGCGTTGCGAGGCTAGCCAGCACGGCCGGCGCAATGCCCTCCACGATTTCGAGTCCCGGCACGCCGAAGATTGCGGCATTTCGTCGAATTCGGGCGGCGCGATCGGCGCGCCGCTCGATGGCGACCGCGCGCATCGCGGGATCGGCCAGCATCCACTCGATCGCGACCGAGCCTGAGCCCGCGCCGATGTCCCACAAAAGTTCGCCGCGGCGCGGCGACAGCGACGACAACGTCACGGCGCGGATTTCGCGCTTGGTGATCTGGCCGTCGTGCTCGAACAAGCTTTCCGATAGGCCGGCTGTCAGCGCCAAGACGCGTGCGTCCGGCGCGGCCGCGACCTCGATCGCTAGCGTGTTGAGCGCGTCGACAGTACCAAAATCGTAAGCGTTCGCGGCCGTCGCGCGCACGCGCTCGCGCGGCCCGCCGAGCGCTTCGAGAACGGTCAGGCGCGAAGCGCCGAAGCCGCATTCTGTCAGGACTTTCGCCAGCGCCATAGGTCCTTCGCCATCGGAGGTCAAAGCGAGAATATGCGCGCCTGGCTGCAAATGCGGCCGGACGAGATCGAGGGTGCGGCCGTGCAGCGAAAGCAGCACCGTCTGCGGCAGCGACCAGCCGAGCCGAGCCGCGGCCAAACTAAAGGCCGACGGCGCCGGCACGGCGATCATTTCCCGCGCATCGATATGCCGGGCCAGGACCGCGCCAACGCCATACTGAAACGGGTCGCCAGAGGCGAGCACGCAGACCTGCCGGCCGCGATGGCGCATGACCTCTTCGGGCGCGCCGTCGAACGGGCTCGGCCACGGCCGCGCCGCGCCGCGAATGAGCGGGGCGGCAAGCCCGAGATGGCGCCGGCCGCCAAATACGATCTCCGCCGCCTCGATCAACCCGCGCGCCACCGGGCTTAACCCCTCGACGCCGTCCTCGCCGATGCCGACAATGGACAGCCAGCGCGGCGCTGCGGCAGTGTCGCGCGCAAACGCATCGGAAAGCGGCAAATTAGAAACAGACATGTCAGACATCCCGCCACGTATCCTCATTCTCGGCGGCACGACGGAAGCTCGGGCGCTCGGCGAACGCCTCGCCAAACGCGGCGGTCTCGACGTGACGCTGTCGCTTGCCGGCCGTACAGCTTCGCCGGTTCCGCATGCCGTGCCGATCCGTGTCGGCGGCTTTGGCGGCGCTGCGGGCTTGGCCGATTATCTCGTCGCGGAGCGGGTCGATGCGTTGATCGACGCTACGCATCCCTATGCGAATATCATTTCGGAAAATGCCGCGGTGGCGGCACGCCAAACTGGCGTGCATTTCATGACGCTGCGCAGGCCGCCCTGGATCGCCGTCACGGGCGATCGTTGGATTGAAGTGAACGACGCGCGCGCGGCGGCGAGCGCGATCGGGGAAAAAACCCGCAGCGTCTTCGTCGCGCTCGGCCGCAACGAGCTCGGGTCCTTCGCCGGCGCGCCGCAACATCGTTATCTCGTCCGCAGCGTCGATCCCGTCGATCCGCCGCTGCCGCTGCCGCATGTGGCCTACGTCACCGCGCGCGGCCCCTTCAGCGAAGCCGACGACCGGGCGCTGATGACGGCGCACGCGATCGAAGTCGTCATCGCCAAGAACAGCGGCGGCAGCGCGGCGTATGGCAAGATCGCCGCCGCGCGCGCGCGCGGCATCGAGGTCATTCTGTTGCGCCGGCCGCGCGCGCCCGATGCGCCCGCAGTCGAGACGGCAGACGATGCGATCGCCTGGCTCGATCATGCGCTGACCTCCGCGGCGGCGCGCGGCGTGTAGACCAGAGGCGAACGGCCGGGGCGCGCAATCACGCGCGTTTCGCGCGTGCCGACGATCACTAGCGTCGACATATCGGCCGGCGTCGCGTCGGCTGCCGCGAGCGTCGTGATGCTGACGCGCTCATCCGGCCGCCCGACGGCGCGGCCGAACACGACGGGCGTTGGCGGCGGCAGGTGCCGGCGCAGCCGTTCGATGGCGTTGCCGAACTGCCACGGCCGCGCCCGCGAGATGGGATTGTAAAGCGCGATGGCAAAACCCGCACCCGCCGCGGCATCGAGCCGGCGCTCGATCAAGTCCCAGGGTTTCAGATTATCGGACAGCGATAGCGCGCAGAAATCGTGGCCGAGCGGCGCTCCGATTTTTGCCGCGACGGCAAGCATTGCGGTAATGCCGGGAATGAAGGCGACATCGAGCGCGCGCCAAGCATTCGGGCCCTGTTCGATCTGTTCGCAAATCGCAGCCGCCATGGCGAACACGCCGGGATCGCCGCCGGAGACCATGGCGACATTCGCGCCTTGCGCGGCATGGCGGAGCGCGGCGGCGGCGCGTGGGCCCTCCTCGCGGTTGTCGGACGGGTAGCGGTTCTGGCCGGCTCGCGCCGGCACGCGCGCCAGATAGGGACCGTAACCGTAGAGCGCCTCGGCCACGGCGAGCGCGTCGAAAGCCTCCGGCGTAAGATAGCGTGGATCGCCCGGGCCCAATCCGATAACAAAGAGACGACCGGTCATCGCTTTGCCTCCGGCCGCTCGTCCCAGCCCGGCACCAGGACGACGGCAAAATACGGCGCCTCGTCGTCGGATTTCGCGCTCAGCGGGATCATTATTTCCTCCGCCATGGTGCCGCGCTCGACATAAATGGCGCGCGGCAAGCGGCCGCTCGTTTCGAGCGCGCGGCGCAGTTTCGGCAGATGCCGCCCGACCTTCATCACCACGGCGGCGTCGGCCTCGGCAAGCCGGCGCGTGAGCTCGCCCTCGGGCAGGGTCGCCGGCAGTACGGTGAAGACATCGTCGCCTTGCGCGATCGGCATTCCCGCCGCCGACCAGCAGCCCGACATGCCGGTCACCCCGGCGACGATCTCCGCGCGATAGCGCCCCGCCAGCCGCGCGTGCAGATGCATATAGGAGCCATAGAACAGCGGATCGCCTTCGCAGATCACCGCGACCACGCGCCCGGCGTCGAGCTGCGCGGCGATCGCCGCCGCGGCGCCGTCGTAGAAATCACGGATCGCGTCGCGATAGCCGTCGCTGCACGCGGGCAATTCCGTGGTCACCGGATAATAGAGCGGCAGTTCGGTGACGTTGGCGCGCAGATGGCGCTCGACGATCGCACGCGAATGACTGGCGTTGCCGGCCTTGGCGAAATGCACGACCACGTCGGCCTCGCCGAGCGCGCGCATCGCTTTGATGGTCAGCAATTCCGGATCGCCCGGCCCGACGCCGACGCCGATAAGCTTTGCCGCGCGCATAGGCTTGCTCACAGTCCCGCCCTCGCCAGTGCGTTGACGGCCGCCGCCGTCATGGCGCTGCCGCCCATGCGGCCGCGCACGATGAGGAAAGGCACGCCGCGCGGATTTTCGGCGAGCGCCGCCTTGGATTCCGCGGCGCCGACGAAACCGACCGGGATACCGAGGATGGCGGCGGGCTTTGGCGCGCCGGCATCGATCAAGTCGAGCAAGCGGAATAAAGCCGTCGGTGCATTGCCGATCGCGACCACCGCGCCGGCGAGGCGGTCGCGCCACAGATCGAGCGCGGCGGCGGATCGCGTCGTGCCGTTCTTCGCCGCGCTGGCCGCCGTGCACGGATCGTTGAGCTTGCAAATGACTTCGTTACCGGCGGCAAGCCTCGCGCGCGTAATTCCGTGCGCCACCATTTCGGCGTCGCAGAGGATCGGCGCGCCTGACGCCAGCGCGCTCCGCGCCGCCTCAACGAGATTGCCGCCGAACACGATGTGCGCCGCCACATCGACTTGACCGCAGGCATGGATCATCCGCACCGCGATCTCGGCTTCGTCCGCCGAAAAGCGCGACAGATCGGCCTCGGCGCGGATGATGGCGAACGAGCGCTGATAGATCGCCGTGCCGTCGCGCAAATAGGCGGCGCGTTCAGACATGAACGGCCTCCTGTTTTCGTTGGCGCGCAAACCGCGCCATCGCCACGGGCAGTTCGTTTGTCGCAACCAGCGTGAACGGAACGTCCCGCGCCGAGCCATCGGCAACCAGCGCGCAGCCATTTCGCGTGCCAACGACGGTCAGTGCGGCGGGCGCGGCATGGGCGCAGCCCTTGGCGCAGCCGGAAATGTGAACCGTGAAAGCGTCGTCACGGTACGGCGCGATTTCATTTGCAACGAGCGGCGCCAGCGCGCGCGCGGCGATATGCGCGGCGGCGCAAATCGGCGCGCCGGCGCAGGCGACGACGCTGCGCCGTGGATCGTCGGCGCGCACGATAAAGCGGAGTTGTTCGGCGGCGGCGACAAAGGCCGGCGCGGTCTCCGGCGTCAGGCCGATCGCGAACAGCGTTCGGCCCGGCGCGGTACGCACGCCGCTCGCTCCGGAAATCGCCGCAGTATCGGCCAGCCGATCCAGCAAGGTCGCATCGGCGTGGCCGAACGCGAGAGCAATGCCGCAGGCCAGCGAGCCATCCCGCAGCCGGTGCAGACCGATCGCTTCGCCGAATCGCGGCGTGAGATGCGGCGGTGCTTCGCTGTTGAGAAGGTCGGCGATGGCGGACCGAAACACGGCCGCGCCTTCAATCGCGACAATGTCCCGCGCGCGCGCATTCCGGCCCCGCCGCGCCAATACGTCGAGCAGCTGCATTACCGCCTCGACGCCACGCGCAGGCGCGACAATGCCCACATCGGCCGCGCTTGCATCGTCACCGCCGACGCCGATGCGCAGCACCGCGTCGCCGTCGATCGCTTGCGCGTGCAGGCGAATGTCGGCGGGAAGCCGTGCAAGACCAAGCACTCCGCCGCCATCGATCGCGACTGAAACTTTGCCGCTGAGTTTTGCCGCGAGCGATGTCCGCATCAACGCTTGGCGCAATTCGGCCGCGAGCGCGGTGGCGTCGAGGACTTCGTCGGCGTCCATTCCGGCGAGTGGATTACAGCAAATCGGGACGCCGTCCTCCGCTGCAATACCGAGGTCGGCAACGGCCGCGGCGAATCGCGGCGCCGAAGCAACGCTCAGTCCGCGAACTTGAATGCTGCCGCGCGAGGTGATTTCGATCACGCCGTTGCCGTGCCGTCGCGCCGCCGCGCACAGATTAGCGAATGCGGCGAGTGCAATGGTGCCGATCGGACGCAGCCGCACCAGCAGACCGTCGCCCGTCGGCATCGGCGCCGAGAGGCCGGGACAAGCGCCGCGGCGATGTGGAACTGGTGCGGTGCGAATCGTATTTGCGTGAGCGGTCATGCCACAGCCTCCGCCCGGAGCGCCGCAAAGCCGGCTTCGACGTCGTTGCGGCGCGGATGCCAAAAACCGCGGCGACGCGCGGCATCGAGCCGCTCGGCAATCGCGGCGGCGGCCTCGGGATTTTCGCGCAGCAGAAAGTCGCGCACGGCGGGATCGGCGACGTAGGCGTCGTGCAGAAGATCGAACAGTGCGCCAGCGACCGCGCCGGTGGTTTCCGCGAACGCGACGAGACGGTCGACGGTCTCGGCAAGCTCCGCGGCCCCGCGCGGGCCGTGGCGCATTTGCCCGGCGATGAAGCGCGGATTGACCGCCCGCGCACGCACGATGCGTGCCAAAGCCGCCGACAGCGCCCGCGCGCGCGGCCGCTGCGGATCGGTCATATCGAGCATCACGAGATCCGCCGAACCTCCGAGCAGTTTCGCGGCCGCCGCGAAGCCGCCGACAAAGGCCGCGTCCTCGGCGCCTTCAAGAAGATCGCGCCCGGGATCGTCGCTGACATGCACCAGCATGTCGGCGCTGGCGACGCGCTGCGCGAAGGCGCCGGGCGCTGCGTCCGCTTCGCCATCGGCGCCGCCATAAGCATGCGAGGCGGCGGCAAGATAAGCCGCACCGATGGTGTCTGTTTCGATGTCCCGGCCGAGCAAATCCTCGATGCCTGCGCCATAAACGCCGGGCGCGGTGCCGAAGATGCGATCCAGCCGCGCCGGGCCGCGCCGGCGCGCCGCCGCAAGCGGGTTGTCGTCGTCTCCTTCATCCCGCGCCGCAGCCGCCTGGACCGCAGCGTCGATCAGCGCGATCTGCGCCGGGAAAAGATCGCGGAACAGTCCGGAAATGCGCCAGGTGACATCGACGCGCGCGCGTCCGATCGCCGCGCAGGGCAGCACTTCAACGCCGGTGACGCGGCCGCTCGAGTGCTCCCAGACCGGACGGCAGCCGAGCAGCGCAAAACCTTGCGCGATCTCCTCGCCGCCGGTGCGCAAAGTGGCGCTGCCCCACAAATCGATGACAATCGCGCGCGGCATGTCGCCATGGGTCTGCAGATGCGCGCGCACGACTTCATCGGCGGCGCGGCGGCCGAGCTCCATCGCGGTCGGCGTCGGCAGCGTGCGCGGATCGGCGGTGAACAGATTGCGGCCGGTCGGCAGCACGTCGCGCCGGCCGCGGGCGGGCGCGCCGGCCGGCCCCGGAGCGATGCGGGCGCCGTCGAGCGCCGTGATAAGCGCCGTGCGTTCGGCTTCGGCGCTTGCCACCCACGCCGGATCGTCGACGCCGGCGGCGACGCGGCCGTAGATGTGCTGGCCGTCTTTGACGGCGAGGTCCTTGAGATCGCACAGCCAGGCATCGATGCGCCGCAGCGCCTCGTCGGGCGCGACGGCCGCGCCGACGCCAGCCAAAATCCCAGCCTCTTGCGCTAGTCCGCTGCGCTGCGCGGTATCGACAATGAGACCCGCGAGCCGTTCGCGGCGGCGGCGGTCAAGCCCGTCGGCTTGGGCATATTCGTCGAGCAGGAGTTCGAGTTCGTGAGCATCGCCGCTCGGCCCGCCGGCAACGAGCGGCGGCGGTAAATGACCGATCGTCACTCCGGCAATGCGGCGCTTGGCCTGCGCCGCTTCGCCCGGATTGCTGACGATGAACGGATAAATCACCGGCAGCGCTCCGGTGACGATTTCAGGAAAGCATTGCGCGGTCAGCGCGACCGCCTTGCCCGGCAGCCATTCCAGCGTACCATGCGCGCCCATGTGAACGAGCGCATCGACCTTCGCCACGTGTTGCAGCCAAAGCCCGAAAGCGACCAGCGCGTGACACGGCGGCAGCAGCGGATCGTGATAATCGGCGCGCCGTTGCGACAAGCGCCCGCGATCGGGCGGCAGCGCGACCAGGAAATTGCCGAATTTTCGCGCGCGAAAACGGAAAGCGCCGTCGCGCATTTCGGGATCGTCCGACGGATCGCCCCACGCCGCGCGCAAGCGCGCCACCGCAGCGCCCGGCAGCCGCGCCAAGAAAGTCTCGTATTGCGCGAGCGTAAGCTTTGCGTCGTCGGCATCTCCCGACAGCGCGTCGAGCAATTCGCGTGGCGTTTTCGGCGCGTCCCGCACCGCGTAACCGGCGGCGGCAAGATCGTCCATTGCCGCGATCACGCTCGCCGGCACGTCGAGACCGACCGCATAACCGGTGCGGCCCTTGGCGCCGGGATAATCCGGCATGAGGATGGCGACGCGCCGTCCACCGCGCGGCAGTGCGCGCAAGCAAACCAGCGCGGCGATGCGATCCGCGACCATCGCGATGCGATCCGGTTCGGGCCGGCTCGCCAGCGCGGTGAAAGCGAGCCCTTGCTGCGGCGGCAGCGGGTCCTTGAAAGCGACGGCGCCGGCGAGCACGCGGCCGTCAAGCTCCGGCAGGACGACATGCATTGCGAGATCGGCGGCGCCGAGCCCGCGCGGACTGTCGCGCCAGGCGGTGCGCTTGGTGGTCGCGCTGATCACCTGCAAGACTGGAACACCCGCAGTGTCGAGCGCCGCCGGCTCGTCGGCATTGCCGCCGGCGGCGAAGGCCGTCGTGGTGACGATCAATGCCGGATCGAGCCGAGCGAAAGCTTGGCGCAGAAAGGTGTCGGCCGCGCGGTCCTTCAGGCTGGTGATGACCAGCGGCGCCGGCGCCAGGCCGCGTGCCGCAAGCGCCGCATAGAGCATATCGATCGGGGCCGTATCGGCTGCCAGCAGCATGGCGCGGTAGAACACGATCGGCACCACCGGTCTGCCGGAATCAAGCTTTGCAATCAGCCGGTCGAGTTCGACCGCGCCCTCGCCCGGCAAATAGCCGGCGAGGCGCGGGACCGGCGCGGGCTCGCGCGATTGGATGTCGCGGCCGGCGTGGCGCGCGAGCCGGCGCAGCAGCGCGCGCATGTTTTCCCGGCCGCCTTCGCGGAAAAACTGCAGCAGCGTATCGAGCTCGTCTGACGGCAGCGTCGAGGCGGCTTTAAGTCTTTTGTCGTTGCGGTCTTCGCCGGGCAGCACGGCAAGCGCGATGCCGCGCTCGCGCGCGAGCGCGGCAAGCCGCTCAATGCCGTACTTCCACCAATCGAGTCCGCCGAGCAGGCGGACCAAAATCACCTTGGCGTGCGCGCCGACGCGGTCGATCCACAGATCGACCGACATCGGATGGCGAAGATCGCGTAAGTGCGCGAGCCTTACGCTCGGCAGTACCTCGCGCTCCACCTCCCAGGCCGCGGCGAGGCCGGCGAGATCGCTGTCGGCGAACGACAGCACCGCGATATCGCCCGGCGGCTGGCCGAGGTCGATCGCTTCGACGATTTCGTCGAGGCCGGTGGAACTCGTCGTGAGCAAATGCATCGTTTTGCCTAGCCGGTTTTAATTGCAGCGTGATCTTTTCCGAAAACCGGCGCCCACTTTTCGGGATCATGCTGTAGAACGCGCGTTACCGCGGCGCGATCGAGCCCTTTCAATCCGATGACGACGAGCCGACCCTCGCGCGGCTCCGACGCCGCCCAGGGCCGGTCGTATTGATGCGTCACGCGCGGACCGACCGCTTGGACCAATAAGCGCAGCGGTTTGTTCGCGATCGCCGCAAAGCCCTTGACGCGAAGCACATCGAATTCCTCGGCGAGCGCGGCAACTCGCGCGACCAGCGCCGACGGGTCGGCGATTTCGCCGAGCGGCACGACAAAGGAATCGAAATCGTCGTGATCGTGCTCCGCCTCGGCGTCGTGCCGGGTGCGGCGATTGGCGATGTCGGCTTCGGTGCCGACGCCGAGACCGAGCAGAAGCGCCTCATCGACCTTGCCGTCGGTAACAGTCAGCACCTTCACGCTGCGCGGCAACGCGCGCGAGATCGTCGCCAGCGCGGCCTTCACGCCGGCGTCGTCGAGGAGATCGCGCTTGTTGAGCACGACCAGATCGGCGCAGGCGATCTGATCCTCGAAAACCTCTTCGATCGGATCGTCGTGCATCAGCGCATTGTCGGCGGCGCGCTGGCGTTTCAGCGCATCGAGATCCTGCGCGACGCGGCCGTTGGCGAGCGCCGCGCCGTCGACCACGACGACGACGCCATCGACCGTCACACGGCTCTTGATCGCCGGCCAATGGAACGCCTGCACCAAGGGCTTTGGTAAAGCCAGACCTGAGGTTTCGATCACGATATGCTCGACGCCCTCCTTCGCCAGAATTGCATCCAGCGCCGGCACGAATTCGTCGGCCACCGTGCAGCACAGGCAGCCGTTGGCGAGCTCGACGATGTTGTCTTCCGGGCAGGCGGCATTGCCGCAGCCTCTGAGAATTTCACCATCGATGCCGACATCGCCGAATTCGTTGACGATGACGGCGAGGCGGCGGCCCTGCGCATTGGCAATGATATGGCGGATCAGCGTGGTTTTTCCGGCGCCGAGAAAGCCAGTGACGATGGTGCAGGGTACGCGCGCGAGTTGACCGTTGCCGTTCATAGGTCGACCTCTTGGAAATCGAGGGGAGGAACCCGCGCGATCAAGCCGCGCTTGAGTATTTCCGGCCGGCCGCGCCACGGCAGGATGCCGTCCGCGGCGCCGGCGAGCATGCGCGCGCCTTCAATCAGCGCGCCGCCGCTGTGCTCATCGAGACCGCCGAAGACATAGGTCCATGAGCCGTTGCAGCGCATGGCGGCGCTGGGACCACGCGTGCAATTGGCAAGGCAGCGCAGCCGCCGCACGGTGACATCGGTTCCGGCCGCCGCGCGCTCGGTTGCCGCGGCAAGAAGAGCGCCGGGACGCGGGTCGCTGTCCGGCTCGCCGGCGCGGCGGCAAGTGATGCAGACGTAAACGACCGGCGCGGCTGTCATCGGACTGCCTCGACACGCTCGATGATCGGTCGGTCGAAGCCCTGCCATCGGTAGATGAGATAGGACGCTGCCCAGCTCACCAGGAAAACTCCGACGACGAGATAGCCGAAATTGGCGAGGCCGCCATTGAGGGCGCCGATCGTGTCCCAAAAACCGCCGGCAAGCTTGAGCTTGTCGGCGATGAGGCCGAGCGCTTCGACGCCGCCGATCAGTAGCGCGACCAGAACTGAAATAGCCGTGATGGTGAGGTTGTACCAAATCTTGCGGATTGGATTGAGGAATGCCCAGCCATAGGCGCCGACCATCAGCACGCTGTCGCTGGTATCGACGAGCGTCATGCCCGCGGTGAACAAAGCCGGGAAAATCATCACCGTGGCGAAGGTCATGCCGCCGGATGCCTGGCTTGCCGCAACGGTGAAGAGAGTGATCTCGGTCGCGGTATCGAAGCCAAGCCCGAACAAAAAGCCGATCGGGAACATGTGCCAGCTGCGCGACACCATGCGAAACAGCGGCCGGAAAATGCGGGCGAGCAAGCCGCGGCCGGAAAGGAGGAGATCAAGCTCCTGCTCGGCGACCGGCTCGCCGCGCCGCGCCTGACGGAAACTGCGCCACACCCCGCGCAGGATGACGAGATTGATCGCGGCGATGGCGAGCAGGAAAAACGCCGAGGCGCCGGTGCCGATCAGGCTGCCGATCGATCTGAGATTGTCGAAGCGGCCCTGCAGCGCAAATGCCGTCGCCGCGATCGCGGCGACCGCGAGTGCAATGGACAATGAATGGCCGAGCGAGAAGAACAGGCCGACCGAGACCGGCCGCTTGCCCTCCTGCATCAGCTTGCGCACCACATTGTCGATACTGGCAATGTGATCGGCATCGACGGCGTGACGCAGCCCGAGTACATAGGCGAGTACGGCGGTGCCAAGCAGCGTCGGCCGGCCGGCGAGCGCGATAACCGCCCAGGCCCAGGCCAAGGCATTCGCCGTCAGAAGAATAGCGTAGATCGCGACGATCTTGGGACGCTGATCGGCCGATGCGTCGTCGACCGCTGACTTCAAGAATCTGAGCACGCAATATCCTCGCCTGGCCTGCCGTCGGCGCGAGCGAGGACCGAAAGACTCATCGTCTTTCGGATCATCCACAGGTACACCCCGACCCGTGTTTGTCGCGTCGACACGGCCGATGGCAGGTCTCCTGGCTCGCGGATCGTCGCCTCGCCCTGCCTTCCCGGCGTTTATTTGAGCACGATCTGATTCGGAAAACAGAATCCACTTTTCCGGATCATGCTCTAGCGCCAGTGGCTTAACCGGACGAGACTACCCGCTCACAGTTGCGGGGGCAGCTGCGGATTTGGCCGAAGGCTTACACAACGGCCGCACCGCATTCCCTATTCACCCTCATTGCGAGGGACCATCGATCCGCTAGTGATAGATTTCACCGGGCGGCCCTGTCAATCTGGCTGTCCAAGTTCCGGTTGCAGATGTGATGTCGAGCGTAGCGAAACTTTCTTTCGTCCTCGGCGGCGCCCGCTCGGGCAAAAGCCGCTTTGCCGAGAGCTTGATCGCCGCGCTGCCGCCGCCTTGGACCTATGTGGCGACGGCGGAGGCGGGAGACGCGGAAATGGCCGCGCGCATTGCCGCGCACCGCGCGCGGCGCGGTTCGTCGTGGCGAACCATCGAGGCGCCACGCGATCTCGCCGCCGCGCTCAAATCGTGCCAGACCATGCCGGTGCTGATCGATTGCCTGACGCTCTGGCTGTCGAACCTGATGCTGGCGGAGGCGGATATCGACGTCGAAGTCGCGCAATTGGAAGATGCGGTGAAGGCGGTTGCGGCGCCCGTGGTTTTGGTCGCCAATGAAGTGGGTTCCGGCATCGTGCCGGATCATGCGCTCGGCCGGCGGTTCCGCGATCTGCAAGGTATTCTCAACCAGCGCATCGCCGCGCGCGCCGATCGCGTCGTCCTTGTCGTCGCCGGATTGCCGCTTGCGGTGAAGGGCACCTTGTAAGAAAGCGCCATGACGCAAACGATCGACAAATCCGAAGCCGAGCGACACCGTTCCAAAATGGCCAAGCGCAAGGCCGTGCAGGATGCCGAAGTCGCGGAGAAGACGATCGAGAAAGGCTTGCTCATCGTCCACACCGGCGCCGGAAAGGGAAAGTCGACCGCCGCGTTCGGGCTCGTTTTGCGCATGCTGGGCCGCGGCCACCGCGTCGGCGTCGTGCAGTTCATCAAGGGCGCCTGGCATTCGGCGGAGCGCGACGCGCTGCAAAAATTCGGCGAGCAGCTCGTCTGGCACACGATGGGCGAGGGTTTTACCTGGGAGACGCAAGATCGCGCCCGCGATGTCGCCGCCGCCGAACGCGCCTGGGCCAAGGCGCGCGAGTTGATGGCCGATCCGAGCTTCGCGATGGTCGTCCTCGACGAGCTCAATATCGCGCTGCGCTACGACTATCTCGACCTTAACTTGGTCGTCGTCGCGCTGACGGCCCGGCGGCCCGGCTTGCATGTCGTCGTCACCGGCCGCAACGCCAAGCCGGAACTGATCGCCGCCGCCGATCTCGTCACCGAAATGACGCTGGTGAAGCACCATTTCGCCGCCGGCGTAAAGGCGCAAGCCGGTATCGAGTTCTAGGCGATGGCGGCGCGGGCGCTGATGTTCCAGGGCACCGGCTCGGACGCGGGCAAGTCGCTCATCGTCACCGGGCTGGCGCGCGCCTTGACGCTGCGCGGCCTGAACGTGCGCCCGTTCAAGCCGCAGAACATGTCGAACAATGCCGCGGTGACGGCGGACGGCGGCGAAATCGGGCGCGCCCAGGCCTTGCAGGCTCGCGCGGCGCGCGCGTTGCCGAGCGTGCACATGAATCCGGTTCTGCTCAAGCCGCAGAGTGAAATCGGCGCGCAAATCATCGTGCAGGGGCGCGTCTATGGCAGCGCCAAAGCCGCCGCCTATCAGCAAATCAAGCACGATCTCTTGCCGTTCGTTCTCGACAGCTACGAGCGGCTGCGCGGCGACGCCGACATCGTGCTGATCGAAGGCGCCGGCAGCGCCGCCGAAATCAACCTGCGGGCAAACGATATTGCGAATATGGGCTTTGCGCGCGCCGCCAACGTGCCGGTCGTGCTCATCGGCGACATCGATCGCGGCGGGGTGATTGCGAGCCTGGTCGGCAGCAAAACCGTGATCGCGCCGGAGGATGCCGCGCTGATCCGCGGCTTCATCGTCAACAAGTTCCGCGGCGATGCCGCACTGTTTGCCGACGGCATGAAGCGCATCGCGCAGCTCACCGGATGGCAGCCGCTCGGCCTGGTGCCGTTTTTTCCGGACGCACGGTTATTGCCGGCGGAGGACGCACTCGCGCTCGAGCAAAATCCTCCGGCAAAACTGCGGACGCGGCTGCGCATCGCCATGCCGATCCTGCCGCATATCGCCAATTTCGACGATCTCGATCCGCTCGACGCCGAGCCGGCAGTCGAACTCATTCGCGTGCGGCCGGGCGCGGCGCTGCCCGGCGACGCCGATCTGATCCTCATTCCCGGATCCAAAGCGACCATCGCCGACCTCAATGCGTTGCGCGCCGCGGGATTCGATATCGACATTGCCGCGCATTGGCGCCGCGGCGGAACGGTATTAGGCCTATGCGGCGGTTATCAGATGCTGGGGCGCAGCATCGCCGATCCCGGCGGCATCGAAGGTCCGCCGGCAACAGTCGACGGCCTTCGTCTCATCGACGTCGAAACCGTTCTCTCGGACGACAAGCGCCTTGAACCGGTGCGCGGCACGACGGCCGACGGCGTGCCGTTTTCCGGCTACGAGATGCATATGGGCGTGACCGAGGGACCCGACCGCGCGCGGCCCTTCGCGCGGCTCGCCGACGGATCGCCCGAGGGCGCGATTTCGGCGGATGAGCGCGTGATCGGCACCTATATCCATGGCCTCTTTGCCGACGACCGCCAGCGCGCGGCCTGGCTTGCCCGCTTCGCCGCGGGCGCGACAAACGTCGCCTATGACGCCTTGATCGAGCGCACGCTCGATGGGCTCGCCGCGCATCTCGCGGCGCATCTCGATGTCGATTCGCTCCTCAAACTGGCGCGATGAGCGTCGCCGCCAATACTGCAAGGATCGCAATCAGGATCGCATCGGCGGTGCGATAAAGCGTAAGCGCGCGACGGATGTCGGCGGCAGTCGCGTCCCAACGGCCGCCGCCGATCGCGGCATCGTCGACGCGCACGCCGCCGTAAATCCGCGGCCCGGCGAGCGAGAGTCCGAGCGCCCCCGCCACCGCCGCTTCCGGATAGCCGGCATTGGGCGAACGGTGACGCGGCGCGTCGAGCCAGACGGTTCGCCAGGCGTCGACAGAGGAGGCGCCCTTCTTGAGCGCGGCGGCCGCGATGAGCAACAACGCCGCAAGCCGCGAGGCCGGCAGGTTGAGGAGATCGTCGAGCCTGGCTGCCGCCCAGCCGAATGCCGCGTAACGCTCGGTGCGGTGGCCGATCATGCTGTCGGCCGTGTTGATTGCTTTGTAGACTGCGGCGCCAGGGAGACCGGCAATGGCAAGCCACACCACCGGCGCCACGACGGCATCGGAGAAATTTTCGGCGAGGCTTTCGATGGCCGCGCGGGCAATGCCGGCTGCGTCGAGCGCCGTGGTATCGCGGCCGACGATGCGCGACACCGCGGCGCGGCCGGCGCCAAGGTCCTCGGTGTCGAGCGCGGTTGCGACAGCAGCGACATGCCGGTACAGGCTGCGTTGCGCGATCAGCGTGCTTGCCGCAACCGCAATGACGAAAATGCCGAATCGCAGACGGAAGAGTTCGCGCTCAATCACGAATGCAATCAACCCGACGAAGCCAATGACGATCAGCATCGCAACCGCGCCGGCTAATCGCCGGGCGTTCGGAGCGGCGGAGTCGCGGTTGAGCGCGCGGTCGAGTTCACCGATCAGACTGCCGATCCAAGTCACCGGGTGGCCGATCGCGCGAACAAGCCGCTCCGGATAACCGACGCAGAGCTCGATCAGCATGGCGAAGAGCGCAAGCGCGACCGACATGATCCCCTTTAGCGGCACGGGCGAGCCGCTCCAACATGGCGGCGACCTGGCCGCCGCCCGGCGCCTG
>Ga0210394_10001370_pt1 | contig 39696 bp, 35 predicted proteins | sample IncBWC12MmetaG_FD_160121 | JGI IMG/M metagenome (GOLD analysis project Ga0210394, IMG submission 160121) | Forest soil microbial communities from Barre Woods Harvard Forest LTER site, Petersham, Massachusetts, United States - Inc-BW-C-12-M | ecosystem: Environmental > Terrestrial > Soil >... | reverse complement strand
CCACATCGAGGTGGATCCCACCGGCCACCTGCTTTTCGTCACGAACGCGACGGACGGCCTGATCCACGTATTTCTGATCAACCAGGGAGCCGGCACGCTTACCGAGGTTCTGCCTGCGATCAGTACCGTGACTCACCCCGATTTCCTGGCAGTATCCGTCAACGGTCTATTCGCTTACGTCACCGACAGTTCCACCGCTCAAATTCACATTTTCGCCCTCAACTCGACCACCGGGGCCATGACGGAAACAGCGAATTCCCCGGTCACCGATGATGGAGGGCTCGCAAATCCCGGTGTATTCGTAGCGGTTCATCCAAACGGCAATTTCTTGTTCACAGCTGACCTCAGCCAGATCTCCGCTTACAGTATCAATACCACGACGGGAGCTCTGGGCGCAGTTCCCGGTTCGCCCTTCAACATGCCGGCTACGATGATTCCTGAGACCTTTGCAATCGATAGCACGGGGAAGTTCCTATATGTGATCGACTTCAACAATCCCGGCGTCGGTATCGCGGGATTCCCGATCGATAGCACCGGAACGGGCGCTCTTCAGGGACAGGTTCCCGGCTCTCCGTTTGCTCTCTCGATTACAACTTCGATCGTTACCAATCCGCTCGGCCCGCAGGTGTACGTCCTCGGCGGCAACACGGCAGGCGGTCTGATTAACATCTTCCAAATTACAACCGGCACCGGAGCGCTCACGCCACCGACGAGCGCAACGCTCACGGCCTCGAGCAACCTGGTAATCTCGAACGTTCAGTAGAGGGCTTACTAAAACGTAGTGGAAAGTCCGGCAATCGCCAAGCGTCGCGCTTTCGCCCGCACTCGTTCAGCGTGGCGCTTGCGTGTCCCGCTTACTTACCGGCATACGGCATCAAGTGAGGAGAAGTATCGTCGGCGTCAACCAGCCATACCTGCCGTCCCTTATAATAATCAAGCAGCGGACGAAGCTCGACTCCCGGAATTTCCCGCGCCCATATCACCTTCGCACGATCGATGTCCGCCCGGTTGTATACCCATTCGCTTAATGGATCGTGTCGCGGCGTATAGCGAACGATCACCAGGTGATTGCCGGGCGTCGAGTCCAATTCCCGCGCGATGGCTGCTCTGCATTCAATTCCGGACGGAGCTGAGCGCTTTAGCGTCACGCCGTACGGATGGAACGGCGCGAGAACCACCGCGAAGGCCATTACGACTCGTGTCAATCCCACGCCCACCAATTTCCCCTTGAACTCCCAACGCCTCAAATGCCTAAGCGCCTGGGTGATTAACCCAAAAGCAGTCGCCATCATCGCTGCCGCATAGTGCGGCTGGAACCAGGCAACGCATAGGAACGTGGCAAAGCAAAATGCCGCTTCAATCACAAGAAATCGCACTCTGCGATCACTTAACACCCGTCCTGTTACCACGATCAGTACGCAGAGTTCCGGCCACAGGTAGAAATAAGCAAATTTTGCGGCCACCGAAGCCGCATGCGCTACAAATGCCTTTACGCTCCCGGAGCTTGTTTGCAGCCAGAGCTCGCGCGCCCACCCGTTATAAAACGCCTCGAATTGAGGGTTGGAAAAGTGAATAGGCGGCCTGAGCTTTTGCCACAGAAGAGTCGGTGTGGACCAGTACGCCTGTTCATTCAACATGTATGGCATCGTTAAAATATGCCCGGTGCCTCGCCAGTTGTAATACGCCATAAAAGCAAACGACAGCATCACGATCGCAAGAACGGGCAGCACCAGGCGGGGCAAAGTAGTTGACACCGCCGGACTGCCCTTGCTGAATAACCACGCCGCGAGAAATATTCCCGCCGGCACGCACAGACTGAGCCCTTCGAAGGGGCGGCTATTCATCAGCACAGCCACTCCAATTCCCATGATTATCCCGTACCGAATCCGGAGTGAACGCCCCGGCGATTGCCCGGCCGAATCCGCGAACGGACGTCCGAGCGGATGCCCCAGAGGACGGATGATACGAGGCAGGGCTCCAATCACCAGCGCTCCTCCGATCGCGGGCACAGCTCCGCCCCAGTAGCTGTTCATCCAGTAACTGAAGATCGCCACCCTCAGAACCACAAGTAGCCCGCCAACCAGCGCCCAAGGAGGCGGCAGCCAGCCCTGCAACATCCACAGCACTGCGCCGCTCATAATCCCAACGCTTAACAAAACTCCTATCCACGGACTTCCCAACGCTTGGCCCAGCGCGAGCACCGCTCCCTGCGCTGGCGGATATTTCGACATGTATGTCGGATGTTGATTTACGTGAATTGTGTCGAAGAAGATCCACATCGGGTGCGGAGGATTGGCCAATCGCATCGATGCGAACGTGTCCGCTGCCAGCAGATAACTGAATTCATCGTGAATATGCGGCACCGGGGCAGATATTAAGGGCAACAGACTCAGCCGCACCACAATTGGGAACATGGCCATCACCACGATTGCGAGCGTTTTCTTTCGAGCCAGTTGCGTTCCAAGTCGTTCAATTCGGCTGAACGCTGCGCCGCCCAACCGCGGAAAGAGCCACGCCGGAAGAAGAGCGCAGGCCAAAGCGGCGGCCGCAATCCAGTCACCACCGGCCAAGTGATTGAGAATCGTATTAAGCATAGTCACTTTGCGAGACTACTATTCGAATCTACCGCCTGGAGAAAAATCGAATCGCGATCCCAGGTCGAAAGGAAGCCACAAAAATAATGTGATTTGCTCGCGCGGCCCCCCCCAAAAAACAGAAGGCCCGTCTTTCGACGGGCCTTCAAGGGGGATAAAGCTCCATAGCCAATGCGCGGATGGCCAGTGAACCTTTCCTCAAACGGCAGTCTAGTTCAGCGCAAAAAGTCAGTCAAGAGGAAAGCCAATTCCTGTCATGCCAGCAAAGCTTTTATTCGCAGATACTTAAACGGTCCAAGCTCACAAACACACCATTTATGCACACGTTCCATTACTTCCTTTGCCCACCGTCTGTTCCGTAGAAGTCCTCTGCATTGATGGGTTTACTCGACAATCCAAGTTGAAGCACCTGCAGGTGATTGCTGCGATCGAACACCTTGTCTGGAAAAAACCGCTTCACGACGAGCCGGAATCCTCCGAAAGCAATCCCGGAAACCAGCGCGAACGCGCAAATAATTCCTGTGCCTACGATGGCTCCTGCGATCATCGCGACGATGCCTGGTTCCGTGACTGCAAACGGTGGTTCGTTCCATGTAACTTCGGTTCCCGACTCAACCTGGCTCAGTAACTTCTCTGCCTCCGCTTTGCTGTTCGTGCCGGAAACAATCGCGACCAGCGTCATCGAACGCTTCACAAACAGCGCGGGCGATCCGGCATTCGATCCGTTCACGTTGAATCGCTTCTGCCACTCGGCCAATTTTTTCTGCGCTGTCTGCGGAGTCGGAAAATCTACGACCACCAAGATTTCCTCATGCCCACCCAGGCGATACTTCGCTAATTCCGCTTCCGCTCCCATGGAAAACCCCAGCCAATCGTCGGTGCCAATCGGCAGGAACTGCGCAAGCGCCGCCGGACCCAGAATGTAATGATCCGAGCGCTCCACCATCCCATCGGCGGGCAATCGCTGCCCGAGCGTCGGAAGCAGTCCCGGCTCCGAGTGCGGCTTCACCGCCGCGACCAGAGCCTTCAGATCAGCGTCTGATTTCCGCAGCTCAGCTCCGCGAATGTCGAGCACCAGATTGCCAACCAGAACCAGCGCTCGATCGCCTGTCATCGACGAATGTTCAGCCAAGTCCGCGTGAGGCAAGTCCGGCGTGCGCAGATACGAGTAAAGTCCGTACGCGCCGCTCGGGTCCTTCATGCGATACAGCTGAACGTTGATGTTTTCCGAATTGTGAACGTACCCGCACTGCTCGCCGTCGAAGAATCCGTATTCGGCGACAACCTGCGGCGGCGCGGTATTTTGGCCCGCCGGATCCTTGGGATTAAAGGTCGAGCGCGCATTTGCGTTCCAGCCCGCAAAATCGCGCGGCAGAATTTCCTGCGCGAACGCCGGCACGGCGATAGCAAGGATTACAGCAAAAGGTACGGCGATAATGGCAGTACGGCGCATGGGTTCCTTACACTGGTACGCTTATATTAGACGCCCGGATTCTACTTAATGTTCCCGTCGGACGGGCCCGTGTGGTTGTCCGACACGAGCTTCTGTTTATTGTAGGAGAGACTGTTCAAGCTGTCGAGGTAGGAAGTGATCCCGCGGTAGAGGCCTTCGGCGACTCGCTGGCGTTGGTAATTGCTCTTGAGCAGCTTTTCGTCCGCCGGATTGCTGATGAAAGAAATCTCGGAAAGAATCGACGGCATGTTCGCGCCGATCAAAACCACGAAGGGCGCCTTCTTCACTCCGCGGTTCCGCTGGTTCTGGCTGATCACCTGCATCCGGTGCGCCAGTGAATCCTGCACGTCGTTGGCAAGCTCTTTCGATTCCTCGATTTTTTCGTTGCGCGCGATCTTCTTCACCAGATCTTGCAGATCGTGAATCGACGATTGCGACAGTGCGTTTTCGCGCGTCGCAACTTCCATCGATTCAGGCGACGTCGCGAAATTCAAATAGTAGGTTTCGATTCCGCGCGCCGCCTGATCGTGGCTTGAATTCGCGTGGATGGAAATGAAAAGATCCGCCTTCGCATTGTTGGCGATCGCGGTGCGATCCTCGAGCGGAATGAACGTGTCGTCCTTGCGCGTGTACACCACCTGCGCGTTCGGTAGTTTGTCCTCGATCATGCGGCCCAGGCGCAGCGCGATATCCAGGCAGAGGTCCTTCTCCATCAACCCGTGCGGGCCGATCGTGCCGGTATCGTGGCCGCCGTGGCCTGGATCGATTACGATTCGGCTGATCTTTAGCCCCAGCTCGCGCGTCAGCGAACGCTGGCCGTCGCGGTTCAGCTTCGGCTCGGTCGGCGGCCGAAGCGCGACGGCTGTTTTTGGCTTTTCTGTTTTGGACTTTCCGGCCATCGCAGCGTTGGCCGCAGCAGGTTTCGCAGTGGTCTTCGAACCCGGTGCTGCTGCCTCGGGCGCGCGCTTCTCGGCGCTCGCGGTTGCAGTTTCGTCTGACTCGCTCTTTGCTTCAAGCGGAGCGGCGGCTGCTGGGTCGGCTTCGCGCTTTGCGGTCGTCGCGGCGGGTTGCGCGTGAACGTCAATCACTAGACGGTAAGGATTTGCTAGTAGAAACGCGGAATAGTCCTGCGCTCCGTCCACGTCGAGCACCACTCTCACCACGCCTTCTCTGTTCTGCGCCACGCGCAGCGATTTCAGCAGTCCATTTTGCACTTCCCAAGTCTTGTGCACCAGCGCAGGGCTGACTTTTGCTTTGTAGATATCGAAGTACACTCGGTCGGGCGCGCGAATGTGCGCCGAATCGTATTTGATCGTGTCGTCGAGCATAACCACGATCCGCGAGTAGTCGTCAGAGTTCGACGTGCGAATGTCGGTCACGCTGGGCGTGTGATTATCGGAAACGCGCGGTTCCACTGACTTTGATTTTTCTAGCCCGTCCGTAACCGCGACCTGTTCGACCTTCTCGCGTTTCGCGCCGTTGTTTCGCTGTTGCGCGATTTCAATCAGCGCCTGTCGCGCTCCGCCTGCCTTGTCCGACTTCGGGAAACGCCTCAGGAATTCCTTGAACGTGGCTTCCGCCTCGTCCGGCTTCTTCAAGTCGTCTTTTTGGATTTTGCCGATCGCGAAAATAATCGCGGACTTGTACCGCGTTCCCGGATATTGCTTCAGCAGGAAATTGTAAGTATCGATCGACGTCTTGAAATACTTCGGATCGTACTGCCGCCCCATTTCCTCTTCGAGTTCGGCCTCGGCGATCAGCGCCGGAGTGACGTCTTCGGACTGCGGCGAAATCAAATAAACTTTGTGGTAAGCGCCCACGGTTTTTTTGTAGTCCGCGATCGAGCGATCGGCAACCAGATAGCCTTCGAGCATCGTGCGCATTTTTATGGCTTGCTCGAACTGCAGCCGCGCATCGGCTCTCTTGTCAGGTCTCGCGCTGGTTTTCGTGTGGCTGGTTTTCGCATTCGTGGTTGCGGAGGCTGGAGCGAGCGATGCCATCAACGCCATCGCGGCGAGGAAAACTCCCATCGTTCGAATTGAAAGGGAACCAGTGCGTTTCATTCGTTCGTAAAAATAACCCGGCCATTCGGATTGGTTTCCCTCCGGACTTGAATCCGTTTTGGATTCCAGACCGAAAGGTCGCGACCCGAGCCGGGCCGGAAGTATGCGTCGGTCACCTTTTGCACGTACCGTCGCGTTTCCGGAATTGCCGGAACGCGGCCGATTCGATCCACGAGGTGCTCGCCCGCATTGTAAGCCGCGAGCGATTTGTCGATGTCACCGTTGTAGCGATCGAGCAAGGCTCTCAAGTACGTCGTCCCGGCTTCCACATTCTGCTCCGGGTCGTAAAGGTTTCCGCCGCCGTAGCGTTGTGCCGTCTCAGGAATCAATTGCATCAGGCCCACGGCGCCCTTGCGGGACACCGCTTGCGGATTCCACCCAGACTCTGTGCTGATCACGGCTTTGACCAGCGCCGGGTCCACCCTGTGCCGTTCGGCTGCGTCGCGCACGATGCGATCGAGCCGATCCGGTGGCGACGCCGCATTTCCCGTCAGAGTTGCGGACGCGAAAAGCGAAGGCGCCGAGTGAGCCGTCATGTTACTACCATGACGCGCTGTGGGGGAATCCCCGTTTGTGAACACCAGCTTTCCACGGTCGTCTAAAGAGGGTGCAATCTGCGCGCGCGCGGGCGAGGCTAGAGTGAACCACGCTCCGGCCGCCAGGACTGCCACCGTGATGTAGCTCTTGTTCATCGTCAACGGGTCGAACTGGCCTTGGGGAAGGCAGAAACGCTGCGACTTCCGAACGAATCGACAAGCGCACCGAATTCAAAGACAAATACGCAAAGGAAAGAAGACTCTCCCTGCGTAAGCTTTTGGCGCTGTGGGAATTATAGCAATCGATCCAGGATGGCATGCACTCGCCCAATGGTACTATTTATCGCGAATGTGTCTTTTCCGCCAGCCTCGGCTAAATCGGGCCTTCCACCCCCAGAACCGCCTACCATTTTGGCCAGTTCCTGGACGATTTTGCCGGCGTGGAGCTTCGGAATCAGGTCCTTCGTAACCCCTGTAATTAGAGCAACTTTGCCGTCGTCGGCGGTCGCGAGGACGACTACTCCGGAGCCTAGTTTCTGGCGCAGGGAATCGACCAATTGGCGAAGGGATTCGCGGTCAAATCCTTTCACTTCGGCGGCGAGGACCTTTACGCCTTTAACCTCGCGAACTTGCTCGAGCAAATCGTCCGCTTGTGAGCCGGCGGCCTTGCGTTTCAGGGCTTCGAGCTGCTTTTCGAGCTGCTTTGTGGCGTCGAGTTGGCGCTCGATGGCGGCGACGACCTCGTCCTCACCGGCATTCAGCAGACCGGCTACGGAGCGCAGCGTTGTGAGCGCGCGCTGATATTCGGCGAGGGCACGGTCGCCGGAAATGGCCTCGATGCGGCGAACGCCTGCGGCGGTGGATTGCTCGCCGATGATTTTGAAGACGCCGATTTCGCCCAGGCGCGCGACGTGCGTGCCACCGCAAAGCTCCTTGCTGTAGAAACCGCGCGGCGAAGCCGCGTCGGGGATGGTGACCACGCGAACGTTCGCTTCCGGGTATTTGTCGCCGAAGAAGGCCAGCGCGCCGGACGCGAGCGCGTCGTCGATGTTCATGATGTCCGTGCGCATTTCGAGATCTTTCAGGATTTCTTCGTTCACCTGCTGCTCGATCTCGGCGATTTCGCTCGGGTCCACGGCCGCGAAATGCGAGAAGTCGAAGCGCAGGTGATCGGGCGCGACGAGCGAGCCGGCCTGCTTCACGTGCGTGCCGAGAGTGTTGCGCAGCGCCGCGTGCATCAGGTGCGTCGCGGTATGATTGCGCATGTCGCGCGCGCGGCGCACCGGATCGGCGACGGTGGAAACGCGGTCGCCCACGCGCAGGTCCTCTTTCGCAACGATGCGATGCGCGATCAGTCCGGTAACGGGATAATAGGCGCCGCGCACTTCGGCCACTTCGAGCGCGCCGGATTTGTCGTAGAAGCCGCCGGTATCGGCCACCTGCCCGCCCGATTCGGCGTAGATGGTAGTGCGGTCGAGAACGACTTCCGCTTCCGCGCCCTTCGGAATTTCATTCACCGAGCCGGCCTTCGTGACAATTGACTCAATGCGGCAGTCCTGCGTGCTGGTGCCAAAGTAAAAGTCAGGCTCGGTCTTAAAAGTTTGCGCCAGCTTCGAATACACCGGATTCGCAGCATCCTTGTGTACGCCTTTCCACGACGCGCGTGCGCGCGTCCGCTGCTCCTCCATCGCTTTATCGAAGCCATCCCAATCAACTTGCACGCCCGCATCGCGGGTCACGTCCTCAATAAAGTCCTTCGGCAGCCCGTAAGTGTCGTAGAGCCTGAAGGCCTCCTTGCCGGGGTACCCTACCGAAAGCGCTTGATCTTTGATCATGCTCAACGTCCAGTTCCCACGTGTTGGCGGTTTGACGCCAGGGACGTTCATGAACTGTGCCATGATGCCGTCCTCTAGGCGCGCCAGCCCTGCTTGAACGGTGCGCGAGAAGCGCTGCTCTTCGCTGTCGAGGATTTTCGTGATGCGCGCGGCGTTCTCTTCCAATTCCGGATAGGCATCCTTCATTTCATTTCGCACCGCTTCGGACATCGGAGAAAGAAAAGGAAATGATGCGTTCAGCATGTGTGCGTGGCGGAGAGCGCGGCGAATAATCTTGCGGAGGACGTAACCGCGCCCTTCGTTCGAAGGCACAACACCATCCGAAAGTAAAAACGTCGATGCACGAGCGTGGTCGGCCACAATGCGAAGCGACGGTTGAATCTTAGGGTCGTGCGGATCGACTTGCGCGAGGCGCGCAGCTTCTTCCATCAGTGGCTTGAACAAATCTGTGTCGAAGTTGCTGATCTTGCCTTGTAGGACGGCGGTGACGCGTTCTAGGCCTGCACCTGTGTCGACCGATGGCTTGGGAAGAGGGTTGAGCGTGCCGCTTGAGTCACGATTGAACTGCATGAAGACCAGATTCCAGATTTCGACGTAGCGGCCGCAGTCGCAGCCGAATTTGCAATCGGTGTGGCCTTGATCGGAGGCGGCGGGGCCCATGTCGTAGAAAATTTCGCTGCACGGGCCGCACGGGCCGACGTCGCCCATGGCCCAGAAATTCTCTTTCAAGCCTGGGACGGCGATGACGCGATCCTTGGGCGCGCCAACTTTGACCCACAGAGCGGCGGCATCCTTATCGGTGCCAAGCTTCTTGCGAGGGGCGATTTCCGCGCCGCCGAATACGGTGAAGTAAAGTTTGTCGAGGGGAATATGGAACCAGTCAGGGGAAGTAACCAGTTCCCACGCGTACTTGATGGCCTGCTCTTTGAAATAGTCACCGAAGGAAAAATTGCCGAGCATTTCGAAGAAGGTGTGATGGCGATTGGTGAAGCCGACGTTTTCGAGGTCGTTGTGTTTGCCGCCGGCGCGGACGCATTTCTGGCAAGTGGTGGCCTTGTTGTAATCGCGCTGTTCGAGGCCGAGGAAAACGTCCTTGAACTGGTTCATTCCGGCGTTGGTGAAGAGAAGCGTGGGATCGTTCGTGGGAACGAGCGAGCTGCTGCGCACTACGCGATGGCCGCGCTCCTCGAAAAACTTTAGAAATGTTTTGCGGACTTCGTTGCCGGTCAATGGGACCTCAGTTAAGGGGTCATTATCGCAGACGGTTTCTGGAGCCGCAACGGCGCGAGATCCAGATTGCAGGCGCACTGGTTCAACGGCGATCGGAGACTCGGTGGCCGTCCTGCGGCGGGTAAGCGAGAGCGGGAAAAACTCAGAAATAAAAACATGCGAAAATTCGCTATTAGACAGCGCCGCCTCTTTTTGTTTTCTATAACTTAGACGTGTTTCTAATCGCGGATTCGCTATTAGAAATTCGGCGGCAGATCGCAGCGGCGATGCGTTGCGCCGCCCGGCAACTGCGCCGACCTGCATGTCAATTTCTCCCGTGGAGCTCATAGAGCCCCGACTAACGCTAACACTTTTGGAAAAACGTGGCTAGTGTGGAAACTACGTAAAAAAGGACAGGGGACTAGAACTGTACTTGCAGGCTAGTACCGCGGGGATGAGAGATTCGGAGACGATTCCGCGCGGGCTTGTTTTGCGTCGATTTGCGAGACCCCCGAGTGCTTATTGGAATGGTTTCCGGAGAGATGTAGTTGTGGTTCGCCGCTTGCTTGACTTCGCGTGGCGCGTTCTCTATGCTTCCGGCGAATCGTGACTCACCTCTGAAATTAGAACAACTCAAAACGGCGCGGCCAATTGAACTCACTGAGGAGGAAGAACCAATGAAAAAGCTAGCCGGGATTTGTATGTGCGCCTGTTTGTGTGCGTGTCTGGCGCTCGCATGTGCGGATGTGGTTGCGGCGCAGACGTCGGAAGGACATGCACCACCGAAGGTATTGTCGATCTCGCGCGAGTGGGTGAAACCGGGAAAGACGGGCGCGGCGCACGAAAAAACGGAAAGCCTTTTCGTGCAAGCGTTCGAGCGGGCGAATTGGCCAACGCACTATCTGGGCATGGAGTCGCTCTCGGGCAAGTCGCGAGCGCTATTCTTTGTCGGCTACGCGTCGTTCGAAGCCTATGAGAAGGACCAGGCGGCACAAGCGAAGAACGAAGCGCTTTCGGCCGGGTTCGCGCATGCGTCTCTGGTCGACGGAGAACTGCTCGATGCGTTCGATCAGAGTTTGTGGTCCTACGACGAAGACGACAGCAACAGCGGGGGAGTGAACATCGCGACGATGCGGTACTTCGAAATTGAGCGATTCCAGATTCGCCCCGGACACGAGGAACAATGGACCGAGATCATGAAGCTGGTTAAGCCAGCGCTCATGAAAGGCATGCCCGACGACCATTGGGCGATGTACGTAGCCGCCTACGGAATGCCCCAACCGACATACATTGTGCTGACTCCTATGAAGTCGGCAGCGGAGATTGACCGGACGTTCGCGCAGGGAGCCAAGTTCGTGGAGGCCATGGGACCGGAAGGGATGAAGAAGCTCAACGAGCTATCTGCGTCGGCGATTGAATCGAGCGAAACGAACTTGTTCGCGTTCAATCCGCGCATGAGTTATGTGGGAGAAGACTGGGTGAAGGCAGACGCATTCTGGAAGGTCAAGGCAGCGAAGCCGGCGGCAGCCAGGAAGTCAGACGAAAAAACAAGCGCGAAGCCCTAAAGCCGTTTGGAACGGACGCGGGGATACCTAGCAGGGTCCCCGCATCGAGAGGTCGAGTTTAGTTAAATGCTATGCGCCAGCTTCAGATCGCGAGAAGCCGCGCGAAGAAGGAACGGTATCGTCGCAAGGCGACGCGAAAATCTTCGGTTGAAACATTTTCGCTGTGACCCCATTGCTGCTCGAGTTTTTGGCGCTCGCCGGCGAAGACTTCGGACAGGCGCTTGATGGTGGCGGAGACGAGCGCGTCGGCTTCTTGTACGGCCTTGCGGGGTTCGTCGACAAAACCCACCTGAATGCTGTCCCAACGGGCGCGCAGCTCATTGGCTTCGTTGGCCGCGAATAAGGCGGCCTTTTCCTCCTCCGGCGCGCGCACTACGGCGGTGCCGGTAGCCGGACCGCTCGCGACGCCGGCAGAGCGGGGTTCCACCGGTCGAGGAGCCATCGAGCGAGGATCGCCAGAGCGAGATTCCGCGGCGGGCGGAGTCACCGGGGTGGGGAACTCGCTATTGTTTCGAACCGGTTGCTGAGTGAATTTCTCCGAGTTTGGATCGGCGAATTTCGATTGGTCGATGTGTAGCTCTTCTTTGGCTTCTTCGATTCTGGGTTCTTCAATTCTAGATTGTTCAACTGGCGGGTCGCCGATTCGGTCGACTTCCGATTCGAGGTCCGGGCGTTCGGCGACCAGGTCTGGATCTTTGGCTCGGTCTTTGCGAAAGTATTCGGTCATTGAATCCCCCTTCGTTCAAGCATCTGAAGAACTGCATTTTGTCTGCTTCCAGCTATTAACCGCGACCCACGGCGCGGGCGCGGAGTGGGACCTGCTCCTCTTGCATCAATTCGTCAAATAAGGCGCGGTAGTGAACCATGGCCTTTCGGAGGTCTTCCGTGGTGGCTTTTTGTTGGGAATGGCGAATGGCGATCTCGTGTCCGGCGCGGTAATTCTCGACGACCGACGAATGGTCGACGGAAATTTCCAGAGCGCGGTTTTCGAAGTCGCTCGGGGGATAGCCGCGGGCCGCCATGACCGATTGCAGGAGCTGATCGGCTTCGGATAACGCCCTTGACGGATCATCCACGAAGGCGGCTTGAACGGCGCGCCAGGCTTGTTGGAAGCGATCGCGATCAGCGGCGATCAAGGGCCGCAGAGGATAGCGCCTAACGCGCTTTTCAACCTTCGCAAGTTCGGATTCAGCTTTGAATCTGTTGCCTATTTCCGTGACGGTGCGGTCATACTCAGGGCCGAATTGGGCACGGAGTTTATTGGTGCGGTTGCGCATAAAGAGCGCGACGACCGCAATTATCAAGGCAACTACGACAACCGCAATAACTGCAATTTGCGTTGGTGTCATTCGAGTAGCCTCTCCCGGCACGGTGACCTAAATTGCCGTGCTCTGGAATCGGCAATCGCCCGTAATACGGCATCGAGAAAGGCTGTATGCGCGCTTAGGTTCTTTCTTTAGGTGCCAGCGGATTGAACCGCGGATTGTCTCGAGCGCTCGCGGGTGTCGGCAACGAGGATGGCCGGTGCTCGCGCGTGACGGGGCAGTTCAGGCCTACTATTTTCTCAGGCTTTCAAGCCATGCGTCTAAAACTGGCAGGCTGCTTGGCTCAATGGCGGTAAAGGCGATTCCCATGCCCGAGTTAGGCCGCGAAAAAGCCACTTTTCCGCGAGCAACGAAGTTCACGCCAGCGTGCGAAATTCTCAGCCTGGCCTCGGTGCGTTCCGGGAAAGGAGTGACTGTCTCTACGAAGCACCCGAACAGACTCAGATCTTTGGTAAGTCCTGAGATGTGCTTCTCAGATTGGATGTCAGTCAGTTCAATTCTGGCCGTGAACCGGTGACGGGTTGCGCGATGACGCTCGAAGTGAATCGGGGAACGACCTCAGCGTAATCGGATTCTATTCCAATCCGGACAGGTCGTCCACTTTGAAGGGTGTGCCTGTTTTTTACTGTGGTTTTGGAGCGGCAGCGGCGCGCTTTTGCGCGGCGACGGTCCAGGGTGGGACGACGCCGTTGATGCGGGCGTACGCGATGATCTGACCGAGGTGCTCGTGTGCGTCGGCGACGAGAATGTAGACGACATCGCCGGAATTCGCTTCTGGGCCGAGCTTGGGCTGGGGCTTCGCGAATTCGGCGTTGGTCATATTGTTGATGGTGCCCCTGGTGAACTCCCAGGATTTATTGAGCTGGTCGATGACTTGAGCTTTGTCGGTTGTGGACGCTTCGAGGTTCTTGAGGTCCAAGCCCGGCGGCGGCGCGATGCCCATCAAAGCGAGAATGCCGTAGCGTTCACCGGCAACGTGGAGGAAGACGGCAGCAATGGAGCGGGTACCGTCAGCGGGGCGCCACGTGAATTTGTCGGCGGGAATCGCTTGCGCGAGAGTGACGAATTTCTGGTTCATCCCTTCGAGATCTTGCAGGGACTGTGGCTTCATATCCTAGCTAGGCGGAGTGGTGTCTTTCGCCTGGGCAGGCTGTGGTTGTTGCGTGGATTTCGCGGGACGCGCGGCCTGTGTTGAGCCAGCTGCGAGCAGAGAGCTGAAAGCCAAAACCAGAAGAAATGCGTTTCTCATTTCCGTTCTCCTTATCTCCTATCCCAACTAACGGACTCGCCTGGAAAAGGCAGACTGGTGCCGCGCGCCCAGCCAAGTTCGGTCCGTCCACTGCCCTTGACCACCGCCCTTGCTTTGCTTAGACGTAGCGTACTCAGAAAGGCGTCCCCGATTTATGAAAGCAAGGAAGGAATTTGATCGGAGATCAGCGCTGCCTTACGACTGGGACACACGAAGACCGCGATGGCTGAAGTTCGTCCCTGCGAAGCGTAAAGCAAGACCGCCGCTGCTGGCGAAACCGCGACCGCCTGAGCTACTGCGAGCGAACCGCCAAGTAGGGAGCCGATTGGGGCTCCCTTGGAGCGCGGGGTTTTAGGCTGCTACGGCCAGGTACTGCCACTCGCCGTCGACGGATTTCAGCTGATGGACTCTGCCGTCGTCGGCGTGGAGGAAATAACTGCCGTCCGGGATGCGCTGTGCACTGGCGGACTTTAGGGAACACTTTTCCCAGCGCGTGGGGCGAAGGCCGCGGCCGTGCTGGCGAAGTTCTGCCACTAAGTGGATACCGTAGTGCACTTTATACTCGACTCCGGTTGGCCGCGTCGGCACCAACCGGCCACTGCCATTCAAGTTTTTTTGGCTCATAATATTAAGTTTGATGCGGCAGCAACTAAAAATGATGCCGCGAAATCCTGGACCTTATGTGGACCTTAACTAAGTGCATCCAACCGCGAATAGTGCCTCAAAACGGCGTTAACCGCCACTAAAATTGCGGAGGGTCCGCGCTTGCGGACCCTCCTATCCAGCCGTCCCGCACGTCATCGGGAACGGGTTTGGAATCACGCACCACTTATGGATTGACCGTAACCAGAAGACGGACTTCGGGGTGAGTTACGTTAACCAGGTAGTACTGGCCGTCGATGAAGTCGACGTAGACGTAATCGTCGTAGCTCCACGCCGATGGCCACGGCTCGGCAAGGGCGAATCCAAAGCCGCCGTATTCAAAATGCTCGCCCCACCCACGTTCGAAGTGAAACCTGTGTTCGCGACCGAAGTTGGAGCGGAAGCGGTCGTCAGGAATGCGGCGAGTTGTGGTTCTGGTGGTCTCCTTCGTGGTCTCTCGCTCCTGGGTGCGATTCCCGTCACGATTGTCGGTCTGTTTTTCTCTGACGGTCTGTTTTTCCTTATCGGTTTGCTGCTGGTGCTTGGAGTCTTCTTGACGCCTTGTCTCTTCTTGTTTCTTGGTTTCTTCTTGTTTCCTAGGTTCCTCTTGTTTGGGTTTGTCCTCCGGCTGCTGTGCGAAAGCCGGGGCCCCGAGTAGCAAGCACATTGCTGCGGTGCTGATTGCAAGTTTCATGAGTGCCTCCGTAAAACTCCGGCTAAGTTAGTTCGAATCGAGCTGAGGGGGTATCCAGTGAAGCCTGTAAAAGTAATAGGGAAGACAAATCATTCGGAGGCGTCGGGAGGATCGAGGATTTCAGGAAGCTCTGGGAGTTCGCCGTGTGTGATGCCCCGAAGTTCCGCGCGGATGACCTCGGAAGAAAATCCCGCGGCTAGAAGGCTGCGGTACAGCGACGCGATTTTGCGCTGGTCGAGCGGGCCGCGAATGTGCGCCAGGCGACGTTTCAGGCGGCTGCGGACGAGCGATGCTTCGTCGGTTTCGGCAAAGACTGCGTCCAAAGCAGCTTCGATGTGGCGATCCGGGACGCCGCGACCGCGAAGTTCGCGGGCGATGCGGAACCTCCCCTGGCGGCGCAACTTCGCGTGGTTGCGGGCGTAATCGAGAGCGTAGCGGGCATCGTCGAGATAGTTGAGTTCGCGGAGGCGAGCGATGACCGGGGGGACGAGTTCTTTGTCGTCGACGCGGCGCTCTAGGTATTTGCGCATTTCGTGAATCGAGTGGCCGCGGCGCATGAGGGCCCGGAGCGAGGCGGCGTAAAGGTCCTGGTCCGACGAGAGTTTGCGAGGACAGGAGCGAAAGGGCACGAAGGAAATTTAACCACAGATGAACACAGATAAACACTGATGCGGTCGAAAGCAAACCGGCATCAGAACCAGCGACGGCAAATCCCGAGATGGGCTGCTAGCGGTTGCCAGTGCGCTCGAATTCGGTCATGGCGCGTTCCATTTCCTCGCGAGCGGAGTCTGCGGAGGAACGAATGCCCTGAACGCGGAGGCGGAAATCGTCGGGGTTGGACGCGCGCATGATGGCTTCTTCGAGCGAGATGAGATTGCGCGAGTAGAGATCGAAAAGTGATTGATCGAACGTCTGCATGCCGTACTGGCTGGTGCCCGCGGCGATGGCGTCGCGGATCATACGTGTTTTATCGGGATTGATGATGCAATCGCGGATGTAGCCGGTGGAGATCATGACCTCGACCGCGGGAACTCGACCGCCTTCGGACTTGCGGACGAGGCGCTGGCTGACCACGGCTTTGAGAGTGGACGCGAGCTGCAAGCGAATCTGCTTCTGTTCGGGCGGCGGAAAGACGGCGATGATGCGCTGGATCGTCTCGGTGGCGTCGAGAGTATGCAATGTTGAAAGCACCAAGTGCCCGGTTTCGGCCGCGAGCAGCGCAGTGGAGATTGTTTCGAGGTCGCGCATTTCGCCGACGAGCACGACGTCCGGGTCCTGACGCAAGGCGGCGCGGAGCGCGGTTGAAAACGAAGAGGTGTCGACTTCAACCTCGCGCTGGTTGATAAATCCTTTTTTGTCGCGATGCAAATACTCGATCGGGTCTTCAATGGTAATGATGTGCTCGGAGCGAAGCGAGTTGATGCGGTCGATCATGGCGGCGAGGGTGGTCGATTTACCAGAACCCGTGGTTCCGGTGCACAGAACAAGGCCCCGTTGCTCCTCGCAGATTTGGGTGAGGATGCGCGGAAGCTCGAGCTCTTCAATGGTGCGGATTTTTGTGGGAATGACGCGCAGGACCATTCCGACGTTGCCGCGCTGCTGAAATACGTTGACGCGGAAACGGCCCAGGCCAGCGACACCGTAGGCCATGTCGAGTTCCGCGGTTTCCTTGAATTTTTGTTTTTGCCGGTTGGTCATCATGCTGAAAGCCATGGACAGCATTTCTTCCGGCGTGATGCGAGGCACGTCGTTCAGAGGATTGAGGAGACCGTCGACGCGCAGATATGGATGATTGCCGACTTTGAGATGCAAGTCGGAAGCTTTGCTTTCGACGGCGCGGCGGAGCAGATCGTCAATATTGATGGCCATAGCAAAAGCTCCCGATCAGAAGGCTTCAAACCAAGCTAGCATGCGGCCTGACGCGGGGCAATTGCCTGGAGCGGGCGAGTTTCTAGATAGGAAACCTGTACTCTCGGACACGGGCGACAGTCGGTGGCACAAGCAGCAGATTAGGATCTCACGGGTTGGTCACGGAGGAAAATGCGATCGTAGAGGGCGCCGGCAAGAACGCCGCCAAGTAGCGGGCCGACCCAGTAGACAACCTGGTTCGCACCAATCAGGCGGTGCGATGCCAGGGCGGGGCCGAAGGCACGCGCCGGATTCATGGCGCCTCCCGTGAAGGGCCCGGCGAATAGAATGTCCATGGTGACGGTGAGGCCTATGGCGAAACCGGCGATCTTGGTGAATGCGCCCTTGGCGTCGGCGGCCGTCGCGAACACAACGAAGACCAAAAAGAAAGTAGTGACGGCTTCGAGCAACATGCCGTGCCAGCGGCCGAAATCGAAGGCGAGGTCGGGAGTGCCGAGTCCGGTGGGACGCATCGTGTCCGGCACGATTAGGAGCAATAGGTAGGCCGCTGCCGTGGCGCCGAGAAGCTGCGCGATCCAGTAGGAGCCTGCCTGGATCGTGCTCAGGCGTTTGGTTACCCAGAAACCAATGGTGACGGCGGGGTTCAGATGGCCACCTGAAATGTGACCGACGGCACTGACCATGATTCCAATCGCCAGACCGTGCGCCACCGCAATGCCCAGCAGTCCCAGGCCACCCTGGCCGGTGTTGTGGAGATAGTAATCAGCGCAAATGGAACCGACGCCGATAAAAATCAGCGTGAACGTGCCGATGAATTCCGCAATAAGTTTTTGCACCGTGTTGGACACGATCCCTCCGCGGGAGGCAACCGATCCGGACGGAATCAACTGCGTCCCGAATCGGGCGCGATTCTACTGGATTGAAGAAGGCCAGTCAAAGCATGCGGTACGGGGGGGCAGTCTGAACTGAAATGCCTTTGAAACGGTGAGGCACAAACAGCTAACGGAAACGCGGCGGAGCGGTCGAAGACCAATAGCGCTCCAACGAATGATTTGATTTTGCGGGAGGCCGGATGCGAAAAGCTGTTTGCGGACTTTTGCTCTTGAGTTTAGCGATTCTATACGCTACCGCGACGGGAGGAGCAGATGCAAACACGAAGGCCGCGAATTTTCGGCTTGATTCGCTGGATGGGCTGGAGGCGGTGGACGTCAAGCCGGAGGTTGCAACTTATCAGGGACGCCGCGCCGTGCAGCTTCACAATTCGAGTGAAGACAAGAGCGTCAATACGCCCGGTGAATCGCTCGCGATTCTGAGCGGATCAGTATTCAAAGACGGCACCGTCGAGGCGGAAATCGCGGGGGAGCCACGCTGGGGAGCTCCGCCCGATGCGCGGGGATTTATCGGTATCGCGTTTCGCGTCCAGGACCACGGCAAGCGGTTCGAGTGCTTCTACCTGCGCATGACGAACGGCCGCGCGGATGATCAGCTTCGCCGCAATCACTCGGCGCAGTACATTTCGGCGCCCGAATATCCGTGGGAACGTTTGCGAAAGGAAAATCCCGGAGTATACGAGTCGTACGTGGATATCGAGCCGGCTAAATGGACGAAGATCAAAATCATCGTTGCCGGAACGAAAGCGCGGCTTTTCGTGAACGGCACAACGCGGCCTTGCCTGATCGTCAACGACTTGAAACTTGGAGAAGGCAGCGGGCAAGTGGCACTGTGGACGGGCGACGACACAGATGCCTATTTTTCGAATTTGAGAGTGAACTAAAAACGTAGGCGCGGACGATGTGCTACCTAGCGGAGACACCCGCGGGAACGTTGACCGCGGAGAACCAGCTGTGACGATCGGGCTTGCTGCCGCTTGTGATTGCGAAGAATTCGTCCTGGATGCGCTTGGTGATTGGGCCGCGAGCGCCGTCGCCCACGGTAATGCGGTCAATGGTGCGAATCGGGGTAATCTCCGCGGCAGTGCCGCAGAAGAAAACTTCGTTCGCGATGTAAAGCATTTCGCGCGGCAGAACTTGCTCGGCGACCGGAATGTTGAGATCGCGGCAGATGGCCATAACGGAGTGGCGGGTGATGCCGGGCAGCGCGCAGTTGGAAAGCGGCGGCGTAACGACGGCGCCGTCGATCACGGCGAAAACGTTTTCGCCCGAACCTTCGCTGACGCAGCCGTTCACATCGAGCGCGATCCCTTCGACGTAGCCGTTCGCCTTGGCTTCGAGGCGGATGAGTTGGGAGTTCATGTAGTTCGCTGCGGCCTTGGCCATTTGCGGCAAGGTGTCGGGTGCGGGACGCCTCCAGGAACTGATGCAAACATCCACGCCGTTGCGAAGCGCTTCTTCGCCGAGATACTTTCCCCATTCCCAGCAAGCGATGTAAGTGTCAATCGGGCAGCCAACTGGATCGACTCCAGCGGCGCCGTAGCCGCGCATTACGATCGGGCGTAGATAGCACGCATCTTTCTTGTTGGTGCGAACCGTATCGAGGCAGGCCTGATGAACTTCGTCGATCGTGAAGGGAATCTCCATGCGGTAGATGTGCGCGGAATTGAAGAGGCGCTGGATGTGATCGCGAAGCCGGAAAATGGCGGGGCCTTGTGCCGTGTTATAGCAGCGAATTCCTTCGAAGACCGCCGAGCCGTAACTGACGACGTGCGAGAGAACGTGAATCTTAGCATCGTCCCAGTGAATCAATTTCCCGTTGTGCCAGATCATTTCGGTCTTCGGAAAGGTCATCTGATGTCTCCGCGCTCACGAAAAATTCCGTGCACTTTGAAAAGTATAGCACATGGGTTTCTATGGCAATGGTACGCGGCTGCGGATCGAGACAGCAGCGAAGACAAATTGGCCGCATAAATTCACGAGCAAAAGCTGACGGTCTATTCTTCGCGCAAGGCGACGAGAGGATCGACTTGTGTGGCGCGTCGCGCGGGAACCAAACATGCGATCAATGCAACGGACGCTAGCAGCGCGGGGATGACGGAATAGGTGATGGGGTCGAACGGTTTGACATTATAAAGCATGGTTTGCAGCAAGCGCGTAAGCATCGCAGCCCCGATCAACCCCGCAACAAGTCCAAATATGACCAAAATCATTCCCTCGCCCACCGTCATACGCAGAATGTCGAGCGGCTGCGCTCCTAGCGCCACTCGAATCCCGATTTCGTGCGTGCGCTGGGTTACGGAGTACGCCATGACACCGTAGATTCCGAGAGCGGCCAGCAGGAGGGCGACGACGGCGAAGACACCGACAATTTCGAGCGCGAATCGCCGCTGAGCCATGGACCTCGCAACCACTTCATCCATGGTACGGATCGCATACACCGGGACGTTTGGATCGACGGACTGCACCTCGCGCCTGATCACGTCGCCGAGAGTTCCGGAGGACATCTTCGTGCGCACGTAGATCGTGAGTGCATAGTTGGGATTTTGATAAGACGATATATAGATGTGAGGAGCGGTTGGCATATCCAGTCCGTCGGTCTTGATATTTCCAACGACGCCGATGATTGTGCGCCACGGCGGAGCCTGCCCCGGAGGCGCGCCGCCGAATCGAATCCGCTTTCCCACCGGGTCTTCGCCCGGCCAATAACGGCGAGCCAGGGTGTCGTCGATCAGGAGAACCGGCTGCGCTTTTGTGTCGTCGCTCTCGGTGAAAGAACGCCCGGTAATAACCGGGACTTCCATGACGCGGAAAAAATTCGGATCCGCGGAGTCAAAATCGGCCGTCGGCGTACGCTGCGAGTCAGCAGGACGGCCTTCGATTTCGAACGGAAAGTTGTTACGTTGCGCGCTCAGCGAAACGGTGTCGCCGCCGATGACCGACGCCATTTCAACGCCCGGGAGAGCCGTGATTCGCCTTTCGACCTCTCGGAAAAACGCGGCTCGTTTCTCAGGCGGGCGGTACGGATCGGTGGTTGGATCGTTGGGGACGGGAATCCAAACATGAGTCGTCAGAACATTGTGCGGATTGAAGCCTGGGTTCGTCTGGAGCAACTCCCAGAAGCTGCGCAGGAGCAGTCCGGCGCCGACCAGCAGAACGAGAGAAAGGGCCACTTCCGACGCGACCAGGACTCGCGAGATCTTGGCCTGGCGACGGCTCGAACCAGATCCCCGGCTGCCCTCTCGCAAGCTGGCGACTTGATCGGGGCTCGCGGCCTGTAAAGCCGGAACGAGACCGAAAAGCACGCCGGTTAGAATTGAAATTAGGAATGCAAAAACCAATACGCCCCCACCGAAGCTGACTTCGCCTACGCGCGGCAAATCTGCGGGAGCAAGTGCCAACAAAGATTGTTTGAGCAATAGGACCGTGATCAGGGCTGCCGCTCCGGAGGCTGTAGATAGCAGTAGGCTCTCCGTCAGCAGCTGACGCATAAGTCGCCAGCGCCCCGCACCGAGTGCCAGTCGAATCGCAATCTCTCGCTGACGAGCGGCCGAGCGCGAGAGAAGCAAGTTTGCCAGGTTGACACAACCGATTAGAAGCACGAATCCAACTGCGCCGAACAACACGAGCAGTTCTGTACGGACTTTGCCGACCAGATCTTCCTGCACCGAAGCCAGCCGCGGTACCCATCCTGTCGCGGGCGGATAGTCGGTCGGAAACTGCCGTGCGAGAGACGCGTCAAAAGCCTCAAGTTGCGCTTGGGCTTGTGGGATCGTCAAACCAGGCTTCAAACGGGCGATGGCGCCGGGCAGGAACCTGGCGGCGCGTATGGGCTGGGGAGGAAACGGATTGGCCGCGTAACCGGCGGCGATAAAAGCCTCAACGTCAGTTTCGAGCGTCCTGCCGGGATGCCGAAAATTCGGCGGCAGCACGCCGATAACGGCATAAAGATCGTTATCAAGTCTGAGCTTCCTGCCAAGAATGTGCGGGTCGGCTCCGAACATGCGGCGCCACAGTCCGTCACTGATCACGATGACTTCGCTAAAGCCGGGGAGCGCATCCTGCTTCGTATAGATTCGGCCGAGCGCCGGATTGGCCCCGAGAATCGTGAAGTAGTTCGGGCTGGTCGCCAGAGTTTCCACCCGTTCCGGGTGTTCACCACCGGTAATGTTCGCACTGATCGGCCAAACGACCGAAATATCGCTGAAGACTCCGGAGCGATCCTGGTAGTCAACCAGTTCAGGGACGGACATTCCGACATCCGGCACATTCGAGCCGCGGAGATCGTCGAATACGCGCACGAGCTGCTGAGGCTGCGGAAACGGAAGCGGATTCAGAAGCACTGCGTGGACCACGCTGTACGTGGCCACGTTTGCGCCAATGCCGAGGGCGAGCGTCAGAATCGCGACGGTGGTAAAGCCGGGAGTTTTGGCCAACATCCGGTAGGCGTAACGCAGGTCGCTCAGGAAGGAACTCATTTAATCCTCATCAGGCGCACACTGAAGTGACGGACGCGCGCACCCTTGCATAGTTTAAGACGATGGATTGTGCACGGCTGTTAGCAGCTAGTACGGCGGGAGGTGAAGATTTGCGAAGAACTGAGAGGCAGGGCCGAGTGTTCGGTAGCGAAATGAGCTGCCCAGGAGTGGGACGACTTCACGCTAGCGCCCTCGCGCCTGATCGCCTCGAAGGGTCATACAGGTGGACGAGCAACGGGCAATTAGCGCGCCTTCTTCGTTCGTGACGTCGCATTCGACAAGCCCGATCGTCTTGCCGCGTTTGACGATCTTTCCTACGGCGCGGAGCTTTTCAGTTCGCACAGGACGCAGGAAGTTGATTTTCAGCTCTAGCGTAGTAAACGATTCGTCATCTTCGAGAGTGGAGTTGTAAGCAATGCCCATCGCCGCGTCGGCGACATCGCAAAGAATCCCTCCGTGCAGGGTGCCCATGGGATTCCAATGCTTCTCCGTAGCTTCGAATTCCACTACGGCCTCGCCGGGCTCAATAGCTGTAAGGCGGAAGCCGACCAACTGGGCGACCGGAGGCGGGGGTATTTCGCCTTTTACAGACTTCGTAAGCCAATCCATCTTTTTGGACATTGTTGCTCGCCCCACTTTTGTTAATTGTGATCGTCTCGAGTCTTCTCGTCCTGCGAAGGAACGGAAAAGCCTGAAATACGCCCCCAGGCGCTGGTGCGCCAGTTGTCTGTGACGGCTTGCGACAGAATCCACGGCGGAAGTTCCATATAAAGATATTTCGCGAGAGCTTGCAGGTAAGGCTCGTACATGTGGCGCAACTCCGCCAGTTTGCGATCGGCCTCGGGGGTATCCCGAAGATTGAGGCCCGCCTTCGCCAGTGATTCGCGCAAACGATGATGGTCGGCCGGTGACAGCCGTTGGGAGGTGGCGCCGTGCGGGGACGCGGAAAAAACCTGAGCCAGATCGGCGACGGCGTGCCGGCACATCGCGAACGTCAGCCGAGCCTGCCGAGCGCACGAACCTTCGGCGCCTGAAACGAGAAGTGCGGATGCGTCCAGGATAGACGCTAGTGCCCCCAACCAAGACTCGTTGTTGTGCTGCGAACGGAAATAGCTGACCGCAGGATACGAGATGTGGCTTTCGAGAATTTCCGCCGCGGCTCGTTCCCACTCGTGGAGAAGCTCCTGGAGTGCATCCATGCCGATGGTTCCCGCATGACGCCGGAGAAGCTCTCCGGCTGTGGGAGGGGAACCAGCGCGCGCGTCGAGAAGAACGATGTATGTCTCGCGGCGCGAAAAAGCCTGGTAGATAACGGGCAAATAGCTGAGGACCAACGCGAGAAAACCAAAGCCGAGCCCGCTTTCGACAACGGTGAGAATTCGTTCGGCGGTGGCGTGCGGCGTTACGTCTCCAATCCCAAGAGTGAAGAGCGTGGTGCCGCTCAGATAGAGGCACGTTTGGATGGAAGGATGTGTAGGATCGCCGCCGGAAGCGCCATAAAAGAGAAGGCCAAAACCCACGATCAGAGTCGCAGCCCATAACACGAACAACATCAGCAGCGAGAGAGGGCCGAAGATGCTCAGAAAACCTTCGCGCTGCTTCCCGCTCGGAAGGATGCTGGCAATTTTTCGCCAGGGAAACCAAGTACTGCGATAGTACGTACGCGTAAGCCGCCAGCGACGCGTGACGCGCCGAGGAAGGACGATTGTCTCAAACGCTTCCCAAAGTACGCCGGCGACAATCAGAAAGCCCAAAACCGCTGAAAGAATCATGCAGTCGGCTCCAGGCGTGCTTCCATCGTGATTTCGGCTTTGAAGAGCCGCGACACGGGACAATTCGCTTTGGCACTTGCGGCTGCGGATTCAAACGCAGAGGCCGATATTCCAGGAATCTTGGCTGCGACGTCCAAGTGGATCTTGGAAATCGTCCAGCCAGCCTCGAGCTTCTCGAGAGTGACGGCGGCGGTGGTACGCAGACTTTGCGGCGTGAAATTAATCGTGCCAAGTTGCGCCGAAAGAGCCATCGTGAAACACCCTGCATGCGCGGCTGCGATCAATTCTTCCGGATTGGTGCCTTTTTGATTCTCAAAGCGTGTGACGAAGGAATAGGGAGCATCGGTGAGCACGCCGCTTTGAGTCGAGATGGCCCCCTTGCCGTCTTTCAAGGCACCGTTCCAAACGGCTGTTGCGGTTCTTTGCATTGCGACCCCCTTAGGAAGAAGTTTAAGAACGAATCATAGGACAGGAATCGTCGCGACGAAAGGTGCGACCGAAACGTCAGGGAATAAGTACGATCTTCCCGTACGCGCCGGGCTCCACAATTACTTCGTGCGCCCGCGGCGCTTCGGACAACGGTATCTCATGGCGAATGACGGGGCGCAGCGTTTCGTTTTCGAGTCCGGCGACCAGCGCTGCATGGGCGCTGGCAAGATCTTGTGGCGAGGCGTTCCAAAGCGACATCGTCAGGATGGAGCCATCTCGTCCCATCGCATCGCGTGGATTGATCTCGATGGTCCCGCGGCTGCCGATTACGACCACACGGCCACGTGGCGCGAGAATCGTAAGATCCCTTCCCAAATTTACGTTGGCAAGCATTTCGAGAATGACGTCGAAGCCGCGACCCCCGCTGAGCGTGAGCGCCTTTTCGAAATGATTGGGCGCTTTGTGATCGAGTACTTCATGGGCGCCTTCTTCGGTCGCGAGCTTTTTTCCGCGTTCGGTTCCGGCAGTACCGATGACGCGCAAGCCCGCGGCGCGCGCGAGTTGCACGGCGGCGATGCCGACGGCTCCACTCGCGCCATTCACTAGAAGCGTTTCGCCCGCTCGCGCACACGCGCGCTGAAACAATCCGCGGAAGGCGGTGCCGTATGGAACTCCCATGGCAGCGCCAGCCAGGAAAGAAGTTTTCGCCGGGAGGGGATGCACCGACACCTCTTCGCACAAAGCCTGCGCGGCGTACGTGCCGCTGACGCTTCCTGCCGTGTAAACACGGTCGCCGGATTTAAACTTCGTCACGCCGCTGCCAACAGATGCCACTACACCGGCACCGTCTGTGCCTGGTGTATACGGCAAAGATGGTTTGCGCGGATAAGTTCCCGCTCGCATATAAACATCCACAGGATTCACGCCGATTGCGTGTATTTGCACAAGGACCTGTCCCGCGCCCGGCTTCAGGTCAGGCACTTCTTCGAACTTCAGAACCTCAGGGCCGCCGAACGCCACCACGCGAATGGCCTTCATGGATTTTGCCTCCCAATATGCATCTCGCGCATTGGATGTGCGAGATGACGCGCTGGATTTAAAAGAACGGCAGAACCGACTCCGGGATTAGTGAGTTCCCGCCGAGCCCTGAGGTGACGCCATAACCTCGCGCATCTGGAGCGAGTGGAAGTCTTTCTGGATGCGTTCGAGGCGATCGGTGTAGATGTTCTCGTATGCACCGAACACTAGAAAGGGAATCATGACAGCGAGTACCCAGAACTTCGCGTTCCCGGGAACCTTGGCCTCCGGCTCCCAGCGAAAAAGTCGACGCGAAATTTCAAACGCCACGAGCACGCCGATGGCGAGTGCTAAAACGTCCGTAAACGCTTCGTGATTTGTGATGAGGTTGTCGGCCGCGCCCTCGAGACCGGTAGCGAGATACGTGGCGGGCAGGAACAGCGAGCAGTGTTGAATCCACCCTGGCAGCTTGGCAAGCGGGACGGTCGCGCCGGAGAGGAAAATGAATCCCATCCATATCAGGTTATTGATCATCTGGGTTTCCTGCATGGTATTCGTCACGCTGGCGACGATCAGACCAAACGACGAGAACGCGAAAGAGCCGAAGGTCACCAGCACAAAAATTGCCCAGAGGTTGCCCCAGCTCGTCATGTGAAACGCGAAGCGGCAGACGATCATTTCGAATGCGACAGTGGGAAGCGTCATGAAATAGTTCGAAAGGATACTTGAAGCGAGCATTGGCCCTGCTCCCGCAGGCGACAGCCTGAAGCGTCTCAAGATGCCTTGCTCGCGAAAAGTGACCAACTGCACGCTCAATCCCCAAAAACTTCCCATCACCGTAAACGTGAGAATGGCTCCGAGAATGTAGGGAATCCAGGTGCGCGAGGACTGCCCGAACATCATGACCGCGCCGAAAAGAAAGAGCATAGGCATGATGAGGCTGAAGAAAAGAAATGCGCGGTTCCGCATCGCGAGCCGGATTCGAGCCTTCGTAAGCACCCATGTATTGTGCACTGAACAGCTCCTGTTTTTCGCCGGTTAATCCCGCAGACGGCGGCCGGTCAGCTCGATGAAAACATCTTCGAGCGACGGCGAAAACATTTCGAGGCTTTGCAATTCGTTGCTCTCCGCTTCGAGCTTCTTTACCAGCGCGACGATTGTTTGCGGAGGGCGGGTCGAATGGACTACATAGGTGCCATCGAATTCGCGACAATCGGCCACACCATCAAGATGCGCCAGCGCGCCATCAGTAAGCGGCTTCGCAAGGCGCACTTCGATACGAGTTGTTCCCGCCGATGAATGCTTGAGCTCGCGCGGTGTGCCCGTCGCGATCACGCGGCCCTGGTCGATTATGGCGACGCGGTCGCAGAGACGCTCCGCCTCTTCGATATAGTGGGTCGTCAACAAGACCGTCTTCCTGCTTCCCTTCAATTCCTCGATGATGTCATAGATTTCGCGGCGCACTTGCGGATCGAGGCCGGCTGTGGGTTCGTCTAGGAAGACAACGCGCGGCTCATTCACCAGAGCCATTGCCAATGCGAGCCGCTGCTTCTGTCCTCCGGAGAGCTGACTGTAAAAGGCGTCGCGCTTCTCGGTGAGCTGAAATCGCATCAAGAGATCGTCGGTGTTGGCGCGGCGGCGATAGAAATTCGCGAACAGATCGATGGCTTCTTTTACACGCAACTTGTCGGGCAGGGAAGTGGATTGAAGTACCGCGCCAATCAGTTCTTTGAATTCGCGGCCGCTTTTTTCCGGGTCCATGCCGCAGACGCGCGCAAGACCGCGATCCGGCGTACGCATGCCTTCGAGGATCTCGACGGTGGTCGTTTTGCCGGCGCCATTTGGTCCAAGCAAGCCAAAAACTTCTCCTTCTTCGACGTTGAAGCTCACACCACGCAACGCTTCGACGGCGTCGTAGTTTTTGTAGAGGCCTTCGACTTGTATGACCGGCTCGCCCACGAAATAGGTGTCCTCTCTTGGTTAGCTGGCGGAGTCGAGAAATCTTTCTATATCATAGTCGCACGGTCGCGCGAATCGGCGCCATTCTTAGCGCTTCCGCTTTGGTTTCTTGGCCGCTGGCTTTCGTTTAGTCGGTGACCAGTGGTAGAGCTTCATATCGAGTCGCGCGAAGTCGACAGTGACACCTTCTGTTGCGAGCAAACGCCGCTGGACGGATCCGTGAGGTTCTGGGATTGTCAAACGTCCACCCGCTCCTACTACCCGGTGCCAGGGTATCCCGCGTCCGTTAGGACAGGCGGCCATTGCATATCCAACGGCACGCGCTCCCCCCGGCAGCCGGAGCGCTTTGGCTAACTCCCCGTAGGTGGTCACGCGTCCCCGCGGGATCTTTTTCACCAGCCGATAGACCGGATCCCAGGACATCGCTTCTCCTCCCTCGGGGTCGAAATCTGAGGGTTCATTTGTATCACGACGACTGCGGAGTGCCAGAGGAGACCTCAACTATCATCGTCCCAGCGCGAGTTGGCGGCGAACGATGCGACGCAGCGCGAGTTCGCCGCATCTAACGAAGTAGGTAAAGTTCTGCGTAGTTTTTCCAGCCTTGGAATTTCGTCCTCAAGACTATTAACCGATTCGAAGCAACTTTTCCGTAGCTGCAACATCGTACTATTGACGGGGTAGTGGACGGTTCTTACACTACGAATCGGTCTACCCTGAAAAGGAGGGTGTCGTGGCTTTTGTTCGGCGCAAAGGCAAGTCGTACTTTCTGGTGCACAACGTGCGCCGTCAGGGGAAGGTGCAGCAATTGCACCTTGCGCGGCTTGGGGAGCGACCGCGCATCACCGACGACGTTGTGAGAAAAGTATCGCGCAATCACCCCTTTCTCGACCTCGATTGGTCCAACCTGCGAGAGCAGGTGAATAGCCGGATCGAGCTGTTCGACATCCGTTCACCCTACGTGCAGAACCTTATGCACTCACTTCGCAACCTTAACCTGGACCTAGCCGATCTATCACCACCCATGCTGTTAGTGACGGATCGAGCCAATTCAAGCCGGGAACTGGTCACGCAATTACGATTGCTGCGTTCGACACTCGATATAAAGCTTGATCAATTCGAGAGGTCAGAACCGCGTAATCTGGAAGGCGGAAGAAGGTTCCGGTAAGGGAGCAATAACGTGGGCGCGCGCGCACTACAACTCGACCCGACTCAGCGTAGCGTAGAGTCGCGGGATTTCGAATCAGGGCTGCGGCGGAAGATTGTGGGGCAAGATGAAGCGGTGCAGGCGGTGGTCGACCTGTACCAGGTGTTTCGCGCCGGACTGAACTCGCCGGGGCGACCCGTCGGGAACTTGTTGTTTCTCGGGCCGACGGGGGCGGGAAAAACGCGCGTGGTAGAAGCGACGGCCGAAGTGTTGTTCGGTGATCCGCGCGCGGTGATCAAAGTGGACTGCGCGGAATTCCAGCACTCGCACGAAATCGCAAAACTGATTGGTTCGCCTCCGGGATACTTGGGTCACCGAGAAACGCACCCGCTGATCACCCAGGAAGCGCTCGCGCAGTATCACACTGAAAAGCTAAAGATTTCGTTTCTGCTGTTCGATGAAATCGAAAAGGCGTCGGATGCGCTGTGGCAATTGCTGCTGGGAATTCTCGACAAGGCGACTCTAACGCTGGGCGACAACCGGCGGGTAGATCTGTCGCAAACGATGATTTTCATGACGTCGAATCTGGGCGGCGGCGAAATCAGCGAACTTATGACAGGCGGGATGGGCTTTGCGCCCATAGTGCCGGCGGATTCCAAACCGCGGCTGGATGAGAAGGTAGAGAAGACGGCGTCGGAAGCGGCAAAAAGGAAGTTCGCGCCGGAGTTCATGAACCGAATCGACAAGGTGGTCGTGTTCCATCCACTTCGGAGTGAACAGCTCGAGCAGATTCTTGAGATCGAACTGGGAATGGTACAGCAGCGCGTGCTGGAAACCGCAAAAGGGCGTTTCCTGTTCCGTGTGACGCAGCCGGCTCGGGAATTTCTGCTGCGCGAAGGAACGGACCTGAAATATGGAGCTCGTCACCTGAAGCGGGCCATCGAACGGCACGTGGTGTACCCGCTGGCGAGTTTGCTCGCAACCGAACAGGTGAGTTTGGGCGACGTAGTTTCGATCGATTGGAAAGGCGGCGAAATGGGCCTGACGTTCCTGAAGGAAGCTGAAGGGGCGTTGATACCGATGCCGTCCCCTGTGCCCGAGCTGCTGAAGGAAGCAGCCGCCGCCAGCGATGGCCGCGCAATTGTTTTTCCGGCAGCAACGGCCGCAACGGAACTAAAGGGGGAGCCAACGCCGGCGCCTGCGCTCCACCGTAACGCCCCTGTTGAACGGGCCCGAAATGAAAAGAAATAATTACTTCGAGGATTTGCTGCCGGCATAAAGTCCTGTATAGTCGTGGCGTGAGCGGGTTTTAGACGGGCCGCGCGCGCCGCGACTTCCTCGCCAGGCTCCTTCCAGGAAACGAGAAAGTACCGCAGCGCACCGTCCTTTGCATGTATCCCGCGAAAGAATTCACATGACAGGCACGTAATTTTAGGCCCTTTCTCGGGGGAGGATGTATGAGACGAACAAGGAGCGCCGCACGAACTGGTCGGGTCCGCGCATTTCTCGTGGCCGCGCTCGCCGTGTTCCTTCTCGCGGTGGCTTCGGCTTCGCGAGCCGATCGCACACTCGTGAAGCCCGGCTTCAACATGTTTTCGACCGCGCAAGATGTTCGGCTGGGACAAAAGTATTCGCGAGAAGTCGCGCATAAGTTGAGCATGTGCGATGAGCCGCGCATTGACGAATACCTCGACTCGCTCGGGAAGATGCTGGCCGCGAAGGCTCCAGGTCCAAAGTACGCCTACCAATTTAAGTGCGTGAATGATGTCGCGATTAATGCTTTTGCGCTGCCTGGCGGATTTATCTACATCAATCGGGGCACGATCGAAGCCGCGGAGAATGAGGCACAACTCGCCGGCGTAATGGCGCATGAAATTGCTCACGTGGCTCTGCGCCACAGCACGAACCAGATCAGCAAACAGCAAGCGGTCGTGATGCCGCTGAGCTTGTTGGGTGGCGTGATGGGGAATGGCGCGTTCGGTTCACTGCTCACGGAGTTGGGGACAAGCGCTGCGCTGCCTGTGGTTTTTCTGAAGTTTTCGCGCACCGCTGAAAGCCAGGCGGACGTCGTCGGCACGCAAATGCTTTACGATTCCGGTTTTGATCCCCGCGCGCTGGCTCAGCTCTTCGAGAAACTGGAGGAGCAGAATAGAAAAGAGCGGGTCCGATTCCTGCACGATCATCCGAACCCGGCGAACCGCATCGAACGCGTGCAGGAGGAAGTCCACCGGCTGGGCGGGCCGCCCGAGGATTACAAATCAGATTCGCACGAGTTTGAGAAGATCAGGCTTATAACGCACGACCTACCGCGGCTGTCGCCATCGAAAAAGTTGGACGCACCCAAGAGTCAGCAGAATTTAACCGCAGGGGAGTGAGCTAGCCGTTCGGCGGCATGACCATTGGCTCGTCGAAACTGCCGCCGTAAATATTCGGCACTTTTGAGCCCATAGGGCGCAGGTAGGCGCAAAGCTGTCCGCGATGATGCACGGTGTGGACGAGCATGAATTGCAGGTACAGTACAGCCGGAAAATTGTAAATTCCAAAACAGTTTAGAGGGGTGGCCCAGAAGTTCGGGGAGAGTTTGGCGATCTTCTCGAACGACGTAGCGAGGTTATCCTCGTGCCAGGAAGCGATGTCGCTGGCGTTTGCCAGATCGGCCGGCATGCTGTCGTCTTCCATATCGAAGTTTCCCTTGAGGAATGCTTCGAGAAACCAAACGTCTGAAGATGCAATATGCCACGCAAGTTCGAGAGCGCTTCGCGAATTCGGATCGGGGCGGTAGCCGCTTTTATCGTCTGGCACGGCTAGAATAACTCGGCGAGTGATGGGCGCTTCCTTCTTGATCCCGGCCAGGAAAATTTCCAATAGAAATGAAGCTTGTTCAGGCGTCATGAGCGAGCTCCTTTTCGTCCGCCGGCCGCCAGCGCAGAATTGGTTTTCTCGCGGCGGCCACTTCGTCGAGCCGACCCACACGGGTCGAATGCGGCGCCGATTTCACCAGGTCCGGATTCATTTCCGCTTCCGCGGCAATCGACCGCATGGCATCGATGAAAAGATCGCATTCCTCTTTCGATTCGGATTCCGTGGGCTCGATCATCATCGCGCCGGGCACTATTAAGGGAAACGCAGTGGTGTAGGCGTGAAAGCCGTAATCGAGCAGGCGCTTGGCCATGTCCATTGTGTTTACGCCGCGGGCCTTTTGACGTGCGTCGCTGAATACCACTTCGTGCATCGAAGGCAAGCTGTACGGCAAGTCGAACAGATCCTCAAGATTTTTGCGGATGTAGTTGGCGTTAAGCACCGCATCTTCGGTGGCTTGTCGAATACCAGGGCCATAGGCGAGCGTATACGCCAGCGCCCGCAGTAGTACGCCAAAATTTCCGCAGTAGGCCCGCACTCGCCCCACGGATTGCGGACGGTTGTGTTCCAATGCGTACTGCCCGTTTTCTCGTTGGACGACGACCGGTATCGGCAGAAACGGTTCGAGAATTTTCCTCACCATTACCGGTCCTGCGCCTGGGCCTCCGCCGCCATGTGGCGTTGAGAATGTCTTGTGCAGGTTCAGGTGCATCACGTCGACCCCAAAATCGCCAGGCCGCGCGATGCCGGCGAGCGCGTTCATGTTTGCGCCGTCCATGTAGAGAAGGGCCCCGCGGTCGTGGAGAACGGCCGCAATTTCCGCGATACGCTCTTCGAATACGCCCAGCGTATTCGGATTCGTCAGCATCAGCGCTGCAACGTCTTCCTTTACAAATTCGCGCAAGTGGTCCGTATCGATCTGGCCTTGCGCGTTCGATTTGATGTTTTGCACCTCGTATCCCGCAATCACCACCGAGGCGGGATTCGTCCCGTGCGCCGAATCTGGAATCAGGACTTTCTTTCGCGGGTTCCCCTGGCTTTCGAGGTATGCGCGAATCATAAGGAGGCCGGTGAGTTCGCCCTGTGCTCCGGCGGCTGGTTGAAGTGTCGCCGCATCCATTCCCGTGATGGAAATGAGACACTTCTGCAAATCGTAGAGAATCCGGAGGCAGCCTTGCGATACCTCGCCGGGCTGTTCGGGATGTTCGCTGGCTAGGCCTTCGAGACGCGCGACAAACTCGTTCACGCGCGGGTTGTACTTCATCGTGCATGACCCGAGCGGATACATCCCGAGGTCGATCGCATAGTTCCATGTGGAGAGACGGGTAAAGTGGCGGACCACTTCGATCTCACTCACTTCCGGAAAGCCTTCGACGTCCTCGCGGGCGAACTCGCGACCCAGTGCCACGGCAGGATTGACGGCCGGAACGTCAAGCGGAGGAATTTCCATTCCACGCTTACCGGGCGCCGATTTTTCGAAGATCAACCCTTCATTCTGGACTACGTGCTGGGCCGCTTTGCGAATGACCGCGGCGGGCGCTTCGTTTAGTGTCGACTTCGAACTCAATGAGACGGCTCCTTACACAGGCCTTTCGAGGATTCTTCGAACGGCTGCGCACATGTGCTCGATTTCGGCGCGGGACGTCGTTTCAGTGACGCATACAACGGCCCGTTTCGTTAGTTCCGGATAGTGCGTGCCCAAAGGGTACGGGCCGATGATTTTTTCACGCAACAAATCGTCGTTGATCATTTTCACGGAGCGCGGAAACTCGAGCGTGAATTCGTTAAAGAAAGGGCCGGAAAAAACGCGGCGCACGCCGGGAATCTTTTCAAGCTCCGCCAATGCGAACCGAGCCTTTGCGAGATTGTGCAAAGCTTGTTCGCGCAGACCTTCTTTGCCGAGCAGGCACAGATGAATGGTCGCGGCGAGCGCGTAAAGCGCTTCGTTCGTGCAGATGTTGGACGTGGCTTTTTCCCGACGAATGTGTTGCTCGCGCGTCGCAAGCGTTAGGACAAATCCGCGGCGGCCTGCCGCGTCTGTGGTTTGTCCCGCGAGACGCCCCGGCATCTGGCGAACGAATTTCTCACGAGTGGCGAGGACGCCCACATAAGGGCCGCCGTAGCTGGGAGAAACCCCGAATGCTTGCCCTTCCATCGCCACGATGTCAGCTTCCGTGGGCGGTCGAACGACGCCGAGGGAAACGGGTTCAGTGATACAAGTTACCAGCAACGCGCCTGCTGGATGCGCCGCCTCGGCTAGGGCAGGCAGCTCTTCGAGGACGCCAAAGAAGTTCGGTGATTGGGCGACGATTGCGGCTGCATCTCCCAGCTTCGCCTTCTCGATCGCCGCCCGATCAAGTTGACCGGACTGCGTGTAGCCGATATCGACTATCTCGATGCCGAGGTTGCGAGCATAAGTCGCTAGAACCTGGCGATATTCCGGATGCACCGAGCGCGCAACCAGAACGCGGCTGCGCCCGGTGAGCCGCTGTGCCATCAGAACGGCTTCGGTGAGCGCCGTCGAGCCGTCGTACATCGACGCGTTCGCGACATCCTGACCGGTGAGCTGGCACATCAGCGTTTGAAATTCAAAAATAGCCGTGAGCGTGCCCTGCGAGATTTCGGCTTGATACGGAGTATAAGAGGTGAGGAATTCACCGCGCTGCACCAGTGCGTCCGCCGTCACCGAGCGCACGTGTCGGTAGACGCCGGCACCGAGAAATGAACCAAATCCTCGCGCATTCTCGGCGGCACGATTTTGAAAGTATTGAATGATCTCCATCTCCGAGAGCGGGCCGGGCAAATCTAATGGCGCACGAAGGCGGAATTTTTCCGGGACGGACTGAAAAAGTTCCTCGACCGATCCGACGCCGATCGCCTTAAGCATTTCATGGCGTTCGGATGGACTTTTGGGCAGATAACGCATTAGGCCGAATGTTCCTTCGATTTTTCGGCAATGTAGGCTTCGTACGCGGAGGCGTCCATCAACCCGGCGGTTTCCTTCGCATCGGACAGACGCAACTTGATGAGCCAAGCCGAATTGTGCGGGTCCTGATTGATCTTCTCGGGCGCGTTGGCGAGTGCGGGGTTAATTTCTGTCACATCGCCCGACACCGGGCAGAAAATTTCGCTCACTGCTTTCACGGATTCCACTGTGCCGAGCGAACCACCGGCCTTGAGCTGCGCTCCCACTTTCGGAAGCTCCACGAACACAACGTCGCCCAGTTCGTGCTGCGCGTAGTCGGTGATGCCGATCGTTCCCGTTGAGCCGTCCACCTTCACCCACTCATGATCTTTCGTATAGCGATAGTCATTTGGATACATCGCCACTCTCCCAGGATTCAAAACTATTGGGGCCGCTTGTAAAAGGGCAGGGCAATGATTCGTGCCGCCGCGGATTGGCCGCGAATGCTGATTTGAATCTCGGTTCCGATGCCAGCCGATCTTCGCGGAACGTACGCCATCCCGATATTTTTCTTGAGAAACGGCGCGGGGCAACCGCTGGTCACGTGCCCGGCCTCCTGGCCTGCGATGATAACAGGATAGCCGTCGCGCCCGATTCGCTTGTCGAGCATTTCAAAACCTACGAGCTTGCGTTCGATACCAACCTGCTTCTGTCGAGCCAGCACGTCGCTTCCAAGAAACGGTCCCTTCTCGAGCTTGCAGATCCACGCCAGTCCGGCTTCCCACGGCGTGGTCGTGTCGTCGATCTCATGCCCGTAGAGGCACATGCCCGCTTCCAACCGCAGAGTATTTCGCGCGCCCAGGCCACAGGGCAGCATTCCGGCCGATTGTCCCGCATCCAACAACTTGCCCCAGAGCTTTTCGGAGAACTGCGGATCGAAATAAATTTCGAAGCCGTCTTCACCTGTGTAACCGGTTCGAGCAATCAGGCATTCCACACTGCCCACTTTGCCGAACGCGAAATGATAGTAGCGAATCGGATCGAGCGGCACCTGGGTGAGTTTCTGAAGAATTGCCGCAGCCCGCGGTCCTTGAATCGCGAGTTGCGAATAGCGCTGCCCGGCGTTCTCGGCGTTCGCGTTGAACCGGTTTGAAGCCACGATGTGGGCAAAATCGCCATCTTGATTGCCCGCGTTAACGCACAACAAGTAGTGAGTGTCCGACATTTTGTGGACCAGAAAATCGTCCACAAATGTGCCTTTTGCGGTCATCAGGCCCGTGTATTGAGCCTGGCCCACCGCCAGTTTCGCCGCGTTGTTGCAGGTAACCCACTGGACCAGATCGAGGGATCCAGCGCCCCGCACCTCTATCTCGCCCATATGGCTGACGTCGAACAGTCCCGCACGCGTGCGTACGGCTTCGTGCTCAACGAGAATCCCCGAGTACTCGAGCGGCATGTCCCAACCGCCGAAGTTCACCATCTTGGCTCCCAAGCGCCGATGGGTCGCGTTCAAGGCTGTTTTGCGTACTTCAGCGGTGGCCGGTATTGTCACTGAGGATTTCTCAACATAAAGAAGAGAATAACGAAGCTAGCATGCGTATTTTCGAGTGTCAAGGAAGGTGCGTTACAGTCGGCTCGGCAAGTTCGCGTGCGCTTGCGTGGGCAAGCAGCCTTGTAAGGCGCTTGTCCGCTGTTCACACATGTCCTACTATTGCCATAGCACCTAGCAATCAGGAACGGGAGAGCCGATCGAAGTGTTAACCGTTTGCTCGCAGTGTGAGAAGCCGGAGACGCAATGCACTTGCGAGAAGTATTGTTGCTTTTGCCACTCGCAGCATAATATTCGGCTCTGCGTTGACGGTCTGTACTATTGCCCGGATTGCCGCGAAGCGTGCGACGTACATTTAGCAGAAAATAATGAACGCTGAGCCCGCTCGCATCGAACTTACTCTCGACAACGATCCTCACCTGCTCCACGGTGTGAAGGCGATTTTGTGTCACGCAGCTCAGCGATCGGGTTTTTCGCAGCACGATCAGGACGCACTCGCAGCCGCAGCCGTCGACGCATGTCGCGAGACGTTCCCGTTTCTCAACGGCAGTGATTCTTCGCTTCGATTGGTCGTGCTGGATTTTCCGGATCGCGTCGAGATCACAATCGAACATTCCGGCGAGGTCCTGCCAACGGCGGGGCTCGATTCGTTTTGTGCAGGCGCTGAAGAGGGAACGCACGGAATCAGCAGTGCGCTGCTGAACACAACGATCGACCGCGTGCAGTACGATACTAAAGAAGGACGCGCCCGCATGACGTTGATCAAATATCATCCGGGCGCTGCGCCGCCGACGGAATCTTCCCGCGGCCCTGCTTCCCAATAAAACCCAGAGAATCCAATTGCGGTCCGTGGTGTTTTACATCGGCACGGCAAATACCCGGCTCTTGATGAGCCCAGAGATCTGCTCTTGGCTGACGGATACCTCTATTTTCAGCCTGTCGCCGGCAGGTTGCACGTGAACTCCATCAAGAAGTTTGGCGAGATCCTGGTTCGTTGATGCTTCCTGATAGCGGCGGTACATTAATCCCGCCTGCATGGCCGCCGCTCCCAGGTTGGCGTCGTCCGTGGTAGCGCAGACGGCCTGAATGTGCGCGTTGACGCCACTGTCCGCCTCGATGCTGAAGACCATGGCGCGCATGCGCTCGATGATTTGTGCTGCTTGTGGGAACTGACTCACCTGCGGCAACAGTTGTTGCATGGCAAGGTGCGCGTAGCTTTTGTTGAGCACGGCCCAAATAATTCCGCTGCCGTTCGCTTCGTTGATCAATGGGAAAATGTCATCGTTCGTGAGTAGACTCTCCGAGCCTCCGAAGCGAACGTCGATCATTTTTTCGAGCGCTGAGCGATGGCCGAACGCTGCCGTATTCGAATCGAGGAAGAAAAAAAGAATATCGGACGGACCCGCCCCGCTCCCAAACGCGTAAAGGTGATAGCCGTGTACTTCGATCGAAGGTGTTTTCTGCTGCTTGAATCGCGCTTCCACGGCCGACGGGTCGAAGTTTCCCAACGCCACGCCCACGACTTCTTCTCCGTCTTTTCCAACCGTGATTCCTCCCCAGGCCAGTTCGTCCACTTGCGAATTCGGGTCCACTCCTGTTGACGCCAGGAACTGCTCGAACTGGCGGAAGCGGCTCGGCAAAAGCTGCTCGCGAATTTGCGGGAACCACGACAATTTGCGCGCCGCTTTCAAATCGGCATACGCAAATTCGCCAACCGCCTTAGGAAACATTGCGACGACCGCCGTGCTGACGGATCCGGCCGAGCTTCGCGCGGGAATTGCGATGATGGCTGTCATGAGCGCGCTCGCGGCTAAAGTTAAAATCGAAATGAAGCGAAATGAAAGAAAACGAATCTTTGGCTGTCTCACGTTTGTCCCCTCAGACCTATTTAACTTCGGTTCGCGTTGACCGGGCTTTCTGAAACTCGCGCTAGTAGTGCTGCCGACTCCCTCTGCATGCGTGTATTGAAACTGCTATCTGTAATCGATTCGAGATTGATTGACACGTTTTCAAGTGCTCCTCGAACGGCGGCAGCTGCCATCAACCGGCCCACGCGGATGTCTGATAACATAGACGGGCTAGAGATGCTTTCCAGTTGCCCCAGTCTCTCAAATATATCGGCCGATCTGCGCGCAACCTCCAGCGGAACTTGCGCCGCCCCTTCGAGCGCTCGCTGAATCGCCGTTTCGCGATGACCCTGCTCCTGAGCAGCTTCCTGCGGCATCTTGTACGCCGCCATAACCGATTCGAACGAGGCCGCGTCGCGGTCGATTGCTTCGGCCAGCGCGCGCGCGGCGGCCTGAAAATCCGCCGCTGCTTCGCTCAGCTTGTCGACATGCGCCGCCTGCGATTTCTTTTTGCGTGAGAGCCCAGCGACCATTTGTCCCAGGCTTGCGCCTAATGACCCAGCTAGCGCCGCGACCGAGCCGCCGCCCGGTGTAGCGGTCGGCTGCGCTACCGCATCGAGGAACGGTTGCGCCAGCGCGGCAAGCTTGCCTGGGCCTTCCACAGCGGCGCCCCCCAGAGAAGCTTCCAAACGATTTTCTAACACCTGCGCAGGTGAAAAGTTTTCAAACTGAAGATAGAAATCGGCGGTCAACTCAATCGCACGCTTCGGAATGAGTCCGACAATCTCACTCCCTACAATCGAAACGCCGTAGCGTTCCGCTTCGCGTTTCACCATTTCAAACACCCGGTGCAGCGGCGTTTGTTCGAAATCCGTCATGTTGATCGAAACCTGCGCCAGGTGGCGCGCTTTGAGATCAACGCCCATGGCCTTCACGTAGCGCAGCCCGCCATTCGAAAAGCGAATGTCCTTGCCGATGCGCTTTGCGATTTCGATGTCCGGAGTATTTAGGTTAATGTTGTAGGCAATCAGAAACTTGCGTGCGCCGACTACAGTCGCCCCCGCCGTGGGATGCAGCCGCGGCTCGCCGATATCGGGAGCGCGATCCGGATTGCGCAGCACTTCCTCGCGCAGTCCCTCGAATTGCCCTTTACGGATATTCTCTAGATTCGTTCGTTCCGGCCGCTGGGCTGCGGCTTCATAGAAGTACACCGGCACGCGGTAACGTTCCCAGATTTCGCGCCCCACTTTCCTAGCGAGCGCCACGCAATCCTCGATGGCCAGGCCTTCGATTGGAATAAACGGGACGACATCGGTCGCGCCCATGCGCGGATGTGCGCCTGTGTGCTTCGTCAGGTCGATCAGCTCCGCCGCTTTGCCCACGCCGCGCAACGCCGCTTCAGCAACAGCCTCGGGCTCGCCGGCGAGGGTAATCACGCAGCGGTTGTGATCCGCGTCGCTTTCGCGGTCGAGCAAATAGACGTCCGGGACCTCGCGCATCGCCGCCACAATCGCGTCGATGCGAGCAATGTCGCGTCCTTCGGAAAAATTAGGAACACACTCGATCAGTCGTTTCATATCGGTAGCGGGTTATCAAAGCTTCGAATGAACGATAGCGCCGCGCTTCATTGTCAGTTTGCAAAGATTCACACCAAAATAATACGGGATTTCGCGGTAGTCATCCACGTCAAACGCCGTTAAATCCGCATACTTGCCAACCTCAAGCGAGCCGACGCGGTCGTGGCGGCGCAGCGAATATGCGGGATTAATTGTTGCGGCGGAGATTGCTTCGGCGGGCGTCAGGCGCATCCGCG
>Ga0210394_10001369_pt1 | contig 39711 bp, 29 predicted proteins | sample IncBWC12MmetaG_FD_160121 | JGI IMG/M metagenome (GOLD analysis project Ga0210394, IMG submission 160121) | Forest soil microbial communities from Barre Woods Harvard Forest LTER site, Petersham, Massachusetts, United States - Inc-BW-C-12-M | ecosystem: Environmental > Terrestrial > Soil >... | reverse complement strand
CTGCGTGAGACTCGGCTTGCCCATGCGCTGCAGCGCCTTGGCGGCCACCGTGGAGGAGGTGTACGGGCGGTCCTCGCTCACCGCACGGATCGCGGACAGGATCTCCTGGCGCGGTGCATCCTTCAGCAGGTAGCCCTTCGCCCCCTGTGACAGGCACTGGAAGATGTCCTCATCGCCGTCGTAAGTCGTCATGATGAGGATGCACGCCTTGGGATTGATCTCCAACACCCGCTGCACCACCGCGACGCCATCGCGCTTGGGCATGCGCAGATCCAGCACCAGGACGTCAGGACGGTGCTGCTCGTAGAGCGCGATCGCTTCCTCGCCGTCGCCGGCTTCCGCCACCACTTCCATGTCGGCCTGCTGATTGACCATCGCGGCCAGCCCGTCGCGCACCACCGGATGATCGTCGGCAAGCACCACGCGGATGTGGCTTTTCATATCCGCAGCCATCAGGCGGCCCGTTTCAGCATGCGCACGCTCACGCGCGTACCGCGGCCGGGCTCGCTCTCGATCTGCCATTCCCCGCCGATCGCCCCGGCCCGCTGACGCATGCTCGCCAGTCCGTAGCCCTGCCGCGCCGACAGCTCGGGGCTCTGTTCCATGCCGCTGCCGTCATCGTGCACCGCCAGCGTCCAGTGCGTGTCCTCATCCGTCATGGTGATGCGCACCACGCGCGGGTGCGCGTGCCGCACCGCATTGCTCAACGCTTCCTGCGCGATGCGCAGCAGCTCGTGCTCGTGCTCAGGCTTCAGGCCGGTGGCGGTCAGGCCGCCTTCGAAGGTGCAGGTGACGCGCCCGGGCACCGTGGAGCGGTCGGCGAGCTGGCGCAGCGCCAGCTCAAGACCCGCGCGGCGGGTCTGATCCAGCCGCAACGCCATGACCGAGCGGCGCGCTTCGGCCAGACCATCGCGGGCCAGCTCGCGAATGCGCGATAGCGTCAGCGCCAGCTCCGAGCCGCGCTTGCGGCAGGAGGGAAACTCCTCTACCGCACCCAACTGCAGCAGAATGCCGGTGAAGGCCTGCGCCAAGCCGTCGTGGATCTCCTGGCCGATACGGGTGCGCTCCATGAGCACCGCCGCTTCCTTGGCGGAGTAGGCAAGACGAGTGAGCTGCACGGCGAGCGTCGCCTGCTGCGCCAGCGCCACCAGCAGCTCGCTCTTCTGCACCTCGTGAGCAGCGCGCTCGAAGCTCAGCACCAGAAAGCCGACACTGCGTGCCCCGAACACCAGCGGATAGAGCACGGTGCCGACTGTGCCGATGCGGCGGTGAAAATCCAGTACGCCCGGCCAGATCTCCGTCGTCAACAGCCCGACGTCGAGATACAGCGGCGCCCGCAGCTCGGCGAACCTCGCGGTGAAGGTCGAGCCGGCGACCGGTACGCTCGACGCATAGGGAGGGGCGGCGAGCTGGCCGTCGCGCACGTGCGCCACGATGCGCCACTCCTGCAGGGAATCCTTGAGCACGATCACCGCTCCGGAGACCGCATCGAACTGGCGCGTCGCCTCGAGCAGCATGTGACCCATGAAGCTGTGCAGATCGGTCTCGCCGGCCAGCCGCTCGAGGTTGCCGCGGATCACCGCGTTTGCCCTGGCCAGCTCCGCTACGCGCTCCTCGGCGGTGTGCTCGCGCTCGCGCCGCACGTCGTCCACCAGCCGCTCGCGATGCAGCGCAGCGCCAATCACCCCGGCGGCGGTCTCGAGCGCGGCCAGCTCGGAAGGCTCGATGGCGCGGTGCTGGCGCGTGTTGTCGAAGCCCACCACGCCAACGAACTCGCCCGCCACGAAAATCGGCACGAGCGCCTTGGTGCGCGTACCGACACCTTCGATGCCGGAGAATCCCTGGCCCTCGGACATCGGTTCCTTGCTGAAGCAGACACTGCGCCCGGCGCGCAGCTCGGCGCACACGGCGGCGAAGTTGCGCTCATCGTAGCTACAGGGGCTGGCTTCCGGGAGCGAGGGCGTTACGCCCTCACCGGTCCACTCGCTCATCAGCACCAGCAATGGCTCGCCGTTCGGACCGGTACGGGTCTGCACCAGATTGACACGATCCACGTGCGCCGCTTCCCCGATCAGCCCGAGCACCGCCGGGATCGCGGCGCGCACATCGGGCGCCTCGAGCAACAGGCGGCTCGCCTTCGCCGAGGCCGTCAGCAACCGCTCGCGGGCGCGCAGCGACTCGTTGATTCGGGTGAGCGTCTGCGCGCACGGGGCTGCTTCGGCGTCCGGTTCCAGCAGCGCGACATGGGCGTTCATCGGTATCGGCACCCGGAAGGGTTGCGGCGAGTAACCCAGTGTAGCGCGCCGCGCGAGCACTCTGGGTGCCTCGCGCTCTCTCTTAAGAGGCAGTGCGGGTGAACCCTCCCGAGGCACTTGCCCCGCGGGAACCCCCGAGACCCTCCCCGCCGGCGCCCGCTGCCGCGCTTTTCGCAGCACGGGCCTAACCCCCTGCCTGGCGCACGTAACGCGGCAGCGGCGCCAGCTCCCAACCGCCGCCCAGCGACTTGTAAACGGCGATGAGGCTGGTGGCCGCATCGGTGCGCGACTGGGCGAGACGATCCTCGGCGGCCAGCTGCGTGCGCTCGGCGTCGAGCACTTCGAGAAAATCCACCATGCCACCCTCGTAACGGGTACGTGCAATGCGCGCCGCAGTCCGGCTGGCCTCCGCCGCGTCGCTCGCGTCCTTGAGACTGTCGCGGGTGCGGGCGTGGGTCACCAGCGCGTTCTCGGTCTCCTCGAGTGCGCGCAGTACCGTCTGCTCGTAAGTGGCGAGCGCCACATCCGAGCGGGCGCGGCTGCCGGCGATTTCGGCCCGCACCCGCCCAAGATCAAACGCTGCCCAGGAAATTCCCGGCCCGATCAGGTAGCCGCGGCTCGCGGACTGCCCCAGGTATCCAGGCTGCGTCGCCGAGTAGCTAAAATTGCCGGTGAAGGTGACTTTGGGAAAGAGATCGCCGATGGCTACCCCCACCAGTGCAGTGGCGGCCGCGAGCTGCCGCTCCGCGACGCGGATGTCGGGCCGCCGCCGCAGCAGTCCCGCCGGCTCGCCCACCGCGGTGATCTGTGGCAGCGCCGGCAGCTCGCGCGTGGGCGCCAACAGCTGCTCCAGCGCGTTCGGCTCCCGGCCGGTGAGAACGCTCAGGCGGTGAATGGAGCGCGCGGTCGAGGCTTCCAGCGGTCCGATGGTGGCCAGTGTCGTGGAAAGTTGCGCCTGCGCGCGCGAGGTATCGAACTCGGTGCCGCGGCCGGCATTGAGCTGCGCCTGCGTGAGCTGCAGCGTCTCGCGCTGGTTGTCGACATTGCGACGCGCCACTGCCAGCTGCGTCTGCTCGCCCCGCAGCTCGAAGTAGGTACGCGCGACCTCGGCCGTGACCGACACCTGGGCATCGCGCAAGCTGGCCTCGGCGCCCGATACCTGCGCACTCTGGGCTTCGAGGTTGCGGCGGATGCGCCCGAAGAAGTCGAGCTCCCAGTACGCGTCGAAGCCGGCATCGTAGAAGCGCGCATTCAAGGGGCCGCCGACCAGGCTCTCCGCCTGCGAGAGGCGCTCGCTGGTATAGCCGCCCGAGGCGGTCACCGTGGGTGCGAGATCGAACTGCGCCTGGTGGCGCTCGGCACGCGCCTCGACGAGGTGGCCCAACGCAATGCGCAGGTCATGGTTCGCATTCAACGCCTCATCCACCAGGCGGTCGAGCGTCGGGTCGTTGAACTGCGTCCAGAACTTCGCCTGCGCATCGTCAGTGGAGTAGGCACCGTCCCTGGCGCCTACGAACTCTTGCGCCACCGGTGTCGCCGGCTTCACATAGTTCGGTCCCACCGCGCATCCGACGAGCGCCGCCGCGATGGCGATCACCACGATGACCGTTACCCGGCCGGCGAGGGCCGCGCCGCGCTTGACGTTACTTTCAGTCATGGGGAAGCCTCCGGGGCTGGCAGCGCGGCCGCTGAGTCCGGCGGTGCGTCGGCTGCCGTGTGGTGCGCAACGCGCCGCACCAGCACGTAGAACACCGGGGTGAGCAGCAGGCCGAACAGCGTGACCCCCAGCATGCCGGCGAATACCGTGACGCCGAGCGCGTGCCGCACCTCGGCGCCGGCGCCGAAGGCCACCACCAGGGGTACGACGCCCATGATGAAGGCCATCGAGGTCATCAGGATCGGGCGCAGTCTCAGGTGCGCGGCCTCGAGCACCGCCTGCTTCGCATCCCGCCCGTGCTCCTCCTGCAGGTGCTTGGCGAACTCCACGATGAGGATGGCGTTCTTGCACGCCAGGCCCACGAGCACGAGGAGCCCGATCTGCATGAAGATGTTGTTGTCTCCGTGGTCGAGCTTGACCGCCGTGACCGCAGGCAGCAGGCACATCGGCACGATGAGGATGATCGCCAGCGGTAGCGAGAGGCTCTCGTACTGCGCCGCGAGCACCAGGAACACGAACAGCACGCACAGCGGGAACACCAGCAGCCCCGTGTTGCCCGAGATGAGCTGCTGGTAGGCGAGATCGGTCCACTCGTAAGACATGCCGCGCGGCAGCGTCTGATCGAGGATCTTGGCCATCGCCGCCTGCGCCTGCCCCGAGCTGAACCCGGGTGCCGGGCCGCCGTTGATGTCCGCCGCGGTGTAGGCGTTGTAGCGCTGCACCACGTCGGGGCCGAAGGAGCGCGACACGTTGATGACCGAGCCCAGGGGCACCATCTCGCCGGCGGCGTTGCGGGTCTTCAGGGGCATCACGTCATCGAGCTGCCCGCGGAACGGGGCATCCGCCTGCGCCACGACCTGGTAGGTGCGGCCGAAGCGGTTGAAGTCGTTGACGTAGAGCGAGCCGAGGTACACCTGCAGCGTCTCGAACACGTCCGAGAGCCTCACGTTCTCGCGCTTGGCCTTGACGCGATCGACGTCGATGTCGAGCTGCGGCACGTTGATCTGGTAGGTGCTAAACGCGCCGCCGAGCGCCGGGTTCTGATTGGCCTTGCCGAGGGCCTCCGAGAGTGCCGCGAACAGGGCCTGCGGGCCGGCGTCGATCCGGTCCTCCACCTGCAGCTTGAAGCCGCCCAGAGTGCCGAGCCCGATGACCGGAGGAGGCGTCACGACCATGACGAAGGCATCCTGGATGGAGGCCATCTTCTGGTTGAGCGCCGCCGCGATGGCAGGTCCCGACAACGCCCGCGACGAGCGCTTCGAGAAGTCATCGAGCGGGAAGAAGATGAGCGAGGCACTCGAGCTCTGGGTGAACCCGTTCACCGACATGCCCGAGAACTCGACCGCGTGCGAGACGCCCGGCTGCTTCAGTGCTATCTCCGTGATGCGGCGCGTGACTGCCTCGGTGCGATCGAGCGAGGCGGCCGGCGGCAGCTGCGCCACCGCCACCAGGTACTGCTTGTCCATCGCCGGGATGAACCCGGCCGGCACGGCGTTGAAGCCGAGCCAGGTGAGCACGATCAGCCCGCCGTAGATGGCGAGCGCGATGCCGCCGTGGCGCATGGTGATGGCGAGCGCCCCCGAGTAACGGTCGCCGGCGCGCGCGAAGCCCTTGTTGAAGCGCTCGAACAAGCGCCCCAGGACTCGGTTCATCGCGCGCGTCAGGAGGTCGGGCCTGGCGCCGTGCGGCTTCAGCAGCACCGCGGCGAGCGCCGGCGACAGGGTGAGTGAGTTGAAGGCCGAGATCACCGTGGAGATGGCGATGGTGAGCGCGAACTGCCGATAGAACTCGCCCGTCAAGCCGCTTACGAACGCCACCGGCCCGAACACCGCGACCAGCACCAGCGTGATGGCGATGATGGGACGGCTGACCTCGCTCATGGCCACCTTGGTGGCCTCGCGTGGCGAGAGTCCTGCGGCGATGTGGCGCTCGACGTTCTCGACCACCACGATGGCATCGTCGACCACTATGCCGATCGCGAGCACGAGGCCGAAGAGCGACAGCGTGTTGATGGAGAAGCCGAAGGCCAGGAGCACCGCGAACGTGCCGATGACCGACACCGGCACCGCGATGAGCGGAATGAGGGAAGCGCGCCAGGTCTGCAGGAACAGGATGACCACCAGCACCACCAGCGCGATGGCCTCGAGCAGCGTGTGCAGCACTGCCTCGATCGACTGCCGCACGAACTGCGTGGGATCGTAGAGGATCCCGTAGTCCATCCCTTCGGGGAAGTTCTTCTTGAGCTCCTCCATGGTCTTGTGGACTGCGTTGGAGAGCTCGAGCGCGTTCGCGCCCGGGGACTGGAACACCGGGATCGCAACCGAGGGCTTGTTGTCGATGAGGCTGCGTATCCCGTATGCCTGGGCGCCGAGCTCGACGCGCGCGATGTCGCCCAGGCGCACGATCTGCCCGTCGTTGCCGGTCTTGATGATGATGTCGCGGAACTGCTGGTCGTCGGTCAGGCGCCCGGCGGCGTTCAGCGCGATCTGGAACTGGGTATCGGGCGAGGGCGGGGCGCCGAGCTGACCGGCGGCCACCTGCACGTTCTGCTCGCGGATCGCCTGCACGACGTCGCCCGCCGTGAGGTTCCTCGCAGCGAGCTTCTGCGGATCGAGCCACACCCGCATCGAGTAGTCGCCGCCGCCGAACACCTGCACGTCTCCCATGCCCGGGAGTCGCGCCAGCACGTCCTTGATGTTGAGCACCGCGTAGTTACGCAGGTAGAGTGAGTCGTAACGTCCGCTGGGCGAGGTGAGGTTGACGACCAGGGTGAGATTGGATGAGGCCTTGACGGTGTTGACACCAAGGTTGCGTACCTCCTCAGGCAGGCGCGGCAGGGCCTGCGCGACCCGGTTCTGTACCTGCACCTGGGCGCGGTCGATGTCGGCGCCGATCTTGAAGGTCACCGTGAGCGTGAGCGCGCCGTCCATGGTGGAGGTCGAGGACATGTAGAGCATGTCCTCGACGCCGACGATCGCCTGCTCCAGGGGGGCCGCCACCGTGTCGGCGATCACCTTGGGGTTTGCGCCCGGATAAGAGGCGTGCACGATCACCTGCGGTGGCACGACCTCCGGATACTCGCTGATTGGCAGCTTGAAGAGCGCGAGCAGGCCGGCGATGGTGATGAACGCCGAGATCACCCCGGCGAAGATCGGGCGCTCGATGAAGAACTTGGAGATGTTCACGGATGGGCCTCGTTGTCAGTCGAGCCTGCGGCACTACGGGCCAGCAGCGCCGCGTCCTCGCCGGGCCGGCGCTCGCCCATGGCGATGCGCTGCGGCTGAACCTGTGCGCCGGGGCGCACGCGCTGCAGGCCATTCACGACTATGGTCTCGCCGGGGGTGAGTCCCGACTGCACGACGCGCAGGCCGTCGATGACGGGACCGAGCTGCACCGGCCGGTACTCGACCTTGTTGCTCTTGTCCACGACCAGCACGTAGCGCACGGTCTGGTCGGTGCCGATGGCGCTGTCGTTCACCAGCACGGCGTCATGTTGGGCACTGCCCAGCAGCTTGATGCGCGCGAACAGACCGGGCGTGAACTGCCGGTCATGATTATCGAGCAGCGCGCGGCTGCGAATGGTCCCCGTCGTCGGGTCGAGCGCGTTGTCGACGAACACCATGACGCCCTGATGCGGGAAGTCGCTCTCGTTGGCAAGCCCCACCTGCACCGGGCTGCGCGCCTCGTGCGCGTTGGCTGAGGCGTCGCGGGCGAGCTTGATGTACTTGAGGTACTCCTGTTCGTCGCCGTCAAAGCTCACATAGATCGGATCGAGCGACACCAGGGTGGTGAGCGGCGTCTGCCCGTTGGTGACGAAGTTGCCGCTGGTCACCAGCGCCCGGCTGATGCGCCCCGAGATCGGGGCCGTCACGCGCGTGAACTCGAGGTTCAGGGCAGCCGCATCGAGCGCCGCCTGCGCGGCCGCGACGTTGGCCTGCGCCTGCTCGCTGCCGGCCGTACGCGTGTCGTACTCCTCCTGCGAGAGAGCATGCTGAGACAGGAGCTTGGTCGCCCGCTCGCGTTCTGACCTGGCGAGCACCAGCTGCGAGCGCGCCTGGGCAAGCCCCGCCGCCGCCTTGTCGCGCTCCGCCTGGTAGGGACGCGGGTCGATGACGAACAGCACGTCGCCTTTCCTGACCTCGCTGCCTTCCTTGAAGTTGACCGACGAGATATACCCGGAGACACGCGGCCGGATCTCCACGCGCTCCACCGCCTCGAAGCGGCCGGTGAAGTCGTCCGACTCCGTGACTCTGCGTGAGATGGCGGCGGCGACCGTCACCTGCGGCGCCGGCGGCGCGGCGTGCGACTCCGCGGCGTCGTTGCGGCCGCAGGCGTTCAGCAGCAGGCCACTGGCGGTGACAATGCCGGGTAATAGAAAGGAATGGCGCATGGGATCCTCCCGAAGAGCGGTTGTACTCAAGTGCAGCGTCCGCCCCCGCGACGGGTCAGCGCCCAGCAGCCATTCTCGGGCTGCGTGCCCTCTTCCAACATGCACCGGCAGGCGAGCACCGGACGTGTCCGACGGCAGGCACGCGACTATCCCTTATGAGCGAGTACGGATTTGCGACGAGCGCTCAGGACAAGTCGGCCGGTGCAATCGCCGCTCGTTCCATGCACGACCTGACGAGTTCGCCCAGGAGGAATTCAGGCAGGGGATTTAGCTGTGGCGGTGAAAGCTTGATATAAGAAGTCACGGCCACGGTCGTTACCGCAATCTCGCTAACGCGGGCGAAACAGTACCGCTCCACGTCGAATTCTGAAGAACGCATAGCTTTAGAGCGCAGGGGGCGCTGCGAACGGAGCCACAGCGGATGAGCTGTCACCAGAGGGCGTGGACGTGAATTTGTTCTCGAAACTCTATTATCTCTCTCGCAAAGCGTGGAAGGCCGTCGGACTCTACCTCGTCCTCGCCGGTCCGGGCATCGTCGTCATGGTCGCGGATAACGACGCGGGCGGCATCACCACCTATGCGGTTACCGGGGCGAAGTATGGCTACCACCTGATCTGGTTCCTGCTGATCCTCATCCCGGTCGCCTACTACGTCCAGGAGATGACCGTGCGTCTCGGCGCTGTCACCAAGCGCGGACACGCCGAGGCCATCTTCGATGGGTTCGGGGCGTTCTGGGGCTGGTTTTCGCTGCTCGACCTCATGATTGTGGATTGGTTGACGCTGGTCACCGAGTTCGTCGGCATGACGGCCGCGCTCGCCGTCTTCGGCGTTCCCCCGTGGATTACTGTCATCGCGGTCATTCTGCTGATGGCCGTAATTGTCCTCAACGGCAGATATTGGACCTTTGAAAAGCTTGCGCTGCTGTTCTGTGCATTGAACCTGGTTTACATTCCCGGTGCCTTTCTTGTCCACCCGTCGGTTCGGGACATCCTGCATCAGGGCCTGATCCCAAACCTCGCCGGAGGATTCAACGGTCAGCTCTTCTTCTTCCTGATGGCCAACATCGGCACGACCATCGCTCCATGGATGCTGTTCTTCCAGCAAAGTGCCGTCGTCGATAAAGGGATGCTCGAGAAGGACATCCCCTGGGGTCGTTTCGACACGCTGCTCGGCTCGATCATCACCGTCGTCGTCGCCGTATTCATCGTCATCGTGAGTGGCACGGTGCTTCCCGGCATCGACATCGACGACGCGGCCCAGGCGGCTCACGAGCTGATGAAGACCGACCGCTATGTCGGTACCTTTCTTGCAATCGGCCTGTTTGATGCTGGGCTACTGGGCGCGATCTGCATCTCGCTGGCGAGCTCCTGGGCCTTCGGCGAGATCTTTGGCTGGGCACACTCGCTCAATACGAAGATTCACCAGGCGCCGTGGTTCTATGCAACGTACTTTGTGTTGCTTGTGACCGCCGGCCTCGTTGTGCTGATTCCGCAGGCGCCGCTGGTTCTGATCACCTTGTTCGTGCAGGTGATCGCGGTAACGCTGCTGCCGGCGGCCCTGGTGTTTCTGATCTTGCTGCTGAACGACCGAACGACCATGGGCGAGCGCTGCAATACACCGGCACAGAATCTCATCGGCGGTTCCATTGTCGTGTCAATCATCATCCTCTCCACGCTGTATGGGTTTTCGGTGTTGTTTCCCAACCTGTTCAAGTAAATGAGTATGCCCGCATGAGCGCAGTCCGCAGTCTGTTCGCGAAGATCACCGCGATCAATGCTCGCTACCACCGGCCGCGCATTGAGATGTCAGGAGCTGTTCGCCTGTCGCTGCTGGTACTGCGGGTATACCTGCTGGCTCTGGTAGCGTTGATGATCTACAAATTCATCCTGATCGTGACGCAAGGATAGAACCGTGGTTACCGTCCTCGAGCACGAATTCTTCCTGAGTGAGATTCTCGGCCGCCGGGTTTTTGCGAAAACACGACGAATCGGCCGCTTGAGCGATCTCGCCATCGTCGAGACCGGAAAGCTTCCCGAGGTCACCCACGTGGTAGTGGCGCGGCCCTACGGGCACCCGGCGTTGACGATTCCGTGGGACAAGGTGCTCCTCATCTCCAACCACGAGGTGGTGCTCGATCTGGGTGAGGACGCGCTGGCGCCATTCGAGCGCGCCCCGCAGGAGAATCTGATCCTGCTGCACGATCACATACTCGACAAGAAGATTCTCGACATGGATGACCACGAGGTCGAAGTGGTCTACGACGTGAAACTTGCCTTTCAGAACGGCAAATTGTACGCAGCCGAAGTCGACTACAGCCGGTACCGGGCACTGCGCCGGCTCGGCCTTCACAAGCTCGCGAAGCTGCTCGCCGACCGCAACAAGGACAACCGGGTGTCCTGGCTGTACGTGCAGCCGCTCCCGGAACAGCTGGGTAGCTTCGCCGGCAACATCAAGCTCAAGATTCCCAAAGCGGGACTCGCGGAAATCCACCCCGCCGATCTTGCGGACATCCTCGAGGAGCTCGAGGGCGGTCAGCGCGTCGCCCTGTTCAACGCCCTTGACGCCGAACAGGCGTCCGACACGCTCGAAGAGGTCGAACCGCGGGTACAGCGGCAGTTAATACACGCCATCGAGAAAGAGCGCGCGGCAATGCTGATCAACGAGATGAGCCCGGCGCAGGCGGCCGACATCCTCGCCATACTGCCGCGCGATGAAGCCGGAACGATCCTGAAACTCATCGACAAGGATAAGTCGGCCAAGGTTGAGCACATCATCGGAAAACACGACGGGCAGATTCTGCTGTATGCGTCGCCCGAGCTCATCAGACTGCCCGCGACGACCGCGGCTGCCGAGGTGCTTGATCGCTATCGCGAGCTTGCGACCGGGAAGAACGTCGTGACGTATGTATACGTCACCGACGCGACGGGCACGCTGAAAGGGGTGGTCGACCTTCGGGAAATTGTCGCAGCGGTGCCCGGGCAGACGCTCGGCGACATCATGACGGAGCATGTAATCGCGCTGCCGAAGGATGCGACGCTGCGGGAAGCCGTGATGCTGTTCGAACGCTACAATTTCCGGGCGCTGCCCATCACGGACGAGGACGATCGTCTGCTTGGTGCGGTAACCTCGCGCGACATCCGCGGTCTCAGACCGAGGCTCACGTGATGCCCGCGGGTTCTGACGGTCCACACCGCCTGACGCTCTACCAACGTTTGCTATTGTGGCTCTTGGGACTGCTGGAGCGCTCGTTTATCCCGCTGCTGCCGCGTGGCGAGCTCCGGCACCGGCTGCGCGCGCGTATCGATCAAGCTCAGGCGCGATTGCACTCCCACGTCCACGAGCACAATGTGCGGCGGTAGCCACTTCCACCGGGGATCACCTGCGAATGCGCCGGCGTCAGCGGCAGCCGGGCTGGTCGCTCTTCTGCAAATAATAGGTGTACGTCTCGCAGTCATCCGCTGCCGGCGGGCGCGCGAGGGGAACGGCGCGGCTCACAGGCGGCAGCAATCGCACGTAGGCGACGATCGCGCGCAGATCTTCCTCTTCCAGGTTGGAGAGCTGGTCCCACGTCATGCCCTGCCAATGGAGTTGCCTACCGTCCCGGCTGACGCCGCTGCGGATCGCACGCTCCAATTCCGTGTCGGTCCAGGCGCCGACACCCGCTTGCGGATGCGCAGTGATGTTGCGGGTCCACAGCGTGCCGAATGGCCTCCAGCTGATCGGCGTGCCGCCGCTGCCGTCGGTGCCGTGGCAGATGGCGCAGCTCACTGAGTACAAATAGTGGCCGCGCTTCACCATGCGAACGCGCTCGGCGGGCATGTCGCGCGTGTCCGGCGTGACACTGCCGGCATTCACGGCCTTCACCAGCGGATCAGGCGGCATGTTCCGGATAGCCGGCCACTGCGACAGTACGAACAGCAGCACGCCGGCGACCGCGAAACCGACTACGGCACCGATCGACGCCGCCATCCGCGGACGCGGGCCGGCACGCACGAACAGCACCAGCGCCAGCACCAGTACTATCCACTGCGCGTCGACGAGCACAGCCTGAACACGCGCGGGCGAGCCCCTTGTGGGATCGACAGCGAAATTGCCATCGCCATAGGTCAGCGCCTTGGGAACGGTCGCCGGCAGCGGCCGTGTAAACTTCATCGCAATGGTCTCGACCAGCCCATAGGCCAGCTTCGCAGGGATTGGGTTATGCACCGGCAGCGATGCCGTCTTGAGGAAGCTGGCGATGGCCGTCGCGTCCTCGTCAGAGAAGTTGTGGAACTGCGCCCACAGCATCGCGAACGGATTGAGTGCCCGGTCTGGCGCCTGGCCGTCGCGTAGCGCGCGAACGATCTGCGGCACAGTCCAGTGACCCAGACCCGTTTCAGGATCCGAAGTCAGATTGCGGCTGACCGAGTAGCCGTGGGGGTAGTAGCCGACGCGCATACCACCGGCGAGGAACGCGCCGTCAACGTTGTAGATTCCGGTACGGTCGATCTGCGTATGGCAGAGGCCGCACACCTCCCAGCGGGTAATGTACTCGCCGCGCTTGGCCGGCTCCGCAGCAAATCCCGCGCCGCCGAAGCTACCGCCTTTCTCCCATGCCGGCGGGCGGGCGAGCGAGGCGACGAAGTTCACCACGTCCCAGCGGGCGGCGGCCGGCAGCACGTCCGCGTAGGCGGGCATGGGCCCCGGCACGATACCGCTCGTCAGCCGCAGCCAGACGTCCTGGGGCCGACTGCCGCCGCGGAAAGTCCAGGGCGCACTAAGATCGCGCCCGTACACTGCATGGCCGGATCCGTCATCGAAACGTTGGCCGCCGCGGCCGTCGTCGCCGTGGCACGCCGCGCAGCCTTGGTTGGTATATAGCGCCTTTCCACGGGCCACGCTCTGCGGCGAACTCGGGAGCGGAGCAGGGATTTCGATGGGGCGGCCGGGCTGCGAAAACGCGCTTGAAAACGACTTCACCTGCTCGACGACGGCGCTCAGCTCCGCGGTCGAGAGTAGCCCCGCAAAGTACGGCATCGCGCTGGCAGGCAGGCCGTCGCGAACCGTCCGCAGGAGATCCTCGTCGGTGGGCGGCTCGCCGGCCGCGGTGGATTTATACTTGAACCTGCCGGATGAAAAGTCCCGAGGACGTGGAAACATCGACGGTGCGGCCGGACCGTTGCCGCGTCCGTTCGGACCGTGGCAAACGGCGCAGTGTCGCGCGAATACCCGCGCCCCCAGCGGCGCGCCGCCGTCCAAATCCGCGCCTGGTGGCCAGGTTAGGTCCGCGTACCGTGTCGGGTCGGGCCGGTACTGCGCGCTTGGCTGCGCCAGACCCACTCGCGCCCAGATTGAGCGGCCGACGTCCAGCGCGAGCAACAGCAAGCCGAAGACAAGCGCAATTGACAGTCGAGAGCGTAGGAGCCAACTCATACGGCGTCCCTGTGCGTTCATCATCGATTCTCGCTCATCGCAGCCGGCGATTCCAACCAGCCTCTGCAAATGACGCGGTTGACTTGGAACCGACGTGTTTGGCCAGGGTCGCCGCTCAACCCAACACACGATCAGCGCGAAGCCGCACGCAGCCGTCGATGACCTCAACCTGGCTCGCGTGGCTGTAGGTATGGGTGGCTACGAGAGCGGGCGCCCAGTTAGGGGTCGCGGTCACGCAGGGTTTCTCCTCGTAACGCTCCCGGTCCCAGACGATGATCTCATTGAGCGTAAAACTGAAACCGTAATGCCGGCTGCAGTCCTGGCTCGGACGAAAGAGCCTGCCGTTGCGCTGGAAAATTGCGCCCGCTCCGCGGCTGTTGCGGACATCCGTCGAGACAGGGTTTGCCGGGTGCGAGCTCCAGCCCGCGGTCACGTCGGGCGCGTAGAAAAGCCACAGCTGGGTGCCGCCGCCGCGCGCTTCCTGCAGCGTCACGAAAAACCAGTACAGGCCGTCGCGCGCCCAGACCGTCGTGTCGACGGCTGGCTCCCGCAGCAACTCCTTCTCGAGCTGCCATTGCCCGGGAAAGCGCGTGCAGCGATACAGGTCGACAGTGCCGTGCGCCACTGATTCCGGGACCATGTAGATCTCGTCGCCGATGCGAAAGATGCACGGATAGGATAGATGGTAGGGCTGCTCCAGGGCGGGCATCGCCGTGCCGAGCTCGCCGTTGTGAACCTCCGCGCAGGAGATTCGGCCGCGATCTGCGGCGTACTCGTAGTCCTCGAAGAACAGCCACGTCCTGCCGGCGTGCTCGAACAGAAAAGGATCCGCATAGAATCGACCCCGCGGCGACTCCACAAGACGGAAGCCGCGCAAGTCCGCCGCCCGCGCACCGGGTCCCGCGTCCAGCTGCGCGCCGCAGCGGATCGCCAGCTGCCAGTGCTCGATCATCGGTCGCCGCACCAGTCGGCGCAGCGTTTTACGCAACAGCAGCGGCCCAAGCCATTTGAGCATCTCCCAGTTCGACGGCACGGTGTAGACCTGCTTCCTGCCGCCATAGGGCGCCGCGCGCGCCATCCTACCCCTGACATGTGTCCAACCGCGTGTGTGCAGCTCGTGCAGCTTCTGGATGACGAACGTCGCTGCTCCCCAATAAGGCTGCAGGCAGTTTTGCGCGCGGGAGATTCCGGGAGCGGTAGCGAACAAGCCCTTTTCCAGCACGATGCCCGCGTCCAGCTCCTCGGTCAGGACCTGCAGCATGGTGCCGGTTATCGGGTTGCCCTCGTATACCTCCCAGAAGCAGGAGGGTCCGCCGCGATAGAAGTCACCATCGCCATGGTGATACGACCACACGCCGCACCTTGCAACGGTGAGAATGTTGCCGCGCAGGATGTTGAAGCCGAATCGCAGCAAGACGTCGAGCTGCGCGCTGCGCACATGCTCGATCGCCTCGTCGGGAAAGCGGTGCACGAAGCGCGTCGTCAGCGGCACGACTGAGATCGACTCGACGGACGCGAGTCGGGCGGAGCAGTCCACGAGGGCATTTGGATCGGACGGACCTTCGTTGCGACGGTCGTAGCGCTGGTAAAGGCTGAAAAGGATCGCTCTTCTTCGCCGTGGGTCGCGCAGCAGAGTGATGATTCTTCCCGGTAGCGAGCGTCGCGGCGCAGGCTGGGGCGGGGGTTCTTCGGCGTTGAACACCAGCAGCTCGAGGCGCGCGAAATTGCAGCGCAGAATATGGTCGACCACCTCGGCGAAGCAGCGCGGCAGGCATGTGCTATCGAGCAGAAGCCCAACGCGCAGGTGCGGCCGCACGGATTCGGAGCGCAGGTAAGCCGACAACATCAACTGAAGGATACCTGCGGGGCGCCGCCCGGTGAAAGCGTCGGCAGCGGTTATATTGACCCGGGTGCGCGCCGCGTCTGCCGCGGCAGTAGCCGACGAGACACTCGAAGGATCGAAGATGTCGCGCCTCCAGCGCTGATGCCGTGCGCCTGGTTCTCCGGACGTCTGCGAACAAATGGTTACTGCGCATCGATTCGAAACAGTAGCTGCAGTGGATAACCCACGGCACCTTCGAAAAACGCACGGTCCAGAGCCAGATGTTCCGCAGTTACCTTCAGTTCAATGATTTTGGGGAGTGTTCGGAACCCGGCAGCGGCCAAGGCATTGAAATAGTCGGCAAAGGTCTTGTGCATGTAACTCACCGCAACGGGCTTGCCGTCCCGTCTCCAGATGTACCCTTCATAGGATTCATCGACTCCGGCAAAGTAGTCTCGTCCCTTTGAGTCGAAGTAAACGGGCTTCTCCTGTGGGCGGATATAGGGCAGAAATGGGTGCGGAACTGTGAAAATGAAACGACCGCCCGGAGCGAGGCGCGAACGCACGGTCCGGAAAACCTCGGTCATCTCAGCGCAGCTCAAATAACTGACCATAAACACGGCGATCACCCGGTCGAATTGCTCCCGCGGAAATCCCCGAAAATTCGTGGCATTGCCGCTCTTGAAGGTCATCGGGCACGGTGCACCGTTCGCGGCAGCCTGTTGTGCACGCCCGACCATCTCGCTGGAGATATCAATGCCGAATACCGACTGAGCGCCTGCCTGCGCCACCAGACGGGCAACGTATCCTTCTCCGCACCCCAGATCCAGCACATGCATGCCTGTCACGGGCGCAAGTTCCTGCAGTACCAGCGGTCTGGCCGTGAAGTCCGAGAGGATCATGGGCTCGTGTCGGGCCCACTGGTCTGCGTTCTGATCGAACATTCCAGCGAAGAATGAAGTCTGCATGACATTAGCCCCTAACCAAACATGTAACCGCAGATGTTATCGCGGTGTGCTCACTGCTTTTTCTAGTGCGCGGGCGATTGCTGTGGCGCGAGGCCTGCCCCGTTTGGCGCAGGAAAGCCCGGGCGCTGAGCATCATTGCCGTACAGTCCAGCCTGGCGGCCACGTTCCTGTACCAACGCAAGCACCGCGTCGATCGTTGGTGTCGCGACCTTGACGAGGCGGCCCAGTTCCTGGACAGCGGTGACGAGTGCATCAATCTCCAGGGATCGGCCTCGTTCGAGATCTTGCAGCATCGAAATTCTGTGACCGACGACGGAACCGGCCGCGTTCAGCCGCCTCTCCATCATTTCGGCGGGAATCCGCACGCCGAGCGCCTGCGCGACCGATTGGGCCTCGACCATCATCGACGTGCACAACGCCCGCAGGCCGGGCTCGGAGGTGACGCGGTCGAGGGTCGCGAGCGTCACGGCGCTGATCGGGTTGAAGCAGACGTTGCCCCAGAGCTTGAGCCAGATGTTCCAGCGGATCGCGTCGCGGATCGGCGCCTCGAATCCGGCCGAAACCAGGGCATCGCGCAGGGCCACGATGCGGTCAGAGGTGGAGCCGTCCGGTTCGCCGATGGTGAAGCGCTTGAACAGCCGATGTTCGATGACCCCGGGTGCCACGACCTCGCAGGCAGGATCGACGACGCAGCCGATGGCGCGCTCGGGTCCAATCGCCTTCCATTGCGCGGCGCCGGGATCGACGCTTTGCAAATGATGGCCGTCCAGCGGGCCGCGCTCCTTGTAGAAATACCACCAGGGAATGCCGTTCATCGCGGTTAGAACGGCAGTGTGCGGACCGAGGAGCGGAGCGAACGCGCCGGCGCTGGCCTGCGCCTGATGCGCCTTCAGCGCGCAGATCACGACGTCCTGCGGACCAAACGTGGCGGGGTCGTCGCTTGCGGGCAAGTCCACCGTGCGCGTCTGTCCCTCCCCGATTAACTTGAGCCCGTGGCTCCGAATGGCCGCCAGATGCGCACCGCGGGCAATTGCACACACTTCATGGCCCGCCAATGTCAGTTCCCCCGCCATGTAACCGCCGATCGCCCCGGCGCCGAATACGCAGATCTTCATAGCTCGCTCCTTAAGTTCCGTCAGGCAGCGACCGGAATATAGACTCTCCCTGTTTTGGTGAGTATCCGGAGATTTCGCGATATATCCTCCCGTTTTCAGCGATAATACGCGCATGGACAGGTTCGCGGCGATGCGGGTGCTCGTCAAAATTGCGGATGCTGGGAGCCTGTCTGCCGCAGGCCGTCAGTTGGGTCGTTCGCTGACCTCCGTCAGCCGCCAGCTCTTGGCACTCGAAGAGGTCCTCGGCACCACGCTTGTCGAGAGGACGACGCGCCATCTCTCGCTGACCGAGTCCGGTCGGCTCTACTACGAACGGGCGAAGCAGATTTTGGAGGAGGTCGCCGAGATGGAGCGCGGCCTGACGATGCAGACGGGAGTCGCGTCCGGCAGGTTGCATGTGAGCGCTCCGTCGCTGCTCGGTCGGTTGCGGTTGGCGCCAATGCTGCCCGGGTTTCTGATGGAGCAGACTCGGGTCTCGGTCGATCTGATGTTGGTGGATCGACCGGTACGTCTCGCCGAGGAAGGTATCGATGTTGCCCTTCGCATTGGACCGCTGCAAGACTCAGGCCTAATTGTCCGCAAGCTCGACGACATCCAGCTTGTTGTCTGCGCCGCGCCGGATTACCTGCGCCGGCGCGGCGAGCCGGCGACGCCGGACGACCTGGTCGAGCAGGACTGCCTGGCCTTCGGCGATGTACCAGGCGTGGCGGAATGGAGTTTCCAAGATGGCGCAGTGCGAAGATCTCTGCGCATTCCAACCCGGCTTTGCGCCAATGACTTCGACACCTTGGTCAGTGCGGCCTTGGCAGGGGCCGGGCTCGTCCGAGTGCCATCCTGGCAGGTTGCGCATTGTCTCACTGACGGACGGCTTAGGATTGTGCTCGAGGCCTATCAGCGGCCGCCCACGCCATTGAGCATCCTAACCCCGCGCACCCGCCTGCTTCTGCCGAAGGTGCGCGCCTTCGTGGATTTTTTGCAGCAGCACTGGATGCGTCCGCGACCGCCTCTCGCACGCTGCGGCGTGACGTCCGGATAGGCACCCCGCGAGATAAGCTGTTCGCGTCCTCCCAGGCGATGGCGGAGTCGCCACAGTCTGGAGGCTAGGGTCGGAATCGAACCGGCGTAGACGGCTTTGCAGGCCGCTGCATGACCACTCTGCCACCTAGCCAACGCTGAAGTATGCCGCTACGGAAATCGCCGCACGCGTGCCCGAAGGCGCAGCCGACGTCGCTGCGTTGCAAATCACGGCGCTCTTAGCCTAACAAAAGGGCGTGAATGCGTCGATTGTCTGCGCTGTCCTGGTGCGCATCATGACCTGAGGAAAACACTCAGCCGTCGTGCGCGCCTTGTAGCACGTTCCCCAAAGGAGTATAGACTTCCAGCGTCTGCAGGCATGCAAAAGGGGATTGCCATGGCTGATGTGACGCGGCGCGAGTTCCTGAAGGTAACGGGCGCCACCCTGGCCGGATCGAGCCTGGTGCTGCTGGGGTTCTCCCCCATTGCAGCGCTCGCTGAGGTGCGCGAATTCAAACTCAGCCGCGCCACGGAGACGCGCAACACCTGCCCGTACTGTGCTGTCGCCTGCGGCGTTCTCATGTACAGCCTCGGCGATCGCGCCAAGAACGCCAAATCGAGCATCTTTCACATCGAGGGCGATCCGGATCACCCGGTGAACCGCGGCACCTTGTGCCCGAAAGGTGCCGGATTGATCGACTTTATCCACAGCCCGAGCCGCCTGACGCAACCGCAGTATCGCGCCGCCGGATCGGATCGATGGCAACCGATCGCGTGGGACGACGCCCTCGATCGCATCGCGAAGCTCATGAAGCAGGATCGCGACGCGAATTTCGTGGCGAAAACGGCGGACGGCCTCACGGTCAATCGCTGGCTGACTACCGGCATGCTGGCCGCCTCCGCCAGCAGCAACGAAGTCGGTTATCTCACCCACAAAGTCATCCGCAGCCTCGGCATCCTTGCATTCGACAACCAGGCGCGTGTGTGACACGGCCCGACGGTGGCAGGTCTTGCCCCGACGTTTGGCCGTGGAGCGATGACGAATCACTGGGTCGACATCAAGAATGCCGACATCGTGCTCATCATGGGCGGCAACGCCGCCGAGGCCCATCCCTGCGGCTTCAAATGGGTTACTGAGGCGAAAGCGCACAACAAGGCGCGCCTGATCGTCATCGATCCGCGCTTCACGCGCTCCGCCTCCGTGGCCGACGTGTACGTGCCGATCCGTACCGGTACGGACATCGCGTTCCTCGGCGGCGTCATCAGCTACCTGCTGAGCGAGGACAAGATCCAGCACGAGTATGTAAAGAACTACACCGATCTGAGCTTCATCGTGCGCGAGGACTTCGCCTTCGCCGATGGGCTCTACTCGGGCTACAACCCGGAGAAGCACAGCTACGACAAGTCGACCTGGGATTACGAGTTTGCAGCCGATGGCTATGTGAAAGCCGATCCCACGCTGGCGCATCCGCGCTGCGTGTATCAGCTCATGAAGCAACATTACGCCCGCTACACACCGGCGATGGTGGAGCGCGTCTGCGGCACGCCGCAGGCGAAGTTCCTGCAGGTGTGCGAGATGATCGGCTCGACCTCGACCTCGACCCGCGCCATGACCATCATGTACGCGCTGGGCTGGACGCAGCACTCGGTCGGCTCGCAGATGATACGCGCCGCCGCGATGATGCAGCTGTTGCTGGGTAATATCGGTGTGGCCGGCGGCGGCATGAACGCGCTGCGCGGCCATTCCAACATCCAGGGACTCACCGACCTTGGTCTGATGTCGAACCTGCTGCCGGGTTACATCACGTTGCCGGGTGATAAGGAGCAGGACTACGACAAGTACGTGGCGGCGCGCGCCTTCAGGCCGCTGCGACCCAATCAGCTGAGCTACTGGCAGAACTTCAACAAGTTCTTCGTCAGCCTGATGAAGGCCTGGTGGGGCGATGCGGCCACCGCGGACAACCACTGGGGCTATGACTATCTGCCCAAGCTCGACAAGCTGTACGACATGCTGCAGACGTTCGAGCTCATGAACCAGGGCCAGATGAACGGTTACATCTGCCAGGGCTTCAACCCGCTGGCCGCCGCGCCGAACAAGGCCAAGATGAATGCGGCCCTCGCCAAGCTCAAGTTCCTCGTCATCATGGACCCGCTCGTCACCGAGACGAGCGAGTTCTGGCGCAACGCCGGTGAGCACAATGACGTCGATCCGGCCAAGATCGCGACCGAGGTCTTTCGCCTTCCCACCCAGTGCTTCGCCGAGGAGGATGGCGCACTGGTCAACTCCTCCCGCTGGCTGCAATGGCACTGGAAGGGAGCCGAGCCACCGGGCGATGCGCGCACGGATCTGCAGATCATGGGCGAGCTCTACACACGTCTGCGCGCGCTCTACAAGACCGAAGGCGGTGCTTTCCCCGATCCGATCGTGAACCTGTCCTGGCCGTACGCCGTTCCGACCAGCCCGAGTCCCGATGAGCTGGCCCGGGAATACTGCGGCAAGGCGCTCAAGGATCTCACCGACCCGAAGACGCCGACACTCGTCACGCGCAAGGCCGGTGAGCAGTTGGCGGGATTTGCCGAGCTGCGTGACGATGGCAGCACGCTCTCCGGCTGCTGGATCTTCTGCGGCGCCTGGGGCCCGACCGGCAACCTCATGGCTCGCCGCGACAACTCGGACCCGACCGGGATTGGCCAGACGCTCAACTGGGCCTGGTCATGGCCTGCGAACCGGCGCGTGATGTACAACCGCGCCTCCTGTGACCCGAGCGGCAAGCCCTTCAATCCCGCGCGCAAGCTGATCGCGTGGAACGGGTCGGCGTGGGCCGGCACGGACATCCCGGACTACAAGGTCGACGAGGATCCGGCGCTCGGCATGGGGCCATTCATCATGAACCCCGAAGGCGTCGGGCGCTTCTTCGCGCGCGGCAACATGGTCGAGGGCCCCTTCCCCGAGCACTACGAGCCGTTCGAGACCCCCATCGCCAGCAATCCGCTGAGCCCCGGTCAGGCACAGTCACTCAACAACCCGGCCGCCCGCGTATTCAAGGACGACCGCGCAGCATTCGGCAAGGTTGCACAGTTTCCGCACGTCGCGACGACCTACCGCCTGACCGAGCACTTTCACTACTGGACCAAGCACGTGCGCCTGAACGCGATTCTGCAACCCGAGCAGTTCGTGGAGATCGGCGACAAGCTGGCGAAAGAGCTGGGGATCAGTGGCGGGGACCACGTGAAGGTGTCCTCGAATCGCGGCTTCATCAAAGCCGTGGCGGTGGTCACGAAACGCCTGCGCACGCTGACGGTGGAAGGCAAGCCGGTGCACACGGTGGGCATTCCGATTCACTGGGGATTCACCGGTCTTGCCAAACCGGGGTTTCTGGCCAACACGCTGACGCCGGTGGTCGGCGACGCCAACTCGCAGACCCCGGAATTCAAGTCCTTCCTTGTGAAGGTGGAGAAGCTGTGAATCAGGCAGTGAGGCACTGAGATGGCCCTGCAATCCCTCGACATTGTCCGGCGCTCGGCGACCACTACGCCGTCGCCCGACGCGCGCGGCTCCTACACCGGCACGGTCGCCAAGCTCATCGACACGACCAAGTGCATCGGCTGCAAAGCCTGCCAGGTCGCGTGCATGGAATGGAATGATCTGCGCGATGGCATCGGCACCAACGTCGGCAGCTACCAGAACCCCGCTGATCTGACGGAAAACACCTGGACGCTGATGCGCTTTACCGAGTACGAGAATCCCAAAGGGGATCTCGAATGGCTGATCCGCAAGGACGGCTGCATGCATTGCGCCGACCCGGGGTGCCTGAAGGCCTGTCCGTCCCCGGGCGCGATCGTGCAGTACGCGAACGGCATCGTGGACTTTCACGAAGAGAATTGCATCGGCTGCGGCTATTGCGTCACGGGGTGCCCGTTCGACATTCCGCGTATCTCCAAGCGCGACAAGAAGGCCTACAAGTGCACCTTGTGCTCTGACCGCGTGGCGGTCGGCCTCGAGCCGGCCTGCATCAAGGCCTGTCCCACCGGCGCGCTGGTGTTCGGCACCAAGGAGGACATGCAACAGCACGCCGCCGAGCGGGTTGAGGACCTGAAGTCACGTGGCTTCGAGCACGCTGGCCTCTACGATCCGCCCGGGGTGGGCGGCACGCACGTGATGTACGTGCTCCATCATGCCGATCAGCCGCAGCTGTACGCCGGACTGGCTGCGGATCCGCACATCAGCACATTCGTCAGATTGTGGAAAGGCAAGACCAAGCCGCTCGCGCTGCTGGTGATGGGGCTCACCGCGCTGGCCGGCTTCTTCCACTTCGTGCGTGTAGGTCCGAACGAGGTCGACGAGCGCGACGAAGCGGCTGCGCGCCAAACTCTTGAAGGCGGCCAGACGCGCAGGCCTTCGCCGGACGCTGGCGCTGCGGAGAAACGCCCATGAGCGATGCTGAACGCCGCGACACCATTGTTCGCTACCCCGCGGGGGTACGCACGAATCACTGGCTGCTCGCCCTCTCCTTCGTGCTGGCCGCGCTCTCGGGGCTGGCGCTGTTTCATCCCGCCCTGTTCTGGTTCAGCGGCCTGTTCGGCGGCGGCCCGTGGACGCGCATCCTGCACCCCTTCATCGGGCTTTTCATGGCGCTGGTGTTCGTGTTCCTCGCCGCGACGGTGTGGGACGACAACCGCTTGCAGCCCGCCGACTGGAAATGGCTGCGGCAGTGGCGGGACGTGGTGAACAATCGCGAGGAGCGTCTCCCGGAGGTCGGCCGCTATAACGCCGGACAGAAGCTGCTGTTTTTCGTGATCGTCGTTTGCCTGGCCGCCCTGGTGCTGTCCGGTATCGTCATGTGGCGCGCCTATTTCTCTTGGTACTTCCCGATCGGCGTGATTCGCCTCGCCACGCTGCTCCACGCGGTGTGCGCGTTCGTATTGGTCTGCGCGATCCTGGTGCACATCTACGCGGCGCTCTGGGTGAAGGGCTCGGTCCACGCCATGGTCAGGGGCACCGTGACGCCGGGCTGGGCGTGGAAGCATCATCGCGCCTGGTTCCGCCAGATCACTCATGCCGCGCATCCTCGCACCGGGCGAGATTGAGGCTTTCGCCGAGCGGGCGATTGCGCGCATTCGACTGCCCGGGCGAGCCGGCCCATTTGCAGCGCGCGCGGCGCGGCTGCGAGCGCTGGGCGCCGACGGTGCCGCCGGCCATACCATCGGCGACTACCTGCGTTTGATGGCCACGGTTGCCGAGGCTCAACAGTCGGCGCTGCCCGCTTGCGACCTGCCACCACCCACACCGGCACAGATCGCCCAGGCGCGTGAGCATCGCATGCCGATCATTCACGCCGCCAGCTGGCCGCGGGCGCGTGAGTGGCGCGATCTGGCGGTGCACATCTGCGGCGCGGTAGCGGCGGCGGCCGACGTCCCTGACAGCGTCCGCCACGTGCACCAGCGGCTGCGCGCCCTGCCGCCACCGCAGCTGGAGTCGCAGGCCGACGCGCTGCTGACGGCCCGCACCGATGGCATCGAGGCGGCCACGGCGCCGTTTCTGATGGCTGCGTTGCAGGTCTGTTGGGTGGCGCTGGCGAGCCGCCTGCAGCCTGCGGATGTCGCTGAGCTCGAGGTGCCCGGGCTGTGTCCGGCCTGTGGCACGCTGCCGGTCGCCAGCATCGTGCGGGCGGATGAGCGCTCGCAGGGGCACCGCTACCTGCATTGCCCGCTGTGCGCCACGGAATGGCACCTGGTCCGGGTCACCTGCAGCCAGTGCCAGGGCACCGCCAACATCGCCTATCACACGATCGCCGGCGGCTCGGACGCCATTCGGGCCGAGTCTTGCGATCAGTGTCACACCTACCGCAAGATCCTCTACCAGGAGAAGGATGTGGGCGTGGAGCCGGTGGCCGATGACCTCGCCAGCCTCGCGCTCGATCTGCTGATGACCGAAGCGGGTTATCACCGCGGCAGCGGCAACCCGCTGCTGTGGCAGCGACCGTAAGCTGCACCCCGCGAGTACCCTTTTTGCTGACGCTGCCGGAAGAACCGCGCGAATATGCGCCGCACCAACGGCGCGACACCGATGCCCGCACACAAGACGGTCAAGCTGGCCGAGCCCGCCCAGGCGGCCGAAATCCCTTCGGTCGATCGCCTGCTGAACGCACGGGCGTTGCAGCCGCTGCTGGCGCAGCACGGACGTACCCGCCTCACCGGCGTCCTGCGCCGCCACCTCGCGGAGTTGCGCCGTGCCGCGCTGGCGGCAGGATTGGAGCGCGCCACTCTCGGCGATGAGGCCATTGCCGCCGCCGCGGAGGCCAGCCTGGCTGGCGCGGCGCGTCCCGCGCTGCGGCCGGTTTTCAACCTTACCGGTACGGTGTTGCACACCAATCTCGGCCGCGCGCTGCTGCCCGATGAGGCCGTGCGGGCTGTCGTCCGCGCACTGACCGCACCGGTCAATCTGGAATTCGATCTGCAGTCCGGGGGGCGCGGCGAGCGCGATACTCTGGTCGAGCAGCCGTTGTGCGAATTGAGCGGCGCGCAGGCGGCGCTGGTGGTGAACAACAACGCCGCCGCCGTGCTGCTGATGCTGAGTGTGCTCGCGCAGCGGCGCGAGGTGCTGGTCTCGCGCGGCGAGCTCATCGAGATCGGTGGCGCGTTCCGCCTTCCCGACATCATGCGGCGCGCGGGCGCGAAGCTGGTCGAAGTGGGCACCACCAATCGCACCCACCTCGCCGACTATGAGCAGGCGCTCACCCCCCGCAGCAGCTTGCTGATGAAGGTCCATACGAGCAACTACGCCATCTCCGGGTTCACCAGCAGTGTGCCGCTCGCAGAGCTCGTCAAGCTCGGCCGCGCCCGGGGTGTTGCGGTCGCGGTCGATCTCGGCAGCGGCTCGCTGGTGGATCTGCGGCGCTGGCGGCTGCCGTACGAGCCGACCGTGCGCGAGGCGATCGCGGCCGGCGCCGATCTGGTTTCCTTCAGCGGCGACAAGCTTCTCGGTGGACCGCAGGCGGGCCTGCTCGTCGGACGGGCCGATCTGATCGCGAAACTGCGCAAGGATCCGCTCAAGCGCGCGCTGCGGGTCAGCAAGCTGACGCTCGCCGCGCTGGACGCGGTGCTGGAGCTGTATCGTGCGCCGGAGTTTCTCGCCGAACGGCTGCCGACCCTGCGGCTGCTCACGCGACCGAGCGCACAAATGCAGCAGCAGGCCGAGCGGCTGCGTCCGCTCGTGCAACGCTCACTCGGCGACGCCTACGAGGTGACGGATGCGCCGATGCTCAGCCAGATCGGCAGCGGCGCGCTGCCGGTTGAGCAGCTGCCGAGCCACGGCCTCGCCATCCGCGCCGTCAAAGCCAGGCGCGCCAGCCTCGCCCGGGTCGGGGCGGCGCTACGCGCCCTGCCGCGGCCGGTGATCGGCCGCATGGCCGCCAAGACGCTGTGGCTGGACCTGCGCTGCCTGGAAATCTCAGATGAGGCGGCGTTCGCGGCGCAGCTCGGGGCGCTGCGCACTTGACCGGGCGGCAGGCATGATCGTCGGCACTGCCGGCCATATCGATCACGGCAAGACCACACTGGTGCACGCGCTCACCGGCGTGGATACGGATCGGCTCAAGGAGGAGAAAGCGCGCGGCATCTCGATCGAGCTTGGCTATGCCTACACGCCACTCGCCGGCGGCGACGTGCTGGGCTTCATCGACGTGCCCGGCCACGAGCGCCTGGTGCATACCATGGTCGCGGGCGCCTGCGGAATCGACTTCGCGCTGCTGGTCGTTGCGGCCGACGACGGCGTCATGCCGCAGACGCGCGAACACCTGGCGATCCTCGGGCTCCTCGGCATATCGCAGGGTGCCGTAGCCCTGACCAAGATCGACCGCGTCGACCCGCAGCGCCTGTCAGCCGTCGCCGCGGAAGTGCAGGCGGCGCTCGCATCCACGGCACTGAGCGCGGCACCGCTGTTTGCGCTCGACGCGACCGCCGCCGATCACCCCGGCACGCGGGCGTTGCGGCAGCATCTGCATGACGTGGCGGCTCGCACGCGTGCACGCACTGACCAGGGGTTGTTTCGCCTCGCCGTGGATCGCGTGTTTACGCTCGCCGGCCACGGCACGGTCGTGACCGGAACGGTGTTTGCGGGCAGCGTAAGCGTGGGCGACACCCTGGTGGTGATGCCGGCCGAACGCCCGGTGCGGGTACGCAGCATCCACGCGCAAAACCGCGCGGTGGACCGCGGGCGCGCGGGCGAGCGCTGCGCGCTCAACCTCGCGGGTATCGAAAAAAGCGCGATCGCGCGCGGCAACTGGCTGGCCGATCAGCGCGCGCTGCTACCCAGCACGCGCCTCGATGTGCGTCTGCAGCTGCTGCCCGCAAGCGCGGCGCGCGTAACGTCGTGGTCGCCGTTGCACGTGCATCTGGCGACGCTGCACCGCGTGGCTCACGTCGTGCTGCTGGAATCGGCGGGCCTCACGGCCGGCGAATCCGCGCGGGTGCAACTGGTTTTCGATGCGCCGCTCGCTGCCACGCCCGGCGACCGCTTCATCGTCCGCGATGCGCAGGGTCGGCACACCATCGGCGGCGGAACCGTGCTCGATCCTTGCGCACCTGCGCGCCGGCGCCGCTCGCCCGAACGTCGCGGGTTCCTCGCAGCTCTCGAGCGGATGCTCGCCGGGGAAGGTATCGCGCCGCTGCTCGAGCAGGCGCGTTACGGCCTGAACACGGCCGATCTCGTGCGCCTGACCGGTTGCCCGGCGGAGCAACTGCGGCTGCCCGCGACGGCACTCGCCATCGAGTCCGGCGATGAGCGCTTTGTGCTGCTGCCGTCGCACTGGCAGGCGTTGCGCGAAGGCGCACTCAGCGCGCTCGGCCGCTTTCATGCCGGGCTCCCGGATGAACCCGGGCCCGATGCGGCGCGGCTGCGGCGCATCAGCTTCGCGGATATGCCAGCCGCACTGTGGCGGGCGCTGATCGATGAGCTCGCCCACGAGCGTCTGCTGCTGCGCAGCGGCGCGTGGCTGCGTTTGCCGCAGCACGTGGTAGTTCTTTCCGACTACGATCAGACACTGTTGCGCAAACTGCAGCCGCTGATCAGCGCCGGACGCTTCGATCCGCCCTGGGTCCGCGACCTCGCCACCGCCGTGCGCGAGCCGGAGGATCGGGTGCGCGCGGCGCTGCGCAAGCAGGTCACGCAAGGCGGCCTTTACCAGCTGGTACCCGATCTGTTCTATGATCGCGGCTGCATCGCGGAGCTCGCCGAAATCATCCGCGCGTGCGCCCGCGAGCAGGGCAGCGTCAACGCCGCCCGCTTCCGGGATGCCGTTGGCCTGGGTCGCAAGCGCGCGATCCAGATTCTGGAGTTCTTCGATCGCGTGGGCTACACGCGGCGTGTGCACGATGCGCATATGCTGCGGCCCGATAGCGCGTGGCGCTCGTCGCTGGCAGCGGCGAGCAGCGCACTGCCAGGCGAACTGCGGAAGGCACCCGTACCCGGCGGTGCGACTGGGCTTCAAACCCAGGAGGGGGCGTCAGACGCTTCCTGGTAGGTTCGACTCCTGCTGCCTTCCGCCATATCCGCTGCCGCGTACCATCGACACACACGATCTGCATCAAGTGAGCGCCATGAGCACCACCTCCGCCGTCCCAACGCCGCCTCTGACCTCCCTGTCCCATGGTGGGGGCTGCGGCTGCAAGCTCTCCCCGGGCGTACTCGCCGATCTGCTCAAGGGTTCGACTGCTGCACCGTTCGCCGCACTGCTGGTCGGTACCGAGACCGCCGACGACGCTGCGGTCTATCAGTTGAACGAGACCCAGGCGGTGGTGGCGACCACGGATTTCTTCATGCCGATCGTCGATGACCCCTTCGAGTTCGGCCGTATCGCTGCCGCGAATGCGCTCTCCGACGTGTACGCGATGGGGGGCAGGCCGATCCTGGCGCTGGCACTGCTTGCCATGCCGGTCAAAGTGCTCCCCGCGGATGTCATCCGCGAAATCCTGCGTGGTGGGGAGGCGATCTGTGCCGAGGCCGGCATTCCGATCGCCGGCGGTCACAGCATCGACTCGCTCGAGCCCATCTACGGGCTGGCAGCGGTGGGGGTCGTTCATCCACGCCATCTGAAGCGCAACTCACAGGCTTGCGCGGGGGACGCACTGCTGCTCGGCAAACCGCTGGGCGTCGGCATCATGTCGGCGGCCCTGAAGAAGGGGCAACTCGCCGCCACCGACTATCGGGCGATGATCGACACCACCACCCGCCTCAATCGAGCCGGGCCGGACCTCGCCGAGCTCGGCGGGGTCCACGCGATGACCGACGTCACCGGCTTTGGGCTGCTCGGGCACCTGCTCGAGATGTGCCGTGGCGCGCAGCTCAGCGCACGGGTGACCATGGCGTCTGTGCCGCTGCTGGATCACGTGCTGGCGATGGCCGGGGCCGGCTTCATTACCGGCGCGTCAGCACGCAACTGGGCCTCGTATGGCGATGAAGTGCGGCTTGCGCCAGAGCTCCAGAGCGTGCATCAGGCGCTGCTGTGCGACCCGCAGACTTCCGGCGGACTGCTGGTGGCGTGCGCGCCCGATGCGGTTGCCGCTGCCCTGGGAATCTTTCGCCGCCACGGCTTGATGCAGGCGGCCGTTATCGGCGCCATGACCGACGCCGAGCCGCTGGTGTACGTCGAAGCCTAAAGCGAAACGGCGCGACGCACTTTTCCGCCCACAGAGAATTTGGAGCGGGCTAACGGGTTCGAACCGTCGACCTGTACCTTGGCAAGGTACCGCTCTACCAACTGAGCTAAGCCCGCATCCGAAGAGAGCGCGAGATTCTATGTACACCCCCCGCGAAGTCAAGGCGAGCCGAAGTGTTCGACCGGGGCGGTGTGGCCGCCATGAATCACCCTAGAGTCTAAGCTAATACAATGTCTTACCGGACATTCCTAGCGCTTCAGTTCAGGCCAAGCCGCGCGCAGGTACACGACCATCGAGGCCAGTGTCGCCAGGGCGGCGATCTCGGTGAGTACCACGCCAATTCTATAGGTGCGCAATTCCAGCAGCGGCACGCGATACAGCATCATCGACAGCCCGACGATCTGCAGAATGGTCTTGTACTTGCCGAGCTGCGAGACCGCGACCTTCGCGCGTGCGCCGATCTCGGCCATCCACTCGCGCAGCGCTGAGATCGTGATCTCGCGGCCGATGATGATGGCCGCGGTGAGCACGATCAGCGTGTGCGAGTCTCTGCTCACCAGCAGCACCAGCGCCACCGCGACGATCAGCTTGTCCGCCACCGGGTCGAGAAACGCCCCGAGGCGCGAGATCTGCCCGAGCCTTCGCGCGAAGTAGCCATCGAGTGAATCGGTGACGCCGGCCGCCGCAAACAGCAGCCCGGCGGCCGGATCCGCCCACGGGTACGGCATGTAGAACAGCAGCACGATAAGCGGGATCGCCGCGATGCGCGTCCAGGTGAGCGTGTTGGGCAGGTTCCAGTGCATCGGCGCCGCCTACGAGCCCGGGTGCAGGTGATCATAAAGAGTTCGGGCGAGCGCCGCGCCGATTCCTGACACCTGCGTCAGGTCCTGCAGTCCGGCGCGCATCACGCCCTGCAGCCCGCCAAAATGCTTCAGCAGCGCCCGGCGCTTGGCAGGCCCGAGGCCCGGCACGACCTCGAGCACCGACTCGTTGTAGCGGCGTGCGCGCTTCCTGCGATGCCCGGTGATCGCGAAACGATGCGCCTCGTCGCGGATGCGCTGGATGAGGCGCGACGCCGGGCCGTGTGCCGCCGGTATCACCGGTGCGCTTGCGCCGTAGACGAACAGCCGCTCCTGGCCGGCCTTGCGGTCGGGGCCCTTGGCTACGCCGACCAGCGCCAGCTCGCCAAAGCCGAGCTCGCTCAGTGCTTCGTGCACCTGGCTGATCTGACCGATGCCGCCATCGATCAGCAGCACATCGGGCGCGGGCACTTCGCCATCGCGCACGTGGCGGTAGCGACGCTCGAGCGCCTGGCGCAGCGCCGCGTAGTCGTCGCCGGGAGTCACGCCGCGGATGTTGAAACGGCGGTACTCCTTCTTCAACGGCCCCTCGGGGCCGAATACCACGCACGCCGCGACCGTGCCCTCTCCGCCGGTGTGACTGATGTCGAAGCACTCGAGGCGCTGCGGCGGTTGCGGCAGATCGAGCTCAGCGGCGAGATCCTGCAGCATCTCCTCCATACCCTGGCGCCGCGCGAAGCGCATGCGCAGCGCCTGCAGCGCATTCTCCCGCGCCAGCTCCACCCAGCGCGCCCCGATTCCGCGCTGCGGATACCGCACCTCGATGGTGCGCTCGAAGCGCTTGCCGAGCGCCTCGCCGAGCGCCGCGGCGTCCTCGAGACGGCTGCCCAGCAGCACCTCGGCGGGTGCCGCCGCGGTGGCGTAGTACTGCATGACGAAGGAGGCGAGCGCTTCGTGCGGCTCAGCCAGCAGCGTGCGCGGAAAATGACAGGTGGTGCCCAAATTGCGGCCACCGCGTACCAGCATGACGCTCACCGCGTAATCCCCGGCCTGCGCCACGATGACGAACACGTCCGCATCGCGCTCCTCGTCCGCGGTCACCGCCTGCTGCGTCTGGATGCGCTGCAGGGCGGCCAGCTGGTCGCGCAGCTGCGCCGCGCGCTCGAACTCGAGGCGGCTGCCGGCCTCCTCCATGCGCTGCTGCAGCTCCGCCTGCACCTCGTCGCTGCGGCCCTCGAGCACCTTGACCGCGGCGGCGATGTCCTGGGCATAGGCCTCGCGGCTGATCAGCCCGACGCACGGCGCCGAGCAGCGACCGATCTGGTGCTGCAGGCACGGGCGGCTGCGGTTGGCGAAGAAACTGTCCGCGCAGTTACGGATGTGGAACAGCTTCTGCAGCTGGTTGAGCGTCTCGCGCACCGCGCCGGCGTTCGGAAACGGCCCGAAATAGCGTCCCGGTGCGCTGCGCGAGCCGCGGTAGAACTCCAGCCGCGCGAACGGGTGCTCCACGTACAAATGGATGTACGGGAAGCTCTTGTCGTCGCGCAGCACGATGTTGTAGCGCGGCTTGTGCGCCTTGATGAGGTTGTACTCAAGCAGCAGCGCCTCGGTTTCGGAGCTGGTGACCGTGACCTCGATCGCACTGATCTGCGACACCAGCGCCTGCACCTTCGGATCGACGTTGCTGGCGGCGAAGTAGCTGCCCACCCGGTCCTTGAGACTGCGCGCCTTGCCGACGTACAGCAGCTCCTGGCCGGCGCCGAACATGCGGTAGACGCCGGGGCGCCGCGGCAGTGCGGCGATGTATTCCTTCGGATCGAACACGCTCAACCAGTGGCCTCGATGAACCTTGCGGCCGCGGCGACGGGCAGCCCGGCGCGCTCGCAGGCGCGCGCCACCACCGCGGTAAACATCGCCGCCGTGAGGCGGCGCGTGGCGGTGTTGTAGCGGCTGCAATGATACGAATCGATCAGCCAGTGCGCCGCATCGAGCGCGTGCTCGGCACCGTGCGCAAAGCGAAAGCGCGCGCGCGGCAGCCCGTGCGCCAGCAGCACTGCCTCGTGGGCCACGCGGCCCAGGGCCAGGTACACCCGTACCTGCGGCAACTGGTTTATCTCCGTGGCCAGATAGTCGTTGCAGCGGCGGATCTCCTCCGGCAGCGGCTTATTCGCGGGCGGGACGCACTTGACCGCATTGGCAATGCGCACGTTCAGCAACCTGAGCGGGTCGGTTGCACTGAGCGACACCGGTGCCGTGGCCAGACCTGCGGCGTGCAGGGTCTGGTACAGCAGGATCCCGGCGTGATCGCCGGTAAAGGGCCGGCCGGTGCGGTTCGCCCCGTGCATCCCTGGAGCGAGCCCGACGATGAGGATGCGCGGTCGCGCGGCGCCGAAGGACGGCACCGGACGAGCCCAGTAGCCGGGATGTTGCCCGCGGGTGAGCGCAAGAAAGCGCGCCAGCCGCGGGCAGCGCTGACAGGCGGGATTGTAGGCGGTGCTCATCGGCGCGTGCGCGCAGATCCGGCGCGGCGCCGCGGGGGCCGCGCTGCGCGCAGGACCCCCGCCGCGCCCCTCAGGTCGCCGGCGTCGCCGCCCGCCTGTCGGTGCGGCGGCCGTGGCTGTGCTCCGCAATCAGCATCGCCAGCTCGAGCGCCTGCTCGTGGTTCAGGCGCGGATCGACGCTCGAGCGGTAAGCGCGCTGCAGGTCAGAATCAGTGAGCCCGCGCGCCCCGCCGGTGCATTCGGTGACGTCCTCGCCCGTCAGCTCGATGTGCACCCCCCCGAGGTACGAGCCCAGGTCCGCATGGATGCGGAAGGCGAGCTCGAGCTCCTTGAGAATGTTCTCGAAGCGCCGCGTCTTGATGCCGCCGGTGGTGGTTTCGGTGTTGCCGTGCATGGGGTCGCATACCCACAGGACGGTCTGACCCGTCTGGCGCACCGCATCGATGGCCTTGGGCAGCGCGGCCGCGACGTCCTTGGCGCCGAAACGATGGATCAGTGTCAGCCGCCCCGGCTGGTTCTGGGGGTTGAGCGTCGCCACCAGGCCCTGCAGCCACGCGGCGTCCATGGCGGAGCCCACCTTCACGCCGATGGGGTTGGAGATGCCACGAAAGTACTCGACGTGGGCGCCATCGAGTGCCGCCGTGCGCATGCCGATCCACGGCATGTGCGTCGAGAGGTTGTACCAGCGGTTCTGGCGCGGAATGAAGCGCGTCTGCGCCTGCTCGTAGAGCAGGTGCAGCCCCTCGTGGCTGGCATAGAAGTCCACTAGCGTGGCTTCGTGGACCGGATTCCCGCTGATGCCCTCGAAGAAATCCAGGGCATCGCCGATCGAGCGCACGATGCGCTCGTAAGCGTCCTTGAGCGGCGCGTGGTGCACGAACCCGAGGTCCCAGTACTCCGGGTGATGCAGGTCGGCGAAGCCCCCCTCGACCAGCGCCCGCACGAAATTCAGGGTGAGCGCGGCGCGCTCGTAGCCGCGCAGCAGCAGCTCGGGGTCGGCGGCACGGGCCTCGGCCGTGAACTGCGGGCGGTTCACCAGGTCGCCGCGGTAGCTCGGCAGCGTGAGGTCGCCGCGCGTCTCGGTATCGATCGAGCGCGGCTTGGCGTACTGACCGGCCATGCGGCCCACGCGGATGATGGGCCTCTTCAGCCCGTGCAACAGCACCAGGCTCATCTGCAGCAGGATCTTGAGCTTCTTGGCGATGGTGTCGGATTCGCAATCCGCAAACGCCTCGGCACAGTCGCCGCCCTGCAGCAGGAACGCCTCGCCGCGCTGCGCGGCGGCCAAACGGGTCCGCAGCGCCTCGACCTCCCAGGACACGACGATCGGCGGCAGACGCGAGATCTGCGCCACGATGCGCTCGAGCGCCTTCGGGTCGCCGTAGACCGGCTGCTGCTGGGCAGCTTTCCTCTGCCAGCTCGCGCTGTGCCAGGACATGGTTTCGGGTGCTCGCATGGCTTTGATCCTAGCACGCACAACTGCAGCGCCTCAGGCGACCCGACGCCGCGCCGCGGTGGTGGCGTTCCTGCCGCTGCGAAGGCAGAATGCGCCACTTTTCACGAGGGGCGTATGCACCGCGTACTGATTCTCGGTGCCGGCAAGATCGGCGCGCTGATCTCCGGATTGCTAGCGGAATCCGGAAGTTACAGGGTCCAACTGGGAGACGTCGACGGGGCGGCCGCCGAGGGTGTGGTGCGCGCCCACGGCGCCGCCGCCCATCTCACCTCCTTCAGCCTCGATGCCACCGACGCCGCCGCGCTCGCCCGACATCTCGCCAAACACCGGGTGGATGCGGTGATCTCGAGCCTTCCTTATTACTGCAACGTGGGGGTGGCCGAGGCCGCGCGCTCCGCCCACGCGCACTACTTCGACCTGACGGAGGATGTCGAGGTGACGCGCTCGGTACGCGCCATTGCCGCCGGCGCCGCCCAGGCGTTCGTGCCCCAGTGCGGGCTCGCCCCCGGCTTCATCAGCATCGCCGCCGCCGAGCTCATCACGCACTTCGACAAGCTGCGCGCGGTGAAGATGCGTGTCGGCGCGCTGCCGCAGCATCCGACCAACGTGCTCAAGTATTCCCTCACCTGGTCGACCGAAGGACTCATCAACGAGTATGGCAACCCCTGTCAGGCGGTGAGCGATGGGCGACTGGTCGAGGTGGCGCCGCTCGAAGGGCTCGAGGAGATCGAGATCGACGGCACGCTCTATGAGGCGTTCAACACCTCGGGGGGCCTCGGCTCGCTCGCCGAGACGCACGGCGCGCGCATCGAGTCGATGAACTACAAGACGATCCGCTACCCGGGCCACTGCGAGCAGATGCGCCTGCTGATGAACGATCTGAAGCTCAATCACGACCGCGCCACGCTGAAGCGCATCCTCGAGAACGCCGTGCCGCAGACACTGCAGGACGTGGTGATCGTGTATGCGGCGGTCACCGGCACGCAGGACGGGGAGCTGCGCGAGGAGAACTACGTCAACAAGGTGTATCCGCAGATGATCGCGGGCCGCCTGTGGTCGGCGATCCAGGTCACCACGGCTGCGGGCATCGCCGCGGTGGTGGATCTGGTGCTCGAGCACAAGGGTAGGTACAGCGGCTTCGTGGCGCAGGAGCAGTTTCGCCTAACCGATATCCTCGCCAACCGCTTCGGTCGCTATTACGCGGCCGGAGGCACCAAGCACGTCTCGGGCGAGGTGGTGGTGGCGGGCAAGGCCGGGCATCAGCGGCGGCAAAAAGCCGCGAACGGATGATTTCGTGGACACCGATGCAGTACTGAAGCGTCTGGGGCTCAGCGCCGTCAATCCCGGAGCCTGGTCGGGGCTGCGCGGCTGGTCGACCGCGACCGACGGCACGCTCGTCAACGTGCGCAATCCCGCCAACGCCACGCTGCTCGCCCAGGTGCGGCCGGCGAGCGAGCATGACTACGAGCGCGTCGTCACCTCCGCGATCGCCGCTGCGGCCACGTGGCGTGACGTGCCGGCTCCCAAGCGCGGTGAGGCCGTGCGCCTGCTCGGCGAGGAGCTGCGCCGCCACAAGGATGATCTCGGCAAGCTGGTGTCGCTCGAGAACGGCAAGATCCTCGCCGAGGGACTCGGCGAGGTGCAGGAGATGATCGACATCGCCGACTTTGCGCTCGGCCAGTCGCGCATGCTCTATGGGCTCACCATGCACTCCGAGCGCCCGCAGCACCGCATGTCCGAGCAGTGGCACCCGCTCGGGGTCATCGGCATCATCACCGCCTTCAATTTTCCGGTGGCGGTGTGGTCCTGGAACGCATTTCTCGGCGCGATCTGCGGCAACGCCTGTATCTGGAAGCCCTCGCCGAAAACCCCGCTCACCGCGCTCGCCGTGCAGCAGCTGTGCAACCGCGTGATGCAGCAGCACGAGCTGCCGGCCATCTTCCAGCTGTTCATCGACGCGGGCACCGAGCTGGCGACGCGCCTGGTCGAGGACCGCCGCATTGCGCTCGTCTCGTTCACCGGCTCTACCGAAGTCGGCCGCAAGGTGGGTGAGCGTGTGGCCGCGCGGCTCGGCAAGAGCCTGCTCGAGCTCGGCGGCAACAACGCGGTCATCGTCGACGAGAGTGCCAACCTGCAGCTGGCAGTGCCGGCGATCGTCTTCGGCGCGGTCGGCACCGCCGGCCAGCGCTGCACCAGCACGCGCCGCGTGTTCGCGCATCGGGCGATCGCTGCCGAGCTCGAACGACGCCTGGTGCACGCCTACGGCCAGGTGCGCATCGGCGATCCGCTCGACAACGGCACGCTCATGGGTCCGCTGATCGACGCTGCTGCCGTCGAGCGTTACCAGGCCGCGCTGAGTGAGGCCCGCAGCGCCGGCGGTGAGGTCCTCTACGGCGGCCGGGTGCTGCCGGGCCCGGGCAACTTTGTCGAGCCAAGCATCGTCCGCGCACGCAACGAGTGGCCGATCGTGCAGCGCGAAACCTTCGCCCCGATCCTGTACGTGATTCCGGTGGATTCCCTCGACGATGCCATCGCCGCCCAGAATGCCGCCGCACACGGCCTGTCCTCGGCGCTGTTCACCGACCGCCTGCAGAATGCCGAAGTCTTCCTCTCGTCCGCCGGCAGCGATTGCGGTATCGCCAACATCAACCTCGGAACTTCCGGCGCGGAGATCGGCGGCGCCTTCGGTGGCGAGAAGGACACGGGCGGTGGGCGCGAGTCGGGCTCGGACGCCTGGAAGGCCTACATGCGCCGCCAGACCACCACGGTTAACTGGAGCCGCCAGCTGCCGCTCGCGCAGGGCATCGAGTTCAAAGTCGACTCCTGAGCGACGTATGTGCGCTCGGCCGCCTACGGTCGGGCTTCATAGATAAGGTTGAACGGCGTCTCAGCGGCGCGCCGAAAGCGGCTAAACCCCCCGGCTTCGACAACCTTACGCATCCGCGCTTCACCGGCCTGCGCGCCGAGACACAACCCCACCTCCTGCGAACGGGAACAGGGAGTGCACAGCAGAGTGGAGAAGGAGTAATAAACCCGCCCGACCGGATTGATATTGTCCTGCAGATCATCGTGCGCGAAGGGTTCCACGATCATCCAGGTTCCGTCCGCGGCCAGCGAGCGCCGCACGTGCCCGGCAGCGCCCACCGGATCGCCCATGTCGTGGAGACAGTCGAACACGGTCACAAAGTCATACGGGCCGCCGGGATAACTTTTCGCCTTGGCAACTTCAAACTTCGCCGAATCGGCGACCCCGGCGCGGCGCGCGCTCTCGCGAGCCGCCTCAATGGATTCCGCATGGTAGTCGAAGCCGACAAACTGCGATTTCGGAAATGCCTGGGCCATAAGGATCGTGGAGGAGCCCTTACCGCAGCCCACGTCAGCCACCCGAGCGCCTTTGCTGAGTTTCTCCCTCACGCCGTCAAGCGCAGGGATCCAGGAGGAGACCAGATTCGCGGCGTAGCCGGGACGGAAAAACTTCTCGCAGCCATGAAAGACATCGCTGTCGTGTTCGCCCCATCCCATGCCGGCACCGCTGCGAAACGACTCGACGATGCGCGGCACGGCCCGCAGGGAACCCAGTGCCAGTTGAAACGCTCCCGGCAGATACGCAGGACTATTCTCATCTGCCAGCGTGAAGGCCTGTTCGGCAGTCAGGCTGAATTTGCCGGACGCGGCGTCATAATTTACGTAGCCGCCCGCAGCCTGGGAACTGAGCCACTCGCGCACGTAGCGCGGATCCGTTTCGGTACGCGCCGCCAGTTCGTCCGCGCTCGCAGGCCCTGCCGCGAGTGACTTATAAAGACCTAGCCGCTCCCCAATAACGACCATCCCCGCGTGCGCCGCCGCGCCTAAGTCCACAACGAAGCGGCCGACGAATTCATTCAATTTATCGTTATCGATTTGCATGTTGGTTATCCCCCTGACTCAAGGTGCGCAACTTCCCCCGCGTACAGTTTGTCACAATCGTCCGCTAAATCGTCCCCCAAAACGTGTAAGTGCAGCGTTGTTGCACTGCCTCAACGGGTCCGCTGCCATGCCGCAACGTGGACGCAATCGTGGCAGTTCGCCGCGACCGACCTCGGGCGGCTATCTGCCGGGCAGCCGCACCTCGAGGCGCGCCCCGCCGAGCGGCGAGTTGTCGATCGACAGCCGTCCGCCGTACATCTCGACCGTGTCGCGGACCATCGCCAGCCCCAGTCCATGGCCCGGCACCTTCTCGTCGGCGCGCACGCCGCGTTCGAGGACCCGTGCCCGATCCTCCGCGGAGATGCCCGGGCCATCGTCCTCCACGGCGATCTGCAGCCGTTCGCGCGGGCCGGCGCCGTCGTCCGACGCGGCGCGCAGCAGCACGCGGCCGCGACACCACTTGCAGGCATTGTCGAGCAGATTCCCGAGCAACTCGATCAGATCGCCGCGGTCGCCGATGAACTGTGCGTTCGGTGCCACGCTGAGCTCGATCGACAGATCCTTGCCGGCGTAGACGCGCAGCAGCGTGCCGCGCAGCTCCGCGGCGACCTGGGCCACGTCGACCGGCGCCTGCCCGAGCAGCGCCCCGCCCGAGGCGGCCGCGCGCTTGAGCTGATGCTCGATGATGCCGCTCATGCGGTCGATCTCCGCACCCAGGGCGGCGGAGCTCGCCGCCGCCGGCAGGCTCGAGCGCATCACGGCGAGCGGCGTCTTGAGGCTGTGCGCCAGGTTGCCGAGCGTGTCGCGGTAACGGGCGACGCGCTTGCGCTCGCCGACCAGCAGCGCGTTGAGATTGCTGGCGACCCCGGACAGCTCACGCGGGTAACCGGCGCCGAGCGTGTCGCTGCGTCCCTCCTCCACCTGGTGAATCTCGCGCTCCATGCGCCGCACCGGCGCCAGCACCCAGCGCAGCAGCGCCGCAAGCGTCACCAGCAGCAGCAGCATCAGAGCGATGAACCACCCCACCAGCTCCCGCCGGAAGCCCCACAGCTGCTCCTCGTAGGGACTCAGCGAGGCCGCCACACTGAAGGTCAGGCCCCGCGTGCCGTTGGGATCGTCCTCGAACTGGATGGCGCGGCTCTCGATCGCCACGCGCTCATGACCGAAAGTCGCATAGGTGAGCGTGCGCTCGCTGCGCGGCAGCAGCGGGCCGAAGTCGCTGTCGAGTCCTGCGGTGGAGGGCGAGCGCCACTGGTGCAGCTGTGAGCGGATTTCCGCGTACACCCCCGAGCGCGGCGTTGCGAGGCGCGGATCGAGCTCGTACGGCGTCGGGGCGTAGCCGCCGTTCGGCTGCGGCTCGGCGGCCGCGATCAGCGACACCATCTCCGAATCGAGCACCTGCTGCACCGAGCGCTCGGACAGCGCGCGAAAGCCGGTATCGAGCACCAGCATCATGACGCCGAAAAACAGCGCCAGCGGTACCGACACCGAGACCAGCAGCCGCCGACTGAGAGAGTGCACGGGTGCGGCGGCGCGTGCGGAGCGCTGCGCCCCTAGGAGGCCGCGTCGCGCGGCAGAGCGAAGCGGTAGCCGCGCCCGCGCAGCGTCTCGATCGGACGCAGCCGGTCGTGCGGGTCGAGCTTGCGCCGCAGCCGCCCGACCAGCACCTCGATGACGTTGCTGTCGCGCTCGAAGTCCTGGTCGTACAGCCGCTCGGTGAGCTCGGTCTTCGAGATCACGTCCCCGGCGCGCAGCATGA